>RCMZ01000521.1_pt1 | contig 30686 bp, 29 predicted proteins | sample 2041141 | NCBI WGS metagenome assembly RCMZ01 (sample SAMN09708263, study PRJNA481090) | Wastewater metagenome, whole genome shotgun sequencing project. | biome: sewage; isolation source: Davis station wastewater (DW) | place: Antarctica: Davis Station | collected 2010-03-01 | reverse complement strand
GTCATAGGCATTGCGGCCCACGGCGCCACTGGCGGCCAGGTTGTAGCCACTTTCAGGGACGATGATGCGCGGCCACAGCATGCCGGGGGTGTCCCACAGATAAAAGTCGTCGGCCAGCGTGATGCGCTGCTCCAGTTTGGTGATGCCCGCCTCGTCGCCGGTTTTGGCCTGGCGCTTGTTGGAGAGCGTGTTGATGAGGGTGGACTTGCCCACGTTGGGCACGCCGCAGATCAGCACCCGCATGGGCTTGGCCATGCCCCCACGATTGGGCGAGAGCACATGGCAACCGTCGATGAGCTTGCGCGCAGGCGCGGGGTCCGAGGCATCGAGCGGCACGGCGCGGGTGTCGCTCTGGGCGTTGTACCAATCGACCCACAGCGCGGTGCGTGCGGGGTCGGCCACATCCTGCTTGTTGAGCACCTTGAGCGTGGGCTTATGGCCCGTGATCTCGGCCAGCAACGGGTTGGCGCTGGAGCCAGGCAGCCGGGCGTCCAGCACCTCAATCACCACGTCAATGTCCTTGATGCGTTCGGTGATGGCTTTTTTGGTCAGGTGCATGTGACCGGGGAACCACTGGATGGCCATGCGGGGGTCTTTCTTCGTCGTTCAAGTCTGTCGATGGGTGGCAAGGATAATCGCGGTCTGCCCACCATTGCCGCAACACGCTTATCAACACCATGCCACGCCCCAAAATCGCCCCCGGCAAAGCCCCCGTGCCCACAGGCCGCCCGGCCAGCAAAACAGACAAGGAAATGCTGTTCAAGGGCGTGACCTGCGCCCTCATCGGGCTGGTGATTTTGCTGGCGCCGTATGTGGCGCGCTCGACCAGTGTGCGCGACCTGATGGCCCAGGCCACGTTGGTGGGCTGGTTTGCCCTGGCGCTGGGACTGGCATTTCTGGTGAATTACGCGATGCGCCGCGCCAAGGCACAACGCGCAGTACGGTGAGCCTGGGCGCCACGGCCGCTGCGGCTGTGCCCAGCGCCGCCACCGCCCCATTGGCAAGCGCGGCAGCGGTACAGGCCATGTTCACGGCGCTGCAGGCCCAAGTGGCTGGCGCGGGCATGGCACTGCGCGCCCCTCCAGCAGAGCCCACCACGTGTTGCGGCCGGGGCTGCAATGGCTGCGTGTGGGAAGGCTACTACGCAGCGGCTGCGTATTGGCGGCACGAAGCGCTCGCGTTGCTCGGGTTCATGCAACCGACCTGCTGACGGCCCCGTCGCATCCGCTGGCAGGGCGTCAAAGCGCCAACCCACGCCCTCTTCGCGTTCAGCGACGCCCCCAGCGCCCGCACAGCGATCGCTGTGCATCTCGGCCCGTCATGGGATGTCCTGTCATTGCCCCTGGGTCACCCGAGTTCAAACGAGGTCACCCAGGATGAACGGCTAAGCTTTTTGCAGGGGTTGTGCGGCCGCTGCCGCGGGCGCGAGGGAGGCCTGCACTCCATCGGCATCTGCACGCACCTGTGCCGCCAAATCGGTGGCCAACCACAGGCGGCGCAGCAGCCACGGCGTGAGGTCGCTTTCATGGGGGCTGGGCAAGGGTTCTGGCAGGGGCGACGCCAGGGCATCGCCCGCCACGGCCGCAGGGGTTGCAGCGCCCAGCAACAAGGCATCGATGCGTTCGGCAGCGCGAGAGAGCGGCCCTTGCACCTGATCGGCATGCAGCAGTTCACGGCGCAACAGCAGCAGGGCTTTGATGGCGGTGAGCTGTGCCAGCAACTGGTAGCTATGGGCCTGCAAATGTTCGAGCGGTGCCAGCGGCGGGCGCACGGCGCGTGGCTCGACCAGCGAGCGCTGCGTGGCCTGCACCAGGGCAGACAGGCTGTCGTAGGCTTCGCGTCGCGCCAGGCGCCAGGCCAGCTCGGGGGCGGTGTCCATCACCTGAACGGGCCCCAGGCCCAGCGCCACACTGGCGTGGCGCGCCTGCGCCGCGAGCGTGCGAGCCACCAAGGCCGGCAGTTGTGTGCGCTCCCACGAGGGCAATACATAGGCAAATGCCCAGGCGATACCGGTGCCAATCAACGTATCGGCAATACGCTCCAGCAGCGCAAAGGTCGTGCTTTCGCCACTGTTGAGCATGTGCGCCTGAAGCAGGCCGAGCGTGGTGGCGGCCACCGCCGTCACCACATAGCGGCGCAACGCAAAACCATGCGCCACCCCCTGCGCCAGCGTCAGCCAGGCAATGAGCACCAGCGGTGGCAGTTGCGCCGCCAGCAACCCCAGGGTCAGCACGCAACCCACCATCGTGCCCAGAACGCGGCTATTGCGCCGCTCCAGCGTTTGGGCCAGGCTGCCGCGCAGCACGACGACAATGGTCAGCACCACCCAATAGGCATGGGTGCCCCACGGCAGCAGCTGCGCCACCGCAAACCCCACCGCAATGGCCGCCGCCGCACGCAGCGCGTGGCGCAGTGCGGGGGCCTCCCAGCGCCACAGCCCCGCAAACGGCTTCCATGACCACGCCGTGGGGCTGACAAACATCTGCCAGTTACTACGGACGACGGCAAGGTCGGGCTCTGCCTCCTCGCGGGCCAAAGCGATCAGGCGCAACACCTCATCGTTGATGCGGCCAATGCGGCCCGCCAGAGCCAGCGCCAGCAGCGCGGGCGTAAAACCCGCCTCAGCGGACGCCGCAGCGGCGGCCTCACCGCCCGGCTGCGGCGCCGAGGTGAGGGTTTGCAGTCGCCCCCGCAGGCTTGCAAACGGCGCAGGCTTGCGCCCCAGCAGCAAATCGTCGGCCAAACGGGCAACCGTGGCTGCCAGCGCCCGCATCACCGCCTGCTGGCCCGCCAGGGCGGGCGCCTGCCCCGGCTGGCGGTGCAACGTGTCCAGGTCCAGCTCGCAAGCGAGCAGGTGGTCGCGCATTTCCAGCACCTGCATCAACATGCCCGCCAAGCGCTGGCGCCGTGGGGTGTTGGGCGATTCGAGCACGACGTCACGTGCCGATTGCAGTTGGTCAGCCAGCGCAGCGTGGCGGCGCAGCAGCTGGCCCGTGAGCAGCGCGGGCGCGGCCCCTGGCGCAGCAGGGGAAAACTGCTGGGCCTGCAAACGCATCAGGCCGGCAGTGGACAACAAGGTGTCAGCGAGCAACTGCACGCGGTAGCGCGCGTTGAGCAGTCGATTGGCCGCCAGCGAAAACGGCAGGTACAGCAGTGCACCCAGGCCGAAATACCCGGTGGTGGACAGTGCTGCCGCCGCCGCATCGCCGCCCGTGTGCACGGGCACCGCCATGGCAAACACCATGGCCAGCATGAGGGCGATGGCCACCGGCGCACCGCGCTTGCCCCAGGCCATGCCCAAAAACACCACAAAAGTGGCAGGCACCAGCAACAACCCCAACAGCAGGGGTGTGGGATGGAGCCACTGCACGGCAAAAAACAGCGGCATGCTCAACAAGGGCGCAGGCAACATCTGCCAGAACTTGCCGCGCCGGGGCGCCACGCTGTCGGGCGGAACAGCAACGATCACGCCCACCGTGGCGGCCGATGCCGCCAGCGCGCCCAGCCCAAAGTGCACGCCCGCCGAGATGAGCAACAAGCCCAAGGCCGCCACCAGGCCGTTGAGCACGTAATGGCTCAGGGCCACCCGCCGCATCGAACGCAGCAGCGCGCTGATGCGAAGTTGCCATGCGGCACGGGTGACCATGGCCGTGTCAATCAATGCGCGCAGTGGCCGATCAACCCAGCCCTTGCGCCGCCATGTAGTGCTGGCGCCACTCTTCGAAAGGCTGCGTGTCGGCTTCTTCAATGGCCTTTTGGCTTGCCACCGACTGCTCGGCCTGCGCCACGTGGTGCGCCTCTTGGTCTGGGCTCCAGGGCAGGTTGAGCAAAACGTCACGTGCCCGCTCCGATTGGCTCAGCGTGAAAGCCGTGAAGCTGTTGCCGTGTGCGTTCGCCATCTGCGCGAGGACGCGGGCCGAGGGCGTTTGCTCGGGCTGCGCCAGCAATGCACGGGCGTTGGCAAGGGCGGCACTGTAGTCACCGCTGGCGTGGGTGGCGTCGAGTGCTGCGGCCAGCGGCACACATTCACCCAACACCTGCGCGGCCCAGTCCACCAGCGGGACGTTCTGGCCGTTGCGCAGCAGGCACAGGCCCGGTTCGCGGCCGCGCGCAGCCGTGAGGTGCTGGTTGTGTTTGAGCTCGGTGATCTCGGCGGGGGTGTCGGGCGGGCTGTCGGACAGCAGGCAGTGCAGCAAGAACACATCGAGCAGCCGCATGGTCTCGGCCGTGATACCGACCGGCACGAACGGGTCCAGGTCCATCAAGCGCACCTCGACATACTCGACACCCCGTTCGCGCAGCGCATGCAGCGGACGCTCGCCGGGGTGGATCACACGCTTGGGGCGGATGGTGCCGTAGAACTCGTTTTCAATCTGCAGCAGGCTGGTGCCCAGCTGGTTGTAGTCGCCACCCGGGTTGCGGATGCCCACAGCCTCATAGGCGGCATAAGGCTTGGTGAGCGCCTCGTGCAACGAGTCGGCGTAGCCTTGCAGGCCGTTGTAGCTCACGGCCAGCGTGGCCTGGGCGTCGCTCTGGTAACCCAGGCGCCCCATGCGCAGCGAGGTGGCATGGGGAAGGTAAAGGGCCTGATCACTCAGGCGCTGCAACGCATGGGGTCGGCCTTCCGCAAAACACGGACACAGCGCGGGAGAGGCGCCAAACAGGTACAGCAACACAAAGGCATTGCGGCGGAAGTTGCGGATCAGCGAGAAATATTGCTCGCTGGTGACGCCAGGCATCGACCAGTTGTAGTGAATGCCACAAATGGTCTGCATGCGCCGGCCATAGCGGTGGCCCAGGCCCATGCGATAGACACTTTTGGCGCGCCCGACGTTCGAGCCGCCATAGCGCGCCAGCGGAATGGTTTCGTCGGTGGGCAGGCGGCAGGGCATGCTTGACACCCACAGCGTCTCGTCGCCTTGTGCAGCCAGCGCGCGCAAGGCGAACTGGTGAATCTCGGTGAGTTCATCCAGGCACTGCTGCACGCCCTTGTGTGCGCCGGTGACCAGCTCGATCTGCGACTCGCTGTAGTCGGTGGTGATGTGGGGGTGCGTGAGGGCCGAGCCCAGCGCTGCGGGGTGCGGCGTCAGGGCCAGGTCGCCCGAGGGCTGCACGCGCAGCCCCTCTTTCTCAATGCCGCGGCGAATCCCTCCGAGAGTGTCTATCGGGTACGCGGCCAGTTTTTCTTGCAAAGTGCTCATGGTGTTTTTTAGCGGTCCGTCGTCTATCGGAGCGGAACTTAGCACGGAGCAGGCTGGCGTGCCCGGACAAAGATCATGCCCTTGCGGCCAGCGCCTTTCCCACTTCGTTGGTGCCCTGTGCTGCGCCACTTTGTGGTACTTGCTCGCCCGTGCGCGCAGTCACCTCGGCCAGACGGGCCGCCAGTTGTTCGGGCACGTCGGCACCTACTCCCACATGGATGCCTTCGGTCAGCGTGATATGGGCCGCCTCAAAAGTGCCAGCCCCCGCACACAAAATGGTGCGCGTGGGTGCGCTCTCGTGTGCCAGCACCAGCATGGCAGGCACCACAGCTTCGGGTTTGAGCGCATCCAGCACCTCCTGCGGCATGAGCCCTTCGGTCATGCGGGTGGCGGCCGTGGGGGCCAGCGCGTTCACGTGGATGTTGTTCTTGGCGCCTTCGATGGCGAGGGTCTGCATCAGGCCCACCTGCGCCAGCTTGGCCGCGCCGTAGTTGGCCTGGCCGAAGTTGCCATACAGCCCGGTGGATGACGTGGTCATGACGATGCGGCCATATTGCTGGGCCACCATGTGGGGCCATACGGCCTTGCAGCAGTAGGCAGCCCCCATGAGGTGCACATCCACCACCAGGCGGAAATCCTCCATGTCCATCTTGGCAAACGACTTGTCGCGCAGGATGCCGGCATTGTTCACCAGGATGTCCACGCGGCCCCAGGCGTCGACGGCCTGCTGCACCATGGCCTGCACGGCAACGAAGTCGGTGACCGAGGCGCCATTGGCCAGCGCCTCGCCGCCTGCGGCGCGGATCTCGTCCACCACCTTTTGGGCCGCGCCCACGGTGGCGCCACTGCCATCCAGCGCCCCGCCCAGATCGTTGACCAACACCTTCGCGCCGCGCGCCGCCAGTGCCAGCGCATGCTGGCGACCCAGGCCGCCACCCGCGCCCGTCACGATGGCCACGCGGCCCTTGAAATCAATACCCATGGTGAAGGTTCTCCTGTTGTCTCTGAAAAGGGGATGGGAACAAGTACTGGCAAGTACTTGCCATGCCGGCGGGCACCACTCCAGCGGGCGCACCGCCTGGCACTGTAAGCGACGCCAGGCCCGAGCGGGGTTGCACAGGCGACTGGGCGGTGAGCGCTTGGGCTCCTGGGCTCCTGGGCTCCTGGGCTCCTGGGCTCCTGGGCTCCTGGGCTCCTGGGCTCCTGGGCTCCTGGGCTCACCCAGAATGCAATGAATCGGGTAAGGTATTCATGCCTTCCCAAGGCCCGATGGGCACCCCCAGGTGCCTGGCGCGAAATCACTCACAATTTTGTAGCTGCACGCGCTTTATTCACAAGCGCTCAAAGCCATTTATATCAAGGATATTTCCATGCAGGCAGTCTGGAACGGCGTGGTCGTTGCCGAGAGCGATGACACCGTGGTGGTTGAAGGCAACCACTACTTTCCCGAAAGCGCTCTCAAGCGCGAATACTTCACCTTCAGCAACCACAAGACCATGTGCGCCTGGAAAGGCCAGGCCAGCTACATGTCGCTGCTGGTCAACGGCGAGATGAACACCGATGCCGCCTGGTTTTACGCCAACCCCACGCCCGCTGCCGAAGAGATCAAGGGCCGCGTGGCGTTTTGGAAAGATGTGAAGGTCACGGCCTGAGCGCTGGCCTGACTGTTGGCGTGGGCATTGGCGCGGGGGCAGGTACGGATGTGAACAGAACTTTGGGTTGGGGTCGGCATTGGGGCGCCAAACGCACAACCCACGCCCAAACGCCCAAGCCCCCCCAACTGCCTTGCGGTGGTGGCGCCTCGCGCGGTCTTTCGGATGGCTCGGGTTATCCCTAGGTGCACTGGACAATCATGTGGATAACTCAGGACAAGTCGTGTATGACCGGCCTAAGTCGTTGATTTGCAAGGAACGCCCCTTCGCTGCTTCATTTTTAAGCACAACAAGATCAACAACGACCCGGTTATCCCTGTCTGCACTGGACAATCCTGTGCATAACTCTGAACAAGCCTTGGATGACACACCTAAGTCATTGATTTACAAAGAATATCATTGCGCCGCTCAAAAAATAGGCAAGCACACACCACCCAGCCGCTGGGCACTGCCCACCGCCTCACGGCATCGGTCAGCACCAAAAAACGGGGGGTTATCCCTGCCGACACTGAACAATCATGTGGATAACTCTGCACAAGCTTTGTATGACTGGGCTAAGTGCTTGATTTCAAAGGGAAGTGCTTGTACTGCTTAAATAAAAGGCACCCACACCACCCCTCGCTGCCCGGCAAAGCGGCCAGATCGCCGCCCTATTCACTCACAATTTGATAGCTACTAGCGCTTGAGCAATAAGCGCTCCAGGCCAAAAACACTCCAATGTCTCACTTCATGCTTCACCGCAGCCCCGCCGCCGAGCGCAACCGGGGGCCCATCCTGGCGCAGCTGCAAGCCCTGCTGGGTGACAAGGGCTCAGCGCTGGAAATTGCCAGCGGCACCGGCCAGCACGCGGCGCACTTTGCCGCCGCAATGCCCGGCTGGCGCTGGCAGCCCACCGACCTGACCGACACGCAGTTCGAGTCGATCACGGGCTGGGCACGGGAGGCGGGCGCACCCCGCGTGCAAAGCCCATTGCTTCTTGATGTGCAGCGCAGCCCGTGGCCCACAGAGGGCGCGCCCTTCGGCGCGGTGTTTGACCTCATCTTTTGCGCCAACATGCTGCACATAGCGCCCTGGGCATGCTGCACCGGGCTAATGGAAGGGGCGGCACGCTACCTGGCGCCACAAGGGCTACTGGTCACCTACGGCCCCTATCTGGAAGACGGCGTGCCCACAGCCCCTGGCAACCTGGCGTTCGACGCCAGCCTGCGCGCACAAGATCCCGCCTGGGGCATCCGGCGCATCGACGATGTTGCTGCCGTCGCGGCCCATGCCGGGCTCATGCTGCGTGAGCGACACGCGCTGCCGGCCAACAATCTCTTGCTGGTGTGGGCCCGCACCACCTCCGCCCCCACCGCCATTGCCACCGCCGACTGAACCCGGCGCTGCTTCTTTTCGTTGATCCCTCCCTCCCAGACCTGTCCCATGACGAACCCCGCCCTCCCCTTTTTTATCGCCAAGGTCGAACCCGATGGCCTGCAATGTGACGCCTGGCCTGAACAACCCTTGCTGCTGTCGATGGAGCAAGGCGGCATTGACTGGCCCAGCTCATGCCGCAACGGCACTTGCCGCACCTGCATCGGCCAATTGGTGCAAGGCACCGTGCGTTACGCCGTCGAGTGGCCCGGCCTCTCTGCCGAAGAAAAAGCCGAAGGCTGCGTCTTGCCCTGCGTGGCTTACCCCATGTCCGATGTGACCCTGCAGGGCACCGCTATTTGAGCCAACACAAGCGCCGCGCGCAGGGATGCAGCGCGGCGCCAGCACGCGGCTGCTTCGGTGAACTAAAATCCCTCCTTTGCTCTTTGGCAGAGGCGGTACACAACACACCGCCCTGTGACGTGCGGCAGCGCCGCATCGCATGTTCTTTGGATGGTTCTCGGGGTGGCACGGCATTTGTTTGACCAAGCCCCCGGCCTGAAGAACCTGCGCTGCGGCCCCAACGAAAGCCTTTTTCCATGAACACCCCCCTCACCCCTGTGCCCATTTCGCCCGTACAAGACATCGTGGCCGAAATGCGTGCCGGGCGCGTCGTCATCCTGGTGGATGAAGAAGACCGCGAAAACGAAGGCGACCTCGTCCTGGCCGCCGACCACGTCACACCCGAGGCGATCAATTTCATGGCGCGCTTCGGTCGTGGGCTGATTTGCCTGACCCTCTCGCGCGAATGCTGTGAGCGCCTGCAACTGCCGCCCATGGTGGCTCGCAACGGCACCAAGATGGGCACCGCGTTCACCGTGTCGATCGAAGCTGCAGAAGGCGTGACCACCGGCATCTCGGCCGCCGACCGCGCCCGCACCGTGCAGGCTGCGGTAGCCCCCGGCGCCGTGGCCAGCGACCTGGTGCAACCGGGCCATATCTTTCCGCTGCAAGCCGTCGAAGGCGGCGTGCTCATGCGCGCCGGCCACACCGAAGCCGGTTGCGACCTGGCCGCGATGGCCGGCTGCAGCCCGGCCGCCGTGATTTGCGAGATCATGAAAGACGACGGCACCATGGCCCGCCTGCCCGACCTGCAGCTCTTCGCCGCCGAGCACAACATCAAGATCGGCACCATTGCCGACCTGATCGAATACCGCAGCCGCACCGAGTCGCTGGTCGAGAAAATGGGCACCCGCACGCTGAAAACGGCGGCGGGCGAATTCACCGCCCACGCATTCCGCGACAAACCCAGCCAGGCCGTGCACCTCGCGCTCGTCAAGGGGCAATGGGGTGCCGACGAAGTGGTGCCCGTGCGTGTGCACGAGCCGCTGTCCGTGCTGGACGCGCTGGAGGTCAACCGCTCCATGCATTCCTGGGGGCTGGACACCAGCCTCCAATACCTGGCCTCGCAGGGCAAAGGCGTGGCCGTGCTGCTCAACTGCAACGAGAGTGCCGAGCAACTGCTGGAACAGTTCGAGGGCACAGCCCGCGCCGCGCAAGCCCCCGAACGGGGCCGCATGGACCTTCGCACCTATGGCGTGGGTGCACAGATCCTGCGCGAATGTGGCGTTCAGAAAATGGCCCTCATGGGCCAGCCACGCCGCATGCCCAGCATGGCCGGCTATGGCCTCGAAATCACCGGTTTCATCCCCAAAGAATAAAGAGCACACCACATATGTTTGGCGCAGACAAAGGCACCGCAGACCGCCTGGACGGTAAAAAATTGCACATCGGCATCGTGCAGGCCCGCTTCAATGAAGGCATCACCAACGCCCTGGCAACCGCTTGCCGGGCCGAGTTGCTGGCACTGGGCGTGCAAGAGAAAAACATCACCCACGTGCTGGTGCCCGGTGCGCTTGAAGTGCCCGTGGCCCTGCAGGCCATGGCCGAGAGCGACAACTACGACGCGCTGATCGCCCTGGGCTGCATCATCCGCGGCGAGACCTACCACTTCGAGCTGGTGGCCAACGAATCGGGCGCGGGCGTCACCCGCCTGGCGCTGGACTACCAGACGCCCATCGCCAACGCCATCATCACCACCGAAAACATGGACCAGGCCATCGCCCGCCAGACCGACAAGGGCGTGGACGCAGCCCGCGTGGCGGTGGAAATGGCCAACCTGCTGGACGAACTGTCATGAGCGAAAACACCCGACCACCCAAGCAGGCACGCACGGGCCTCAAAACCACGGGTGCGCGCAAGGCGGCCTCCAAATCCAACCGCAGCCGGGCCCGCGAATTCGCACTGCAGGCGCTGTACCAGCACCTGGTCGGCGGCAACGATGCCTCGGCCATCGACGCATTCACCCGCGACCTGGCCGGCTTTCACAAGGCCGACTCGGTGCACTACGACGCGTTGCTGCACGGCTGTATTGCCACCGCCGCAGACATGGACACGCTGATCACCCCCCTGCTGGACCGCAAGATGGCCGAGATTTCGCCCATCGAGCACGCCGCGATGTGGATCGGCGTGTATGAGTTTCAGCACTGCCTGGACGTGCCATGGCGCGTGGTGCTCAACGAGTGCATTGAGCTGGCCAAGGAGTTTGGCGGCACCGACGGCCACAAGTATGTGAACGCGGTGCTCAACGGCTTGGCCCCCCAGCTGCGTGCGCTGGAAGTGTCGGCCGACAAAGCCTCGGGCGCGGCCAAGTCCGCGCCCGCACCGCAGGCCGACACGCGCGCTGAAGGCGCCTGAGCGCGCCGCCCGCCCCGGGCCCTGGCAACCGCCACGCCCGGCGCCCATCTTCTCGAACAACGCCCGACCCCGCACGGGCAGGATGCCTTCCCATGAAGTTTTCCACGCGCGCCGAGCGCATTGAACCGTTCTACGTGATGGAAGTGGCCAAGGCCGCACAGGCCCTCGCCCGCGATGTGGCGGACACACGCGAGCCGATGATCTTTCTGAACATTGGCGAGCCCGACTTCACAGCGCCGCCGCTGGTGCAAGAAGCCGCCTCACGCGCCGTGCACAACGGCGCCACGCAATACACCAACGCCCTGGGGCTGGATGCTTTGCGCGAGCGCATCAGTGGCTGGTACCAGAGCCGCTTTGGCGTCAATGTGCCTGCCCGCCGCATCGTGGTGACGGCGGGCGCATCGGCCGCGCTGCAGCTGGCGTGCCTGGCGCTGATCGAGTCGGGCGACGAAATCCTGATGCCCGACCCCAGCTATCCCTGCAACCGCCACTTCGTGAGCGCGGCCGAGGGCAAGGCGGTGCTGCTGCCGACCACGGCGGACGAGCGCTATCAGCTGAGCGCCGACAAGGTGCGCGCCGCCTGGGGCGAGAAGACCCGGGGGGTTTTGCTGGCCTCGCCATCAAACCCCACGGGCACATCGATTGCGCCCGATGAGCTGCGCCGCATCCACGACGTGGTGCGCGCGCACGACGGCATCACGATGATCGATGAGATCTATCTGGGCCTGTCGTACGAAGAAGAGTTTGCCATCGACGACAACATCATCAGCATCAACAGCTTCAGCAAGTACTTCAACATGACCGGCTGGCGCCTGGGCTGGATGGTGGTGCCCGACGCCATGGTGCCCGTGGTCGAGCGCTTGGCGCAGAACCTGTTCATCTGCGCCAGCACCATTTCGCAGCACGCTGCGCTGGCCTGTTTCGAGGCCGAGAGCATTGCCGAATACGAGCGCCGCCGCGCAGAGTTCAAAGCCCGGCGCGACTACTTCATCCCAGCCCTGCAATCGCTGGGGCTGACCGTGCCCGTGATGCCCGACGGCGCCTTCTACGCCTGGGCGGACTGCACGCAGGCGGCGCAGCGCCTGGGGGTCAGCGGCAGTTGGGACTTTGCGTTTGAGCTGATGCGCCGCGCCCACATCGCCGTGACGCCGGGGCGCGACTTCGGCACGGCAGATCCGGAGCGCTTCATTCGCTTCTCGACGGCCAACTCCATGGTGCAGTTGCAAGAGTCTGTGGCGCGCCTGCGCACCTTGCTCGGCTAAGGGGCTGCCATGGCGTTTGAGTTGCCGATCCGTGTCTATTGGGAAGACACCGATGCCGGGGGCATCGTTTTCTATGCCAATTACCTCAAGTTCTTTGAACGGGCGCGCACCGAGTGGCTGCGCTCGCTGGGCATCGGTCAACAACGGCTCAGGGAACAAACCGGCGGTATGTTTGTCGTAACGGAAGCGCAGTTGCGCTACCACCGCCCGGCCCGGCTGGACGATGAACTGATTGTTACCGCCGCCCTTCAAGCGACGGGCCGCGCATCGTTGACAATAATGCAGCAGGCGCTCCTGAAAACAGAGCAGATGACCCACCAGCCCCCGGTTTTGCTGAATGAAGGCACCATCCGCATCGGATGGGTCGATGCCACCACCCTGCGCCCCGCAAGAATCCCGAGCACCCTTCTGGAACAACTCACACCATGAATTCCCAAGACATGTCCATCCTCTCTCTGGTACTGCACGCCAGCTGGGTGGTGCAACTCGTGATGCTTTTGCTGCTGGGCGTGTCCGTCGCCAGTTGGGCCGCCATTTTCAGAAAGCTGTTTGCGCTGAAGCGGGTCAAGACACTCAACGACGACTTCGAGCGCGAGTTCTGGTCGGGCACCAGCCTCAATGATCTGTATGCCAGCGCAGCCCAGAACGCGAAGCAGGCCGGGCCCATGGAACGTATCTTTGCCAGCGGCATGCGCGAATACCAAAAGCTGCGCGAGCGTCGCATCGTGGACCCCGGCACGTTGCTCGACGGCGCACGGCGCGCGATGCGTGCGAGTTTCCAGCGCGAGATGGACGTGATCGAGTCCAGCCTGTCCTTCCTGGCCTCGGTGGGCTCGGTGTCTCCGTATGTCGGCCTGTTTGGCACGGTGTGGGGCATCATGCATGCCTTCACGGGCTTTGCGGGCATGGAACAGGTCACGCTGGCCACCGTGGCGCCAGGCATCGCCGAAGCGCTGGTGGCCACTGCCATCGGTTTGTTCTCTGCCATTCCCGCCGTGATCGCCTACAACCGTTTTGCGCGCGACATCGACCGCGTAGCCACGCACCAGGAGACCTTCATCGAAGAGTTCTCCAACATCCTGCAGCGCAATCTGGGCGCACAGCCCGCGCCCGCCGGCACCACGGCCTCGGGCCACTGAGCACGGAGATATCACCATGCCCGCCATGGCATCCCGCGGCCGAGGCCGCCGCACCATCAACGAGATCAACATGGTCCCGTTCATCGACGTGATGTTGGTGCTGCTCATCATTTTTATGGTGACTGCTCCCATGTTGACGCCCAGTTCAGTGAACGTCCCATCCGTCGGCAAAGGATCTAAGGTTCCCAAGACGCGGGCGGACGTGATTGTCGAAAAGGACGGAAGCATCCGATTCAAGGCAGATGGCAACGAGCGCCCCGTGCCACTGAAAAGCCTGGGCACCACGGCTCGAGACTGGCTCAAAGACCAGCCAGAGGACACGCCCGTGCTGATCAGCGCTGACAAAAACGTCTCCTACGACTCCGTAATGAAAGCCATGGCTGCCCTGCAACGTGCGGGCATTCCACGTGTTGCACTAGCCGTGCAGAGCGGCAACTGACAACGAGCCTTCCGCTCCCATGCACGCCCACAACGACCGCGATCAGTTTTCCCCGCCACGCCCCCCGGCACGTTTACGCGCCATTACGCTGGCGGTACTGGTGCACCTGGCGCTGATTGGTGCACTCACCTGGGGTGTGAACTGGAAAAACACCTCCGATCAGCCGGCGGTCGAGGCCGAGTTGTGGGCCGCCGTGCCCACGCAGGCCGCCCCGCGCGCCGTGGAGCCGCCGCCCCCTCCCGCGCCCACACCGCCCCCGGAGCCCACCCCGGTCACGCCGCCCGCGCCACCGCCGCCGGCCCCGCCACCCGTGCGTGTAGCGCCACCACCGCCCCCCGACACCCGCGAGGCGGACATCGCCATCGAGCGCGAGAAGAAGCGACTGGAGCAGGAGAAAAAAGCGCGCGAACAGCAACTCGAACGTGAAAAACGCGAACGCGACCGCAAAGAGGATGAGCGCCGCGATCGCCTGGAACAAGAGAAAAAAGAGCGCCTGCAAAAAGAAAAAGAGAAGGAAAAAGCACAGCAGCAGCGCGAGAAACAGCTGGCCGAGCAAAAGAAGGCCGAGCAGGAAAAGCTGGAGAAGCAGAAAAAGCTGGCTGAAGACAAACGCAAGGCCGAAGCCAACGAAAAACAGCAGGCCAAGCAGCGCGAGGACAACCTGCGCCGCATGCAGGGCTTGGCCCGCGCCACGGGCGGCGAGACCGCCAAGGGCGATGCCCAGCGCAGCGCTGGCCCCTCGGGCAGCTACGGCGGCAAGGTGGCGGCGAAGGTCAAACCCAACATCGTGTATCCCGATGCGATCTTGGGTAATCCGCGCGCCGTGGTCGAAGTGCGAGCCGCCCCCGATGGCACCATCGTCGGTAAAAAACTGATCCAGTCCAGCGGCAACAAGGCCTGGGACGATGCCGTACTGCGTGCGCTCGACAAGACCGAATCGCTACCACGTGACGTGGACGGGCGCGTCCCCCCGTCGCTGGAAATCGGCTTCCGCCCGCAAGACTGATCGACAGCCTGGCCCTGGTCACTCCAGGGGCCTCTTTCCGGCGCGGTCACACGGCCCTGTGCCCCTGTTCACAGGAGCATGGATTTCTCCGATAGAAGCTGGCGGTTGGTTCACCTGCCTCACAGACACGCGCTTGCACGGAGCCCGGCGAAGAGCGGCTGGCAGCGGGAGCCCAAGCCTCAACAGCCCACCATGACAGAGGCTTTCCATCGGGAATGGAAAATATCATAAAAATCACCTCTAGCGCTTACACATCAAGCGCTAACAGCTATCAAATCAGAAGCACCCCTTGCCGGCCTGGGTACAAAATCCAGCATTTGTAATGGCCCGTGCGCCTCAAGAACCCGCAGGTTGGCGGTGCAGCAGCCACTGCTCGGCCTCCTGCTGCTGCCCAAAGCGGGCCCAGTCCAACACATTTTTGCCCTGCGGGTCGCGGCCCCACAGGTCCACGCGCTGCTGCTCCAGCCATTCCAGCACAGGGATGCGGCCCTTGGCAGCCGCCAGCATGGCGGGCGTCTCACCCCGGCTGGCGGGGGCAGTCTCGGTCAACGATTGCCCTTGTCCTTTCAGCCATTCAAGGCACGGCACGCAGCCGCTTTGCGCGGCCATGTGCACGGGGCCCCACCCCCATCGGTTACGTGCCTGCAGGCTGGCACCCGCCTGCACCAGGCGTTGCGCCACCACCAGATGTCCGCCATAAAAAGCCCGCAGCAGCGCCGTGTCACCACGCTCGCTGTCTTTGGCCGTCTGCCGCAGATCGGGCTGGGCGCCGGCCTGCAGCAGCGCCTCGACATGCGCCAGTTGCCCCCGGTGGGCGGCCAGCATCAACACGGAAGAACCCGTGTCTGCCAGCAGATTGGGGTTGGCGCCATCGCGCAGGGCCTGCATCAGCGCACTGGCATCGCCCGCGTTCTGCGCGTCCATCAGGCGAGCATCCGCAGGCAACCAAATGCGCGATGACGCCACCGAGGTGGAGGCTGGCGGCACCGCAGTGCGCCCTGCCCCCGAAACCGCGCGCCCGCCATGAGCCCACCACAGGAGCAGCCCAAAGGCCACGAGCCATGCCCACCCCCCCCAGGCGGGGCGCGAATGTGCAGCCACCTTGGGCCGCTGAGCTCCCGGCGTGAAGCGCCCCCTCCGGTCCAGCCAGGCACGCGCCACTGCCTGCCCCACGGCTTGCGCTGCGGCGGCGCCGTTCAGCCCAGGGGTCAGCTTTTCCGGATGCCCTGACGCATCCTTGCCCAACACCGCGTGGTAGGGCTGAGCACCAGCGGTGAACTGCAGCTTGTGCACCAGCGACTGGCTGGATTCGCCCGGCCACAACGCAACGCGGGACCACACCCAAGAGCGGCGATGCACAACCAGGCCATCGTCCTGCACCCGCAGCGTCCACCGCCGGGTGGCGGCATGCAGCGCCCAAGCAGGCAGCACCAACAAGGCGCACCAAGCCCAGAAACCACTCGGCAGCACGAGAGAGCCGGGCTGGATGCGGTCGTTCACCCACCACTCCAGCGCCAACAAAGCCAGGGCCACAGCCGCTGACCAGCGCCAAGCGGTCTGCGCGAACGCAATCGACCACACATCCGGTGTCTCGGTCAAACGCACGCCAGGGGGAAGAAAGCGCGGGAACTCCGCGGACTCCAGCGTGTCCGAAGCCGCAGAAACCACATCGTGCCCAAAGGCTGGTGGATGGATGGGGACTTCCTGCGCCCACTGGGCCCGCCCGTCAAAGCGGTCTGGCACGGAAGCGGCGCCAGTCCAAGAAGGGCTGGCGGCCTCTACCGGCAAGTCATACGCCAGTTCCAGCGCGCCATCGGCGCGCACCAGCTCCAGCCGCCAGTCCACACGCTCACCGCCGCGCCGCGCACCGTGGGTGGGGGCATCCTCAGGCAGCTCAAAACGCGCGACCAAGCGCATGCCGCCCTCGCCCATCGGCTGCCGCCGCGCCGTGGCCTCCAGCACCTCCACCCGGCGCTCCGGCGATCCCGAGCTGGAGTCATCCACACGGTACTGCGCCAGTTGCATACGCAGGCCATCAGCCCCCACCTGCTGCACAGCCCGCGCAGGCAGCACCAGTGTGATTTCGACCGGCCGCCCCGCCGTTGGCAGCGATGGCAAGACCGTCATGCCCATCCCTTGGTAGCGCCAGGCCTTGCGGCTGTTCTGCCATGCGGCACCGGCCAGTCCCACGCCGATCACCACAAAGATGCCCATGAAGCCCTTGGCCCACCAGGGCGCTTTGCCATCCGACCAGAACAAAGCGGCCATGGGGAAAGCGATGCCACACCAGAACACCGCGAAGAACCACAACGCCCCCTGCCCCTTGGCCAAGGAATGGCGCGGTTCGAGGTCCGGCACATCTTGTTTGGTGCGCCACAAGATGCGCAGAAACATCCATGCGGCAGTCATGCCAATACCGGTGAAGACCAGAGCAAAAGGAAGTCGAAAAATTTGCAACCGCCAGCGAATGCTCCGGTCGAGCAGGGCCTGCGACGGTGCCTGCGGGTTCACCCAGGCGGTGATGGGTTCACCCCGGTCCTGCGCCTGGCGCAAGGTGCGGTGCCATTGCGCTTGCCAGTCGCCTACGTTGTCGGCGCCGCCGCGTGGGTCCAGCCCCACGCGTTGCCCTTCATACGATTGCCCTGCCACCGTGTAGCGGTAGCGGGCCCGCACCTGGTAGGTGGCCCCGCCATTGCTGCCTGGGTGCTGCTCAAGCTGCACGTCCAGCACTTGGGCCGGCATGGGCTGCCATTGGCGCACGGACCATGCCGCCATCGCAGTCTCGGCCAAGGGCCGCAGCCCTGCCCCATATCCACCGGCACCAAACGCCACGGCAAAGATGGCGCAGAAAACCAGCAAAACGCCCCGCCCCATTTTGTTGTCCATTCGTCCCTCCTTTTTTCTTGTAATGGATCTCTTGTTTTGGGCTCCAGCATAGTGACGACTTCATGACGGTTTTGTGACGATCAATGCAGCGCAAAAAAAAAGCGGCCCCTGAGGACCGCTTCTGTTGCGTAAAAAACGCGAGGATCAGGCAGTCACACCCTTGGCGGTCTCTGCGTACTCTGCGATCTGGTCAAAGTTCAGGTACTTGTAGATCGAAGCCCCATCCTTGTTCACGATTCCCATGGCGTCGTGGTATTCGGCCACCGTAGGGATCTTGCCCAGCTTGGACGCGATAGCGGCCAACTCGGCAGAGGCCAGGAACACATTGGTGTTCTTACCCAGGCGGTTGGGGAAATTGCGGGTGGAAGTCGAAACCACGGTAGCACCTTCGCGCACTTGGGCCTGGTTGCCCATGCACAGTGAGCAGCCGGGCATTTCGGTGCGGGCACCCGCAGCGCCAAAGTTGGCGTAGTGGCCTTCCTTGATCAGCTCGCTCTCGTCCATCTTGGTCGGTGGTGCCACCCACAGCTTGACGGGGATGTCACGGCTGCCGCCCAGCAGCTTGGCGGCCGCACGGAAGTGGCCGATGTTGGTCATGCACGAACCAATGAAGGCTTCATCGATCTTCGTGCCTGCCACTTCCGAAAGGGTCTTGGCGTCGTCCGGATCGTTGGGGCAGCACAGGATAGGTTCCTTGATGTCGGCCAGATCGATCTCGATGACAGCAGCGTATTCGGCATCTTTGTCAGCTTCGAGCAGGTGGGGGTTGGCCAACCATGCCTCGACCTTTTCGATACGGCGCTGCAGCGTGCGTGCGTCGGCGTATCCCTGGGCGATCATGTTCTTCATCAGCACCACGTTGCTGGTGAGGTATTCCTTGATCGGCTCGGGGTTGAGTTTGATCGTGCAACCGGCGGCAGAGCGCTCTGCGGATGCATCCGACAGTTCGAACGCCTGTTCAACCTTCAAGTCAGGCAAGCCTTCGATTTCGAGGATACGGCCAGAAAACGCGTTGATCTTGCCGGCTTTGGCAACCGTGAGCAGGCCTTGTTTGATAGCGTACAGAGGAATGGCATGCACCAGGTCGCGCAGCGTGACGCCCGGCTGCATCGTGCCCTTGAAGCGCACCAGCACCGATTCAGGCATGTCCAAAGGCATCACCCCGGTAGCGGCACCAAAGGCCACCAGCCCGGAGCCTGCCGGGAACGAAATGCCGATGGGGAAACGGGTGTGAGAGTCGCCACCCGTGCCGACTGTGTCGGGCAACAACAGGCGGTTGAGCCAGCTGTGGATCACGCCGTCGCCCGGACGCAGGGCCACACCGCCACGGTTGCTCATGAACGCAGGCAGTTCACGGTGCGTCTTTACGTCCACGGGCTTGGGGTAAGCAGCCGTGTGGCAGAACGATTGCATGACCAGATCGGCCGAGAAGCCCAGGCAGGCCAGGTCCTTCAGCTCATCGCGGGTCATCGGACCCGTGGTGTCTTGCGAACCCACGGTCGTCATTTTGGGTTCGCAATACGTACCGGGGCGCACGCCTTGGCCTTCTGGCAAACCCACAGCGCGGCCCACCATCTTCTGGGCCAGCGTGAAGCCCGCCTTGGTGGCGACGGGCGCGGTGGGCAGGCGGAACAGTGTGGAGGCGGGCAGGCCCAGGAACTCGCGGGCCTTGGCCGTCAATGAGCGACCAATGATCAGGTTGATACGGCCACCAGCGCGCACTTCGTCGAACAACACATCGCTCTTGAGTTTGAACTCGGCGACCGTGGATCCGTTTTTCACGATCTTGCCGTCGTAGGGCAGGATGTCGACCACATCGCCCATTTCCAGGCCAGAGACTTCCACCTCAATGGGCAGCGAGCCGGAATCTTCCTGGGTATTGAAAAAGATCGGGGCGATCTTGCCGCCCAGCGTCACACCACCAAAGCGCTTGTTAGGCACAAAAGGAATGTCCTGGCCCGTGGCCCAGATCACGCTGTTGGTGGCGGACTTGCGGCTGGAACCGGTGCCCACCACATCGCCCACGTAGGCCACGAGGTGGCCCTTCTTCTTGAGGTCTTCAATGAACTGCATGGGGCCACGTTTGCCGTCTTCTTCGGGCTTGAACGCAGCGCCTTCGCGCGTGTTCTTGAGCATGGCCAGGTAATGCAGCGGAATGTCGGGACGTGTCGTGGCGTCCGGCGCTGGCGACAGATCGTCGGTGTTGGTTTCGCCAGGCACCTTGAACACGGTGACCGTGATTTTCTTCTCGACTTCGGGACGGGTGGTGAACCACTCGGCATCGGCCCAGCTCTTGATGACTTCCTGGGCCTTGGCATTGCCGGCCTTGGCCTTGACTGCGACGTCGTTGAAGAAGTCGAACATCAGCAGCGTCTTCTTCAGGCTTTCGGCGGCCACAGCAGCCACGTCGGCGTCATCGAGCAACTCGATCAGAGGATGCACGTTGTAGCCACCCACCATGGTGCCCAGCAATTCAGTCGCCTTGGCTTTGGAGATCAGGCCCACCGAGATATCGCCATGCGCCACCGCGGCGAGAAAGCTCGCCTTCACCTTGGCAGCATCGTCCACGCCAGGCGGTACACGGTGTGTCAGCAAATCCAGCAAAAAGGCCTCTTCACCAGCAGGCGGGTTCTTGATCAACTCGATCAGCTCTGCGACCTGTGGCGCCTCAAGGGCCAGTGGAGGGATTCCCAATGCGGCGCGTTCTGCGACATGGTCTCGGTAGGCTTTCAACATGTTTTTTCTCCGGTTGCGTTCTAAAGTGGGGCGGCATGCCTAGCGGTGACGGTCTCCAGGGACTGTCGCCGCCGCACGCACAAGGGTTTGTCTTTGGCGTGGTGAAACAACGGGCGCTTTGCTGGCGCCTTCTGATGCTTATTTGCCAGCAGGCATGGGCTCAAGAACACTCACGGGAGGGTTCTTCTTGATCGCCTCAGCCACGATCACCTGCTCGGGGCTCATACATTCGTCTGCCAGGCGCTGACCCGCGCGCTGGTTCATCAACATCGATTTGTTGGCGATCTGCAACCACACAGCACCGCCCTTGTCGTCTTGCAAGCGCACCGTACCGGTGGTCGTCGCCACGGGAGTCATGTGGTACTTGAAGCCCTTGCCTTCCACGTTGAAGCGGCCGGGGGAAGTGGCATCTGCCGTGACGGTGACAAAAGCACCCAATTCGCAGGGCATGCGTCCCACGTGAACGCGATCAGCAATCTCCAACTCAGCAGGCGAGAGGGCCTCTTCGGCCGCGACGATACCCGCAGCCACCTGGCTGGTTGCACTCCTGAGCTGGGTACGGCTGCTGGTGGCCTCGGATCGCTTGGCAACAACCGTCTTCTTGGGCGCAGCGGCCGTCTTGGATGCGGAGGCCGCCTTGGCCACAGGCTTGGCGGTTTTGGTTTTGGCACTGGCAGCAGGCTTGGCCGCGGCCTTGCTATCGGAAGCTGCGGGGGTTTGGGCCAGCACGAAGGCCGGAGCCAGCAGCATCAGGGCGGAAGCGATGAAGGATTTCATGGGGTGTCCTGCTTGGGAAATATTCAGTAGCTCACGATGGAACAGAGGCCGTTGCGCCAAACCATGCACGCACGGAGAATGGAAGAACGCGCCCAGTGCTGTAGGCGCGCTCAAGAACTTGCCAATAAAACCGGTAACTGGCGCGGTCGTGCAGCACGCCCTCAAAACTGATGGGCGCCCAGTCCGCCTGGTCGGCGGCCACGAGAATCTTGCCGGCCATATCAATGTCTTCCTGCGGGGGAGCAAAGGCCTCCAGGATCGGACGGATTTGCGCTGGATGAATGCTCCACATGCGGGTGTATCCCAGCTCCTGCGCGGCGCGGCGGGCGGCACCCTCCATCGCAGAAGCATCCGCAAATTCAGTCACAACACAATGCGACGGCACCTTGCCATGGGCATGGCAAGCGGCTGCAATTTCCAGCTTGGCGCGCACGACCAGTGGGTGCGAAAACTGCCCGGCTGAAGTCATCCCGTGCGCTGGAATGGCACCACCATGGGCCGATACAAAATCCATGAGACCAAAACTCAGGCTTTGGACCAGCGGATGTGCCGCAATCTCGAACGCGCGGTGCACAGCGGCAGGAGACTCAATCAAGACATGAAGGGGCACGCGCACGCCACACGATTGCGCCAACGCGCGCTCAGCCCGCAGCACATCGTCCACGCACTCCACCTTGGGCACCATGATGTGGCAGAGTCTGTGGCCAGCCTCGCCTGCAATCGTCGCAATGTCATTGGCAAAAGCCGGGTGATCCACCGCGTGAACCCGGGCTGCCACCCGCGCCAGCGGGGTTGCGGCCAGCGCCAAACGGGCCACCAGGCGGGCGTGATCCGCCTCAAACCCTACAGGGGCACCATCTTCACAATCGAGGGTGACATCAAAAACACAGGCGCCCAGTTCCTGCATCATTTCAGCCTGCAACTGAAGGCTTTTCCGCATGCGGGCTTCCACGCCACTGTAGTGATCACACACCGGCAGAAAGCCGGTCTTCGCCTGAGCACCCAAAAGCACATCGCGCGGATGGGCCCGCGACGAAGCGGGCAACGAAAGCGCAGCGCCCTGCCCCTGCTCAGGAACATGGGCGGCCCGTAGGCCCGATGCCAATGGCGTCGGCTGCATTTGCACGAGGGCCTGTCTTTTTACAGGAGGTGCTTGACGCCGTCTTGTTCGCCCTGCAGCTCAGCCAGGGTGGTGTTGATACGTTCTTGCGAGAACGCATCGATTTCCAGACCTTCAACGATCTTGTATTCGCCGTTTTCGCAGGTCACAGGGAAACCAAACATCGTGTCCTTGGGAATGCCGTATTGGCCGTCCGAAGGGATGCCCATGGTGACCCACTTGCCGCTGGTGCCCAGGGCCCAGTCACGCATGTGGTCGATGGCAGCGTTGGCGGCCGAGGCAGCAGAAGACAGACCGCGTGCTTCGATGATGGCCGCGCCGCGTTTGCCCACGGTGGGCAAGAAGGTGTTCGCGTTCCACTCCTGATCATTGATCATCTTGGCGACGCTTTCGCCGTTGATCGTGGCGAAGCGGTAGTCAGCGTACATCGTGGGCGAGTGATTGCCCCAGACAGTGAGCTTCTCGATGTCGGCCACGGCCTTGCCGGTCTTGGCGGCGATCTGGCTGGCGGCGCGGTTGTGGTCCAGACGCAGCATCGCGGTGAAGTTCTTGCGTGGCAGGTCGGGCGCACTCTTCATGGCGATGTAGGCGTTGGTGTTGGCGGGGTTACCGACCACAAGCACCTTGACGTTGCGGCTTGCAACAGCGTTCAGCGCCTTGCCCTGGGCGGTAAAGATGGCGCCATTGACAGCGAGCAGTTCAGCGCGCTCCATGCCAGGACCACGCGGACGCGAGCCGACCAGCAACGCGTAGTCAGCGTCCTTGAATGCGGTCATGGGATCACTGTGAGCGGTCATCTCGACGAGCAGCGGAAACGCGCAATCGTCCAATTCCATCATCACACCCTTGAGTGCTTTTTGGGGGCCATCCACCGGCACTTCAAGCAGTTGCAGGATGACGGGCTGGTCTTTGCCCAGCATTTCGCCAGAAGCGATACGGAACAGCAGTGCATAACCGATTTGGCCGGCAGCGCCGGTGACAGCAACACGGACGGGCTTCTTGCTCATGGTGAAAACTCCAGAAAATGAGGAAAACAGGTGTGAGTGCAACGCAAGCACCAGCGCCTGTTACCAGCAGCCCGTGCCTCGCAAAACAGCCTTGGAGTTTACCCTCGATTGGACCTCCCGGTCAATTTGTCTTATGTCTTATATAAGATATGATCGCACCCCCGCCTGTCGTTCGTTTGTCACGTGGCAATCGCACTGCCACACCACAACCCACGCACACCACCGCCCATGTCCTCCCTTCCATTTGTTACAGACAGCCCGCCGACACCACCAGGGTCGATGGGGGTGTCAACGCCCGCATTCAGCCCGCTATACCAGCAAATCAAAGGACTGATCCTGCAAAGCCTTCAGCAGGGCGAATGGAAACCCGGCGAAGCGATTCCGAGCGAAATGGAGCTTGCCGGGCGGTTCCGCGTGAGTCAGGGAACAGTGCGCAAGGCGATTGACGAATTGGCAGCGGAAAATCTCGTGATGCGCAAGCAAGGCAAGGGCACGTTTGTGGCCACGCATGCCGAACAGCACGTGCAATACCGTTTTCTGAAATTGCTACCAGACACAGGCGATGCACGCGTCGAGGGCCCCGCTCAGCGGCTGGTCGTTGATTGCAGGCGGGTGCGCGCCAGCGCAGATGTGGCGCGCGCATTGGCTTTGCGCAGCGGGGATGCCGTCATGCAAGCCAAACGCATCCTGTCGTTTGCTGGTGTGCCCACCATTCTTGAAGACATCTGGCTGCCCGGCCAGGCATTCAAGGGGCTCACTGCAGAGCAGCTTGCCAACTACCAAGGCCCCACCTACGCCATGTTTGAGCTCGATTTCGGGGTGCGAATGGTGCGCGCGGAAGAGAAGATCCGAGCCGTGTTGCCCGATGAAGAACAGACTCGCCTTTTGCAAGTGTCGCCCATGACACCGCTTCTGAGCGTGGAGAGAATTGCCTACACCTACAACGATGTTCCCATGGAGTTACGTCGTGGCCTTTACCTGACCGTCACACACCACTATCGCAACGAACTGAGCTGATAGCAGGCTGGCAACCCTCACTTACCGTCAGAAATTCCGCTCAATTCAAACCCCTCGTTGTTGCATTGCAATAGAATTTTGCGTTCTTTGCATCTTCAAATTACAAAGCAGTTACATCCACGAAAGCACCAGACATGACAGAACTAGCCAAAAAAAGGCCTGAATTCCGCAACATCAATGCCTTCAAGGACCTGACAACCTACCGCATGACGCCGGCGGCCTGGGTCTCCATCTTGCACAGAGCCAGCGGAATCATCATGTTCCTGCTGCTGCCGTTCATCATCTGGATGTTCGACACGTCGCTGTCGTCCGAAATTTCCTTCGCGCGCTTTACGGCCGTCTTCAGCGCCGGCGCCGGCTTCTTGCCGGGCTGGTTCGTCAAACTGGTGGCCCTGGCCGTGATCTGGGCCTATCTGCACCACTTCATCGCGGGCTTGCGCCATCTGTGGATGGACACCAACCACGACGCGGTGACAAAGTCATTTGGCAAGTCATCTGCACTTGTCACGCTGGTGGTCAGCATTGGCTTGACCTTGGTGCTCGGCGCCAAGCTCTTCGGGCTGTACTGAACAACAAGGCGGTTGCTGCCTTGCAGACCACCGCTCAAGCATCGATCAAAGGAAAAACACCATGTCCGTCAATTACGGCTCCAAGCGCACTGTTGTAGGTGCTCACTACGGTCTGCGTGACTGGCTCAGCCAGCGTGTGACTGCGGCCCTCATGGCCCTGTTCACCATCGTTGTGCTTGCACAACTGATTTTCGTCAAAGGGCCCATCGGCTACGACCTGTGGGCCCACATCTTCTCCGCCCAGTGGATGAAAGTGCTGACTTTCTCCGTCATCGTGGCCCTGATCTGGCATGTCTGGGTGGGCGTGCGAAATGTTTTGATGGACTACATCAAGCCCGTGGGGCTGCGACTCGCTGTGCAGATTTTCACGATTGTCTGGCTTGTGGGTTGTGCAGGCTGGGGCATCCAGGTCCTGTGGCGTCTCTGATTCCCGCGATTGAAGGTACACAATGAGCTATACAAAAGCCAACATCACCAAACGCAAGTTCGACGTGGTCATCGTCGGTGCCGGCGGTTCCGGCATGCGCGCCGCACTCGAACTCTCCCGTGCAGGCCTGAACGTGGCCTCCCTGTCCAAAGTGTTCCCCACACGCTCGCACACGGTTGCAGCGCAAGGCGGCGTGAGCGCCTCGCTGGGCAACATGTCCGAGGACAACTGGCATTACCACTTCTACGACACCATCAAGGGTTCGGATTGGCTGGGCGACCAGGACGCCATCGAGTTCATGTGCCGCGAAGCACCCAATGTGGTGTATGAGTTGGAACACTTCGGCATGCCATTCGATCGCAACCCCGACGGCACCATCTACCAGCGCCCCTTCGGTGGTCACACCGCCAACTATGGCGAGAAGCCTGTGCAGCGTGCCTGCGCAGCAGCCGACCGTACCGGCCACGCGATGCTGCACACCCTGTACCAGCAAAACGTCAAAGCCAAAACCAACTTCTTCGTGGAGTGGATGGCGCTGGACCTGATCCGTGACGCCGATGGCGACGTGGTGGGGGTGACGGCCATCGAAATGGAAACCGGCGACCTGTATATCCTGGAAGCCAAAACCGTTTTGTTGGCCACCGGTGGCGCTGGCCGCATCTTTGCCGCATCTACCAATGCCTTCATCAACACCGGTGACGGCTTGGGCATGGCAGCGCGCGCTGGCATCCCGCTGCAGGACATGGAATTCTGGCAGTTCCACCCCACCGGCGTTGCGGGCGCCGGCGTGCTGCTGACCGAAGGCTGCCGTGGCGAAGGCGCCATTTTGCTCAACAGCAATGGCGAGCGCTTCATGGAGCGCTATGCGCCCACACTGAAGGACTTGGCACCCCGCGATTTCGTGTCCCGCTCGATGGACCAGGAAATCAAGGAAGGCCGTGGCTGCGGTCCCAACAAGGACTACGTGCTGCTCAAGCTCGACCACCTGGGCGCGGACACCATCCACAAACGCCTGCCCTCGGTGTACGAAATTGGCGTCAACTTCGCCAACGTCGACATCACCAAGGAGCCGATCCCCGTGGTGCCCACCATCCACTACCAGATGGGCGGTGTGCCGACCAACATCAATGGACAGGTCGTCACCCATGACGGCACCAGCAACAAGGTCGTCAATGGCCTCTACGCGGTGGGCGAATGCTCCTGCGTGAGCGTGCACGGCGCCAACCGACTGGGCACCAACTCGTTACTGGACCTGCTGGTGTTCGGCAAGGCTGCAGGCCGTCACATTGTTGAGTTCAATACCAAGCACAAAGAGCACAAGCCCTTGCCCGCCGACGCGGCGGACCGCACGCTGGAGCGCCTGAACCAGCTCGACCAATCCACCGCCGGTACTTACTCACAGGCGTTGGCCGGCGACATTCGCTCCGCCATGCAGCAACACGCTGGCGTGTTCCGCACCCAGGTGAGCATGGATGAAGGCGTCAAGAAGATCGCTGAATTGCGTGACCGCGTGGCCGGCATCACCCTGCAAGACAAGTCCAAGGTGTTCAACACCGCACGCATCGAGGCTCTGGAAGTCGACAACCTGATCGAAGTGGCGCAGGCCACGATGGTTTCCGCCGCTGCCCGCAAGGAATGCCGTGGCGCACACACGGTGTATGACTACGAGCAGCCTGCCGACCACCCCACGACCCCCCTGGGCCGCAATGATGCCGAGTGGATGAAGCACACCCTGTGGCACAGCGCGGACAACAGCCTGACCTACAAGCCAGTGAACCTGAAGCCCCTGACGGTGGACAGCGTCCCCCCCAAGGTCCGGACGTTCTAAACAGTAGCCCCACGAGAGCAGAACCATGCAAAAGCGCACATTCCAAATCTACCGCTACGATCCGGACAAGGACGCCAAGCCCTACATGCAGACCATCGAGATCGAACTCGACGGCCACGAACGCATGTTGCTGGACGCCCTGGTCAAGCTCAAGGAACAAGACCCCACCCTGTCGTTCCGCCGCTCCTGCCGTGAAGGTGTTTGTGGTTCCGACGCCATGAACATCAATGGCAAGAACGGGCTGGCCTGCCTGACGAACATGAACACGCTCAAAGGCGTGATCACGCTCAAGCCACTGCCAGGCCTGCCTGTCATCCGCGATCTGATCGTGGACATGACGCAGTTCTTCAAGCAGTACAACTCGATCAAGCCCTACCTGATCAACGAAAGCCTGCCGCCCGAAAAGGAGCGCCTGCAGTCGCCTGAAGAACGCGAAGAGCTTGACGGCCTGTATGAGTGCATTCTGTGCGCCAGCTGCTCCACAAGCTGCCCCAGCTTCTGGTGGAACCCTGACAAGTTTGTGGGCCCCGCCGGCTTGCTGCAGGCCTACCGCTTTCTGGCCGACAGCCGCGACGAAGCCACGGCCGAACGCCTGGACAACCTGGAAGACCCGTACCGCCTGTTCCGCTGCCACTCGATCATGAATTGCGTGGATGTGTGCCCCAAGGGACTGAACCCCACCAAGGCCATTGGCAAGATCAAGGAACTGATGGTGCGTCGCGCTGTCTGACCCTGACCCTTGCCATCCACTGAACGCCGGGCCATGGAATCCTTGTCCACCACCTCCGTCACACCCGCAGCGCCTTGCGCGCTGCTGGATGAGCGTGAACTGAGCAAGCTGCACTGGCGTTGCCGGCGCGGCCTGCTTGAAAACGATCTGTTCATCGAGCAGTTTTTCAAACGCTACGAAGCAACGCTGACCACGCGCCATGCTGCAGGCATGCTCTCGCTGATGGATCTGGCAGACAACGATTTGCTGGATTTGTTGCTGCGGCGGCGCGAACCCAACGGCGAGCAAGACACGCAAGAAGTACGTGAAGTGCTGGGCATGCTGCGAGAGCGCAGTGGCGTCTCGACGCCGCTGCCTGCCTGACGCAGCCAGCCCGCAGCACGACCGGATCAATATCGGCAACCACCCCAAGGAAAGTAACAATGAAGCTAGCTGACAACAAAGCCACCCTGTCCTTCAGCAACGGCAGCCCCAGCGTGGACCTGCCGGTCTACCAGGGCAGCATTGGCCCGGACGTCATTGACATCCGCAAGCTGTATGCGCAAACGGGCATGTTCACCTATGACCCCGGCTTCCTGTCCACAGCGGCGACACAGTCCGCCATCACGTATATCGATGGCGACAAGGGTGAGTTGCTGTACCGCGGCTACCCCATCGAACAACTCGCCACCAAGTGCGACTACCTCGACACCTGCTACCTCCTGCTCAACGGTGAACTGCCCAATGAATCGGAGCGCACGGACTTCCACAAGCTCGTGACCAACCACACGATGGTCAACGAGCAGATGCAGTTTTTCCTGCGCGGCTTCCGCCGTGACGCACACCCGATGGCCGTGCTGACCGGCCTGGTGGGCGCTCTGTCGGCCTTCTACCATGACAGCACGGACATCAACAATCCGAAGCACCGCGAGATTGCAGCCATCCGCCTGATCGCCAAGATGCCCACGCTGGTGTCCATGGCCTACAAGTACGGCATGGGCCAGCCTTACATGTACCCACAGAACGATCTGAGCTACGCCGGTAATTTCCTGCGCATGATGTTCGGCACGCCCTGCGAAGAGTACAAGGTCAACCCCGTACTCGAACGTGCGCTGGACCGCATCTTCATCCTGCACGCAGACCACGAGCAAAACGCGTCCACATCGACCGTGCGCCTGTGTGGTTCGTCGGGCACCAACCCGTTTGCCGCTATCGCAGCCGGCGTGGCCTGCCTGTGGGGCCCCGCACACGGCGGCGCCAATGAAGCAGCACTGAACATGCTGCACGACATCCAGGCCCAGGGCGGTGTGGAAAAGATTGGCGAGTTCATCAAGCAGGTCAAGGACAAGAACTCCGGCGTCAAGCTCATGGGCTTTGGTCACCGCGTTTACAAGAACTATGACCCCCGCGCCAAGCTGATGCAGGAAACCTGCAACGAAGTGCTGGCCGAACTGGGTCTTGAAAACGACCCGCTGTTCAAGCTGGCCAAGGAACTGGAAAAGATCGCGCTGGAAGACGAGTACTTCGTCTCGCGCAAGCTCTACCCCAACGTGGACTTCTACTCCGGCATCGTGCAGCGCGCGATCGGCATCCCCGTGAACCTGTTCACCGGTGTGTTCGCCCTGGCCCGCACCGTGGGCTGGATCGCCCAACTCAATGAAATGATTGGCGACCCCGAGTACAAGATCGGCCGCCCTCGCCAACTGTTCACAGGCTCCGAGCGCCGCGACATCGGCGTCGTCGCCAAGCGTTGATGGGCGTGGCCTTCTTGGCCACTCCATGAATGATGAAGCCCGCTGGCCAGCGCCTGCGGGCTTTTTTCATGGCCCATCGGGGCCTACGCAGTGCCGCAGTGCCGCATTGCCACATTACCGTTTGGTAGTGTTTCTGTCATGCACGCCCGTGAGCTACACGCCTACCATGCTCCCAGTCTTCACCCGGCCATCCTGGCACGGGAGCAGGCCCCACGCGGGAGACATCAACCTTGAAAAGACAGCGCTGGAAAGGTCTGGCATCAGGACTTTTGCTCAGTGCCTTTGGCGTGGCGTGGGCGTGGGGCACCGCCACCGGCCCTTTGGTTCAGGATCCGGGTGACCTGGCGACGACCGCAGACCCGCTGCCGTAGGTTGCAGGGGTGTCCATCGCCTTCGTGGGTGCACTCATCACTGCGTGCGCGCTGGACCACCGTCGACACGCGGACTCGACGGGGATGCTCGCCGCCTCGATTCCCTGGCGCGCGCTATGGCTCAGCGTGGGCGCGAATGTGGTTTTTGGCATTTTGCTGGGCGGCCTGCCGGGCATTGGCCTGCCACCCATGGGCCTGCTTGTTGCGGTGTATGCGCTCGCGTTCCTGGCGGGCTTGGCAAGCGATCAGCTCCACCCACAAGGTGTGCTGCGGCTGGCGGTGGCGGTAGCGCTGGGCAGCGCACTGGCCGCGGTGGGCGCCCAGGCCGCGTTGTTTCCACTCTGGCCCACGTTTTTCGTCGGCTGAACGCTGCGGCGCTGGCTGCGCCATGGGCCATCGACACGAAGAGGCGCCCGCTGATCAAGCAGCAAGAAGCAATACTCCCCCCTAGTAAAGCCACTTTTTAGCATTGGAGCGCTTTATGAATAAGCGCATTGAATTTATACTGTACCCCAGTACTTAACTACCTTTCGGACAACCACCCTTGTTCCGCTGCATCTCCCGTTCATTTCGCCATGCCCCATTCACCAGAAGACAAGCAACGCGCCGTCACCCGCTTGCGCCGCATCAAAGGCCAGGCCGAGGCACTGGAGCGCGCCGTCGAAGCGGGCAGCGA
>RCMZ01000280.1_pt1 | contig 30716 bp, 27 predicted proteins | sample 2041141 | NCBI WGS metagenome assembly RCMZ01 (sample SAMN09708263, study PRJNA481090) | Wastewater metagenome, whole genome shotgun sequencing project. | biome: sewage; isolation source: Davis station wastewater (DW) | place: Antarctica: Davis Station | collected 2010-03-01 | reverse complement strand
AGCAGCTCGGACGCCTCGCGCGCCTCGGCCTGCCGGTGCCGGACGGCTTCGTGATCACCGCGCCGGCGCTCGGCGCGGCCTTCGCCGGCGCCGAGCGCGATCCCGCGGCCGCGTCCCCGCTGCCGGACGAATTCGTCGCCGCCCTCGACGCCGAACTCGTCCGCCGCGGCTGGCAGCACACGCCGCTCGCCGTGCGTTCGTCGGCGCCGCAGGAGGATTCGCAGCGCGCCTCGTTCGCCGGTATCCATCGCAGCGAACTCAACGTCACCGGCTGCGCCGCGCTGGCCCGGGCCGTGCGCGTCGTGTACGCCTCGCTGTGGACGCCGCAGGCCGTCGCCTATCGCCAACGCCTCGGGCTGGCCGACGCCGACGCGGCGATGGCCGTCGTCGTCATGCCCATGCTGCCGGCCGTGCTCTCCGGCGTCGCCTTCACCTGCGACCCGCGGAGCGGACGCGACGACCGCATCGCGATCAGCGCCGTGCGCGGCCTCGGCGAAGCGCTGGTCGGCGGGCTGGAAAGCGGCGAGGAGATCCTGCTCGAGGAAGAACGCATCGGCGAAACGCTGGCCGTCGTCGCCCGCCGTCCCGCCAGGCAGCGCGTGCGCGTCGTCCCGGCGCCGGAAGGCGGCACGCGGCAGGAAGCGCTCGCACCGTCCGGCGCGGAGGGAACGGAAACGGGGGCGGACACCGCTCCGCTGCTCGACGACGCGCAGGCGCTCGCGCTCGGCCGCCTGCTGCGCGCCGCGGCGCAGGCGCTCGACTATGCCGATCCCGCCTACGACATCGAATGGGTATGGGACGGCGCGCGCTTCGTCCTCGTGCAGGCGCGCCCGGTCACCGCGCGCCGCTGGCACGGCTATCCCGGCCTCACCGGGCAGAACGCGATCTGGTCGAACGGCAACACGCGCGACGTCGTGCCGCACGTGATGGGCGCCATGGACTGGATCGGCTGGCGGCGCATGGTCGATCTGATGCTCGAACAGGGCTACCGCCTCGCCGGTTTTCCGCTGCTGCCCGGCGCGCGCCGCTCGGCGCTGCATTCGGGCCGCCTCTACCTCAACGTCTCGCTGATCCAGTGGGAAGGCTACGACGCGCTGGGCGTCGCGCCCCCGGCGATGAACCGCCTGCTCGGCGGGCATCACCCGGAAATCGCCGTGCCGCCGGCCGACTGGCGCGACCGTCTGGCGCGCGCCGTCCGCCTCCTGCGCTACGTACGCAAATCCGGCGCGCAGCGCCGGGCCGGCCGGCGGGAAACGGCGCAGGCCTTCGCCGCCAGCGCGCGCTGGCGCGCCGAAGACGTCGCGCGGCTGAGCGACGACGCCCTCGCCGCCCGCCTGCACGAACAATTGCGCTACGTGCGCACGCGCGACGGAATGATGTTTCTGCAAGGGTCGAGCGGCGGCAACCTCTACCTGCTGCTCGACCTCGTCGACCGCTATCTGCCCGGCGAGGGGCACGCCCTGGTCGCCGCCGTGATGGCCGGCGGCGAACCCAGCGTCAGCGCCCGCCAGGCCTACGAAATGGCGGCGCTGGCGCGCGCCGCGCGGGACGAGCCGGCGGCGTACGGCTGGCTGCGGCGCGGCGCCCCGTGGGAGCTCGCAGCGCTGCCCGCCGACAGCGCCTTCCGGCGCGCTTTCGGCGAGTTCGTCGAGCGCTACGGACATCGCGGCATCTACGAAAGCTACCTGCGCAACCCGCGCTTCCGCGAGGACCCCGGCTATCTGCTCGATACGCTCGCCGGCCTGCTGGACAGCGACATCGCGGCGCTCGAAGCGCGCCGCCGGCGGGCGGCGGAGCGCGCCTGGACCCGCCTGCGCGGCGCGCTGCCGCTCGGCAGGCGGCTATGGGCCAAGACCCTGGTGCGCATCGCACAGGCCGAGGGCAACGACCGCGAACTGGCGCGCAGCGCCTTCACGGCATGCAGCGAAACGACCCGGCGCCTGCTGCTCGAAGCCGGCGCGCGCCTCCGCGAACGCGGCGCGCTGGCGGCGCCGGACGCGGTGTTCGACCTGACGCCGCACGAGCTTGGCGACGCGTTGAACGGCCGCCTCGGCGCCGCGGCACTGGGCCGGCGCATCGCCGAGCGCCGGGCGCGCATGGCGGCGTGGGAAGTGCAGCCGGCGCCCGAGGTGATATTCGGCGCCGGCACAGAGAAAGCCGCATGGGCGGCGGCGCCTGCGCCGACGGCGGAGAGCGCGGCGAACGGCGAAAGCGGCGTCTGGCGCGGCATCGCCGTCGGCAGCGGCTGCGCCGAAGGGATCGCGCGCATCGTCCGCGCGCCGGCCGAGGGCACGCGCCTGGCGCCGGGCGAAATCCTCGTCGCGCCGTCGACCGACCCGGCATGGACGCCGCTTTTCCTGAAAGCCGGCGGACTCGTCATGGAAACCGGCGGCTACCTCTCGCACGGCGCCATCGTCGCGCGCGAATTCGGCATCCCGGCGGTGGTCAACCTGCCCGGCATCCTCGACCGGATCGAGGAGGGACAGCGCCTGCGGGTGGACGGCGGCACGGGCGAAGTGCGGCGCCTGGCCTGAGCGGCCGGCGCCCCTGGTCGCGGGCCAAGCGCGAGCGCAGCGACGGCGCGCCACGGGCCGGCGTTCGCCCCGGCGCGGGCAAGGCGCCCGCTAGCGCGCGCCTCCGCCCATCCCGGCGAGTAGCCGTTCGGCGATACCGTCAGTCGATGGCTCTGTCGACGGCGAAGGCCGTCTTGGCGTAGCTCGGGCCGTCGATTTCCAGCGTCTCGACGCAGAGCTGCACTTCGCGCGCGTCCGGCGCGCCGCAGTGGGCGCGCAGCGCGACGAGCAGGCGCTCGGCCAGCGCCCGGCGCACCTCCGGCGGACGCCCGGCGAGCAGCGCGACCTTGACGTGGGCGAAAGCGCGCGGCACGTCGGCGATGCCGACGCGCCAGTGGTCGAGCGCGACGGCGCGGCTCTTGATGTCGGCCTCGGCGAACAGGCCGGATGCGTACATTTCCTCGTTCAGATTGCGCAGGGCGGCTTCCGGATCGAGGTCGAGGTTGCGGGTGTATTCGAGGGTCAGATGGGGCATGGTTTCATTCTCGCGATGGCACGGATCGCGCAGCGCGACGGCTGGCCGGGAGCGCACGGAGAACTCCGCGCCGCCGCGCCGGCGCGGCGCGCTGCACGGACACTATACGGTCTTCGACAAGCGCCGGCGGACGCCGTTTGCCGATTTCCGCGCGGCGCGCTAGAAAATCGTCGTCCAGCGCGCGATGTGCTGGGGGAAGAACGAGGTGAGCGCCAGCGCGAGCACCGAGAAGGCGACGAAGCCGCGCAGCAGCCAGGCGATGAAGGGATGCGCCCGGTGCGACTCGATGAAGCCGCGCGCGACCAGCGTGCCCTTGGCCCAGATCACCGCCGCGACGAGCAGCGGCAGCCAGGACGCGCTGCGGAACCACTCGCCGAAACCGAGGCTGAGGAAAGTGAGGACGACCAGCGCCAGCCAGGCGACGGTCAGCGGCAAAGTGTTCGGAGCTTTCATCGCGGTCACGCCAGCACGTAGAAGAGCGGGAAAAGGATCAGCCAGATGATGTCGGTCGCGTGCCAGTAGCTGGCCAGCGCCTCCAGCCCGCTGTGGTCCTCCGCCGTATAGCCGCCAAAGGCGTGGCGCGCCAGCACCCAGCCCATGCCGAGGATGCCCCAGCAGGCATGCACCAGATGGTTGAAGGTCAGGTAGTAATAGACGGTGAAGAAGATGCCGGCCTCGCCGTCGATCCCGTGCGCGAGGTTCCACGAAAACTCCAGGAACTTGGCGAGCGGATAGCCGAGCGCCACCACGAAGCCGGCGGCCAGCCAGCGCAGCGAGCTTTTCTGCCGGCCGGCGCGGATCGAGGCGACCGAGCGCGCGATGAAGTAGCTGCTGGTGATCATGAGCAGCGTGATGACGGTGCCGGCCGTGCGCGACAGGCGGTCGGCGCTTTCGTGGAAGGCGTCCGGGTAGTGCGCGCGGGCGACGAAGTAGACGATGAACATCACCGCGAATTCGACGAATTCGCAGCTGATACCCACCCAGATGCCCTTGTTGCCGGGAATCCCGGAGTTGTGGGAACCGGCGGCCGGATGGCCCGCCTCCGCCTCGGGCGCCACGGGCAACGCAACGGCGTTCGACATGTTCGTGCAGTCCTGATCTCTCGCAATGCCGCCATTCTCCCCGGCACGGCGGGCGAATCAAGAAGACAGATCAAAACTGGCGCAGGAAAGGCGGCTAACGACTGCCGCCGTTAGCGGTGCAGCCCATGCGCCGCTGACGAAGAAAACCCCGGAAACTGCGGAAACGGTAAATGCCGCATTTCGCCCCGTCGCGGACACTGGGTGATGAGTCGGCAGACTTCCGGCGCGCACCCGACGCCGGCATCGTTGATGCCTCGTAGTGCTGTCCGGACGGCGCTTGCCTAGTTGAAAACCAAGCAGCGGGAAACCAATAGCCGAAAGAAAAAGCGCCGGCAAGCAATCCGAGGCGCTGCATGCCGGCATGGGAATACAACGATGCGAAAAATCGTTAGAGCAAGGTCGCCTTGGCTTTCATTGCCACTTCGATTTCATCCTTGGCCGCCTTGATGGATTTTTCATAATCGGCGCGAGTTGGCGAAAACGTCGGCAAAACCTTTTTCTCGGAAAAATTTTCGACGCTGGCGTTGTCCAGCTTGAGTTGAAACTGCTTGTTTTTTGCGTTTCTGACTTCCAGCGTGTCCCAGTTGTTGCAATCCATGAATCCGACGTCGAAGGCGTACTTCACGCTCTTTCCTCGCGGCAAGCCTCCGTGAATCTTGTAGTACGCCCGAACGCGGCAATGTCGGTCGGATTTTTGTTCCCCGTCGATGAATAGCCACGCATCCCACGTGGCGGAGGAAATATCGAATTGACTGTCGTTCTTCGTGACGAAAACGAACTCTTTGCCGAAACCGAACGATTTATTGGCGATTCCGGCACCGGTCACGACAAGCTTTGCGAGTTCGGCTTCAACATCGCGCAGCATCTTTTCTTCGCGGGCGAGCCTGTCCGCGTTGCTGGCAAAATCGGCGGTAGTCGCCGCCACCTGCTGGGTTTTGAGCTTGACGTATTCGTCGGACTCCTTGCTGATCACCGTCCGCGGCGTCATGCTGGGGTACTTGGCAACCAGCTGTTCCAGGGTGAAGTTGCTGACGGCCCAGTTATAGGCCTCTTGCTGCTCGGCGCTCATTTCCTGCCAGGCACGATTGAGCGAGGCACGGTAAGCGGGCTCGCTCTCGGTCGCAAGCTTGGCGTCAATGCCCTTGCCGCATCCCGACAAAAACAAAACGGCCCCCAAAACCATCAGAAATGCCTGGTTCTTGCTCATATGCTCCCTTATTTACAGTCTTGATGTTTGATGGGGCGCAGAAATTCGATTCGCATAATCGTGATTTTTATGGCGTCCCACAACAGAAAGTTTACAGCAAAAAAATAGACGAGCGATTGCCGTCCATTCAAGGAGAAGAGAATCGTCTGCTTCGAATAAAGCAAGAAAACTGAAGGTTTGTCGTTGAACCCAGCCAATTCATCGAACACAGACGGGCGCCGCGCCCGAATCAAGGACAAGCTCCGGAAGTGCCCGGCAACAGCGGCGCCCGGCCTGCAGCGTGCAATGAAACGTCAGCCGCGACGCGCGGCTTCGATTGCGGCGATGTCGATCTTGCGCATCCGCATCATGGCCTCGAAGGCGCGCTTGGCCGCCGCGCGGTCGGGATCGGTATACGCGGCGGTCAGGGCGCGCGGCGTGATCTGCCAGGACAGCCCCCATTTGTCCTTGCACCAGCCGCATTCGCTTTCCTGCCCGCCGTTGTCGACGATCGCGTTCCACAGACGGTCGGTTTCGGCCTGGTCGTCGGTCGCAACCTGGAACGAGAAGGCCTCGCTGTGCGTGAACCCCGGGCCGCCGTTCAATCCCAGGCAGGGAATGCCCATCACGGTAAATTCGACCGTCAGGACGTCCCCCTCCTTGCCGGAGGGATAGTCGCCGGGCGCGCGGTGGATCGCCCCCACCGCACTGTCCGGAAAGGTCCGGGCGTAGAAGCGCGCGGCTTCCTCGGCCGCATCATCGAACCAGAGGCAGATCGTGTTCTTGCTCACCATCTTCGTTCTCCCGTCGATTGCGATCGCGCCGATTCGCGATGCTCAATCGATGGACAAGCATCGCGTGGACGGGTTCTCGCGCGGCGGGCACTCCGGTCCGTTTCGGCGCCGCACGCCGCGAAGATCGAATATAACCGGTCCGTAGCAACGCCCGCCACGAGGTAATTCAAGCGCGCTTGCCGGCAGTCGACTGCGGCTGGCGACAGCCCGGAGCAGAGACTAGGCGCTCTTCAGAACCAGATCCTCCCTCCCCGCGAACCACTCCGCGAGAAAACCGGCCATCGCCTGCACCTTTGCCGAGAGGTGACGGCGCGTCGGGTAGACGACCTGGATCGGCAGGCGCGGGACGCCCCAGTCGGGCAGCAGGCGCACCAGTTTTCCCTGTTCGATGAAGGGCTGCAGGATGAAGCACGGGGCGTGCACGATGCCGCTGCCGGCCACGGCCATTTCGGTGAGCAGCATGCCGTTGTTGGCGTTGATCGGCCCGCCGATGCGCACGCCGACCGTCTCGCCCGCACGGTCGACGAACTGCCAGTGGTTGCCGGTCGATGAATGGGAGTAGGTGAAGCAGCTGTGCTGCGCGAGGTCTTCCGGCGTCTGCGGCGTGCCGGCGCGCGCGAGGTAGTCCGGGGCGGCGGCGATCAGCAATTCGGTGTCGCCGATACGGCGGGCGACGAGGCTTTCGCTGCCGATCCAGCCGACGCGGATGGCCATGTCCAGCCCTTCCTCGGTGAAGTCGGCGACGTTGTCGGAAAGCACGAGGTCGAGAACGATTTCCGGGTAGGTCTGGGCGAAGGCCGCGAAGGCCGGCGCCAGACGCAGCACGGAGAGTGCGATCGGCGCCGTCAGGCGCAGGCGGCCGCGCGGGCGGCGCGCTTCGCCGGCGACCGTGGCCTCGGTTTCTTCGAGGTCGGCGAGCAGCTGCGTGCAGCGCTCGAAGTAGGCGAAGCCCGCTTCGGTCGGGCTCATGCGCCGCGTCGTGCGGTTGAGCAGGCGCACGCTGAGGTGCGCTTCGAGCTGCGCCACGTGGCGCGAGACGGCGGAGGTGGACATCCCCGTGCGCTCGGCGGCGGCGGCGAATCCGCCGGCCTCGATGACGGCGCAGAAAACGCGCATGGCTTCGAATCGGTCCATTCGATTATCCCGTTTTGTGCAACACAGAATGAATTATAGGCGGGTTTATTCTTTTCTACGGGACGCCTAGAGTGCACCTACCGCCTGCCGCCGGCCGGCGCCCGAACGACCCACAGGAGACTGACGATGAAACTCTACTTTGCCCCCGGTACCTGCGCATTTTCGCCGCACATCGCCCTGCGCGAGGCCGGCCTCGACGCCGAACTCGTGCGCGTCGACCTCAAGCGCCACACCCTGCCCGACGGCAGCGACTTCACGGCGATCAACCCGAAGGGTTACGTTCCGGTGCTCGAACTCGACGACGGCACGCGCCTGACTGAAGGCCCGGCGATCGTCCAGTACATCGCCGACCGCAAGCCGGAAAGCGGGATTGCGCCGCCGGCCGGGACGCTGGCGCGCTACCGGCTGCAGGAATGGCTGGGCTTCATCAACTCCGAGGTGCACAAGGGCTTCAGCCCGCTGTTCAACCCGGCGACGCCGGACGCTTACAAGACGATTGCCACGCAGGGCCTGGGCAAGCGCTTCGACTACCTGGCCGCGCACCTGACGGCGCACGACTTCCTGCTCGACGACAAGTTCACGGTGGCCGACGGCTACCTCTACACGGTGCTCGGCTGGTGCCAGTGGGTCGGCATCGACCTCAAGCAGTGGCCGGCACTCACCGCCTTCCAGGAACGCATCGGCAGCCGTCCGAGCGTGCAGGCCGCGCTGGCCGCCGAAAAAGCGACCAACGGCAAGGCCTGATCCCGCGCACGGGGCGGCCCAGGCCGCCCCCAATCTTTCGAGGCAAACCACCATGAACACCGCGACGACGCACGCGCCGGCAGCGCAACAACCCGTTCTCTTCCTCTCGCACGGTTCGCCGATGACGGCGCTCGGCGGCGACGAGCTGAACGCCACCTGGGCGGCGCTCGCCGCGCGCCTGCGCCGGCCAGAGGCCGTCGTCATGATTTCGGCGCACTGGAACACACGCCTGCCGATTCTCACCGGCAGCGCGCAGCCCGAAACGATCCACGACTTCGGCGGCTTCCCGGAAGCGCTCTACCGGATTCTCTATCCGGCGCCCGGCGCCCCGGCGCTCGCCCGCCGCATCAAGGACCTGCTCGCCGACAAGGGCATCGTCGCCGGCATCGACGCGACGCGCGGCATCGACCACGGCGCCTGGGTGCCGCTGCGCACGCTCTTCCCGGCGGCCGACGTGCCCGTGCTGCAGCTTTCCGTGCAGCCCGAACTCAACGCCCGCCATCACTTCGCGCTCGGCGCGGCGCTGGCGCCGCTGGCCGCCGAGAACGTGCTCATCGTCGGCTCCGGCCACATGACGCACAACCTGCACGAATACATGCGCGGCAAGCCGCGCGCGGCGGAAACCCGCGCCTTCCGCGACTGGGTGCACGAGCGCCTGCTGCGCGGCGCGACCGACGCCCTGCTCGACTGGCAGGAGAAAGCGCCGAACGCCGCCTTCGCGCACCCGAGCGTCGAACACTTCCTGCCGCTCTTCGTCGCGCTCGGCGCGGCCGGCAAGGACTACACGACCGAATGGCTGGGCGGCGGCTGGGTGGCCGACGTGCTGGCGGCGGACAACTATCTTTTCGGGAAGGCGGAGAAGGCCTGAACGGCCGCCGGGCGATTCCGGCGATTCCGGCGGCTCGGGCGACTCAGACGGCTCCGGCGGTACGGACGGCTCGGATTCGGCTCAGATTTCGATGTCGATCGACTGGCGGTCGGAACGCCGCCGGCCGTTGGCCTGCAGGCGCGTATCGAGCAGCGCGTCGTGCCGCGCGGCGCGGCGCTCGGCATGCCGGCGCTCGGCGTGCGGCGGCGCTTCGCCGGCCTGGTAGGGCAACGTCTGCGGCGCGGCAACCGGCGGCCGGGCGCCGGCTTCGTCGCCATGCACCGGCTCCGTCGGCTGCACGAAAGCGGCCTCTTCGCCCGGCGCGGGCACCGGGCGCACCGGCGGAACGGCGGTGCGGCGCCGGATACCGCCCGACAAGCGGCGCGGATCGGGCAGCGGTGGAATATCGACGGGGAATCTCATGATCGGCCTCCTGTTGCAAATCGCCTCGCCCCAGTCCCTCTCTCGTCTCAATCAACGGCCTTGCAGGCCCGGACTTGAGACGATCCGACGCGCCCCCCATCCCCGACTCCCGGCATCCATCCGCACCCCGCCCGGCGGCGCCTCCTCCCCGCGTTGCGCCGCCGGCGCCTTCGCGGCGAGAATGACGCACCTTCCCTTACCGGTGCGATGCCCGTGACTTCCCGCTTACCGCGTTCCAGCCGCCCGTGCGCCGCGGCGATCGTCGCCCTGCTGGGCGCCCTCCTCGCCGCCTGCGCGCCGCTGCCGCCGCAATCGCCGCAGACGGCGCTCGCGGTCAAGCGCATCGCCTCTCCCAATTTCGACCAGCGCCGGCCGAATCTGGTTCTCCTGCACCACACGGGCAGCGATGCGGCGGCGCGCGGCCTGCGCACGCTGACCGATCCGGCGCGCAAGGTCAGCGCGCACTACCTGATCGGGCGCGACGGCGTCATCTATCAACTGGTGGAGGAAAACGCCCGCGCCTGGCACGCAGGCGTCTCGTGGTGGGGCGGCACGACCGACGTCAACTCGGCCTCGCTCGGCATCGAACTGGACAACAACGGGAACGAGCCTTTCGCCGACGCCCAGATCGACGCCCTGCTCGCGCTGCTCGCCGACATCGGCGCCCGCTACGCGATCCCGGGCGCCAACGTGATCGGTCACGCCGACGTGGCGCCGACGCGCAAGGCCGATCCGAGCATCCATTTTCCGTGGAAGAAACTGGCCGACGCGGGATTCGGCCTGTGGTGCGACGATCCGCCCGCCAGCGCGCCGCCGGGCTTCGACCTGGCGCTGGCGCTCACCGCGCTGGGCTACGATCCGGCCATCCCGGAAGCGGCGCGCGCCGCCTTCCGCCTGCATTTCGTGCAGGACCGGCCAGTCTCGGAAGACGAGGAAAAAGCGCTCGCCTACTGCCTGCTGCAGAAGAAAGCCGAAGCCGCGCCGTTCTAGGCGGCGGCGCGACGATACGACAAAGTGGCCGGGCGCGCTCAGCCCCGACCGACGCTCCACTTGCCGGCGCCGCCGAGCGCGGAGGCCAGCGCGACGAGCAGCAGGAACAGACCGTGCAGGTTGCCGAAGAACGGCGCCCCGTGCAGCCACCCGTGCGCCAGCGGCCAGCCGATGATCAGCGTCAGGCCCAAGCTCGCCAGCGGCATCCACAGCCCGAGCAGCATGAACACCCCGCACAGCATCTCGGCAAGATTCAGGCTCCAGTGCGCGAGTTGTTCGAGATTGGCCGGAATGCGCGCGCCGAGCAGCGGCAGCAGCCCTGCCAGCAACGCCATCCCGCCGACCGCGAGGCGCAGTAGAAGCAGGGACCAGTCGATTCGTGTTTTGGAGGCAGCCATGGCAATTCGCAGAGGATTCGTCGTGAAGGGAAAAACGGCGGGAAAAATCGGGCGCTGGCAGTATCCCCGCCCGCCCCGCGCCCGGTCAAGGCCGGAGACATGCAACCCCGACCCGCGCCAAAAATAAAGCGCCCCTGCCGCCCGATTTGCACCGGGGCGGCGAGGGCGCCTTGTTTCAGGTTAACGCAGCGTTCAGATCGTGACGGAATCCGCCATGTCGACGAACTTCTTAATCACCGCTACGCTTGTTGCCAGAATGCTGGAGCGCGCAGGGCAACCCAGCCTTCAGCGTACGGGTGCAATGTAGAGATCGACCCGACCCTGCGGCGCCAGATACGCGATGATTTCTGCCGACAAGGATCTGGGATTGACGGGGCCTTCGATTTTGGCTTCGGTTTCGCGCAGGTCGAGCAACAGGGCTTCGCTACGCGGAACACTTTCGTCATAAATCATCAGCAGCGGACGCAGCAAATCGCCGCTGTTGGTTTCGACGACCAGCCCGACGCTGCCATCGGTCAGCGAAACGAAGGTCCCGGGCGGATACACCCCCATGGCCTTGACGAAGGCCCGCAGCATGGCCGGGTCGAAAGCCCCCTCTTCCTTGAACATCAGGGCAACTGCCTCGGCCGGCGCCTTGGCCATTTTCGGATCAATCGGGTTGCACAGATTGTCGTAACGGTTGGCGATGGCCACGATGCGCGCCAGCTTGGGGATCTTGGTTTCCGCCAGGCCATTCGGGAAACCCTTGCCGTCCCAGCGTTCGTGATGACAGGCGATGACGTTCTTGACGCTGGTGGCGATGTCCTTGATCGCCGCCACGATCTTGATGCCGAAGCCGGTGTGTCCGCGATAGAACTGCTCCTCGGCAGGGTTCCGGTTCGGGTTGCGCAGCACGCGCGCGGGTACGTCGGCCTTGCCGACATCGTGCAGCATGGCACCAAGGCCGAGGTCTTTCATCTCTTCTTCGGTGACCCCCATCGTTTTGCCGATGAGCAGCGAAAGCACCATGACGTTCATGGCGTGATTCGGCAAACCGGTTTCCGGCGTTTTCAGGTTCACCAGGTGCACCGCCACGCTGCTGGCATTGATCAGCCCGCCGACCAGCCTGCCGGTCATGGCCTTGGCGCTGGTGAATGCGTCGCCTGGACGCGATGACAGCGAGCCGAATATCTGGCGGATCGAAGTCGTTTCCTGTTCGAAAAGACGGGCGCAACGCGCCAGGGTTTCGCGCTGTGCGAGCACGCGCTCGACCCGGTCGCGTTTGCTGTTCATCAGCGCGTTGAGGGCGCCGGCACTGAAATCAATCTCTTCCTCCTGGGCTACCTGCTTGAGCAGGGGCTGCGCCGTGCTTTTGGCCGGGTCCCAAGTGACTTCGGTCAGCCCCATGCGACGCAGGGCGCCGATCTGCTGTTCCGAGGTGATGCGGAAGTGGTTCAGCAGAAACGGGTGTTCCATCCAGCCAATATTTTCAAGCGAAATGAAGACGCCTGGCTGAAGTTGGTCGATTGCAATGGTGGGCATGCCGTTATCCGCTGTTTCTGTGGGTGTGCTTATTATCGCCGACGGCGCATGCCTGCGCGGCGCGAAAGTTCAAGAACGCCTTCGTGCCGCAGGCGTTCGCACACACGCTGGAAGACGCGGATTTCATCGGCTCGCCGCTGAGCCTCGCTTCGGCAGGGCAGCGTCATCGGGATTCCGCGTGCCATGCGTATGGAGCTTGTATTTTGCCACGGCAGGTCGCGCACAACTTGCCGCGCTCGCCTCTATGTTCGTAACAAACGAACAGAAGCGTGGGACACGGGCCTTCGAGCAAGCGTCACTGGCAGACGATGAAGCTGGAGGTCGCCGATGTTCTCGACCACGTCCGCGACATCGTCTTCAAAACAGTACTTAACCTCGGCGCTCATCGACTCGCGCACCTTGGTTTCGGGCGGCTTGCCCCGCGTGACGACGCCAATGGCGATATCGCTTTCGGTGATCATGCCGACCAGGCGATCCTTTTCGCCGACCGGCAAGGCGCCGACATTACAACCGGCCATCATCTGCGCGACGTCGCAGATGCTTTGCTCGGGATTGGCGACGCGGACGCCGCGCGTCATTGCCTGACTGACTTGCATGATGCTCTCCTTCGAACTGGGCGAAGTTTGCAGCAGCAGATCACCGGCAATCGACGTTCCCGCGTGGGATGGCGTCAAGTGGGGCTTGAACGCAGCCGGTAACGGCAAGAACTACTTGCCGGCGCAGGATTTACGCGCAGGCGCATCCCCTTCATGGCTTCGCCTTCTCTTCCTCGGTCCAGGTGTCCGTCCGTATCGGCCCCTCGGCGCCACGCCGCGGAGTCCTCTTTATCACCGTATCGCCCTCGTTGGAGTAAGGATCGTTCAGATAGCCGTTCAAATAACGATCCGACAACTCATCGGACGTTTTGGCGTCGCCTCTGGCTTCACTTCGCATCGGCCCTTCCGCGCCACGCGACGGAACGCTCTTCATCGCCGTCTCACCCTCGTTGGAGTAAGGGTCGTTCAGATAGCCGTTCAAATAGCGATCGGACAACTCATCGGCGGCCTGTGCCGAACTGAGCGGCACCAGCGCAGCACCGACCATGATCGAAAGGCCGCAAAGCGCCTTCATCAAGAAGTGCTTATTCATCGTTCACCTCCGTCCTTGGTGATTCAGCTCCCCTCAAGATCGATTTGTTCGATGTAGGTAGATTGGACCGAACGCACAGCGACTGGTTCGGTGCTTGAAAGCGCTCGGCAACAAGGCTTGCTGGCGAACCGAGCGACACCGCTCCGACCGATAACGCGCTCAAGCACGAACTCCGGTAATCGCAATTGCAGGCGGGAGTGGCGAATCCATTGGTCTGGAGCATCAGATACGGCATTTTTTTCAGACCGCCAGCCTCGGCGACCACCCCTCGACCACAATCTGCTGCAAACCCGACGCTGTACCGGATATTCCGTATTCATCCATAGAAATATTCCTGACATGGAATTCAAGGCGGCTACAATTCCTGATTCAAGGTATTTGGCATAGTCCATCGTCAATTCACTCCGCGATTTTCCAGCCACGATGATCGTCAAAGAAAAGCAATTCTCGACTTCCACCGATCCCAGAATCCGCGCCGGGGAGGACGCCGAAAAAGACATGGCCTTCCGGCTGGCGCGCCGTTTCGGCAACGAGGCCGACGTCCATGTCATCAACGATCTGCGCATCGAGCACGAAGGCAACGCCTTCCAGATCGACCATCTGCTGGTCACGCCTGTCGGCCTGTTCATCGTCGAATCGAAGAGCGTGCACTGCCCGGTCACGATCAAGGTCTGGGACGAGAAACGCGAACACTGGTCGCGCACGTTCGAAGGCAAGGTCGAAGGCTTCGACTCGCCGGTCTTGCAGGCGGAAGAACAGGGGCGCCTGCTCAAAGCCTTCATGCGCGCCAACGCCGAGCAGATGCTGGGCAAGTTGATCGGCCTTCTCCAGAAGGGGTTCTTCTACTGCCCGATCGTTCCGCTGGTCGCCATCTCGCGTACCGGCGTCATCGACGTCGAATCGGGCACCTTGCACAAGAGCGTTCTCAAAGCCGACGAAATCGCACCGGAGATCGACCGCCAACTCGCGACACTCAAGAAAAAAGCGAAGTTCCTCAATCTCTCGCTCGAAATCGGCTGGGAGATGAGCGCGGACGAAGCCGCACGCGTCGCCGACTTTCTTTCTAGCCGCCACGCACCAAAGGCCCCGCCAAAATCAGCCGCTCAAGCTGCGCCGAAAGAAACAGCGCCGCCCGCCAGCAAAGCACAGGGAAGCGTTCCCCGCGTCGGCGCCCCTTGCCCGAAATGCGGAACGCGAAAGCTGGTGCGCAAGTCCGTCAAACGCGCGGACGGAACGGAGACCGATTTCCTCGCCTGCGCGGGCCATCCGAAGGATTGTCAGCAGATATTCGCGCTGGTGACCCAAGAGCTGGACACGCCGAAAGCGGAAGCCGAAACCGTGGATAGCGCAGCAACAATCGCCAAGAAACCGCAGCGACGGCAAGCGGGAAAAACATACTGCTACAAATGCAAAACCGACATTCCGCAAAACGTCGCCGACTACTGCTTTGGCAAGCGAGAGCAGTTTTGCGGCAGAGCTTATTGTAGGAGTTGTCAGCGGGAAATGAGTAATGCCTGAACGCCAAAATCAATGCCCCCCCTTAATCTCAAAAAAACATAGGATGATTTATGATTATGGAAACAAAAGAACTCAGCTTAGTTCTACGAATTGAGGGAGGAACTGCTGATGAAGGTTTATTAGATGTCTACGATGCGGCAGATACGATATCTGGAATTGCCCGTGCAATTAATATTTTGACGCACTCTTTTGCTAACGATGAAAAACTAAGAAAACAAGGGCAAAGTGCCCATGGTGCTCGTGCGTTTATTCACTCATCAAAAAAAGGATGTTTTGAGGAACAAATCGACATTCATTTTGACGGCAAGGTCGTAAATAAAATCGGCTCAAGTGTTATAAAAAATGCGTTTTGGGATTATTTGAACTGGACATGGTCTTATGCTCTTGGAGAAGAACGAGAACCCAGCACAAGCTACGTAAAAAATGTGGCCACCAAAAAAGAGCTCTTTGTCGATGAAATTGCAAATATCCTTGAATCACCACTGCAAGACATTCACAAATCAATTACGCGTGATAAAGACATAACAATTTACATAAACAGACCAAGAATCGGAGATATTTTAACTCTTAACTCCGACACACTTGACTATGTAACGACTCGCGAAGAACAGACTGAAACAGAGTACGTAACAGGAAACATTACAAGGACCAGCGTCATAAGTCACTTTGGTCGGTTATTTTCCGACGAAGAAAATCGAGTCTTGTCATTTGAGTTTGCGAATCCAGATGATCGTAGAGCAAAGGATTTGGCTCTCAAATCAATGCGAGAATATAACCAAGGTCGCGATGGAAAATTTCACTTGAAGGTTTCAAAGATATTAAATGCTCGAGGCGCGGTAAAGCGGTACATCGTTCATGATTTGTTGGAAATATTATAATGCCACCGGCCGCTCAAGAATATTGCGCTGGATGGAGCACGTATTGCTTAACGATGCAGGAGTGGGGGGTTTGGTGGCAAGCTATTGGAGTGACTGCCGCATTTGTTTTTGGGGCAAGCGGGCTATATAAAATACACCATGAGCTTAAAAGGCTTAACGAACAAAGATCAAAAGACATTTTTGATAAGGAAATTTCCGCCAAGCTCAACAGAACAAAATTCTTCCTTGAGCAGCATCGGCGACTTTTTGACAATCAAGAGTTATATGACGTAATTTGTTTACTAGATGCCGATAAGAAAGAGCTCGCCAATGAAAACATGTGGGACAAGAAAAGAAAGTTCCTCACTTTCGTAGAGGAAATTGCGCTTCTTGTTAGATCCGATCAAATCAATGAAGAAGTAGCATTTTATATGTTCGGCTACTACTCTCGTTGCGCGATGCACGGCGTTAACTTTTGCGAAGGAATTCACCCATCAGCTGAGCATTGGGGATTGTTTTATGAGTTCACAATAAATTACGAAAAATATCTAATAAGAAATCCAGATGGCCCACCTGAGAGCCTGTCGCTTTAATGCCCCCGACAACAATAGAAAAATGGATGAAATAAACTGAAAAAAACAAAACGCATAAAAAAAACGCCCCGGTCTGTTTCCCGACCGGGGCGTTTTCTTTCAGCCTGCAGTAAGACTCAGACCGTGACGGTATCCGCCACGTCGCTGAATTCCTTGATCTGGTCGAAGTTCATGTAGCGATACACGTCGGCGGCCTTGGCGTTGACTGCCTTGACGCCTTCCATGTACTCGGCGACGGTCGGGATCTTGCCCATCAGGGCGCAGATCGAGGCCAGTTCGGCGGAGCCGAGGAAGACCTGGGTGTCGATGCCGAGGCGGTTCGGGAAGTTGCGGGTCGAGGTCGACATCGCGGTGCTGCCCTTGCGGATCTGCGCCTGGTTGCCCATGCACAGCGAGCAGCCCGGCATTTCCATGCGCGCGCCCGATTTGCCGAGGATGGCGTAGTAGCCTTCTTCGTTGAGGATCATGGCGTCCATCTTGGTCGGCGGGGCGACCCACAGGCGCGTCGGGATGTCCGACTTGCCTTCGAGCACCTTGCCGGCGGCGCGGAAGTGGCCGATGTTGGTCATGCACGAGCCGATGAAGACTTCGTCGATCTTGGTGCCGGAGACTTCGGACAGCAGCTTCACGTCGTCCGGGTCGTTCGGGCAGGCGACGATCGGTTCCTTGACGTCGGCCAGGTCGATCTCGATCACGGCGGCGTACTGCGCGCCGGCGTCGGCCTTGAGCAGTTCGGGCTTGGCGATCCACGCTTCCATGGCCTTGATGCGGCGGCCGAGGGTGCGCTTGTCTTCGTAGCCGTTGGCGATCATCCACTTCATCAGCGTGATGTTCGAGCGCATGTACTCGATGATCGGCGCCTTGTCGAGTTGGACCGCGCAGGCGGCGGCGGAACGCTCGGCGGCGGCGTCGGAGAGTTCGAAGGCTTGTTCGACCTTGAGGTCGGGCAGGCCTTCGATTTCGAGGATGCGGCCGGAGAAGATGTTCTTCTTGCCCTGCTTGGCGACGGTCAGCAGGCCCTGCTTGATCGCGTAGTAGGGAATCGCGTTGACCAGGTCGCGCAGCGTGACGCCTTCCTGCAGCTTGCCCTTGAAGCGGACGAGCACGGATTCGGGCATGTCGAGCGGCATGACGCCGGTAGCGGCGGCGAAGGCGACCAGACCGGAGCCGGCCGGGAAGGAGATGCCGATCGGGAAGCGGGTGTGCGAGTCGCCGCCGGTGCCGACGGTGTCGGGCAGCAGCAGGCGGTTCAGCCAGGAGTGGATGACGCCGTCGCCCGGACGCAGCGAGACGCCGCCGCGCGTGCTGATGAAGGACGGCAGTTCGCGGTGCATGCGCACATCGACGAGCTTCGGATAGGCGGCGGTGTGGCAGAACGACTGCATCACCATGTCGGCCGAGAAGCCGAGGCAGGCCAGATCCTTCAGTTCGTCGCGCGTCATCGGGCCGGTGGTGTCCTGCGAGCCGACGGTGGTCATCTTCGGTTCGCAGTAGGTGCCCGGCAGGATGCCCTTGCCTTCCGGCAGGCCGCAGGCGCGGCCGACCATCTTCTGCGCCAGCGAGTAGCCCTTGCCCGGGTCGTTCGGCTGCTGCGGCAGGCGGAACAGGGTGCTGGACGGCAGACCAAGCGCTTCGCGCGCCTTGGTCGTCAGGCCGCGGCCGACGATCAGCGGAATGCGGCCGCCGGCGCGCACTTCGTCGAGGATGACCGGGGTCTTCAGCTGCGATTCGGCGATCACGGCGCCGTTCTTGAGCGCAGTGACCTTGGCGGTGGCGTGGTCGATCTTCAGTTCGATCTCATCGCCCATGTTCATCTGTTCGACCGGCAGTTCGATCGGCAGCGCGCCGGCGTCTTCCATCGTGTTGAAGAAGATCGGGGCGATCTTGGAGCCGAGGCAGACGCCGCCGAAACGCTTGTTCGGGACGAAGGGGATGTCTTCGCCGGTGAACCACAGCACCGAGTTGGTGGCGGACTTGCGCGAGGAACCGGTGCCAACCACGTCGCCGACGTAGGCGATCAGGTTGCCCTTCTTGGCCAGCGCTTCGAGCTGCTTGACCGGGCCGCGGTTGCCCGGCTCGTCGGCTTCGATGCCCGGACGCGGGTTCTTCAGCATGGCCAGCGCGTGCAGCGGGATGTCGGGACGCGACCAGGCGTCCGGTGCCGGCGACAGGTCGTCGGTGTTGGTTTCGCCGGTGACCTTGAAGACGGTCAGTTTCTGCGAGGCGGGGACTTCCGGACGCGAGGTGAACCACTCGGCGTCGGCCCAGCTTTGCAGCACGGCCTTGGCGTTGGCGTTGCCCGCCTTGGCGAGTTCGGCGACGTCGTGGAAGAAGTCGAACACGAGCAGGGTCTTCTTGAGGCCTTCGGCGGCGACGCCACCGACTTCGGCATCGCCGAGCAGGTCGATCAGCGGCTTGACGTTGAAGCCGCCGAGCATGGTGCCGAGCAGTTCGGTGGCCTTGGCCTTGGAGATCAGCGCGCAGGCGGTTTCGCCCTTGGCGACCTTGGCCAGGAAGGCGGCCTTGACCTTGGCGGCGTCGTCCACGCCGGCCGGAACGCGATAGGTGATCAGTTCGACCAGCGCCTGTTCCTCGCCCTTCGGCGGGTTCTGCAAGAGACCGATCAGTTCCTCGGTCTGCTTGGCGGTCAGCGGCAGGGGCGGGATGCCAAGCGCAGCGCGCTCGGCGACGTGGGCACGGTAGGATTCCAGCACGGCGACGTCCTTTCTCAAAGGTTGCACAAAGGCGAAAACGGTAAAAGCGGGTGAAAGCGAAAATTGTACTGCAAGGCCGGGACGGGAACGGCCCCGAGCGCCGGGCGGATGCGGGATTCCGGAGATTCCTCCCGGCTTCGCCCGAGCTTCGGAGCGGTACTGCGCAAAGGGTGCATCGCGCGCCTCGGCGCGTCGTCCGTCGCGCAGCCCGAACAAGTCTTATATATATTATAAGTTATACAGACTTCTGTGAAGCGATCCGCTGCTGCGCTGCGCAAATTTTGTCGGTCCGCGGAAGGCCCGACGAAAATCCGGACAAGGACAAGAGCCTGGCGCGGACGAAAAAAAAGCGCCCGCAGGCGCTACTCGGAAAACGGCGACGGCGCACGGCGCGGCGACAAGCGCGCTCCGCAACGCACGACGACGCTCAGGCGCTGCCGCCCGGACGGCTGCCGCGAACGCGGATGATGACGTCGACCTGCTCCAGTTCGAGGCCGCTCGGCAGCTTCGGCGAACCGATGACCTGCAGTTCCCCGGCTCCGACGTCGAGCACGGCGCCGGTATCGACGTCGTAAAAATGATAGTGCGGCTCGGTGTTCGAATCGAACACGATGCGCTCCGCGTCGACAATCAGTTCCTTGACCAAACCCGCCTCCCGGAAGAGCTTGAGGGTGTTGTACACCGTCGCGCGCGAGACCTCGGGAAGAATTTCCCGGACGCGGTCGAGCACTTCGTCGGCGCGCAGATGAATCGGCTGCGCGAGCAGCACTTCTCCGATCGCCACGCGTTGCAGGGTGGCCGGGATGCCGGCGCGCTGCAAGCGTTCGGATATGTCTTGAATCGTCTGTTTCACCATGTTGTGCGCTCTCTGCCTCGGTCGGAGCGTCGCCCGCGCGGTGCGGACGGCGGCTAGAGCGTGATTAGAGAGGAATCGGGAAATCCTGTCAAAAAAGGCCGCGCGGGCAGTACCCGCGCGGCCACGCAGCAACGGGCCGTGGCTTACTTCTTGTCGAACGGCGTCGGACGCTTGGTGCTGTCGGACGACGGCGGCAGGATCGGCAGCGTGAGCTTCGGCTGCTCGCCGGTCAGCGTCTTCAGGAAGGCGACGACCTTGGCGTTCTCATCGGCGGTGAACTTCTTGCCGAGCTGGATGCGCGCCATGGTATCGACCGCTTCCGGCAGCGTATCGGCGGCGCCGTCGTGGAAGTAGGGGTAGGTCATTTCGACGTTGCGCAGCGACGGCACCTTGAAGTTGAAGCGGTCGGCGTCGTTACCGGTCACTGCGGAGCGGCCTTCGACCGGGCTGCTCGCCTTGTAGGGCTCGACGACGCCCATCTTCTGGAAGGAATTGCCGCCGACGGCCGGGCCGTTGTGGCAAGCCACGCAGCCGCTGTCCTTGAACAGCTTGTAGCCTTCGAGTTCGTTGGCGGTCAGGGCCTTCTTGTCGCCTTTCAGCCACTTGTCGAAACGCGAGTTCGGCGTCACCAGCGTCTCTTCGAAGACGGCGATCGCCTTCGTGACGTTCTTGATGTCGATCTTGTCGGTCTTGAAGACCTTCTTGAATTCGGCCACGTAGCCGGGAATCGACTGCAGCAGGTCGACCGCCAGTTCATGCGTGAAGGCCATTTCGCCCGGGTTGGCGATCGGGCCGCCGGCCTGTTCCTGCAGGTCCTTGGCGCGGCCGTCCCAGAACTGGGCAAGGCTCAGGCTGGAGTTGAGCACGGTCGGCGAGTTGATCGGGCCTTGCTGCCAGTTGTGGCCGATCGACGACTTGAGGTTGTCCGAACCGCCCATCGACAGGTTGTGGCAGGAGTTGCAGGAGATGAAGCCCGACTTCGAGAGGCGGGGATCGAACCAGAGCTTCTTGCCCAGTTCGACCATCGCCGGATCCTGGCCCTTGGCGGCCTTGATCGGCTGGATCGGTTCCTTGCTCGTATCCGCGAATGCCGGGCTGGCGGCAAACAGAGCCGCAATCGAGGCGGCGATCAGTACGCTTTTTTTCATGGTCTACTCCCTTTTGATTGATAAACAGCGCTACAAAAAGCAGAACCTGTTTAGACGTTGTCTAAGGTTTCGACGAAATATACCCTCAAAAAAAATGTGGCTTTTGATCTACATCAAGAGTCGCACCGCGGGCCGCGCGACCCCGGGCGCCGGCCCGCGGCGGGAAATTCAGGCGGCCGCTTCGGCGACCAGTTCGATCTTCTCGCTGCCGTAGGCGACGCGCTGGCCGGGGCGCAGCTTGGCGCGCTTGCGCGTTTCCACCGCGCCGTCGACGCGGACCTTGCCGGCTTCGATCTCGGCGTGGGCCAGACCGCCGGACGAGCAGAGTCCGGTCGCCTTGAGCAGTTGATCGAGCTGGATGTGGTCGCCGCGGACCGGGAATACGATGGCCATGAATGTCTTTCGGGAAAGGTCTTGAGCGGCGATTGTCGCAGCAATCGCCGATAGCCGCGCGGCCGCCGGCGGGCCGATGGAGGTCAGGCGTAGTCGACCGGCCAGCACTTGCCGGCTTCGAGCAGATGCCGGATGTCGGCGGCGGGCAGCGGACGGCTGAAGTAGTAGCCCTGGACCTCGTCGCAGCCGTTCTGCACGAGGAAGGCGAGTTCGGCTTCGTGCTCGACGCCCTCGGCGACGACCGTCAGGTTGAGGGCGTGGGCGATGGCGACGATTTCGCGCGTCAGCAGCGCGGCGCTCGGGTCGTGCGTGATGTCGCGCACGAAGGAGCGGTCGATCTTCAGCTTGTTGAGCGGCAGGCGGCGCAGGTAGCCGAGCGAGGAATAGCCGGTGCCGAAATCGTCGATCGAGATCGCGGCGCCGAGGTCGCGCAGTTCGAGCAGCGTCACCACCGTCGCTTCGAGGTCGCGCATCACGGCGGTCTCGGTGATTTCCAGTTCGAGCGCCTCGCCGGCGACGCCGCACTCTTCGAGGATGGCGCTGACCTGCGCGGCTAGCCCGCCGTGCCAGAACTGGCGGGCCGACAGGTTGACCGCGACGCTGCCCGGCGCCAGCCCGGCGTCCTGCCACTCGCGAATCTGCAGGCAGGCGCGGCGCAGCACCCAGGCACCGATCGGCTCGATCAGCCCGGTTTCCTCGGCGAGCGGGATGAAGCGGTCCGGCGCGACCATGCCGATTTCCGGATGGCGCCAGCGGATCAGGGCTTCGAGGCCGGCGATGCGCCCCGTGCGCAGGCAGACCTTGGGCTGGTAGTGCAGTTCGAACTCGTCGCGTTCGAGCGCGCGCCGCAGCGCCTGTTCCAGGCGCAGGCGCTCGGCGGCATCGACCGACATCTGCGGCGCGTAGAACTGGAGGCCGTTGCCGCCCATCGCCTTGACCCGGTGCAGCGCCGAGTGGGCGTACTTGATCAGGGTGTGCACGCTCTCGCCGTCTTCCGGATAGAGCGCGACGCCGACGCTGACCGTGATGTGCAGTTCGTTGCCGCCGATGCTGAGCGGCTCGCTGAAGGTCTCGGCGATCTTGGCGGCCGTGCTCACCGCGTGTTCGACGCGCTCGAGATCGGCCAGCAGCAGGGCGAATTCGTCGCCCTCGAAGCGCGCCACGGTGTCCTCCTGGCGCACGCAGGCGCGCAGGCGGTCGGCGATGGCCGCCAGCAAGGCGTCGCCCTGCGCGCGCCCGAGACTGTCGTTGACCACGCTCAGGCGGTCGACGTTGATCATGAGCAGCGCGAGGTAGCGCTCGCTGCGCGCCGCGTAGGCCAGCGCCTGCGTCGCACGGTCGAGGAAGAGGCGGCGGTTGGGCAGGTCGGTCAGGCTGTCGCGCGTCGCCAGATAGTCGATGCGCTGCTGCCGTTCGGCCAGACCGGCGGCCATTTCGTCGAAGGCGCTCGCCAGCTCGCCGAGTTCGCCGCCGTCCGGCGCGATGTGCGGACGCGCGCCGAAATCGCCGGCGCCGAAGCGGCGCGCCGTATCCCGCAGGTCGCGCACGCGGCGCAGCACGAGATGGTCGCTGGCCAGCCAGCCGAAGGCGAGGACCAGGATGGCCGCACCCAGCATCAGCAGCACGTTGCGCAGCAGGGCGTCCTGCGCCTCGCCGAACACCGCGTCGTGCGGAATGCCGACGCGCATGTAGATGCCGCCCTGGTTGGCGCCGTAGATCGGCGCCACGTGCGTGACCCGGCGCACGCCGTCGAGCCAGACCGAATCGATGCTGCCCTGCCCCGGCCCGGCGATCAGCGCGAGAAACCGGTCGCGTTCGGGAATGGTGCGCCCGACCAGCCCTTCGGCGTCGGGCGTCCGCGCCAGGATGGTGCCGGCCGAATCGACCAGCGAAAGGATGGAGCCGGACGGCAGCGCGGCGCTGGCGATCAGCTCGCTCAGCCAGCGCAGGTCGACGCCGACCGCGATCACGGCTTCGATCACGCCGCCCTCGTCGAGCACCGGATAGGCGAGGTTGATCGTGCTCTTGCCGGTGATCCGGCTGACCTGATAGTCGCCCACCGCGAAGTCGCGGCTTTCCATGGCGCGCCGGAAATAGGTGCGGTCGTTGATATTGACCCCGTCGCCTTCGGGCGAGGCGCTGCAGACGATGTCGCCGCGCGCGTCGGCGGCGAAGAAGTCAGTGTAGTGCGAATACAGTTCGCGGCGCTCGGCGAGCATCCTGCCGCAGCGCTGCTGGCGGATGGCGGCGCGCAGCGCCGGGTCGCCCGCCAGCTTGCCGAGCAGTTCGTGCGACTGGCGCATCAGCTCGTGCTGGCGCATCGTGATGCCGCGCATGATCGCCAGCGCCTGCTTCTCGGCGGCGGCCACCGCCTGATCGCGATGCTCGATGCCGGAATAGGCGATGATCCCGAAGGCCGGCATGACCGACACCAGGATCAGGATCAACAGACGGATGTGAAGGCGCGGCAGCAGCTTCTTGAGCATGGCATTCCAGGAGCGCGGCGCATCTTTGGCGCCGGAAAGGGCGCGATTATACGGGGCCGGCGGGGGCGCCCCCCCGGCCTATATCAGCATCTGTTGATCCAGATCAAATCAGGCGGCCACCCCGCCGTCGAGCGCCAGCGGCGGCAGGCCGTAGCGCCGGCGCGCCCGGTCGCAGGCGTCGTCGCCGATGCCGAGCGGCGCATAGGGGGCGAAATCCCGGCACGGCCCCGGTCGCTGCGCGTAGATCGTGCAGCGCACGCCCTGCCCGACCTCGCCTTCGAGGGCGACGCAGCGCGGCGCCGCAGCGTCGGTGCCGCGCATGCGCACCAGCGTTGCCGTGAGCGGCACGGTCAGCGCCGCCGGAACGACGCCGCCGGGCGCCGAATCCAGTTCGGCGCCGTTGAAATCGACGCGGAAAGCGGCGCAGCAGGCGCCGCAAGCGAGGCAGGCGAAATCGGACATGATGGAAGAAGCGTTTGGGCGGAACTCAATCTAGACGCGGCGACGCATTGCCGCAAGGCGCGAGGAGCCGGAAAACCGGCGAATCACGCCGCCGCGGGCGAACGGTCCAGCGCGCGCCGGTGCGCGTTCATGAACTCGACCGCGCGCGCGACCACCGCCGGATCGCGCAGGATGCGCCGATGCCCGAGCCGTTCGGTGGGCAGCAGCAAGGCCCCCGGCCAGCACGCCGCGATGCGCTCGCCGGCGGCGAATGGCACTTCCTTGTCGCCCCGATCGTGCACGACCAGCGCCGGCGTCGCGTTCTGCGCCGCCAGCCGGCCGCCCTCGAGCTCCGCCCAAGCGAAGCCGAGGCGGCGCTCCAGATGCTTCTGCATGGCGTCGCGCACCGCGTCGCTGACGTTGAACTGGCGGGCGAAGTAACGCGAATAGCCGTCGAAATCGACCGGCGCGGCGATCGTCACCACGCGCTCCGCGCGCACCCAGCCCTGCGCCAGCGCCAGGCTGGTCGCCGCCCCGCCGAGCGAATGCGCGATCACGCCGTGCACGCCGCCGACGTGATCGACGACGGCGCGGATCGCCCGCGCGAAATGCAGCATCGATGCATAGCGGCTGTCGGAAAACCCGTGCGCCGGACCGTCCAGCGCGACGACCTCGTAGCCGGCGTCGAGCAGCGGCTGGATGAAGGCGTGCAACTGCGTGCCGCGCCCGCCCCAGCCGTGCATCAGCAGCACGCGGCGCGGCGCGGCCGTGCCGGCCGCCCCCGCCTCGGCCGCCACCGCCGCGTCCGGCGCCCAGCGCCAGGCCGCGATGCGCCCGTTCGGTCCATCCACCGTGAGGCTGCGGCTGCGCGCGATCCACTCCTTTTCGAGCGGCGGATGCGGATGGCGCGGCGGCGTGCAGAAAAGATGCGTCACCCAGCGGCGGGCGATGCCCGGCGCGATGCGCGACGCGAGGCCGAGGCCGACGCGCTGCGCGGCGAAGATCAGGGCGGCGGTGCCGGCCGGCTGCGGCGCGCACGGCGCCTCGCGGGACGAGGTCATGGGGGTTCTCCGGGGATGGCTATTATTGTGGGGGTGAAGGCGGAATCCGCTCGTCGCCCGCGCCGAGGTCGACGACCGTCCGGAACAGGGGATGTCCGGAATCGAGGTATTTGCGCTCGAAAGGGGTCAGCGCGACGTCCGGCGTCCATTCCTCGCAGCGCGCCGGGCAGCCGCCCAGGCGTTCGGCGGCGAAGCAGAATTCCTCGACGTAGATGCGCCAGTTGCTGCGGCATTCGAGCACGCCGCCGAGTTCGAGCATGGCCGGGAAGACCGCGTGGCCGTGCCAGCGGCGGGAGAGGTGGCCGATCTTCGGCCACGGGTTGGGGTAGAGCAGATAGTGGCGGTCGAGCCGGATGCCGGCGTCGCGCAGCAGGCGCCAGTAGTCGACGAGGTCGGCGCGCACGAGGTCGAGGTTGGCCGGCAGCGCATCGTCGCCGGCCTTGCCGTCGATTTTCCGGGCCAGACGCGATTCCGACTGGTCGACGCCGATCACGTAATGCGAGGGGAAGGCGCGCGCCAGCGCGATGCTGCTCTCGCCGACGCCGCAGCAGGCGTCGAGGATCAGCGGCGCCGCCGGCGCGAGGCGCGCGCGGCGCTCCATGCTCGCCGCGAAGGCGGCGCGGTTGTAGTCGGCGTAGGGCTTGCGGAACGGCGCGCCGGCGTGGCGGTCGAGCAGCGCCGCGAGCTGGTCGTGGATGCCGGTCTGGGCGCTGGTCGGGATGCGGGAGTTGGCGTACATCGGCGGGCGGACGCGGAATCAGGAATCGGAGATCAGGCGGCGGCGCGCAGGACGGGGACGCCGTGCGCGGCGAGGACGCGCGTCGTCTCGTCGATGCCGCGCAGCGTGCGCACCGCAAGGAACAGCGCCTCGCCCTCGGCGAAGGTGCGGCGCAGCGAAGTCAGCCAGACCTTGAGGCGTCCCGGCGCGTGCTTCGCCTCGACCTTGACCTGCACCTGCGCCCAGTAGTCGGCGAGCAGCGGCAGGATTTCCGCCCAGTCGGCCGAGCGGTCGGCGGCCGGCGTCCCGCCCGCCGCCAGCGTGCGGATGCGCCGCGCGAGGAAAGGATCGGCCACCGCGCCGCGCCCGAGCATCACGTCGGCGCTGCCGCTCACCGCGCGGCAGCGCGCGTAGTCGTCGGGCGTCCACACTTCGCCGTTCGCCGTCACCGGCAGGCGCACCACGTCGCGGATGCGCGCCACCCACTCCCAGTGCGCCGGCGGCCGATAGCCGTCGGCCTTGGTCCGCGCATGCACGACGAGCGCGACGATGCCGCCCGCTTCGAGGGCGCGCGCACAGTCGAGCGCCTTGGCCGTGTCGTCGATGCCGAGGCGCATCTTGGCGGTGAAGGGAATTTCCGGCGGCACCGCGCGACGCACCGCCTGCGCGATGCGGAAGAGCTGCTCCGGGTCGGCCAGCAGCATGGCGCCGCCGCCGTGCCGGTTGACGGTCGGCGCCGGGCAGCCGAAGTTGAGGTCGATGCCGGCCGGCGCCAGGGTGGCCAGCTGCGCCGCATTCTCGGCGAGGCAGACCGGGTCGCTGCCGAGCAGCTGCACGGCGACCGGCGTGCCGGCCGGCGTGCGGCTGCCGTGGCCGATTTCCGGGCTGATGCGGCGGTAGGTGCGCAGCGGCAGCAGCGAGCCGGAGACGCGCACGAATTCGGTGACCGCCCCGTCGTAGCCGCCGACGCGCGTCAGCACGTCGCGCAACACGTGGTCGGCGAGCCCTTCCATCGGCGCGAGCAGCAGTTTTCCCATGAGTGGATTTTTCGGCGGGGCGAAGAAACGAAGGAGCGGATTTTACCCGAGTGCGGCCGCACCCGCCCCGCCGATGCGCGGCGCCTTACGCCGGCAGGCGCGCCAGCGCGGCCTTGAGCGCCGCGAAGCAGCGCGCGTCGATCGCCGTGCCGACGTTTTCGGCCATCATCGCCAGCGTGCGCGGGATCGGGATCGCACCGCGGTACGGGCGCTCGGCGGTGATCGCGTCGAAGATGTCGGCGGTCGTGATGATGCGCGTCTCGAGCGTGATTTCGTCGCTCTTCAGACCGCGCGGATAGCCGCCGCCGTCGAGCCGCTCGTGGTGCGCGGCGGACACGCGCGCCAGTTCGGCGAAGGCCTCGATGCGCAACAGGATGGCCTCGGTGTAGGCGGCGTGCCGCTTGACGGCCTCCCACTCGGCGTCGTCGAGCTTGCCCGGCTTGTCGAGCACGCTGTTGCTGACGCCGAGCTTGCCCACGTCGTGCAGCAGGGCGCCGCGCTTGAGCCAGCGGCGGCGCTCCCAGGTCAGCCCCAGTTCCTCGCCGATCATGTCGGTGTACAGCGCGACGCGGGCGCTGTGGCCGCTCGTGTAGGGGCTTTTCGAGTCGACCACCTGGCCGAAGGCGGCGGCGATGTCGTCGAGGTAGTCGTCGTCGAGCGCCACGACGTGGGCGGCGGGCTCCAGCGCCAGCACGGCGGCGTCGATGGCCGGCGACGCCAGCGTCGCCCAGAAGCCGGGATCGGCGGCGACGCGCTCGAAAGCGGCGACCAGCGCCGGATCGAACCAGCGCCCGGCGCGCGTCCGCGCCTCGGCGAGCGCCGCCGCGCTGCCGTCGGCCGTATGGAAGACGTCGATCACCTGCGCCAGCAAGGCGATCCGCGCATAGACCGGAATCGCGTCGCCGGCCAGCCCGTCCGGCTTGCCCTGCCCGTTGTAGTGCTCGTCGAGGCTGTAGATGCCGCCCGCCACGCCGTCCGGAAAACGGAGCAGGCGGGCGATCTCGGCGCCGCGCGAGCAGCGCGTGGCGATCAGATCATGGGCGATCTCGCTGCCGTCGCGCATGATCGTCAGCACGCTGCGGAAGCGTTCGGCCAGACCGGCTTTCAGGCCCGTATGCGCAAGGACGAAGCGCAGCACCTGCGGCAGGCTGTCGCCGACCGTCTTGAAGTCGCGCTTGAAGCTGAGGTCGTCGGTCAGGTACAGCTCGCAAATGCGCGCCGCGTTGCTGCTGCAGCCCAGATCCTTGAGCAGCAAGGTGTAGTAGAGCTCCCACAGCTGCGCGTCGGGCAGGCCGGCGGCGCGCCCGATGTGCATGCCGATCCAGCAGCAGCGCACGCAGTGCCCTTCCGGCTGGCCTTCGGTGATGTCGAGCGCGTGGCTGAGCGCGGCGATCAGTTCCGACAGTTTCAGGCGGGCGCTCGCGGCGGTCGGGGGGAGTGTCTGCATGTCCATGGGCGGTAGATTACCCGCGAACCCGGAAGTCCGGCAGCGCGATTTGCGTCCCGCCCGTCCCCGAAGGAAGCGCCACCGGCCGCGCCGCGCGGCTGAAGCGGTCGAAGCGACCGGCTCGCCTTGAAACACCCCGCAACATTTCCGCGCCCGCCGCTAATACTTCCTTAAGCTTCGCCGCGTAATCTGGATGGCGGAATAGAACCGGAGGGAAAAGGAATGAAACAACGACCGCTCACCCTGCTGCTCGCCGCGATCACGCTGCTCTACGCGGCCTGCACCGTACCGCTCGCCGGCTGGCCGGAAAACTTCTGGGGCTGGCGCCACGAACTGATGCTGCTCTCCGGCGTGCAGCTGATGGCCGTGATGTCGGCCGCCATGCTGCTGGCCATGCGCCTCGTGCCGGTCGAGCAGGCGCTCGGCGGGCTGGACAAGCTCTACGCCCTGCACAAGCGCCTGGGCATCGCCGCCGGAGTGCTGCTGTCGGCGCACTGGCTGATCAAGCTGTCGCCCAAGCTGCTGCTCGCGCTGCAGTGGGTCGAACCGCGCGTGAAGCGCGGCGGCGCCAAGGACCCGCTCGTCTCGCTCGCCAAGGACATGGGCGAATGGGCGGCCTGGGCGGTGCTGGCGCTGGTCGTCCTCGCGCTGCTGCGCGCCGTGCCCTACGGCTTCTGGCGCAAGCTGCACAAGCTCTTCGCGCCGCTCTATCTGGTCGGCGCCTTTCACGGCGTCGTGCTGATGCCCGCCGAACAGTGGACGACGCCGCTCGGCTGGCTGATGGGCGCGCTGATGGCCGCGGGCTCGGGCTGCGCGCTGTGGTCGCTCGGCGGGCGGGTCGGCAAGGCGCGGCGCTTCGCCGGCACGGTCAGCCGCGTCACGCCGCTCGCCGGCGGACAGTTCGAGGTCGTCTGTCGCCTCGGCGACGCGTGGCCCGGCCACGTCGCGGGCCAGTTCGCGCTGGTCAGCTTCGACGCGGGCGAAGGCGCGCACCCCTTCACCATCGCCTCGGCCAGCCGCGCCGACGGCGAACTGCGCTTCATCATCAAGGCGCTCGGCGACTACACGCAATCGCTCGCCGGCCGGCTGCACGCCGGCGCCCCGGTCGCCGTCGAAGGCCCCTACGGCTGCTTCGACGCGCGCCGCGGCGGGCGGCGCCAGGCCTGGGTCGCCGGCGGCATCGGCGTGACGCCCTTCCTGGCCTGGCTCGACGCCGGCCGGCCCTTGGCTCCCGGGCAGGAAGTCGATTTCTACTACTGCGTGCGCAAGGCCGCCGACGCGGCGCGCCTCGACGAACTGGCGGCGGCCTGCGCGCGCAGCGGCGTGCGCCTGCACGTGATCGAAAGCGACGCGGGAGCGCTGCTCGACGCGACGCAGATTCCCGACGTGGACGATCTCTGGTTCTGCGGCCCGCGCGGCCTCGGCGAAGCGCTGCGCACGCAGCTCGGCGCGCGCGGCGCGAAGGCGCCGGCTTTCCACCACGAAGCGTTTTCGATGCGCTGAAAAGGTAGAATGCCGAGCTTTCGTCTCGCGGGCGGTTCGGCATGGAAAACATCGAAGCGGTCGTCATCGGCGCCGGCGTCGTCGGCCTGGCCTGCGCGCGGGCGCTGGCCCAGCGCGGCATCGAAACGGTCGTCCTCGAACGGCACGACGCCTTCGGCACGGAAACCAGCGCGCGCAACAGCGAGGTGATCCACGCCGGCCTTTACTACCCGGCCGGTTCGCTGAAGGCCGAGCTGTGCGTCGCCGGCAAGCGCCTCCTCTACGACTTCTGCGCCGCGCACGGCGTCGCCCACCGGCGCTGCGGCAAGCTGATCGTCGCCACCTCGGAGGCGCAGGCGGCGCAGCTCGACGCCCTGCGCCGGCAGGGCGAGACCAACGGCGTCGACGACCTGCGCCTGCTCACCGCGGCCGAGGCGCGCGCCCTCGAACCCGAACTCGCCTGCCACGCCGCCCTGCTCTCGCCGTCCACCGGCATCGTCGACAGCCACGGTCTGATGCTCGCGCTGCTCGGCGACGCCGAGCGGGCGGGCGCCGCGCTGGCGCTGTGCAGCCCGCTGCTGCGCGGCAGCGTCGAAGCGGGGAGCGCCGGCGGCAAGGACGGCATCGTCCTCGAAACCGGCGGCGCCGA
>RCMZ01000279.1_pt1 | contig 30755 bp, 27 predicted proteins | sample 2041141 | NCBI WGS metagenome assembly RCMZ01 (sample SAMN09708263, study PRJNA481090) | Wastewater metagenome, whole genome shotgun sequencing project. | biome: sewage; isolation source: Davis station wastewater (DW) | place: Antarctica: Davis Station | collected 2010-03-01 | reverse complement strand
GCGTTAAAAACGGCCTCAAAATGCTCATTTACAACTCGTAAACTCCGCTTTTTCGGCCGTTTTTGCCTTGTCTTGCCTGCCTCGCCTACATTTTTCAACAGCCTGCTAGTTGCCCCTGAGTAAGCCCTATGAGTGATGCCGTACGTGCCGATGCCTTGTTGGCCGAGATGCCCCGCGAGGGCCGTGGTCGGCTGAAAGTTTTCCTCGGCGCGGCCCCCGGCGTCGGCAAGACCTTTGCCATGTTGCAGGCCGCCCAGGCGCAACTGCGTCAGGGCGTCGACCTGCGCGCCGGCGTGGTGGAAACCCATGGTCGGGCGGAGACCGAAGCCTTGCTGGTGGGCGTGCCGCAGCAACCGCAGCGCAGCCTCATGTACCGTGACGTGGCCATGACCGAGATGGACCTTGACGGCATTCTGGCCAAGCCGCCCAAGCTGTTGCTGGTCGATGAACTCGCCCACAGCAACGCCCCGGGCAGCCGCCACAGCAAGCGCTGGCAAGACGTGCGCGAGCTGCTGGAGGCGGGCATCGACATCTACACCACCGTCAACGTCCAGCACCTGGAAAGCCTCAACGATCAGGTTCGCGATATCACCGGTGTGCAGGTGCGCGAAACCGTGCCGGACTGGGTGTTGCAAGAAGCCGATGAGATTTTGCTGATCGACCTACCACCACGGGAGCTGCTCGAACGCTTGCACGACGGCAAGGTCTACGTGCCGGAGCAGGCGCGGGCGGCGATTGATGCGTTTTTCTCGCAGACCAACCTCACCGCATTGCGTGAGCTGGCCATGCAAACGGCGGCGGCGCGGGTGGATGCCGACCTCAGCCGGCGTTACCGCTTGCAGGGGCAGCAGGCGCCTACGCTGCGTGGGCGCTTGCTGGTCGGCATCGATGCCAGTGAAGACGCCGAACGCCTGGTGCGTCATGCCAGCCGCGTGGCGGAGCGGCGGCATCTGCCTTGGTCGGTGGTGCATGTTGACATCGGCGCTGAGCGTGACGAGCAGAGCCTGGCCTATTTGCAGGCTGCGCAGCAGTTGGCCGAGCGCCTGGGCGGGGAAGTCATCAGCCTGCGTGCCGGTGAGGTGGCGAAAACCCTGGTCGAGCATGCGCGCGAGCGCCGCGCCAGCGTGATCCTGGTGGGCCGTAGCCGCCAGCATCTGCGTCGCCGTTACTTCGGTCGAGGGCTGGCCGAGCGCCTGTTGGCGCTGGGGCAGGGCTTGGAAATCAGCGTGCTGGACAGCCAGGGGGAACCACCGCAAGCGAGCAGTAGCCGCCGGTTGCCGCTGCAGTGGCACGACTACTTCCTGGCGTTACTGGCGGCCGTGGGGGCCACAGCGGTGGCGTTGGGGGTCTCGCGTTTTCTCGAATTGCCGAATATCTCCCTGGTGTTTTTGGCTGCGGTGTTGCTGGTGGCGGTACGCAGCAGCCTGGGGCCGGCCTTGGCCTGCGCCGGGCTGTCGTTTCTGGCGTACAACTTCTTCTTTATCCCGCCGACCTGGTCGCTGACCATCGCTCGGCAGCAAGACGTGCTGACCTTGTTGTTCTTCCTGCTGATGGCCGCGTTGACCGGCAATCTGGCTAGCCGCCAGCGTCGGCAGATGGAAGCCCTGCGCCAGACCCAGGCGGAAACCACGGCGCTGTTGGACCTGTCGCGCAAACTGACCGCCGCCACCGATCGGCAGGCGGTGCTGGCCGCGGCCCTGCAGCACTTGAGTGGTTGGAATGCGCTTGAGATCAGTGTGCTGGCACGCAGCGACGATGAGGTCTGGAAGGTTGAAGCCGGGGTGCAACGGCTGCTCACCGAGCAGGAGCGTGCCGCGGCTGACTGGGCCTGGCAGCATGAGCAGGCTGCCGGCTTGGGCACCGGCACCTTGCCTGGTGGGCGCTGGTGGTGGTGGCCCTTGTCAGCCCAGGGAGGCCCGCTGGCATTGCTCGGGGTGAGTCCAAAAGATCAGCGGCCCTTGGCGCCGGAGCAACGCCGCTTGCTCGCCGCCCTGGCGCAGCCACTGGCCCAGGCGCTGGAGCGCGCGCAGTTGGCGCAGGAGCTGGAGGCAGCCCGTCTGCACGGCCAGACCGAAGAGTTGCGCAGCGCCTTGCTGGCCTCGGTGTCCCATGACTTGCGCACGCCCTTGACCGTTATGCGCGGGTCTATCGACAGCCTGCTGGCCCTCGGCGAGCGCATTCCGTTGAGCGACAGGCGTGAGCTGCTGGAAGGCACCCGCGATGAGGCCGAGCGCCTGGATCGCTATATCCAGAACCTGCTGGACATGACGCGCCTGGGCCACGGCGGCTTGGCCCTGGCCCGCGACTGGGTGGCGCCCGCCGATATCGTTGCCAGCGCCGTGCAGCGTTTGCGCCCGGTGTTGGCACCCTTGCAGGTCGAGCTGCAGGTGCCGCAGCAGTTGCCCTTGCTGTATGTGCACGGGGCACTGATCGAGCAGGCGTTGATCAATGTGCTGGAGAACGCTGCACGCTTTTCGCCCAGTCAGGGCCGTTTGCGCATCAGCGTCGACAGCGATGCCCAGGAGTTGCGCTTTAGCGTGAGTGATCAAGGGCCGGGGATTCCGGCCCACGAACGGGAGAAGATTTTCGACATGTTCTACACCGCGGCACGCGGTGACCGCGGCGGCCAGGGTACGGGGCTCGGGTTGGCCATCTGTCAGGGTATGATCGGTGCCCACGGCGGCCGGGTGAGCGTTAGCGAGGGCATCGACGGGCACGGCGCTACGTTGACCCTGCACCTGCCGCTGCATCCCCAGCCGGCGCTTGATGATGAACAGTAGACGAATGCGATGACCAGTAATCAACCCACCCTCCTGGTAATTGATGACGAAGCGCAGATCCGCAAGTTTCTGCGCATCAGCCTGATTGCCCAGGGCTACAAGGTGCTGGAAGCGGTCAATGGCAGTGAAGGCCTGGCCCACGCGGCGTTGAGCAAACCCGACTTGGTGGTGCTCGACCTCGGCCTGCCGGACATGGACGGCCAGGCCGTGCTGCGCGAACTGCGGGAGTGGTCGCAGGTGCCGGTGCTGGTGCTCTCGGTGCGCGCCAGCGAGAGTGAGAAAGTCCTGGCCCTGGACGGCGGCGCCAATGACTACGTGACCAAACCCTTCGGTATTCAGGAGTTTCTTGCCCGTGTGCGCGCTTTGCTGCGCCAGGCCGGCGGTGCAGAACAGGCGCAGGCGCGCATCAGCAGCGGTGCGCTAAGTGTGGATTTTGCCTATCGGCGGGTGACGCTGGACGGCGCCGAGGTTGCCCTGACGCGCAAGGAGTACGACGTGCTGGCCCTGTTGGCGCGGCATCTGGGCCGCGTCGTCACTCAGCAGCAACTGCTCAAGGACATCTGGGGCCCCAGCCACGCGGAAGACAGCCACTATCTGCGGGTGGTGGTGGGCCATCTGCGGCAAAAACTCAATGACGACCCTGCCGCGCCACGCTTTATCGTCACCGAGGCCGGCGTGGGGTATCGCTTGCTTGAGCTTTAACAGGTCGTTGAAAAATGTTGGCGAGGCAGGCAAGACAAGGCAAAAACGGCCGAGAAAGCGGAGTTTACGAGTTGTAAGCGAGCATTTTGAGGCCGTTTTTAACGCAGTATTGCCAACGCAGGTAATTTTTCAGCGGCCTGTTAGCCGTTGTCGCGTTCGTATTTATCCAGTGTGTCGTGGGCAATGATGCGGCCCAGCTGGATCAGCTCCGGGGCTTTGTAGAACTCGAATGAACGGCACACACGCTTGGGGATGTTGATCAGGATGTCCGGCGGATAACCGGCAATCTTGTACTGCGCCAGGGACGTTTGCATGACCTCGAAACTCTGGTTGATCACGTCCAGCAGCGAGGCCGGGCCGCTTAGGTCGGCAAGCCGTGAACCGTTGGCGGAGGTGCTCGATGAAGCCTGCGGCTTGCTGGCGACGGGTTCCAACCAGGCATTGGCGGCGGGGGCTTCGAGCAGCAACAATTCACCGTCGTCAGCCTCGCTGCCCTTGCGTTTGAAGGGTAAGCGCGAGCCGAGGGATTCCATCAACAGGTCGAAGCGATTCTTCAATGCTGGCGGCCGCTCGATGACCGGCAGTTGGTACTGCTTCTGGTTGGTGGCGCTGAGGTTGACCGCGATGATCAGGTCGCAATGGCTGGCCACCACTGGCACGATCGGCAGGGGGTTGAGCAGACCGCCGTCCACCAGCATGCGATTGCCCTGCACGACCGGGGTGAACAGGCTGGGAATCGCCGCCGAGGCGCGCATGGCCTGGTGCAGGCAACCTTCCTGAAACCAGATTTCCTGCTGATTGGTGAGGTCGGTGGCGACGGCGGTGTAGGGGATGCTCAGGTCTTCGATATTGATCTCGCCGACCAGTTCGCGAATCTTGCCAAAGATCTTCTCGCCGCGAATGGCCCCCAGACGAAAGCTCACATCGAGCAGGCGCAGCACATCCAGGTAGTCCAGGCTTTCGGTCCATTCGCGGTATTCGCGCAGCTTACCGGCTGCATAAATCCCGCCGACCACTGCGCCCATGGAACAACCGGCAATGCAGCCGATTTCATAACCGCGGGCCTGCAGTTCTTCGATCACGCCGATATGCGCATAACCGCGGGCTCCGCCCGAGCCCAGCACCAGCGCTACGCGCTTAGTCATGGTGTTCTCCCTTGCCGGTTGAAGATCCGTGGATGGCACAGGTTGCATGCCCCGATTGCAGCTATATTCAGGCAATAGCTATTCAAATAACACGCCATTTCTGCGTTCAAGGCTGCCATTTTATGCCGTTACCCTTCGCTTGGTTGTCGCAGAGAGTCTTGTGGGGACTGCTGGCAACGGGCATTTACAGTCATCCGCTGCTGGCGCAGGTTTCCGCCCCCAAGGAACAACTGGCCCAGGCGCAGAGCTGGATTGCCAAGGAATTTCAGCCTTCGACCCTGACGGCCGCCGAGCAGCTGGCGGAAATGACCTGGTTTATTCGCGCCGCCGCGCCTTATCGCGGTATGCAGATTCGCGTGGTCTCTGAGCAGATTCCCACCCACGAATACGAGAGCAAGGTGCTGGCGCGGGCCTTTGCCGATATCACCGGCATCCAGGTGGTGCACGAGATCACCGGCGAAGACGACGTGGTGAAGAAGCTCCAGGCGCAGATGCAGACCGGCCTGCCAATCTATGACGCCTATGTGAATGACAGCGACTTTATCGGCACCCACTTTCGCAAGGGCAAAACCCTGGTGTTGTCCGACTATATGCTCGACGCGGGCCGCGAGGTGACCCTACCAACCCTGGACCTGGCCGACTTCATGGCCCTGCGCTTTACCAGTGGGCCTGACGGTAAGCTCTATCAGTTGCCGGACCAGCAGTTTGCCAACCTCTACTGGTACCGCCACGACTGGTTCAGCCGCCCGGAGCTAAAGCAGGCATTTGCCAAGCGCTACGGCTACCCACTGGGCGTGCCACAGAACTGGCGAGCCTATGAGGACATCGCCGAATTTTTTACCGTGCATGTGCGTGAGCTGGATGGCCAGCGGGTTTGGGGGCATATGGATTACGGTCGCATGGATCCATCCCTGGGCTGGCGCTTTTCCGATGCCTGGCTGGGCTTGGCCGGGGTCGGCGATCCGGGCTTGCCCAATGGCCTACCGGTGGACGACTGGGGCATTCGCGTGGACGGCTGCCACCCGGTAGGTGCCTCGGTCAGCCGCGGCGGCGCGCTGGACAGCCCGGCGGCGATCTATGCGATGAGCAAATACAAAAGCTGGCTGGACCGTTTTGCCCCGCCACAAGCGCGCGACCTGACCTTCACGACCTCGACCGAGTGGGTGCCCAAGGGTCAGATCGCTCAGCAGATTTTCTGGTACACGGCTTTCGTGCCGGACCTGCTGCAGGCCGGGAATACGTTGTACAACCCCGACGGCAGTGCGCGCTGGCGGGTCGCGCCGTCGCCGGTTGGCGCCTACTGGCGGCCGGGCATGAAGTCCGGTTATCAGGATGTCGGCGCCTGGACCTTGCTCGACAGCACCGCCGCCGACCGTCAGGCCGCCGCCTGGCTGTATGCGCAATTTACCGTGGCCAAGACTGTGTCGCTGCGCAAGGCACTGGTGGGGCTGACCCCGGTGCGCCTCTCCGATGTGCAGTCCCAGGCCATGACCGATGCCGCCCCGCGCTTGGGCGGCCTGGTCGAGTTTTACCGCAGTCGCGCCCGCGATGTGTGGACCCCAACCGGTACCAATGTGCCGGATTACGCGGTCCTGGCGGCCCTCTGGTGGCAACAGCTGGGGCCGCTGGTGGACGGCCGGCAGACGGTGGCCAGCAGCCTGCACAACCTGGCCAGTCAGATGGACCTGGAGCTGGCACGGATTGCCGAACGGGGCGAGTTGCAGCGCTGTCAGCCGCGCTTGGGGCCACCGCAGGATGCTGCCTACTGGCTGGCCCAGCCTGGCTCGCCCGTGCCGCAGGGCGATGAGCAGCCGCTTGGACAGACCCTGACGTACCCGGAGGCGATTCGTAAATGGCAATGAGTGCCCCGCGCGGCCTGCTGCGAGTGCTGGGAGTGGGCCTGGGTGTGCTGCTGGGTTCTGCGGCTCAGGCCGATCAGGCGTCCATTCGCCTGTTGACTTTCAATGAACCGCCCTGGGTGGAGGCCGAAGATGGCCGCTTGCAAGGGCCGACCATCGAGTTGATCAAGCAGCTTTTCGAGCGTGCCGGTGTGCCCTACAGCATCGAGGTCCTGCCGCTCAAGCGGGCGCTGAAAGAGGCGCTCAATCAGCCGGGCACCTGTGTGTTCCCCATTGAGCGCAGTCAGGAGCGGGAAACCAGTCTGCGCTGGATCAGCCCTTTGGTGGTCAGTCGCTATGGCCTGTATGCCCCGGAGGGCCACGAGGTGCGCCTGCAGACCCTGGAGGATGCGCGGCCCTACAGCATCGGCAGTTACCTGGGCAGCGGCCTGGGCGAGTACCTGCTGGAGCGGGGCTTTAGCGTTATTGAGGTCAGCAATGCCAAGCTCGGTCCCAATATGCTGCGGCATAAACGCTTCGATCTCTGGGTCTCGGACACGCGCTCGGCCCAGGTGCCAGCAGCGACAGAGAAGGGCGCCCTGGGTCAGCCGTCTTTGGTGTTTCTCACCACCTTGCGCGCCATGGGTTGCCATCCGGGTACGCCCACCAGCAGCCTTGAGCTGCTGCACGTGGCCTTGCTCGGTTTGCTCGCCGAGCCGGATTGGCGCGCGCGGGTGGCCAGCGACCTGCCCTGACAGGCCATTGTCAGCAAAGATTGCCAATGCCTATGCGCCAAAGCATACGCGCAGTAGCATCGACCCCTGCCTTGAGGAGAGTCGTATGCGCAGTAAACTCGATGCCGTTTTGCAGGCCGTCAATCAGGTAATTCTGGGTAAGGAACCGCAGGTGCGTCTGGCCCTGGCCTGCCTGTTGGCCCGTGGTCATTTACTTATCGAAGACCTGCCCGGCATGGGCAAGACCACCCTCAGCCATGCCTTGGCACGGGTGCTGGGCCTGAGTTTTCAACGCATCCAGTTCACCTCCGATCTGCTGCCTGGCGATATCCTCGGCACCTCGGTGTTCGACAAGGACAGCGGTCAGTTCGTCTTTCATCCGGGGCCGATCTTTACCGAGCTGGTGCTGGCCGACGAGATCAACCGGGCCACGCCCAAGAGCCAGAGCGCTTTGCTCGAAGCCATGGAGGAGGGCCAGGTGACCATCGAGGGTGCGACCCGGCCCCTGCCTGAGCCGTTTTTTGTGATTGCTACCCAGAACCCCATCAGCCAGGGCGGCACCTTTAGCCTGCCGGAGTCGCAGCTGGATCGTTTTCTGATGCGCTTGTCCCTCGGCTATCCGGCGCCCGCGGCGGAAAAGGCGCTGCTGTTGGGTGAGGCCCGCCGTGGCTTGTTGCCGCGCCTGCAGCCCTTGCTGGAGCACCGCGAGCTGGCGCTGATCCAGGCCGAAGTGCCCAAGGTACGGGTCAGCGATGCTCTGGTCGATTATCTGCTGCGCCTGGTGGAGGCGACTCGTAGCCAGCCGCAGTTCGCCTGGGGCCTGTCGCCACGGGCCAGCCTGGCCTTGCTGGCGGCCGCCAAGGCCTGGGCGTTTCTCGCCGGGCGTGATTATGTGATTCCGGAAGACATCCAGGCGGTGCTGCCGTCGGTGGTCGGCCATCGCCTGCGTGAGCAGGCCGACCCGGCCGGCCATGGCGGCGGTGCTTTGGTGCAGTGGCTGCTGCGCGAGGTGCCGGCGCTGTGAGTGGCGGCCCTGGTTGGTGGCTCGTGATGGCAGGTCGGCGCTGATGTTGGCGGCCCTGCAACCACGCTGGCAGCGCTGGCTGGCCCAGCGCATCCCGGCAGCCAGCAGCGTAACGCTGAACCAGCGGCGTATTTTCATTGTGCCAAGCGCTACCGGCGGCGCCTTTGCCCTGGTCTTGCTGTTGATGCTGTTGGCGGCCATCAATTACCAGAACAGCCTGGCCTACGGCCTGACCTTTTTGCTGATGTCGCTGTTTATCATTGCCATCCTGCATACCTACCGCAATCTGGCCGGTTTGACCCTCAGGGCCGTGGGCGCCAATCCGGTGTTCGTCGGCGAGCAGGGGCGCTTTCGGTTGCGCCTGGAGAGTGGCGGACGTGAGCATCAAGCCATCGCCTTGGGCTGGTCGAAGGCGGACTTACAGGTGCTGGATGTGCCTGCCGCTGGCGTCAGCGATGCCGAGCTGAACCTGCCAGCACAGGCCCGCGGTTGGTTAAGGCCAGGCCGCTTGCGGGTCGAGAGTCGTTTTCCCCTGGGCATTTTGCTGGCCTGGAGTTGGGTCGATCTGGACCAGGCCGTGCTGGTCTATCCGCGCCCCCTGGCCGCCGATTTGCCACTGCTTACTGCCGGCGCAGACGACAGCGAAGAGCAGGGCAGTCGCGCGCTGGGCCAAGGCAGTGATGACTTCCAGGGCCTGCGCAGTTACCAGCCGGGCGACTCGAAAAAGCGCCTGCACTGGAAGGCTTACTCGCGGGGTCAGGGTCTGCTGGTGAAGGATTTTGCCGCCCTGGCGGGGCGTGATATCTGCCTGGACTTCAACGCCATGAGTGGCGATGTCGAGACGCGCCTGTCGCACCTGTGCCATTGGGTATTGCAGTTGAGCGCGGCGCAGCAGGCCTTTGCCTTGCACCTGCCGGACCAGCAATTGCCCCTGGCCAGCGGCGCCGCCCAGCGTGAGGCCTGCCTGCGGGCCCTGGCATTGTTTGGTCGCAGCCCATGAGTGGCGCCCACCTGCCGCCGGCCATTCCGCGGATCAGCCTGACCTGGTTGCTGGTGGCCCAAGCCCTGGTGATTGTGCCGCACCTGGGTCATCTGCCGCTGTGGGTGATCGGCCTGTGGCTGGGCTGCGCCGGTTGGCGGGTGCAGATTTTTCGCATGCGCGTCGGTTATCCGACCCGCCTGGCTAAGGGTGGGCTGATGCTGGCCGTGGCGGCGGGTGTATTCGCCTCGCGCGGTAGCCTGGTGGGCCTGGATGCCGGGGTGGTGCTGTTGATCGCCGCGTTTGTCCTCAAACTGGTGGAGCTGCGTAGCCAGCGCGACGCCTTGGTGCTGATCCTGCTCGGCTTCTTCTGCGTGGTGACCGCCTACCTGTTCGATGACAGCCTGCTGGCCGCCGCCTATAGCCTGTTGCCGGTCAGCGCCCTGCTGGCGGCCTTGATCGGCCTGCAGCAAAGCCGGCTGGCCATGCGCCCCTGGCCGACCCTGCGCCTGGCCTTGGGCTTGCTGGCCCAGGCCTTGCCGTTGATGCTGCTGCTGTTCGTGTTCTTTCCCCGCCTGGGGCCGCTGTGGACGTTGCCCAATCCCAACAACCAAGCCCTGAGTGGCCTGTCCGATAGCATGACGCCGGCCGATATTGCCGAGCTGAGCAAGTCGGATGAACTGGTGTTCACCGCCACCTTTAACGGCGCGCCGCCGGCACGCACGCAGTTGTACTGGCGGGCGCTGACCCTTGAACACTTTGATGGCCGGCGCTGGTCCCAGGCGCCCCTGGTCAGTCGTCAGAACGCGCCGCAATGGCTGCCCAGCGGCCAGCCATGGGAGTACAGCGTGATCGCCCAGGCCAGCGGACGTAACTGGCTGTTTGCCCTGGACGTGGCGCGCAGTGAGGAGGGTGGCGTGCAGGCGCGCCGCGACTTTAGCCTGCAGTATCAGCGGCCCATCGACCAGCCGTTGCGCTATCAGGTGCGCTCCTGGCCCGACGTGCTACGGGATGCCAATCTGCCCTTGAGCAGCCTGGCCGACAGCCTGCAGTTGCCGGCCGAGGGCGATCCGCGCAGCCGTGCCTGGGCCCGTGAGTTGCAGGCGCGCCATCCGCAGCCGGACGCGCTGGTGCAGGCGTTGCTGCAGCACTTCAACCGTGAGCCTTATCACTACACGCTGAAACCGCCACCGGTGGGTATCGATAGTATCGATGAGTTTCTGTTTCGCACCCGCCGTGGTTTTTGTGCCCATTACGCCGGGGCCATGACCTTTGTGTTGCGCGCGGCCGGCATCCCTGCGCGGGTGGTGGCCGGTTATCAGGGCGGCGAGCTGAATCCGCGAGGCAACTTTTTCACCGTGCGCCAGTTCGATGCCCACGCCTGGGTCGAATACTGGCAAGCCGGGCAGGGCTGGACCAGCGTCGATCCGACCTTTGCCGTCGCGCCCGAGCGGATTGAACAGGGGCTGGAGCAGGCCCTCAGTGGCGAACAAAGCTTTCTCGCCGATTCACCGCTGTCGCCGCTGCGTTATCGCCAGGTGGCCTGGTTGAATCAGTTACGCCTGGGCTGGGACGATCTCAATCACGGTTGGCAGCGCTGGGTTCTGGGTTATCAGGGCGCCCAGCAGTTGCAGCTGTTGCAGCGCTGGTTCGGGCGCATGGACGGTCAATTGCTCGGCACGGCGTTGGTGGGCGGCGGTGGATTGCTGCTGGGGCTGCTGGCGCTGTTCTTGTTCAAGCCCTGGCGCCGCGAGCGCGATCCGCTGCTGCGCCAATTTCGCCGCTTCGAGCGTTTGCTCGCTCGCCATGGCTTGCCGCGCCAGGCTGCGGAAGGCCCACGGGACTACGCCGAACGCGCGGCCCGCCAGTTGCCGACGCAGGCCGAGGCAATCAGGGCCTTTGCCCAGACGTTTGAGGCGCAGCAGTATGGCGCCGCAACGCTGGATGCCCAGGCCCTGGTGCGCCGCTTGCGCGAGTTGCGCCGGGGTTTGCCTTGGCGCTTGCGCCTGATAGCGCGCTAACAGTGGGATAAATATCGGCTCAATACATTCCTAATGAGCAGTGCCGTCGCCTAAGATCGCCACTGAATTTTCCTTGCGAGGCTGGCATGACGTTTTCTCAATTGCTTCACGCGGTACGGCAAAACCCCCAGGCGGTTGTGATTCCCAGTGTCTGGGGCCAGGGCCGCGCCGGTTTTGGCGGCTTGGCCGTGGCCCTGGTGTTCGAAGCCATGCGCGGCAAGGTGCCGGCAGGGCGGCCGGTGCGCTCGCTGGCCGTGACCTTTGTCGGCCCCCTGACCCTGGATGCGCCGGTGAGCTTCGAGGCCGAAGTGTTGCGCGAGGGCAAGGCGGTCAGCCAGGTGCTGGGACGTGCGGTGCAAAATGGCCAGGTGGTGACCCTGGTGCAGGGCAGTTTCGGCGCCTCGCGCGCATCGGCGATCGATGTGCCGGCACTGCCTGCCCCGGCGATGAAGCCGGTGGCCGAGTGTCAGGAGCTGCCCTACATCAAGAATGTCACCCCGGAATTCACCCGCTATCTGGCCATGCGCTGGGGTGAGGGTGGCATGCCGTTCAGCAACAACCAGTCGCGGCACATGGGCGGCTGGGTGCGCTTGCGTGATCATGATCCGGTGGACTCGCTGGAGGAGGCGCACTTGCTGGCCCTGGTGGATGCCTGGCCGCCAGCTGTGTTGCCGCACTTGAGTGCGCCGGCACCGGGCAGTTCGCTGACCTGGACCATCGAGTTCGTGCAGCCGTTCCCTGCTCTGACCACCGAGGACTGGTGCATGTACCAGGCCGAAGTTGAGCACGCCCGCGATGGCTACGGGCATATCGCTGCCGGGCTGTGGAGCCCGAGCGGGGAGCTGATTGCCTTGAGCCGGCAGACTGTGACGGTGTTTGGCTAAGCGAGCCTGTCGGACCCTTGAGTCCGGCAGGCTATTTGCGGCGGCTTAGAACTTGAGCTGGTGGATGGCTTTGGTCAGGTCACCGGCCAGATCGGCCAGGTGCTTACTGGTGCTGGCCGAGTCGACGGTTTGTTGCACGGTCTTCTCGGTGACGTCGCGAATGCTGATTACCGCGCGGGTCATTTCTTCCGCGACCTGGCTTTGCTGTTCGGCAGCCACGGCAATCTGCGTATTGCTGTCACGCATCTGCCCAACTGCGCCGGCAATCGCAGCCAGCGCTTCGCCGGCCTCCTGGGCCTGCTGCACGCAGTCGTCGGCCTTGAACGAGCTTTCCTGCATGAAATCTACGGCGTCGCGGGTGCCGGCCTGCAGGGTGCCGATCATGGTGGTGATTTCGTCGGTGGAACTTTGCACGCGCTTGGCCAGGTTGCGCACCTCATCGGCCACCACGGCAAAACCGCGGCCCATTTCCCCGGCGCGGGCGGCTTCAATGGCGGCGTTGAGGGCCAGCAGGTTGGTCTGCTCGGCAATGCCGTGAATTTCATTGACGACGTTGCTGATCTTCTGGCTGTCGGTGGCCAGGCGCTGGATCATTTCGGCGGTCTGCTGTACGCCAGCGGACAGTGCGGAAATTGACTGGCCAACACGGCTGACGGCGGTCTGGCCATCGCCGGCCAGCTGGTCGGCGTTTTTCGACTGATCGCGGGTCTCGGCGGTGTACTGGGCAATATGGTGAACGGTGGCGGACATCTCGTTGATGGCGGTGGCTACCTGATCGGTTTCGCTTTGTTGGCCGAGCATGCCCTGACGGACATTCTGCATATTCACAGCCAGCAGTTCGGCATCGGCGTCCAGGCGGCTGGCGGCTTGATTGACGGCGCTGACGATGCGCAGATAACCGCTCTGCATGGCATTGAAGGCACTGGCCATCTGGCCCACTTCGTCGCGGCTGGAGAGGGGTACACGGGCGTTCAGATCACCACTTTTTTCCACCTGCAGCATCACATCCTTGAGGGTGTTGAGGTGCACCAGGAGGAAGTGGATCAACAGTTGCGAGGCAGCCAGCAGTGCCAGCATAAGGACACACACCACCACGGCGTAGCTGAAGGCGCGCTGCTCGAATACCTGCAGCAGGCTTGGCGAATGGGCCAGCACGGCGAGCCGTTGACCGTTGGCCAGGTCAATCACCTCGGCCCCGATCAGCGGCTCCTCGGTGGCCACGACCTCACCCTCAAGGTCGACCCAGCCCTTGGCATTGGCCAGTTCGGCAGTACCGGCCCGAGTCGGCGTTGCGCCCTTGGCAAAGGTCAGCAAGTGCTCGTCACTGGGCAACGCTTGCTCTGCCGGCCAGCGGGCCAGTAGCTGGGCCTGTTCCTGGGCCGCACGCTTGGCCGCACTGACGGCCGTTTGCTGCTCCAACTGCATGGCGTAGAGAACCAGCAGCAGAGTGGTCAAGAACGACACGGCATTGACTGCCCAGAACTTGTACTTGAGGGATAAATCTCGCATCCACGCGCCCATGGGTATCTTCTTCAGTTCAGAGGGTTGAGGTGCCGGATGGCAATGGGCCAGCATTCTTCTACAGGAGCAATGCTGACCAGTTGACCAGCATCAATGTTGGCTCGGTCACTGTAACGGCCGGCGACGAGTGAGCTTTAACCGCTTATGGATAAACGCTTGGCACGATAAGAGCAGTACTTGGACTCAGGTTTCAGTGGCCTCGACCGGTGTATCGAGAATAGACGGTAGAGCAAAGAAGCGGCGCGCATTGGCGCTGGTACTGGCGGCCAGTTGCTCAGGGCTCTCATTGCGATGCAAGGCCACTTCCTGCAGCACGTGGGGCAAAAATGCCGGTTCATTCTTGCCGCTTTTGGGCTTGGGCCGCAGGTTGCGCGGCAGCAGGAAGGGCGCATCGCTTTCCAGCATCAGGCGCTGGGACGGAATCTCGCGTAATAACGGATGCAGATGGCTGCCACGGCGTTCATCGCAGACCCAGCCGGTGATGCCTATATACAGGTCCAGATCGAGGTAGCCGAACAGGCTGCGCTGGTCGCCGGTGAAACAATGCACCACGGCCGCCGGCAACTGGTCGCGGAACTCACGCAGGATGGCCAGCAGGCGCTCGCTGGCGTCGCGCTCATGGAGAAACACCGGCAGCTGCAATTCGACGGCCAGGGCCAGTTGCTGCTCCAGGGCTTTTTCCTGCAGGGGCCGTGGGGAAAAGTCGCGATTGAAGTCCAGTCCGCATTCACCTAAGGCACGGGCGCGGGCGTGCTTGAGCAGGTCGTGCAGGATGCGCGGGCTGTAGGCCGTCCAACTGCTGGCGTCATGGGGATGAACACCTGCCGTGGCGAATAACCGCTGACCTTGCGGGTCCAGTTGTTCGCACAGTTGCAGGGCTTGTTCGCTGCCATCCAGGCTGGTGCCGGTCAGCAGTAGCTGGCATACGCCGGCGGCAATGGCCCGCTCCAGCACGGCCTCACGCTGGTTGGCAAAGCTCGGGTGGGTCAGGTTGACGCCAATGTCGATGAGTTGCATGGTGCTTCCTTAGGCTTTGCGCAGCAGCATAACAGAGCTTATTAACAAGCCATAAAGCGTCTATTTACAGAGAGTTAGACGCGCTTTCTAAAGTGTCGAGCCAGCTTTGGCTGGCACCTTTGGTCGCGCTGTGCGACCCTCCGCGGCCGCCGTGGCGGCCCATATATCGGCCCGGCGGGCTGGTTTTGCCCTGGTTGCCTGTATGGAGAGCGGATGATCCGACGGCTGTTCATTTACCTGTTGCTGTGGCTGCCACTGCCGGTCAGTGCGCGCCTGGGCGAGCCGCTGCACCCGGAGCACAAGGCCCAGGTGACGGCTGACCTGGCCGATATCCGCCAGCGCGGCGAGCTGCGGGTGTTGATCAACCAGAGCCGGCACAGCTCGGCAGAGGTCAAGGGCCAGGCGCTTGGGGTCGAATTGCAGCGGGTGCGCAGTTTTGTCCAGTACCTCAATCGCGACAGTCAGCGGCCATTGCGGCTGCGCCTGATCCCCAAGGCCAAAGAGCAACTGCTGGCCGCCCTGCAGCGCGGCGAAGGCGATCTGTTGGCGCCGGGCGAGCTGCTGAGCATGCAGGGCCAACAGCAGGTCAGTGCGACCCGTGCCACCGAGGCGCAGGTGCCGATGGTGCTGGTCAGCCGTCAGGGTTCGCAGCGTTATCGGCGCCTGGAACAGCTGGCCGGACGTAACCTGACCCTGCCCCGCGGCAGCGCCGCCGCCGAGGCCGTGCGCCAGCTTAATCAGCAACTCGGGCAACGCAAGCTGGCGCCGCTGCTGATCGAATGGGTGGACAGCAGCCTGGCGGTTGAGGATGTGCTGGAAATGGTCCAGGCCGGCATCTATCCCTTCAGCGTGGTCGAGCAACCGATTGCCGAGCGCTGGGCCAAGGTGTTGCCCAAGTTGCGCGTGGAGCGCCATTTACAGGTCGGCACACGCAGCGATATGCACTGGTGGGTGCGCCGTGACGCGCCGATGCTGCTGGCCAAGGCTGATCGTTTTCTGCAGGGCTATGCGCCTGCTGGCGACCATGATGCGGCTTTTGTGCGGCTCAATCGTCGCGCCTATCGGGTGCATTACCCTCTGGCACGTGCTGACCGGCAACGGCTGGAGAAGGTCCGTACGGTGCTGCAACGCCATGCGCAGCAGGCTGATCTCGACTGGTTGAGTTTGGCGGCGGTGGCCTTCAAGGAATCATCCTTGAATCCGGCGGCCCGTGGTGCCAATGGCGCCAGCGGCCTGATGCAGATCACTCGGGCGGCCGCGCAGAGTGTTGGCGTTAGCAATATCAGCAGCCTGGAGGGCAACGTGCAGGCGTCCAGCCGTTATCTGGCCATGTTGCGCCGACGTTTCTTTGCCAGTGCGCAGATTGCCGAGCCAGAGCGCCTGGCGTTTGCCCTGGCGGCCTACAGCATGGGCCCGCAACGGGTGCAAAGCCTGCGGGCCGAGGCGCGGCGCCGCGGTCTGAATGCCAATCAGTGGTTTTTCCAGGTCGAGCGGGTGGCCATGGAGCAGATGGGCCTAGCGGGCGTCAGCTATGTCAGCAGTGTGAATAAATATCGGCTGGCCTTTGTGCGCGAGCGCTACAGCCTGGACGCCCCCGTGAAGAGCAGGAAATAAGCAGAGTTATCGATTATTTAGATAAATAAATGCCGTATTTTGCGGATTTAAATATCTAAAAAATGGCTAATCTAAAGCTTCTAACGCCCCAAACCGAGGATCACGCCATGAATGCTTTGCTCAAATCCATTACCCGCACCCACGCCGGCTACGGCATCAGCCTGCTGCGCATTGTCACCGGCCTGACGTTTGCCGCCCACGGCTCGCAGAAGCTGTTCGGTTGGTTTGGCGGCTATGGCCTGGCCGGCGTGGCGCAGTGGATGGAGAGCATTGGCATCACGCCGGGTTATCTGATGGCCGCACTGGCCGGCAGCGCCGAGTTCTTCGGTGGCCTGGCCTTGGTCGTCGGCCTGCTGGTACGCCCAGCCGCGGTCTCGCTGCTGATCGCCATGCTGGTCGCGATTGTCAGCGTGCACTGGGTCAACGGCTTCTTCATCACCGAAAACGGCTTCGAATACGCCATGATCCTGGCCTTGATCAGCGCGGTGTTGCTGATCGAAGGCGCCGGCAAGCTGTCGCTGGACCGCCGTATCGGCGCCTGACCGGGCTGTTGAGTCCAGGCCCGCCCATGATGCGGGCCTGGTTTATGGGCTGTTGTTCTGCCGGGCACTGGCCAGTTGTGCGCTGGCATCCAGGCGCAAACGCTCACGCTCATCGAACTGCTCTTGCGCCAGGTGTTGAATGGCGGCCTGCTTGTCGGCGGGGCTGAGTCCTGGGTGGGTATCGATAGCGCTCTTTTCCTGCTGAAAGCGCTGCAGGCGCTGTTTCCAGCTTTGCCGCTGCTGATCCAGCGCCTGCAAACGACTGGCGGCCTGATTACCGACCAGTTGCTGGCGCAGGGCCTGGACTTGCGCGGCACTGCCGCCGGCCGCTTGCAGGGCGCTGGTCTGGCTGCGCAGTTCGCTGTGCAGTTGCGGCAGTACGCTGGCTTGCAGTTCTTCCGGTAAGCCGTCACGCAGCCGATCGAGGGCTGCGCCCTTGGCGTTGGCATCCAGGCTGTCATCGCGCTGGATAGCCAGGCGCTCCAGAGTGAACAGGTTGTAGCTTTCTTCTTCGGCGAAAAATGCCTGATGCGCCTCGTTGCTAAAGAGTCGCGCGCGCAGCGCCTGTACGGCCATTTCGCGCTGCTTCAGGGCGTCGAGACTGGGCAGTTGTGGCAGGTCGCGCTCCAGCAGTACCAATTGGCGTTTGTAGTCGAGGTATTGCTCCAGCAGGGCCAATGCCTGAACTTCGGCGGGGGCGGACAGCTGATTGCGGATATGGGCCTGCAGGCGCTCGATGCTCTGCGCCAGGGTTTCCTCACCGATAGCGCTGAGGAAGTAATCGAAGATTTGCACGATGTCGCGGGTAATCCGCAGATTGCCTTGCTCATCGACTTGGAATACGCCATCCACCTGGGTGCCGCTGAAAGAGGCGGGCAGTTGTTTGGCGCTGCTTGGTGATGCCACGGCGCTGCTTGCGCCAGCGTGTGGTTGGGTAGCCGGCAGTCGGCTTGCAGGCGCAGTGTCTGGGCTGCCGGCGAAGCTCCGGGCCGGTGCGGGGATGGCGGGTTCCAGATACAAGGTGATGGCGACACAGGCCGTAAAGAGTACCGGCAACAGCAGAATGATTTTCTTCACTGCAACTACTCATCAGTGCGGTGGCGCCGTTGCCGGCGCCACCGCAGGGCTTACAGGCTGTCGTTTTTCAGACGGTTGGCGTGCTGGCGATAGACGCTGACCGGACTGGTTTCGAACAGGCTGGTCAGGCCGATGAACTGGTTCACCTCATCCAGGGGGTTCATCCGGTAGTTGTCGCGGACCACCTTGCCCATGTGCGAGCTGCAGCGACCTACCAGGCCGTCGTTGGCTTCCTTGAAAGTCAGCGAAGCCGCACCCATCAGCAAGTCGCTCGGATCGAGCAGGTTGGTGACGGGGCTGGTGCCACTCCAGGAGTAGTAACGAATGCCGTTGACGCTGTAGGCCCCTTCACCGCAAGCGCTGGTCGGCATGCCTTGGGGGAACTTGGCGTTAAAGGTGGCCGCGCCCACGCTGTTGAGCGATTCCAGCGAGCCCAGGGCATTCTGTGGCGAGGTGCTGGAGCTGCCAGACAGCAGATTGATCAGGCTGCCCAAGCCATTGACGATGCCCGCCAGCAGGGTTTCACCGGCCGAGCCTGGCGGCACGTTGCGGATAAAGTCTGCTGCAGCCGAGCCTTTATGCGGTGCGCCGATGCTGGTTACCGAGGCCACCAGGTCGGGGCGTACGGCGGCCACGTAACGGATGGTCGGGCCGCCATGGCTGTGGCCGAGCAGATTGACTTTACCGCTGCCACTGATGGCTGCGATCTCTTCCACTTGCTCAAGCAGTTCTTCGCCACGGGCTTCGGAGGTGTTCAGCTGGCTGACTTCAGTGATGTAGACCTTGGCTCCGTCGCGGCGCAGGGCGGACGGGATGCCGTACCAGTAATCGATGCCCAGCAGGTTGTCGAAGCCGAGCATGCCGTGGGTCAGCACGATGGGGTACTTGGTTTGCGTGTAGCCGGTGGCGGCCGTGGCCTGGGTGGGCACGGTCAAGCAGGCGGCGACAGCCAGTGCGAGCAGGGTTTTATTGTTGTTCATGGGTGCTCTCATCATTGGGTGCGGAGGTTTCGCGCGGTCCTTGCGCGCTGACACGCCAATCCGGGGCGAGTGCTGCAGCCCGAGGGCTAACGCAGTTTCCATGCCATGCCTCGGCTTGAGGCTGCACAGGCTCTAGTGCGCTGCTTTCATGGTGAAGCAGCAAGTTGCTGGGGGGCTGGACTCGGGCGGGTGTTACAGCAGGGAACTGCGGGCGGGGGTGTTGGTGAAGGCAGAGGCGCAGCACTCTCGGCAGAAATGCTGGCCAACCAGCCAAAAGATAGGTGGGCAGGGCGGCCTTGACAGTTTTACCGGCGCTTCTCTAGCATGCGGGCCACAGCGCCGATTTAAACAGCTACTTGCGGGGCGCCGGAAGACTTCTACGAAGCCTTTGAAATACCGCTAAAGCGCTGGTTCGGTGTTGCCTCTCACCGCTGCCCAGCGGGTTTTACGAGGCCGGAATACACCCATGAACTGCCCCCATCGCCTAACCCCAGTGTGTATCGCCACTCCTGTGCGCAAAGTCCTGCTTGATCCACGCCTGCCTGCAGCTTTGCTGCGCCAGCTGGATGGCTGGTCGCCCGCGGCCAGTCGGTTGCTGGAGTTCACCGACCAACACATACCCCTGGCCGAGCGTGCCAGCGACAGCCTCGATTGGGCGGTCATCAGTGTGCCCGCTGCGGGCGACATCGATACGCTGCTGCCGGCGCTGCTGCGGGTGGCACGCCAGGGTTTGATCCGTTTGCTTTGAAATTGCTCAGCAGGACAGACTGTCCGCCTGGCGATACAGCAGCAGCAACTTGCGCGTGATGCTCTGCTGGATATCGCTGCGCTCGAACGCCGACAGGCGGCTGAGCTTTTGCACCTGCAGGCGATGCAGGTGGATATAGGGCATCTGCTGGTCGAACTCGCGTAGATCGCCCTTCATCATGATCGGCAGGAAGTCGTCGCCGATCTTCTTCTGGTTGCTGATGATTTGCGCCAGCGCCTGTTTGAACGGCATGGTCTTGGGCCCTGGGCCACCGTTCTTGATTTCCGTGGTCAGCAACAACCCCGGCTTGCCCAGCACCACGCCGGGCAGCACGCACAGGCCGGTCTTGCGCACCGCCACGGCCTCGATGCCGTGCAAGGTGTCATGGAACGCATAGGGGTTGGGCAGCACCACCATCTTGCGGCCCTGTTCCGAGGGGAAATGCAGGTTGTAGTTGGTGTAGAGCTGGCTCACCGACTCCGAGTAGACGCACAAGCGGTTTTCAAACAGCTGGATAAAACGCTCCGCCAGCTCGCGGCGTGCCATGCTGTCCAGATCCCAGATAAGGTCCTGGTTCTGCGGCTTGCTCAGATCGACTTCCTGATGCTCCATGCTGCTCATAATGTCCTCTTACACGCGGAATTGCCCCAACAAACGACTCAGCTTGGCGGCCAGTGCGCTCAGGTCACGGCTGGCGTTGCTGGATTGCTCGGCGGCGGCCGAGTTGCTGTTGGCCAGGCCCGCCGCCTGGGTGACATTCTGATTGATATCTTCAACCACATGCGACTGTTGCAGCGTGGCGCTGGCAATCGATCTGTTGAGGCTGGTCAGGTTACACAATGACTGGGTAATCAGGTTGAGGCTTGCGCCGGCCTGACTGGCCTGTTCCACGGTCAACTGCGAGGTGCGGCTGCTTTCGTTGATGACCTTGACCGCCGCCTCCGATTTGCCTTGCAGGCGCTCGATCATGCTGTGGATTTCGGCGGTGGACTTCTGTGTGCGCTGGGCCAGCAGACGTACCTCGTCGGCCACCACGGCAAAGCCGCGGCCCTGTTCACCGGCACGGGCCGCCTCGATGGCGGCGTTGAGGGCCAGCAGGTTGGTCTGTTCGGCAATCGAGCGAATCACTTCCAGGACGCTGCCGATCTGAGTGCTTTCCTGGGCCAGGTTCTGGATCACCTCCACCGCCTGGGCGATGGTGCCGGAGAGCTGGTCGATCTGTTTCAGGCTGCTGTCGATATTGCGCTGCCCCTGGGTGGCTTGCTCCTCGGCCTGGCTCATTTCGTTGGAGGCGTGTTCGGCATTGCGGGCGACATCTTGTACGGCGTAGCTGACTTCATTGATGGCGGTGGCCACCAGCTCCATCTGCTCGGCTTGCTGACGACTGTATTGGCTGGCCTCGCCGGAAATCTGCCCGAGGGAGCTGGCGGCTTGATCAAGCTCGCCGGCGGCGCCCAGGGATTCAGTGATTACCTGGCGCAATCTTAAGGTGAAGGCGTTGAAGTGGCTGGCGATGGCGCTCAACTCGTCGCTGCCGGCCGTTGACAGGCTACGGGTCAGGTCGGCTTCACCACTGGCAATGCTGCTCATGGCGCTGACGGTTTCCGCCAGGGGGCGGGCGATGCTGCGCACGATCAAACTGGCGAGGATGACCATCAGGACGATGATCACCAGGGTGCTGACCAGGGTGCGGATGGCCTGGCTGCGAAATTCGCTCTGCATGTCGTCGATGTAGATGCCCGAGCCGAGAATCCAGCCCCAGGGCTCGAACAGGGCAATGTAGGAGACCTTGTCGACGGGTTCCGAGGCCCCCGGTTTTGGCCAGCTGTAACCCAGGCTACCGGCGCCCTGGGTTTTCGCGATGCGTACCATCTCGTTGAACAGCGGCACGCCGTTGGGGTCTTTCATGCCGCCAAGCTCTTTGCCTTCCAGTTCCGGCTTGGCCGCGTGCATGACCATTTTCGGCCCGAGGTCGTTGATCCAGAAGTAGTCATTCTGGCTGTAGCGCAGGTCACGGATCAGGGCGATGGCCTGCTGTTGTGCCTGCTCCTGGCTCAGTTTGCCGCTGAGCTGCAGGGCATGCTGGTGCTTGAGGATGCCCTGCACGCTTTCCACCACATGCCGGGTTTTCAACACCTTGCCGGCGTACAGGTCGTCATAGCTCTGGCGCAGCAGCAGCAGCAGCAGCACGCTCATGGCCAGCAGCATGGCGACGGCAACCAGAGCAATCAGCCACAGGCGGCGACTTATGGGCAGGCGGCGAAAGATCGGCATGGCAATGACTCCAGTAGTAGTAAGTGCAGTTAATCACCGGCGCAGAGCCTTGGCAATTAGCCATGGGCCGGGGGCAGGGCTGGCGCCTGGCCCGGCGCGGGTAAAAACGCCGGCCAGAGAACGGCTGAGTTGGTAAACTGCGCGGCTTGTAACGGCTGGTTGGGTTGACCCGACCGCCAGTCATGATGAAAACAGTTTGGCCTTGGCGCTGAGTGGGATGGATATGGACTATTGGACTGCAGTACAAGCGCTGATTTTGGGCATTGTTGAGGGGGTGACCGAGTTCTTGCCGATCTCCAGCACCGGCCACCAGATCATCGTCGCCGACCTGCTCGGTTTTGGTGGTGATCGGGCCATGGCCTTCAATATCATCATCCAGCTCGGGGCGATTCTGGCGGTGGTCTGGGAGTATCGGCGCAAGATTCTCGACGTGGTGGTGGGGTTGCCCAAGCAGGCCGAGGCCCAGCGCTTTACCGTCAATCTGCTGATCGCTTTTTTTCCGGCGGTGATTCTCGGGGTGGCCTTTGCCGATGTGATTCACGCCTACCTGTTCAACCCGATTACCGTGGCTGTGGCGTTGGTGGTGGGCGGCGTGATCATGCTTTGGGCCGAGCGGCGGGTGCACCTGGTCGCCGTCGAAACCGTCGAGCAAATGACCTGGAAGGATGCCCTCAAGGTCGGCTGCGCCCAGTGCCTGGCGATGATTCCAGGCACTTCGCGCTCGGGCGCAACCATTATTGGCGGGCTGCTGTTCGGCTTGTCGCGCAAGGCGGCTACCGAGTTTTCCTTCTTTCTGGCGATGCCGACCATGGTCGGGGCGGCGGTGTACTCGGGCTATAAATACCGCGAGCTGTTCCAGCCGGGCGATCTGCCGGTGTTCGCCATTGGTTTCGTCACCTCGTTTATCTTCGCGATGATTGCGGTGCGCGCCTTGCTCAAGTTCATCGCCAACCACAGCTATGTGACCTTTGCCTGGTACCGCATCCTCTTCGGCCTGCTGATTCTGGCCACCTGGCAGTTCAGCCTGATCGACTGGAGCAGTGCCCAGGGCTGATAGGGCGAGGGTGATTATCGAGATGTCCAGCGCCGAGCCCGTCGACAGCGCCTTGAGTGCCAGCACCCGCGCCGTAGTGCTGCGTTATCACCAGTGTTGGAAGCACCGCGATCTGGACGGCGTGCTGGCGCTGTATCACCCCGAGGTCGAGTACCACGATTTCTTCCAGAATCGCCTGTTCGGCCTGGCCCAGCTGCGCGACTACGTGGCCGATTGCATGCCGCGTGACCCGCTGGAGCTGCTGGAACACACCGATCGCATCCGCGTCGACGGCGACACGGCCTTTATTCAATACCGCCTGACCCTGCGCGGCGGTGACGGCCTGACCTCGTTTCGCTCCAGTGAAGCGATCACTGTGCGCGACGGCTTGATTTGGCGCGTTAACGACTACGCCTCGCTGGTGCGCCAGGAGCGCAGGTTGGCGAGCGGCGGCGATGCGCGTGCTGCCACCAGCAAGCTGGGCCTGTCGGCCCGCCAGCTGAGCCTGCTGGCGGAAGATCTGCAGCAGTATTTCGTTCGCCAGCAGCCTTATCTCGACCCTCAGCTCAACCTGCAGCAGGTGGCCAGCGCCAGTGGCTACAGCCGCAACCAGATTTCCTACTTGCTCAACCAGGTGCTGGGCCTGAGCTTCTACCGCTATGTCAATCAGGCGCGCTTGCAGCATTTGCTCAGCGCCCTGGCTGCGGCGCCGCCCACGGTGAAAATCGACGAGCTGGCGTTTGCCGCGGGGTTTAACTCCTTGTCGGCGTTTTACAGCTGCTTTCGCCAGCATCTGGGCGTAACGCCCAAGGCCTTTCTCAAGCTGGATGCCGAGCAGCAAGATTCTTTGCGGGCACGCCCGCACGACAACCGCTAAGGCAAGCCCGTAGGCTGACGGAAATACCGTTAGCCCGTGGAGTGTGCCCGTGACCATCAGCCTATGGATGGACCAGCTTGAGGACCTAAGCCCCTGTGCGTCCCTGCAGGGCGAGCTGGATGTCGATGTGGCCATTATCGGCGCCGGTTACACCGGCCTGTGGACCGCCTATTACCTCAAGCGCCAGGCACCGCAACTGCGCATCGCCATTCTGGAGGCGCACACCGCCGGTTTCGGCGCCTCCGGGCGCAATGGCGGCTGGCTGATGGGCAATCTGCTGGGCGAGGATCGGCTGTTGGCTGGCTTATCTGGCGAGCAACGCCAGGCGGCCTTTGCCTTGCTGCAAGGCATCCCCGACGAAGTGGCGACGGTGCTGACCCGTGAAGGCATCGACTGCGACTACCGCAAAGGCGGCGTGCTGTATTGCGCCGCCCGTTATGCAGAACAGGAAGCCAGCCTGCGTGGCCATTTGCAGCATTTATATGACCTCGGGCTGGGGGAGGCCGATTACCGCTGGCTGAGCCCTGATGAACTGCGCCAGCAAGTGCGCATGCACAACGCTTATGGCGCGATTTACAGCCCCCATTGCGCCACCATCCAACCCGCCAAACTGGTGCGTGGCCTGGCGCAAACGGTACAGCGCATGGGCGTGCAACTGTTTGAACAGAGCCCGGTCAGCGCCTGGCAACCCGGTTTGCTCAGCACCGCCCACGGGCAGGTCAGGGCCCATTGGGTGGTGCCAGCGGTGGAGGGCTATGGGGTGACGCTGCCGCCGCTGGGCCGTTATCAGTTGCCAGTGCAGAGCCTGTTGCTGGCCACGGCGCCGTTACCGGCCAGCACCTGGGCCGAGATTGGCCTGGAGCGTGGCCAGGCCTTTAGCGAAAGCAGCCGCCAGGTGACTTATGGCCAGCGCAGCCGCGATGACCGGCTGATCTTCGGTGCCCGCGGCGGTTACCAGTTTGGCGGCAAATTGCGCCATGACTTCCAGCTCACGGCCGATGAAGTGGGCCTGCGTCGTTATCTGTTCGGCGAGCTGTTTCCGCAACTCAAGGACGTGGAAATCAGCCACACCTGGGGCGGCAATCTGGGCATGGCTCGACGCTTTCACCCGCATATGCTTTGTGACCGCAAAAATGCCGTGGCGCTGGCCGGTGGTTACGGCGGCGAAGGGGTGGGCGCCAGCAATCTGGGCGGCCGCACCCTGGCCGACCTGATCCTGCAGCGCGACACGCCGTTGACTCGCCAGCCCTGGGTGATCGGTGACAGGCCGATCAGCTCTTTGCCCGGCTGGGAGCCAGAGCCCTGCCGCTGGCTGGGTTACAACGCGATCATTCGCAGCTTCGTGCATGAAGACCAGGTGCTGGCCAACCCTAACAGCCCGGCCTGGCGGCGCACGCTGGCCATGCAGGTGGCCGGTTTTATGGAAGGCCTGATGCGCTAGCGCGGCTATCCCACATCCATCAGCACAAGGTAGGAAATTGATGAATATCACCCAGTTCAAAAACACCCTGACGGCTCCACTGGGAGCATCGACGCCCGTCGCCGTGCCCCTGGGCGAGCCGCTGGCCATGACCGCATCCAGCAGTGTCGAGCGCAGTGACGGTGTCGAGGCCGGTATCTGGGAGTGCAGCCCAGGGCGCTGGCGCCGGCAGGTACGCGAGCAGGAGTTTTGCCATTTTATCGCGGGCCGCTGCACCTTCACCCCGGATGGCGGCGAGCCGCTGCAGATCGAGGCGGGCGATGCCCTGATGCTGCCAGCCAACTGCACCGGCATCTGGGACGTGACGGAAACCGTGCGCAAAACCTTTGTGCTGATGCTTTGACGCGATATTGCGCGTAGTGATGGTGCGCCACAGGTCCTCTGGCTTTGGCATAGTGCTGCACCACCAAGGAGTTCTGCATGCGCGCACTTGATCACCAGTTGCTGGCCGTCAACGGCATCAACCTCAGTCTCTACAGCGCCGGCCCGGCGGACGGTCGGCCGCTGTGGCTGCTGCATGGCTTTCCGGAGTGCTGGCTGTCCTGGCGCCATCAGCTGGAGCCGTTGCTCGCTGCTGGTTATCAGGTGTTTATCCCGGAAATGCGCGGCTACGGGCAAAGCAGTGCGCCGCAAGCCGTCGAGGCCTATGACCTGCTGACCGTGTGTGGCGATATCCAGGCCGCGATGGATGTTCTGGGTCAGGAGCAGGTCTGCGTGGTTGGCCATGACTGGGGTGCGCCGATTGCCTGGCACCTGGCCTTGCTGGAGCCGAAGCGGGTCAAGGCAGTGGTGGGCATGGCCGTGCCTTTTGGCGGGCGGCCCAAGCAGCCGGCGATTGGCATCATGCAGCAGCTGTATGCCGGGCGTTTCCATTACATCCTGCATTTTCAGACCCCAGGCGTGGCCGAGGCGGAAATGGATGCCGACATCCCACGCACCTTGCGCTGGATGATGCACAACCTCTCCGCGGCAGTGCCCAAAGACCTGTTTTTGCAGGACAAACCCGCCGGCGCCGGGCTGTTCGATGGCCTGCAACAGGTCGATCAACTGCCGGCCTGGTGTTCGCCGGAGGCCTTTGCCGGTTACGTCGCCACCTTTAGCGGGCGCGGTTTTCGTGGTGCGCTGAACTGGTACCGCAACTTCGAGCGCAACTGGCAACGCACCGAAGGCCTGGTCGGCCGACAGATCGAGCAACCGGCGCTGTTCCTGCTCGGTGACCTCGACCCGGTCGGCACCCTGGAGGCCTATACCCTCAAGCAGATGCCCAAGTTGATTCCCGATTTGGAAAGCTATGTGCTGGCGCATTGCGGCCATTGGCTGCAATGCGAGCAACCTGAAGCGGTCAATCGTCACCTGCTGGATTTTCTGGCCCGCCATTATCCCGCCTAGGCTCTGTTAGCATTCTGGGCTTTTAGCCATGGAGGCCCAGGCATGGAGCAGCGCGGCACCCTGAAGAACTGGAATGATCAACAAGGTTTCGGCTTTATCCGCCCGCAGCAGGGCGGCGCCGAGGTGTTCGCGCATATCTCGGTGCTGCGCGGCGAACGCCGGCCGGTCGCCGGAGATGCGGTGTTGTATATCGTTGGCCATGACCCCAAGGGCCGGCTGCGGGCCGAGCATGTGCGCCTGGATGCACCTATGACTCTGGACGAGCCGAGTATTCGTCAACGCCCACGCAGCCAGCGCAGTCCTTCACCGGCGACGTCTGCACGCGCCGCTCCGGTCGCGCGGCCGCGTCGGGTCTTTACGCAGGGCGTGCAGCACCTGGGGTTGAAGCTGCTGGTACTGGCGGGGTTGTGTGGGTTGCCGTTGCTGGGCTGCTGGCAGCTTGGCTCTGGCAACCGCTGGCCAGTCTGGCTGTATCTGGGCGCTAGTGCGGTGACCTTTGTCCTTTACTGGCAGGACAAGCACAGCGCCATCAGCGGGCGTTGGCGGGTCAGTGAAAACCGTCTGCATCTGGCCGAGCTGCTCGGCGGCTGGCCGGGCGCCTTGCTGGCCCAGCAGGTGTTTCGCCACAAGACCCGCAAGCTGTCGTTCCAGCTGCTGTGCTGGGGGATTGTGCTGTTGCATCAAGTGTTCTGGTTCGACTACCTGTTCCTGGCACAACGCTTCAGTGCGCCTCTGCTCCAGCGCCTGCTGGCGATTTAATCCAGCAGCAGGCCGATGCGCTTGAGCTTCGGTAAGCGGCCCACCACCAGTTGATGGGAGCGGCGCAGTAAGGCTTGCAGCTCTTCATCGGCCAGCGGGTAGGGCGCCGCCATGCTGATCCAGTGGGCGCGGGCCAGATAGGGTGCCGGGCGAATGCCGGGGCGGTCGGTGAAGCCGAGGAATAGGTACTGGTCGACCTTGAAGGCCAGACCGTCACCCATGAAATCGAGGATGGCGATCATCTTGTTGCCGGCGATGGAGAACACCCGGTTGCTGCCCCACTTGCGGTCTTCGCGCACGCCAGGCAACTGCAACAGATAGTGGGCGACGGCATCCGGGCTCATGGTTGTCTCCTTAGACATGCTGCCTTGGTAAGTGGGTGGTTCATATCGGTTGGTCCCAGTCGCCTTTGAAGGCTTCGCTTAGATGCTCGATCCAGGCCCGAACGGCCGGCAACATGCCGCGTCGATGGGGATAAACCGCCTGCAGATAGCCGCCTGGCAGCGTCCATCCGGGGAGTAACTGTTGCAGGTCGCCGTTGGCCAGTTCCTCCTGGCAAAACTGCCAGGGCAGCAAGGTGGCGCCTAGGCCGACCAGGGCGGCGCTTTTGCGTACGGCAAAATCGTCGATGCCCAGGCGCGGTTCAACGGCGATCTCATGCTTGCGGCCATCGGCGGCGAACAGGCGTATATGCACCTTGCGGTCGGCCTCGACGGCGCCAAGCAGCGGCAAGCGGGTCAGGTCGGCAGGATCGTTGATCGACTGGCCGGCCAGCAGTGCCGGGGCCGCTACCAGCAGCATCCGGCCGGGGCGCAGCTTGCGGGCGATCAGCGCGGGATCCTGATCGCCATCGTCGCGTACCCGCAACGCCACATCGATACCCTCGGCCAGCAAGTCGACACGTCGGTTGGTCAGCAGCATGTCCAACTGCACCTGCGGGTAGGCGACGAGAAAGTCGTTGATGATCGGGCTCAGGTGCGATTGCGCCAGCGCCACCGGACAGGACACGCGCAGGCGGCCGCGCGGTGCGCTGGCCTGGCTGGCCACGGCTTCGTCGGCCATCTCGGCGGCCAGCAGCATGGCCTGACAATGTCGGTAGTACTGCTCGCCAATGTCGGTCAGCGACAGTTTGCGTGTGCTGCGTTGCAGCAGGCGCGCACCGAGGCGGGCTTCCAGTTCGGCCAGGCGACGCGACAGGCGCGACTTGGGGATGCCTAGCAGGCGCCCGGCGGCAGCAAAGCCACCGGCGTCGACCACTTTGGCGAAATAGTAAAGATCGTTGAGGTCTTGCATGGCGGTCATCGTCCTGTCAGTGGGACGAACTATCACATTTTTCCTGACTAATCGGCTATTGGTTCTATCGGTAAGCTTTGTCTCACTTGATCGCCACCCTGCGATCCCTACTCAAGGAGACACCCATGAAACTCTTGCACCTCGACTCCAGCATCCTCGGTGATGCTTCCGCCTCGCGCCAACTCAGCCACAGCGTGGTTGCCGCCTGGTTGGCCGCAGAGCCAACGGCCAGCCTGAGCTACCGTGACCTGGCGGCGGACGCCTTGAGCCATTTTTCGGCGGCCAGCCTGGTCGCTGCCGGTACGGCCACTGAATTGCGCGATGCGGCGCAGCAGCACGAAGCTGAACTGGCAGAGTCGACCCTGCAGGAGTTCCTCGCCGCCGATGCCATCGTCATCGCCGCACCGATGTACAACTTCAGTGTACCCAGCCAGCTGAAAGCCTGGATCGACCGCATCGCGGTGGCCGGCAAAACCTTCACCTATGACGAGAACGGCCCCAAAGGCCTGGCGGGCGGTAAAAAAGTGGTGATCGTGTCCACCGCCGGCGGCCTGCATGCCGGTCAACCGAGCGGCGTTGGCCATGAAGATTATCTGCAGGTGGTACTGCGCTTCCTCGGTATTAGCGATATCGAAGTGGTGCGCGCTCAAGGCCTGGCATACGGCGAAGCACCGCGCGCCGCGGCCTTGAATGCCGCGCAGGATCAGATCGCCGCCTACTTTGCGTGAGCCTCTAGCGCGCAATAAAAAACGCCCCGCAATTGCGGGGCGTTTTTATGACGGACAGCGGATCTGGCAGGCTTAGACGATTACGCCCTGGCTGCGCAGGTAGTCGTCGTAGGTGCCGCTGAAGTCGGTGATGCCGTTAGCCGACAACTCGATGATGCGCGTCGCCAGGGAGCCCACGAACTCACGGTCGTGGCTGACGAAAATCAGCGTGCCTGGGTAGTTTTCCAGTGCCAGGTTGAGTGCCTCGATGGATTCCATGTCCAAGTGGTTGGTCGGTTCGTCCATGACCAACACGTTGGGCTTTTGCAGGATCAGCTTACCGAACAGCATGCGGCCCTGTTCACCACCGGAGATAACCTTGACCGACTTGAGGATTTCGTCGTTGGAAAACAGCATGCGCCCGAGCGTGCCGCGCACCATCTGCTCGCCCTGGGTCCACTGGCCCATCCAGTCGAACAGGCTGCAGTCGTCTTCGAAGTCGTGGGCGTGGTCCTGGGCGTAGTAGCCGAGTTCCGCGCTTTCAGTCCACTTCACCGAGCCGGCGTCCGGGGTCAGTTCGCCCACCAAGGTGCGCAGCAGGGTGGTCTTGCCGATGCCGTTCGGGCCGATGATGGCCACGCGCTCGCCGGCTTCCACGGTGAAGCTGAAGTTCTTGAACAGAATCTTGCCGTCGAAGCCCTTGGCCATGTGATCCACGGTCACGGCGTTGCGGTGCAGCTTCTTGGTCTGCTCGAAACGGATGAACGGGCTGATCCGGCTGGACGGCTTGACCTCGGCCAACTGGATCTTGTCGATCTGCTTGGCGCGCGAGGTGGCCTGCTTGGCTTTCGAGGCGTTGGCCGAGAAGCGGCTGACGAAGGATTGCAGTTCATTGATCTGCGCCTTCTTCTTGGCGTTGTCCGACAGCAGTTGTTCGCGCGACTGGGTGGCGGCGGTCATGTACTCGTCGTAGTTGCCTGGGAACAGACGCAGCTCGCCGTAGTCCAGGTCGGCCATGTGGGTGCAGACCGAGTTGAGGAAGTGACGGTCGTGAGAAATGATGATCATGGTGCTGTTGCGCTGGGTCAGGATGTTTTCCAGCCAGCGAATGGTGTTGATGTCCAGGTGGTTGGTCGGCTCGTCCAGCAGCAACACTTCCGGGTCGGAGAACAGCGCCTGGGCCAGCAGCACGCGCAGTTTCCAGCCGGGCGACACTTCACTCATCGGGCCGAAATGCTGTTCGATGCCGATACCCAGGCCCAGCAGCAGTTCACCGGCGCGGGATTCGGCGGTGTAGCCGTCCATCTCGGCGAACTCGGTTTCCAGCTCGGCCACGG
>RCMZ01000278.1_pt1 | contig 30809 bp, 31 predicted proteins | sample 2041141 | NCBI WGS metagenome assembly RCMZ01 (sample SAMN09708263, study PRJNA481090) | Wastewater metagenome, whole genome shotgun sequencing project. | biome: sewage; isolation source: Davis station wastewater (DW) | place: Antarctica: Davis Station | collected 2010-03-01 | reverse complement strand
GCGTGCTCCAATTGAGCCGCTCACAGGGGTGCTGGTGGCTATGCTACACCGAAGCGGGAGAGGCCGGCAAAATGCACTGCAGGCGCTGCCGGCGGCATGTCATCACGTCACTAAAGCCGTACAATGCAGCGCAATCGGCGGTCAAACATTGGTCAGGGCCGCCCCAGGCGCAGGAAATTAAGCGTTTTGAAGAACAGCACGACTCCTCCAGCGCAGACGCCCGTTTGGCGTCAGCAGCTGCACTACCGCCTCAAGGAAGGGGCATTGCTTGCGCTCGGCTCGCTTTGCTTGATCCTTTGGATGGCGCTTCTCAGTTACGACAAAAGTGATCGCAGCTGGAGCCACGACAGCAATGTTGCCCAGGTGCAGAACGCTGCCGGCCCAGTCGGTGCCTGGTGCGCCGACATCCTGTTTGTAGCCTTGGGCTATTTCGCCTATCTGTTTCCACTGCTGCTGGCGGCCAAGACCTGGCAAGTATTCCGCCAGCGCCATCAGGCATTTGACTGGAGCGGCTGGCTGTTCTCCTGGCGCATGATCGGCCTGGTGTTTCTGGTGCTCTCAGGCTCGGCCCTGGCCTTTATCCACTTCAATAATGGCGGCAATCTGCCGGCATCCGCGGGCGGTGCTCTGGGCGAAAGCCTGGGTCAGCTGGCGCTTGATTCGCTGAACGTGCAAGGCAGTACCTTGCTGTTTATCAGCCTGTTTCTGTTTGGCTTGACCGTGTTCTGCGATTTGTCGTGGTTCAAGGTCATGGATGTGACCGGCAAGATCACCCTCGACCTGTTTGAACTGATTCACAGCGCCATCAACCGCTGGTGGAACTCTCGCGTTGAGCGCCAGCAATTGGCCACCAAGTTGCGGGAAGTGGATGAGCGCGTCAGCAACATGGCCGCGCCGCTGGACCGTCGCGAGCAGGCCAAGGTCAAAGAGCGCCTGATCGAGCGCGAAGAGTCTTTGAGTAAGCACATGAGCGAGCGCGAGAGCCGCCCTGCGCCGGTCATCACCCCGCCAGCTCCGCCGAAAGCCGCCGAACAGAGCAAGCGGGTGCTGAAGGAGAAACAGGCACCGTTGTTCACCGACAGCGCGGTGGAAGGCAGCTTGCCGCCCATCTCGATCCTGGACGTGGCCGAGAAGGTGCAGAAGAAATTCTCCCCAGAGTCACTGGAAGCCATGTCCCGGCTGCTGGAGATCAAGCTCAAGGAGTTCGGTGTTGAGGTGATGGTCGAGTCGGTGCATCCGGGCCCGGTGATCACCCGTTTCGAGATTCAGTTGGCCCCAGGCATCAAGGTCAGTCGTATTTCCGGCCTGGCCAAGGACTTGGCGCGCTCGATGGCGATTATTAGCGTGCGGGTGGTCGAAGTGATCCCCGGCAAGACCACCGTCGGTATCGAAATCCCCAACGAAGACCGGCAGATCGTGCGCTTCTCCGAGGTGCTGTCTTCGCCGGAGTACGACGAAGCCAAATCGCCAGTCACCCTGGCCCTTGGCCACGATATCGGCGGCCGGCCGGTGATTACCGATCTGGCGAAGATGCCGCACCTGCTGGTGGCCGGTACCACGGGTTCTGGTAAGTCGGTAGGGGTCAACGCGATGATCCTGTCGATCCTGTTTAAGTCCACGCCGGAGCAGGCGCGCTTGATCATGATCGACCCGAAAATGCTCGAACTGTCGATTTACGAAGGAATTCCGCACCTGCTGTGCCCGGTCGTCACCGACATGAAAGAGGCGGCTAACGCCCTGCGCTGGAGCGTCGCGGAGATGGAGCGGCGCTACAAGCTGATGTCGAAGATGGGCGTGCGTAACCTGGCCGGCTTTAACCGCAAGGTTAAAGACGCCGAGGAAGCCGGCACGCCGTTGAGCGATCCGCTGTACAAGCGCGAAAGCATCCATGACGAAGCGCCACTGCTGAAAACCCTGCCGACCATCGTGGTGGTGGTCGATGAATTCGCCGACATGATGATGATCGTCGGCAAGAAGGTTGAAGAACTGATCGCGCGGATCGCACAAAAGGCGCGGGCCGCCGGTATTCACCTGATTCTCGCCACCCAGCGCCCGTCGGTGGATGTGATCACCGGCTTGATCAAGGCCAACATTCCCACCCGTATGGCTTTCCAGGTTTCCAGCAAGATCGACTCGCGCACCATCCTCGACCAGGGCGGCGCCGAGCAACTGCTCGGCCATGGCGACATGCTCTACCTGCCGCCCGGCACTGGCTTGCCGATTCGTGTGCATGGCGCGTTTGTATCCGATGAAGAAGTTCATCGCGTGGTTGAGGCCTGGAAACTGCGCGGCTCGCCGGACTATATCGAAGACATCCTGGCTGGCGTGGAAGAGTCCGGCAGTGGCTTTGACGGTAGCGGCAGTGGCGAGGGCGGTGAGGGTAGCGAGTCTGATCCGCTCTACGACGAAGCGGTCAACTTTGTGTTGGAAAGTCGCCGCGCATCGATTTCCGCTGTGCAGCGCAAATTGAAGATCGGCTACAACCGCGCCGCACGCATGGTCGAAGCCATGGAAATGGCCGGTGTGGTGACTTCAATGAACACAAACGGCTCCCGTGAGGTCATAGCACCGAGTCCGGTTCGCGACTGATTTTAGTTTTCTCACCCCAAGAGGATTTCCATGCGCGCTTTTCGCATGCTGTTGTTGGCTGTTATGGCCCTGGTCACCCTGCCGGCCCAGGCCGATGATGCCGCCGCCGTGGCTCGCCTGACCCACCTGCTCAGTCAGGCGCAGACCCTGACCGCGCGTTTCTCGCAATTGACCCTGGACGGCTCCGGCACCCAGTTGCAGGAAACCGCCGGTGAACTGTCGCTCAAGCGTCCTGGGCTGTTCCGCTGGCACACCGATGCGCCCCAGGAGCAGTTGCTCGTCTCCAATGGCCAGAAGGTCTGGCTGTTCGACCCTGATCTCAATCAGGTGACCATCCAAACCCTCGATCAGCGCCTGACCCATACCCCGGCCTTGCTGCTGTCCGGCGACGTGTCGAAGATCAGCGACAACTTCGAGATCAGCCACAAGGAAGGCGGCAGCGTGGTCGACTTCATCCTCAAGCCCAAGGCCAAGGACAGCCTGTTCGATAACCTGCGTCTGTCGTTTCGCAATGGTGTGATCAACGACATGCAACTGATCGATGGTTCCGGCCAGCGCACCAATATCCTGTTTCTCAGCGTGAAGATGAACCAACCCCTGGATGCCGCGCAGTTCAGCTTCCAGCCGCCGGCCGACGCTGACGTGATCGAAGAATAAGCGTTCACCGTCGAGAGGGTTGTCACCGCCGCCATGGATCTGTTTCGCAGCACGCCGATTGCTCAACCTTTAGCTGCCCGCTTGCGGGCTGCCAATTTGCAGGAGTATGTCGGCCAGCAGCACCTGTTGGCGCCGGGCAAGCCACTGCGTGAGGCGCTGGAGCAGGGCGCGCTGCATTCGATGATCTTCTGGGGGCCGCCTGGGGTGGGCAAAACCACCCTGGCACGGCTGCTGGCGGAAGTCTCCGAGGCCCACTTCGAAACCCTTTCGGCGGTGCTCTCGGGGGTCAAGGAGATCCGTCAGGCGGTAGAAATCGCCAAGCAGCAAGCGGCGCAATATGGCCGACGGACCATTCTGTTTGTCGATGAAGTTCACCGTTTTAACAAGTCCCAGCAGGATGCCTTCCTGCCTTACGTGGAAGACGGCACGCTGATTTTTATCGGCGCCACCACGGAAAACCCCTCGTTCGAACTTAACAATGCCTTGCTCTCGCGTGCGCGGGTGTATGTCCTGCAAAGCCTGGATGAGGCGGCCATGCGCCAGTTGGTGCAGCGCGCCCTGAGCGAAGAAAAGGGCTTGGGCAAACGCCAGCTGAGCTTGCCCGAGGCGAGTTTTCAGATGCTGCTGGCCGCAGCGGATGGCGATGGCCGGCGCTTGCTCAATCTGCTGGAAAACGCTGCAGACCTGGCCGAAGACGCCAGCGAAATCGGCGTCGAGCTGCTGCAGAATCTACTGGGCGACAGTCGCCGGCGTTTTGATAAGGGCGGCGAGGCCTTTTACGACCAGATTTCTGCGCTGCATAAGTCCGTGCGTGGCTCCAGCCCAGACGGTGCGCTGTACTGGTTCGCACGCATGCTCGACGGTGGCTGCGACCCCTTGTATATCGCCCGCCGGGTGGTGCGCATGGCCAGTGAAGATATCGGCAATGCCGATCCGCGGGCGCTGACCCTGTGCCTGAATGCCTGGGATGTGCAGGAGCGCCTGGGCAGCCCCGAGGGTGAGTTGGCCGTGGCCCAGGCGATTGTGTACCTGGCCTGTGCACCGAAAAGCAACGCGGTGTACAACGCCTTCAACCAGGCCAAGCGTGAAGCGGCCGAGCATGGCTCGCTGGAAGTGCCGCTGCACTTGCGCAATGCGCCGACCAAATTGATGAAAGAACTGGGTTATGGCGATGAGTATCGCTATGCCCACGACGAGCCCGAGGCCTATGCCGCGGGCGAAGAGTATCTGCCGCCGCAACTGCTGGGCCGCCGCTATTACCAGCCAGTGCCGCGCGGTTTGGAGCTGAAAATTGGCGAAAAGCTCAAGTACCTGGCCGCCCTTGATCGGCAGAGCCCACGGCAAAGGAGCAAGCCATGATCCAGGTCGCCCTGGCTGTCGCCGTCGGCGGTGCAGTCGGCTCGGTGCTGCGTTTTCTCGCCAGTAGCTGGGTTGTGGAGCACTGGCCACGGCATTACTACCTGGCCACGTTCGCGGTCAATCTGCTGGGCTGCTTCCTTATCGGTTTTCTCTCGGCCTATTTTCTCCTGCGCAGCGATTTGCCCCTGGTCCTGCGCACCGGCTTAACGGTGGGCGTACTCGGTGGTTTGACCACCTTTTCCAGTTTCAGCCTGGAAGTGTTGCGTCTGCTGGAAGCTGGCCAGTTCGGCGTGGCTGCGGGCTACCTGTTAAGCAGCGTGCTGGGCGGCCTACTGGCGGCCTGGCTGGGGATGTCCCTGGCACGCCTGTAACTGATAAAACACTCGGCTTGCCGGCGCAGAATCCGTAAACTGCGCGGCATTGCGCCCTTGTCGGCGCGTTCAATTCAGATTTTTTGGGACCACCACCATGCTCGACTCCAAACTCGTACGTGCGCAGCTCCACGAAGTAGCGGAACGCCTTGCCAGCCGCGGCTTCCAGCTCGACGTGGTGCGTTTCGAAGCCCTTGAGGCACAACGCAAGAGCGTGCAGACCCGCACCGAACAGTTGCAGGCCGAGCGCAATGCCCGTTCCAAGTCGATTGGCCAGGCCAAGCAGCGTGGCGAAGACATCGCGCCTCTGCTGGCTGAAGTCGATCGCATGGGCAGCGACCTGGAAGAAGGCAAACGCGAGCTGGAAAGCATTCAGGTCGAGCTGGACAACCTGCTGCTGAACATCCCCAACTTGCCGCACGAGTCGGTGCCGGTGGGTGCCGATGAAGAGGGCAACGTTGAGGTCTCGCGCTGGGGCACGCCACGCAGCTTTGATTTCCCGATTCAGGATCACGTCGCCCTGGGCGAGCAGCATGGCTGGCTGGACTTTGAAACCGCCGCCAAGCTCTCCGGCGCGCGCTTTGCCTTGCTGCGTGGCCCCATCGCCCGCATGCACCGCGCCCTGGCGCAATTCATGATTAACCTGCACACCGCCGAGCACGGCTACGAAGAAGCCTACACGCCGTATCTGGTGCAAGCGCCGGCACTGCAAGGCACTGGCCAGCTGCCGAAGTTCGAGGAAGACCTGTTCAAGATCAGCCGTGAAGGCGAGGCGGATCTGTACCTGATCCCGACCGCTGAAGTGTCGCTGACCAATATCGTTGCCGGCGAAATTCTTGACCCTAAGCAACTGCCAATGAAGCTGGTGGCTCACACCCCATGTTTCCGTAGCGAAGCCGGTGCTTCTGGCCGTGACACGCGCGGCATGATCCGTCAGCACCAGTTCGACAAGGTCGAGATGGTGCAGATCGTCGAGCCAAGCCAATCGTTTGAAGCGTTGGAAAGCCTGACCGCCAACGCCGAGCGCGTGCTGCAGTTGCTCGAGCTGCCTTACCGCAAGCTGGCGCTGTGCACCGGTGATATGGGCTTCGGCGCTGTTAAGACCTACGACCTCGAAGTCTGGGTGCCGAGCCAGGACAAGTACCGCGAAATTTCCTCCTGCTCCAACTGCGGCGATTTCCAGGCCCGCCGCATGCAAGCCCGCTACCGCAACCCGGAAACCGGCAAGCCAGAGTTGGTCCACACCCTCAACGGCTCCGGCCTGGCCGTGGGCCGCACCCTGGTGGCTGTGCTGGAGAACTACCAGCAGGCCGACGGCTCGATCCGTGTACCGGAAGTGCTTAAGCCCTATATGGCTGGCATTGAAGTCATTGGCTGAGCAGCCGCGCAGTGAGATACGGGGTGGCCAGAGCCGCCCCGTTTTGTTTTAACCGATCACGAGACTGGCCCATGGATTTCCTTCCTCTGTTTCACAACCTCAAGGGCCGCAATGTGTTGCTGGTCGGTGGTGGCGAGGTGGCGCTGCGCAAGGGCCGCTTACTGGCGGATGCCGGTGCAGCGCTGAAAGTAGTCGCTCCCGAGATTGATCCGCAGCTGACTGAGCTGGCCCTGCACAGCCAGGGTTCTGTGCAGTTGCGCGGCTATCAGGCCGACGATCTGCAAGGCATCTGTCTGGTCATTGCCGCCACCGATGATGAACCGCTGAATGCGCAAATATCGGTGCAGGCCCAGGCGCTGGGGGTGCCGGTTAATGTGGTGGATGCGCCCAAGCTGTGCAGCGTGATTTTCCCCGCCATCGTCGATCGCTCGCCGTTGATCGTCGCCATCACCAGTGGCGGTGATGCACCGGTGCTGGCGCGCTTGATTCGGGCCAAGATTGAGACCTGGATTCCGGCTACCTACGGCCAACTGGCGGGGCTGTCCAAGCGCTTCCGCGCGCGGGTCAAAGCGTTGTTTCCCAATGTGCAGCAGCGCCGGGTGTTCTGGGAGGACGTGTTTCAGGGGCAGATCGCCGAGAGTGTATTTGCCGGCAAGTTGCACGAAGGTGAACGCCTGCTGGAAGAGAAAATCGCCGGCGCCGCACCGCGGCAGCTGGGCGAGGTTTACCTGGTTGGCGCCGGGCCTGGCGATCCTGATTTGCTGACCTTTCGCGCCTTGCGCCTGATGCAGCAGGCCGATGTGGTGCTCTACGACCGCCTGGTGGCGCCGGCCATCGTTGAGCTGTGCCGCCGCGATGCCGAACGTATCTATGTCGGTAAACGCCGCGCCGAGCATGCGCTGCCGCAGGACGAAATCAATCAGCGTCTGGTGACGCTGGCGAAAGAGGGCAAGCGGGTGCTACGCCTCAAGGGCGGCGATCCGTTTATCTTCGGCCGTGGCGGCGAAGAGATCGAGGAGCTCGCAGCCGAGGGCATTCCCTTTCAGGTGGTGCCGGGCATTACCGCCGCCAGTGGTTGCGCCGCCTATGCCGGGATTCCCCTGACCCATCGCGATCACGCCCAATCGGTGCGGTTCGTGACCGGCCATTTGAAGGATGGCAGCTGTGACCTGCCGTGGCGCGATCTGGTCGCGCCGGGGCAGACGTTGGTGTTCTACATGGGCCTGGTGGGTTTGCCGCAGATCTGCACTCAGTTGATCGCCCACGGTCGCTCAGCAGAAACCCCGGTGGCGCTGATCGAACAGGGCACCACCCAGCAGCAACGGGTCTACACCGGCACGTTGGCCAGCTTGCCTGAGCTACTGGCGCAACAGCAGGTGCATGCGCCGACTCTGGTGATCGTCGGCGAGGTGGTGACCCTGCGGGAAAAACTCGCCTGGTTCGAAGGCGCGCAAAGCCGCGAGTAGTCGCCAAACCAGTCCTGGCACTGCCAGGACTGACGAGCGTTAGCCCAGGCGCTGCTGCCAGAGTTGTTCGGCGTGGGCGAAGGCCGCTTCACGGGATTCACCCAGCCCGCGCAGGGCTAGGGCCATGGTGGCAATCACGGCCAGGTGGCCATAGGCGTCCTCGGCTTGGCCCAGCCAGACCGCGAGCAAATGCTCCGGGTCCAATTGCTCGGGTTTGACATGCCGCAGCGCTGACAGCGCCGGCCATTCTTCGTCCCAATCCACGCCGCCGCAGGTGCCATACAGGTGGCTGACGGCATCGGGATTGATCTCGATCTCACCGCCTTCGCCCTTGATCACAATGGCGTTGTCCGCCAGCAGCTGGCTGGCCGCGCGATGGGTCACCTGATAGCCAGGGTGGAAAATACTCTGCAGGCCACAGCGGGCTTGTAGGGGGTTGAGAATGCGGGTCAGTGAGTGGATCGGCGAGCGCAGGCCAAGGATGTTGCGCAGGTCGATCATTCGCTGCAGCTGCGGCGCCCAGTCGCCCAGTGGGATAAACGCCAGGTGCTGCTGATCCAGCGCCTGGGCCACGCTGTCCCAGTCACGGCACAGAGGGATTTCCAGCAGGGCGATCAGCTGTTCGCTGTACATGCGCCCGGCGGTATGGGCGCCACCGCCGTGCAGGAGAATGCGCACGCCGCTGGCGGCCAGGGCTTTGACCGCCAGCAGGTACCAGGGCAAGTGACGCTTCTTGCCGGCGTAGCTGGGCCAGTCGAGGTCGACGGCGATGCGCGGTACCTGCAAGCGTTCGCGCACGGCTTCGGCGAAGCCGGCCATTTCTTCAGCGCTTTCTTCCTTGTGCCGCAGCAGCATCAGAAAGGCGCCGAGCTGGGTGTCTTCGACCTTGTCGTCGAGCAACAGGCCCATAGCCTCGTATGCCTCCTCGCGGGTCAGGTCGCGGGCGCCGCGTTTGCCTTTACCAAGGATGCGCACGAAGTGGGCAAAGGGGTGTTCAGCGGGAGTGATCAGGTTCATAGGCAATTCGTCGGTTTTGGCAGGCCAGCCAGCTTGGCCGCCAGTTTGGCGGGAGTGCCCTTGAACAGGCGATTAAGGTGCAGGCTGTTGCCCTTGTCGGCGCCCAGGTGCAGGGCGACGTACTTGATCAGCGGGCGGGTCGCGGGTGACAGCTGATACTCGCTATAGAAATTACGCAGCAGCTGCAGCACTTCCCAGTGCTCGACGCTCAGGTGCAGGTCTTCGCGTGCGGCCAGGGCTTCGGCTACCGCGGGTGACCAGTCGTTGAGGTCGAGCAGAAAGCCCTCTTTATCCAGAGCAATGCTCTGGCCGTTCACTTGCAGCGCACTCATAGCCAGCTGTTGACCTTGGCGTAGCTGAGGGTCAGTTCGACAAACCCCGGATAATCCAGGCGTTTGACCCGACTGGGCAGCTCATTGAGGGCGCGCGCCTGCAAGTCTTCGTCGAGGGCGAACAGGGCGATACTTTCGGGCATCAACTCCAGTGCCTGACGCTGGGCGGTGCCGGGTTGCAGCGCATACACTGCATCGCCGCTGAGCAGCAGGCCGTCGTGGCTGCCGAGCAGGCGCAGGCAACTGCTCAGGCGACTGTCGGTGAAGGGCGAGTGGGCAAGCAGGTGCAAGGTGGTCATCAGAGCGTCATCACCAGGTCGTAACGGCCAATCAGAGCGCAGATGGCCTGATCGTCCAGAGGTTCTACCGCCAGGTTAAGGGTCAGCGGGTCGAGACCGCGCTCCTGCAGGCTGCGGCTGCTGGCATACAGGGCTTCGACACCAAACAGCGGCAGGGCCTGCAGGTTGGCAGTCAGGTCTTTCTGTTGCAGTTGGGCCGGTTGTTGCGTCGGGCACAGTTGCAGCACGCCATCATCGAGAAACAGCAAGGCCAGTGGCAGGTCGAAGGCGCCGCCGGCCAGGGCGATATCCAGCGCCTCGCGGGCACCGGGGCCGCTCCAGGGAGCCTGACGGCTGATCAGCAGCATGGATTTAGCCATCTCAATGGCCTCCGAAGCAGATCAGACGGTCACTTAGTTGGGCTGCTTCGTGCAGTTGGCCCAGGCCGGAAAGCTCCCAGTCTTGTCCCAAGTTGGCGGCGCTACGGTTATAGCGGTCGGCTTCTTCCTGATTGAGCACGCCACGGCGCAGGGCGGCGGCAATGCACACCACGCCATCGAGCTGCTGTTCGCGAACGAAGTCGCTCCATTCGCGGCTCAGGTCCAGTTCATCCTGTGGCGTGATCACCGTCTGCGAGGCGCTGTGCACGCCTTCCTGATAGAAAAACAGGCGGCTGATCTCATGGCCGCCAGCCAGTACGGCCTGAGCAAAGCGCAGGGCGCGACGTGAGGACGGCGCGTGGGGCGGGGCGAACAGAGCGATGGCGAATTTCATGCAAAATCAACTTGGCAGGACGCGTGAAGCGAATGATAAAGCCTGCGCTTGAGCTTGCGGGAATAAAAAGCTGAGGAGGGGGCGCCGCTGTTTGGGGCTGTAGACAGTCCGCGGGGATATTGGAGGGGATAATGCGGGGCCTGGTGGCGAGGTAATGGCTGAGTTGTCAGCCATTACCCCGCTGTTGCCCGGTGAGCCTCTTGGTCAGGCAAGCGGCAAGAGGCGTGTTGCGGGGCGTATCAGTTCTGCCAGCGTTTCAACACCAGCGTGGCGTTGGTGCCACCAAAGCCAAAGCTGTTGCTCATCACCACATTGGCGCTGAAGTTCTCTTTGGTTTCGCGCAGGATCGGCAAATCGGCAATCTCGGGATCGAGGGTTTCGATATTGGCCGAAGCCGCGAGGAAGTTGCCTTCCATCATCAGCATGCAGTAGATCGCTTCATGCACACCGGCGGCGCCCAGAGAGTGACCTGACAGGCTCTTGGTCGAGCTGATCAGCGGTGCCTTGTCGCCAAACACTTCACGTACACCGCGGCTTTCCGCCAGGTCGCCGACCGGGGTCGAGGTGCCGTGGGTGTTCAGGTAGTCAACCGGCTCGGTGACGGTGGACAGTGCTTGCTGCATGCAGCGCACAGCACCTTCGCCGCTTGGGGCGACCATGTCGTAGCCGTCACTTGTTGCGCCGTAGCCGATGATTTCGGCATAGATCTTTGCGCCACGCTTGAGGGCGTGCTCCAGCTCTTCAACCACCACCATGCCGCCGCCGCCCGCGATGACGAAGCCATCACGGGTTGCATCGTAGGCGCGCGAGGCGCTTTGCGGGGTGTCGTTGTACTTGCTGGAGAGGGCGCCCATGGCGTCGAACAGGAAGCTCTGGCTCCAATGTTCTTCTTCACCGCCGCCGGCAAACACGATGTCCTGTTTGCCCAGCTGGATCAGCTCCATGGCGTGCCCGATGCAGTGAGCACTGGTGGCGCAGGCCGAGGAGATCGAATAGTTGACACCCTTGATCTTGAACGGCGTGGCCAGACAGGCCGACACGGTGCTGCCCATGGTGCGCGGTACGCGGTACGGGCCAACGCGTTTGACGCCTTTCTCGCGCAGGATGTCCATGGCCTCCATCTGGTTGAAGGTCGAGGCACCGCCAGAACCAGCTACCAGGCCGATACGCGGGTTGGACACTTCTTCGGCGCTGAGGCCGGCATCCTTGATGGCTTGTTCCATGGACAGGTAGGCGAAGGCCGCCGCGTCGCCCATAAAGCGATAGACCTTGCGGTCGATCAGTTCTTCCAGGTTCAGGTCAACCGAGCCGGAAACCTGACTGCGCAGGCCCATCTCGGCATAGGCTGGGTTAAAGCGAATGCCTGAACGGCCAGCGCGAAGGCTGGCGGAGACGGAGTCTTTATCAGTGCCCAAGCAGGAAACAATGCCCAGGCCAGTGATGACGACGCGACGCATGCGAGAGTCCTTTAGAAGTTATCGGTAGAGGTGAACAGGCCTACGCGTAAGCCTTCTGCACTGTAGATTTCACGGCCGTCGACGCTAACGGTGCCATCAGCAATTGCCAAGACCAGGGAGCGGTTGATCGTGCGTTTGATTTGAATGTTGTAAGTGACTTTCTTGGCGGTTGGTAGCACCTGGCCGAAGAATTTCACTTCGCCTGAACCCAGCGCGCGGCCGCGCCCAGGGCAACCTTGCCAGCCGAGGTGAAAACCCACCAGCTGCCACATGGCGTCAAGGCCCAGGCAGCCTGGCATTACCGGATCACCTTCGAAGTGGCAGGCGAAGAACCACAGGTCCGGGTTGATATCCAGCTCGGCAACCAGTTCGCCTTTGCCGTACTTGCCGCCGGTTTCACTGATATGGGTGATGCGGTCAATCATCAGCATGTTCGGGGCGGGCAGTTGCGCGTTTCCTGGGCCGAACAGTTCGCCGCGGCTGCAGCGCAACAGCTCTTCCCGAGAATAGGCGTTTGGTTTGGTCATGCGAGCTCCTCAAAATCCCCGTACGGGAGGGCTTGGCTAAAGGTCTTTGCCAGGCAAATACACATAGATGTCCGCTGGCAGCCTAGTCGTAGACTGTTGCGTTACGGTGAAAGTCACAGCCTTTGCGTACGCGTGTACGCTCAATGCGCCCGATTGTGTCCAGCCTACATACAGGCGCGCATTGTCCTGGAACAAGTTTCCGGCACTCTAGCACTGTTGACCAGTCTCCGAAGGTCGGGGGGGCAACCAGCGTTGTAGGATTCGTTGCAGATCGGCGCGTTTGAACGGCTTTGCCAGATAATCATCCATACCAGCAGCCAGGCAGGCCTCGCGGTCACCCTGCAGGGCGTTGGCGGTCAGGGCGATGATTGGGATCTGACCTTTGCCCTCGAGCATGCGGATCTGCCGGGTGGCTTCATAGCCGTCCATGATCGGCAGGCGGCAGTCCATCAAAATGGCCGAATACTCGAAGTGCTCGGCATTGTGCAGGGCTTGCGCGCCGTCACCGACCAGGCAGACCTGGTAGCCGAGGCTGCGCAGCATGGCCTCGATCACGGTCTGGTTGACCGGGTTGTCTTCCACCAGCAGGACCAAGTGACCGTTGTCATCGCCAGTGGCTTCACGCTCCAGCAAGACGGGGCGGGCATTTTGCTGGCGAAATGGCAGTGGAATCTCCAGGGTAAAGAGTGAACCCTGGCCGGCCTCGCTCTTGGCGCTCAAGGTGCCGCCCATGCGTTCGGCCAGGGTGCGGGCAATCGGCAAACCCAGGCCGGTGCCGCCATAGCGGCGAGAAATGGAGGTGTCGGCCTGCTGGAAGGCATCGAACATATGCTCCAGCCGATCAGGGGAAATACCGATGCCGCTGTCCTGCACCGAGCAGGTCAGCCACAGCACCTGATCATCCAAGGGTTGCCAGCGGGTTTGCACGCGGATGCTGCCTTCCTCGGTGAACTTCAGCGCGTTGCCGAGCAGGTTGACCAAGATCTGCCGAATGCGCGTCGGGTCGCCCTGAACCTCAATCTGTTCCAGCCCCGGCTGAGTCTCCAGTTGCAGTTGCAGGCCGCGCTGCTGGGCGCTGTGCTGGAACACCTGGGCAGAACTCTGGAGCAGCTCCAGCAGATTGAACGGAATGCACTCCAGCTCCAGGGCGTCGCGCTCAATCCGGGAGAAGTCGAGAATATCGTTGATGACCTTTAACAGGTGCTCCGTGGACTCGGTGGCCAGGGCCGTGTATTCGGCCTGCTCATGGCTCATCTCGGTGGTTTCCAGCAGCTGCAGCATGCCCAGCACGCCGTTCATGGGCGTACGCAGTTCATGGCTCATCATGGCCAGGAAGTCCGACTTGGCCCGGTTGGCTTGCTCGGCCTCTTCGCGGGTTTTGATCAGTTGATTGATCGCTTGCTGTTGTTCTATCTGGGCTTGTTGCAGGCCGCTGGCCAGGTTGTTGATATGCCGTGCCAGCTCAACCAGTTCGGTATTGCCATGTTCAGGCACCGTGGCTTGAAAGTTACCGGCCTGAATCGCCTTTACCGCCTCCGCCATGGTGCTGATGGGCTGTGACAGGCGACTGGCCAGGCGTCGGGCCAATAAAAAGGTCAACAGTAGGGCGCCCAGCGCCAGGGTCGAGGCCTTGAGCAGAATCAGTTGCTGCTGGCTGTTGAAGGCATCGTTGGAAACGCCGACCACCACGCGCCCGAGGTAGCCAGGGTCGCTGGCTGGGTTTAGTGCCCGGGTGGTGGCAGATTGCATCTGGATGGAGGCATTGAACAGCTCAACCTGGGAGCCTTCCTGTACGGCAGTTTTGTTTTGCTCGACATACACCAGAATATTTTCATGGGGGTCGCGCACTTCCAGAAAACGGACTTGCGGCGTTTCCAGGGTGGCCTGCAGCAGGTTCTTCAAGACTTGCGGATTGCCCGTCAACACGCCGTATTCAGTGGCTGTGGCCAGTTGATTGGCGATCAGCTGGCCGGTGTTGATGCTTTCTTCACGCAAGTCCTGCAGCCTTGAATAGGTGAAGAAACTGGTCAGCAAGACGGTCAGTAGCAGAGCCGGGCCCAGGCTGATCAGCAATGTATGGGTGCGGATGTTCCAGCCATGTCCGCTGCTCATCGGCGGCAACTCGGTGCGCTGCGGCGGGCCCGCTCAACGGGAGGTGTGGCATGCCCGGGGCATGCAAGGCGGGTGAGCAGGTGGGGCGGGATGGCAGATGTGTACACGGAACGACCTTGTTCGCAGGAGCTTGTCTAGGCATGTTAACCGAGCTGCGGCGCTTTGCCAGTCACTGAAGCCCATCCCAGCCCTGATAGGCACTGCTGGTTCGTTGGCGCGCGGGCCGTATAATGGCGAAAATTGCCACAACGCTGGCGCTTACCTGAGCCGCAGGCTCATACAGGGATAGGTTATGACTGAACAGCAACCCGTTGCCGTGCTTGGCGGCGGTAGTTTCGGCACAGCAATCGCCAACTTGCTGGCCGAAAATGGCCAACAGGTCTACCAGTGGATGCGCGACCCCGCCCAGGCCGAGGCGATGCGCAGCCAGCGGGAAAACCCCCGTTACCTGAAAGGCATCAAGATTCACCCAGGCGTCCATCCGGTCACCGATTTGCCCGCCACCCTGGCGCAGTGCGAGCTGGTTTTTGTCGCGCTGCCATCCAGCGCCTTGCGCAATGTGTTGCAGCCCCTGGCCGCCGGCCTGGCAGGCAAGTTGCTGGTGAGCCTGACCAAGGGCATTGAGGCCGACAGCTTCAAGCTGATGAGTCAGATACTCGAAGAAGTGGCGCCTGAGGCGCGGATTGGTGTGTTGTCGGGGCCGAACCTGGCCCGTGAAGTGGCCGAACATGCCCTCACGGCCACTGTGGTGGCCAGCGAGGATGAGGTTCTTTGCCAGCGCGTGCAGGCTGCTCTGCACGGACGCACCTTCCGCGTGTACGCCAGCCAGGACCGCTTTGGCGTCGAGCTGGGAGGCGCATTGAAAAATGTCTACGCCATCATGGCCGGCATGGCCGTGGCGCTGGGCATGGGCGAAAACACCAAGAGCATGCTGATTACCCGCGCGCTGGCAGAAATGACTCGCTTTGCGGTCAAGCTGGGCGCCAATCCGATGACCTTCCTCGGCCTGGCCGGGGTCGGCGATCTGATCGTCACCTGCTCCTCGGCCAAGAGTCGCAATTACCAGGTGGGCTTTGCCCTCGGCCAAGGCTTGAGCCTGGAAGATGCGGTGGCGCGCCTGGGGGAAGTAGCCGAAGGGGTCAACACCCTCAAGGTGCTAAAGGCCCGTGCCCAGGCCCTAGAGGTGTACATGCCTTTGGTCGCCGGTCTGCACGCGATTCTCTTTGAGGGGCGTACGCTGGCCCAGGTGATCGAGTTGCTGATGCGCGGTGAGCCGAAAACTGACGTCGATTTCATCTCGATCAACGATTTCTGATTTACCCCATTGCGCCGTCGGCGCTGCCATAAGGAGATAGTTATGAATAACCCCCAACAGGACCTGCAGCGCGAATCAATCCTGCTGCGCATACTCTGGATGCTGCTGTTCGCCTGTGCCTGGCAAGTGGCCGAGCTGGTGCTGGCCGGCGTGGTGCTGTTGCAACTGGGCTATCGCCTGTTTTACACCGCGCCAAACGCCAGCTTGCTGAGCTTTGGCGACAGCCTGAGTCAGTACCTGGCGCAGATCGGTCGCTTCGGCACCTTCAATACTGACGAAAAACCCTGGCCGTTCACTGATTGGCCCATCCCGGCCGCATCGCAAGGTGAAACACCTCACAGCATCCCGCCGGCGCCCCATCCTGTGCGGGATGAAGAGCCAAAACTGTGAAGCTCTGGTTGCTGCGCCATGGTGAAGCCGAAGCCCATGCGCGCAGTGATGCCCAGCGCGAGCTGACCCAGCACGGGCGCAAGGAAGTCAAACAGAGTGCCGGGCATTTGCCCGGCCACGGCGTCAGCAAAATCGTCGCCAGCCCCTATGTGCGCGCCCAGCAAACGGCGCAGATCGTGCGCGAAGTGCTGGCCAACCATCCGCCGCTTGAAACTGTCAATTGGCTAACGCCCGATGGTGACCTGCGCGAGGCGCTGGACTATCTGGATGCCCACGCCGGGGAAAAACTGCTGCTGGTCAGCCACCAACCTTTTATTGGTGAACTGGCAGGCTTGCTCCAGCATGGTCATCGGCAGGCGCCGCTGCCGATGAAAACCGCCAGCCTGGCCGAGCTGCAGGGCGAACTGCCGCTGCTTGGCGCCATGCACCTCAACGCGCTGCATCACCCGCACAAGCACTGAGTGGCTGTCGCCGGCTTTCAGAGCCGGCGGTGGTCATGCTGGGCGGATACATTTCTTCACTTGCACCTCCTTCTTCTGCGTGGTTTATTCAACCAAGCAAGTGCTTGGTTTGTCCCCAGAACAACAACAATGGAGGATGCCTGTGATGACTGCTGTCCGTTTGCCGCTGGATGCGTTTTATGCGCGCGAAGCCCGTCACCCGAATAAACCCTACCTGTCGCAGCCCGTTGCCGGTGGCCAGGTAGAACAGCTGAACTGGTCCGAAGTCGGTGATCAGGCCCGCCGTGCGGCCAACTGGTTGCGCAGCCTGGAGTTGCCCCAGGGCAGCCGCATCGCGATCATTTCCAAGAACTGCGCGCACTGGATCATTACCGACCTGGCCATCTGGATGGCCGGGCATGTGTCGGTGCCGCTGTATCCCAACCTCACGGCCGACTCGGTGCGCCAGGTGCTGGAGCATGCGCAGGCGGCGGTGGTGTTTGTCGGCAAACTGGACGACTGGCCCGCCATGGCCCCTGGGGTTCCCGAGGGGATTCCCTGCGTCGGCCTGCCACTGCGGCCCAGCGGGCGCTTTGACGTGCTCTGGAGTGACCTGCAAGCCTGCACGCCGATCCAGGATCAGCCCAAGCCTGCGGCCGATCAGCTGTGCACCATCATCTACACCTCCGGCACCACCGGCACGCCGAAAGGGGTGATGCACAATTTCAGCAACTTCGCCTTTGGCGCCAGCCGTGGCCTTGAGTTGTTTGGCGTCGATGAAAACGACCGCATGCTGTCCTACCTGCCGCTCTGCCATGTGGCCGAGCGCATGTTTGTCGAGATGGTGTCGTTCTACGGCGGTTCGACGATCTTCTTCGCGGAAAGCCTGGACACCTTCCTCACCGATCTCAAGCGGGCGCGGCCGACCGTGATGTTTGGCGTGCCGCGGATCTGGACCAAGTTCCAGATGGGGGTGTTCGCGAAAATGCCCGAGCAGCGCCTGGACTTCCTCCTCAAGTTGCCGCTGATTGGCCGCTGGATGGGCCGTAAGGTGCTTGCCGGCCTGGGGCTGGATGCCGTGCGCTATGCCTTGTGCGGCGCCGCGCCGGTGCCGGATGCCTTGCTCAAGTGGTATCAGCGCCTGGGCCTGGACCTGTTTGAGGTCTATGGCATGACCGAAAACTGCGGCTACTCCCACGTCTGCCGGCCCGGCAAGCGTAGGCATGGCTGGATTGGCCAGCCCTGCACCGATGTTGAAGTGCGGATTGCCGAAACCGGCGAAGTGCAGGTGCGCAGTGGCGCCACCATGCAGGGTTATTACCTGGACCCGGAAAAAACCGCCGAGACCCTCACCGTCGATGGCTTTCTGCGCACCGGCGACAAGGGCGAGCAGGACGGCGAGGGCAATCTGCGCCTGACCGGGCGCTTGAAAGAAATCTTCAAGACCAGCAAAGGCAAGTACGTGGCCCCGGCGCCGATCGAGAACCGCCTGGCGGTGCATGGCAAGATCGAACAGGTGTGTGTGGTCGGCGATGGTATGCCGCAACCCATGGCCCTCTGTGTGCTGTCGGAACTGGCCCGTCAGGACGCCAGTCAGGGCGGCCGCCTGGAGCTGGAGCAAAGCCTCAAAGCCTTGCTGGACGAGGTCAATGGGCAGCTCGACAAGCATGAGCGTCTGCTCGGTATTGTGCTGGTCAAGGACGTCTGGGGCATTGATAACGGCTTCCTCACGCCGACCCTGAAAATCAAACGCAGCGTAGTGGAGGGCGCCTATGCCGACCGCTACGATGCCTGGATGGAGCGCCGCGAGCCGGTGCTCTGGCATGAATAAGGAGTGGGCATGAGCATCTGGCTGCAGCAACCCGAACTGACGGCGCTGAATGCGCTGTCGAAAAACACCCTCGTCGAACTGCTGGATATCCGTTTCGAGGCGTTCGACGATGACTCGCTGACTGCCAGCATGGTGGTCGATCCACGTACCCATCAACCCTATGGCCTGCTGCATGGCGGTGCCTCGGTGGTGCTGGCGGAAACCCTAGGCTCCACCGCCAGTTACCTGTGCATCGACAGCACGCAGTTCTATTGCGTAGGCCTGGAGGTTAATGCCAACCACCTGCGCGGCCTGCGCAGCGGGCGGGTGACCGCCGTGGCGCGGCCGCTGCATTTGGGTCGCACCACTCAGGTCTGGGACATCCGCTTGAGCGGTGACGATGGCAAACTCAGCTGCGTGTCACGGTTGACCATGGCCGTGGTGCCGTTGGGCAAATCGGCGCCCGTGGCGGACTGATCGACCCCGGCGGCATGACCATTGCCGCCGTGTCTTTGGCCACACTGCCGTCATTCAGCGGCCGCTCTGTGATTGCTGTCAGGGCGGTGCTGCTGGACAATCCAATCCTCAGTTCCCGGCCAGCCTTTCTCTTATGTCACAGCCCGTCTTTTTCGCCCATGCCAATGGCTTCCCTTCGGCCACCTACGGCAAGTTGTTCCGCGCTCTGGGGGCTGACTACGCGGTGGACTTTCTTGAGCAGCATGGCCACGACCCGCGCTTTCCGGTTAACGACAACTGGGAGCAACTGGTCAGCGAGCTGATCTTTCATCTGCAACAACGTGCTGAACCGGTGTGGGGTGTGGGCCATTCCCTGGGCGGGGTGCTGCATTACCACGCGGCGCTGCGTCATCCCGAGTTGTACCGTGGCGTGGTGATGCTTGATTCACCGCTGCTGACCCTGGCGGACAAACTGGTGATTCGTGCCGCCAAGCGCTTTGGCTTTATCGACCGCATCACCCCGGCCGGACGCACCATTGGCCGCCGCGAACGTTTCGCCGATGCGGGGGAGGCGCGCGATTATTTTGCTGGCAAAACCCTGTTCAGCCGCTTCGATCCCGAGTGCCTCGACGATTACGTTGCCCATGGCCTGCAGGCCAGTAACGAAGGGCTGGCGCTGCGTTTTGATGCGCAAACCGAAATCAGCATTTATCGCAGCGTGCCCCACACCAGTCCGGGCAAACCGCAGCAGCTGCAGGTGCCTCTGGCCATGGTGCGCGGCCGTAACAGCCGAGTGGTCATGGCTCACCATGGCCGTTTGCTGCGCCGGGTGCCCCAGGGCGAATACCTCAGTGTGCCGGGCGGGCACATGTTCCCGCTGGAGCGCCCGCAAGATACGGCCGAACTGTTGCGCGGTCTGTTCAAGCGTTGGAGTCAGGAGCCGCAACCCGTATGAGCACGTCTTTCGAAGAAGTCCGCCTGCGCCTGCCCCATATCGAACTGGCGGCCCATTTGTTCGGTCCCGAGGATGGTCAGCCGGTGATTGCCCTGCATGGCTGGCTGGATAACGCCATGACCTTCGCCCGCCTGGCGCCCAAGCTGCAAGGTTTGCGCATTGTCGCCCTGGACCTGGCCGGCCACGGTCATTCCGATCACCGCCCGGCAGGCGGCAGCTATGCCATCTGGGATTACGTCCACGACGTGCTGCAGGTGGCCGAGCAGTTTGGCTGGCAGCGGTTTTCTCTGTTGGGGCACTCCATGGGCGCCATCGTTTCGGTGCTGCTGGCCGGCGCCATGCCGCAGCGGGTCGAGCGGCTGGCACTCATCGATGGCCTGATTCCCTACACCGGCGAAGCTGATACGGCGCCGGCCAAGTTGGGTGAGGCGCTGTTGGCGCAGTTGGCCCTGGCCGACAAGCGTAAGCCGGTGTACGCGCAGATCGAGCGGGCCGTGGCGGCGCGCATGCAAGGCGTCGGTGCGGTCAGTCGTGAGGCCGCTGAGCTGTTGGCTGGCCGCGGTTTGATGCCGGTACCCGGTGGTTACACCTGGCGCACCGACGCGCGCCTGACCTTGCCGTCGCCGCTGCGCCTGACCAAGGCTCACGCCGCGGCCTTTGTGCACGCCGTGCAGTGCCCGGTCAGCCTGGTGCTGGCCGAGCAGGGCATGATGCAGGCCCAGTCCGGCCTGACTCAGCTGTTGGCCGGTTTGCCGTTCAGCGTGCAGTCACTGCCGGGCGGCCATCATTTACATCTGGATGACGAGGCGGGCGCCCAGTCTGTCGCAGACTGTTTCAATCCCTTCTTCCTCGCGCCTTGACTTGCGTGGAGCAACTGCGGACCCTGAGCTGATTGCTTAAGGAGTTCGCCATGATTGATCTGTATACCGCCGCCACGCCCAATGGCCACAAGGTCTCGATTGCCCTGGAGGAACTGGGGCTGGCGTATGAGGTGCACGCCCTGCGCTTTGACCAGCAGGAGCAAAAGGCCCCGGCCTACCTGAAGATCAATCCCAATGGCCGCATTCCGGCGATTGTCGACCGCGGCAACGATGATTTCGCGGTGTTTGAGTCGGGGGCCATCCTGTTGTACCTGGCGGAAAAAACCGGCCAGTTGATACCAGCCGATGCCAAGGGCCGCTCGCGAGTGATCCAGTGGCTGATGTTCCAGATGGGCGGCGTTGGGCCAATGCAGGGCCAGGCCAATGTGTTCTTCCGCTATTACCCGGAAAAACTCCAGGGTCCGATTGACCGCTACCAACATGAAACCCGTCGTCTCTACGAGGTGCTCAATACGCGCCTGGGCGAGGTGGAATACCTGGCCGGCGATTACAGCATTGCCGATATCGCCACCTACCCTTGGGTGAAAATCCACGACTGGGCCGGTGTTTCGGTCGACGGTCTTGAGCACTTGCAGCGCTGGATGGCCACCGTGGGTGGGCGTCCGGCCGTGCAGCGCGGCCTGTTGGTTCCGCCCCGTGAGGCCGAGGCTGCGCAGGTGGTCAAAGCCGCCCAAGCGATGCTGCAACGTTGAGGTTATCGGTGCGTTTATTCAGTTTTATGCTGTTTTGTCTGTACGGCAGTGTGGCCCTGGCCGCCGACGTGGCGGGCAGTCAGGACCTTGAGGTGCTGCCGCGCTTTGCCCGCGCAGAGATTATCGAGTTCAGTCAGGCCAGCGGCCAGGAACGGGTGTTTCCCACCGGACCTTTGAGCCGTATCAGCGGCAAGCTGCGGATCGAGTCCCAGGTCAGTGCCGAAGGGCAGTTGACGGCCCTGACCTATGCCTTGCCCGACGGTCACGCCGCGCTGGATGTGTTCAACCTCGCGCGTACTCAGGTCCAGGCCCAGGGCGCCGAGTTGCTGTATTGGTGCCAGGGGCGTGATTGCGGCTCCAGCAGCCTGTGGGCCAATAGCGTGTTTGCCAATGCCCAGTTGTATGGCAGCGATGATCAACAGGCTTACGCCTTGCTGCGTTTGGCGGCACCGCAGCAGGACAGTCTGCTGGTGTTGTACGGAATTACTCGCGGCAACCGTCGTGCCTACCTGCATGTTGAGCAACTCAACGCCAGCGCCTCCCTGGGTGAGTTACTGCCCAGTCCTGGGACCCTGTTGCAACAGCTGAAAAGCACCCAGCGCCTAAGCTTGGCGCATTTGCCGGCAACGCCCAACGCAGCCTGGAGCGCATTGCTGGCGCGCAGCCTGAATATGGACAGTACCTTGCGTGTCAGCCTAGCGGGTGCCCAGGCTGAGGCCTGGCGCGCGGCTCTGGTTGCTCAGGGTGTACGCAGTGCGCGCTTGACGGCCGAGGTCAACGTGGAGGCCGGGCTGGTCATCAGCGTGCAAACTCGTTAGTGGCTAATGGCGCAAGGTTAATGCACCGCGTGGAGGTTACTCTCTACGCGGCTTTTGTTTTTTCTGCAGGAAACAGACTGGATGTTAAATAACGACCGCCTCTTGGGGCAGATTTTGCTGTTTATCCTGCTGGGCGCCTGCGTGCTGGTGCTGGCGCCGTTCTGGTCGGCGCTGTTTTGGGCGGCGGTACTGGCCTTTGCCAGTTGGCCGTTGATGCGCCTGCTGACCGGGCCACTCAAGGTCGGGGTGACGGCGGCCGCCGCCTTACTGACCCTGGTGTGGATGCTGGTGCTGTCGGCACCGCTGGTGTGGCTGGGTTTCAACCTGGCCGACCATATCCAGACGGGCCTGGCTTTGCTCAAGACCGTGCAGGTCGATGGTTTGCCCGAGCCACCCACCTGGCTGGGGAGTTTGCCGCTGGTGGGCGAGCGCTTGGTGATTCTCTGGAATGACATCGATGCCCGTGGTGCGGCGCTGTTCGCCAGTGCCCGCCCGTATTTGGGTGAAATCGGCAACTGGCTGTTGGCGCGCAGTGCGCAGATTGGCGGCGGCATGCTCGAAGTAGTGCTGAGCCTGGTGTTAATCTTCTTCTTCTACCGTGACGGTCCGGCCCTTGCGCACTTTGTGCATGCCTTGCTGCACCGCCTGATCGGCGAGCGCGCCGATCATTACCTGCACCTGGTGGCAGGCACCGTGCAACGGGTGGTCAACGGCGTGATCGGCACCGCCGCGGCTCAGGCCCTGTTGGCGCTGATCGGCTTCTGGATTGCGGGCGTGCCGGGTGCGGTGTTACTCGGCTTGCTGACGTTCGTGTTCAGCCTGATCCCCATGGGCCCACCCCTGATCTGGGGGCCGGTGGTGGCCTGGCTGGTGTGGCGGGGCGATTACGGCTTGGCGATCTTCCTCGGCGTCTGGGGAACATTTATCGTCAGCGGCGTGGATAACGTGCTGAAACCCTACCTGATCAGCCGCGGCGGCAACCTACCGCTGGTGGTGGTGTTGCTCGGTGTGTTTGGCGGGATTCTGGCGTTTGGTTTTATGGGCCTGTTCCTCGGTCCGACTCTGTTGGCAGTGGCCTACAGCCTGCTTAAGGACTGGATCGCCACGCCGGGCAAAGCCGCGAGCGAAACCCCGTCCACCTGATCTGCAGCCGTTGCCCGCCGCGCGGGTAACGGCTGCAAGCTGCCGACTCAGGCCGATAGGCTGAGCTGACTGCCGATCTTGCTGGTGTAGCTGGCACTTTCGCTGTACTGCTTGAGCAGGCTGGCAACCATATCGGCATAGCCGCTGTCGTTGCTGGCACGGGTGCTTGCGCTGTTGCTCTTATCGCTGCTGGTCAGGGCCTCGAACAGGCTGCTCAACTCATCCTTGCTGATGCTGCCATCACTGTCGCTGTCGATGGCGCTGAACAGTTCCTCACTGTCGGCAGTGCTCATCTGCGCAGGTGGCGGGGGCGGTGGTGGCGCCAGGGCGGCGGTCTCCTGGGCGCTGAGAACGCCGTCGGCATCGCTGTCCAGTTCGCCAAACAGGGTCGCCAGGTCACTGTCGTCGCTGCTGACGCCCAGGGCGCTGCTCAGCTCGGCCAGCCCGACGCTGCCATCACCGTCGCTGTCCAGCTGGCCGAACAGCTCTTCGGGATTGGCGCCGCCCGGTCCACCGGGTCCGCCGTGGGGCGGGGGTGGTGCCAGGGCGGCGGTTTCTTCTTTATCGATGCTGCCGTCGCTGTTGGCATCCAACTGACTGAACAGCTCATCGATATCGATTGTCAGGCTGCTGTCGCTTTCCTTGGCAGCCGAGAGCGCGCTGTCTAGCTCCTCCTTGGCCACGCTGCCGTTGCCATCGCTGTCGAGAATGCTGAAGAGCTTTTCCTGGGCTTTCGCCGGGCCGCCGCTACAACTGGCCGCCGTGCTATTGGCGGTGCTGTTGCGCGCGCTGCTGGCGAGTGTCGAGCTGTAGCTGCTGTAGCTCGAATAACTGCTGACACCACTGATCATGGGAGTCACTCCTATCGCTGTCACCGGCAAGGGTTTACCGGTATTGGCAGCGTCAGCGGTGCATGTGTCGAGGCTATGTGGGCTTTGTATCGGCGCTTATACAGGCGGCTGGCGCGGCAGGCAGAGCACGGCAGTCAGACCGCCGCCAGGGGTTTGTTCCAGGTGAATGTCGCCGCCCTGACGGCGCGCCGCTTCGCGGGCGATGGTCAGGCCCAGGCCGACGCCGCCCGAGTTGCGGTTGCGTGAACCTTCGATGCGAAAGAAGGCTTCGAACACCGCCTCACGCTGTTCGGGGGCGATCCCGGGGCCGTGATCGCAGACCCGTACTTCGACCTGTTCACGACTGTCGAGCAGCTCAATCTGTGCGCTGCCGGCATAGCGCAGGGCATTTTCCAGCAGGTTGCTCAGGCACGAGCGCAGTGCCAGCGGCTGCACACGCAGCGGCGCGCAGTAACCACTGACCTGCACGTCGGCACCACGGTCCTGGGCGTCTTCAGCCATGGACTCGACCAGGGCCTGCAAATCCAACCACTGCAGGGCCTCGCAACTGCGCTGTTCGTGCAGGTAGTTGAGGGTGGCGTCGAGCATGCTGATCATCTCGCCAAGGTCCTGGCCCATGCGGGCGCGCAGCTGGGCATCGGGCACTTCCTCGACCCGCAGTTTGAGGCGTGCCAGCGGGGTGCGCAGGTCATGGGAGACGGCAGCGAGCATGCGCCCGCGCTGCTGCACCTGCTGGCGGATGCGTTGTTGCATCTGGTTGAACGCATGGGCCGCCAACCGGGACTCGCGCGGGCCGGTTTCGGCCAGGGGCGGGCTGTCGAGGTCGTTGCTCAGCTGTTCGGCGGCTTCGGCCAGGTGCTGAATGGGGCGACTGAGCAAGCGCGCGCCATACCAGGCAGCGACGATCAGGGTCAGCAACTGAAACAGCAGCGGCACCAGCGGACCGCCAAAACCAGGCGGCGGTGGTGGCGGTTGACCAACAGGCAGGCCATTGGTGTGGGGCGGTGAGTGGGGTGGTGGCGGACGGTGACCGTACTGGCTGAACCAGACAAAGGCCAGTACATGTGCCAGCACAATGGCCAACAGCAACAGGCCGAACAGGCGCGCGAACAGGCTGTCGGCGCGGCGCATCAGGCGATCTCGCGGGCGTCGAACAGGTAACCCTCGCCCCGCACGGTCTTGATCAGGCGCGGTGCCTTGGGGTCTTCGCCGAGTTTCTGCCGCAGGCGCGAGACCAGCAGGTCGATGCTGCGGTCGAAGGCCTCGATGGAGCGGCCGCGGGCCGCATCCAACAACTGCTCGCGACTGAGCACCCGTCGTGGACGTTCCAGGAACACCCAAAGCAGGCGAAATTCGGCATTCGACAGCGGCACCACCAGGCCATCGGGGGCATGCAGTTGGCGCAATACGCTGTGCAGGCGCCAGTCATCGAAGCGGATGCTGCTGGGCGGCTCTTGCCGTGGCTCGAAACGGTCGTCGCGGACCCGCCGCAGGATGCTCTGGATGCGCGCCACCAGCTCGCGCGGCTCGAACGGTTTGGCCATGTAGTCGTCGGCCCCAAGCTCCAGACCGATGATGCGATCGGTCGGCTCGCAGCGGGCGGTGAGCATCAGAATCGGGATATCGGACTGGCTGCGCAGCTCGCGGCACAGCACCAGGCCGTCTTCGCCGGGCAGCATAAGGTCGAGGATGATTACATCGAAATGACCCTGGGCCAGGGCCTGGCGCATGCCCTGGCCATCGCCGACGGCCTGGCTGTCGATATTGAAGCGACTCAGGTAGCCGCCCAGCAGCTCACGCAGCTCCTCGTTGTCATCAACGATCAGGGCGCGGGTACTACGGGGGCGCACGTCATGTGCATTCAAGGGGTGCACCGGTGCAGGCTCCATCGACTTCAGGGCAGGGGGAAGGGGCGGGCATCCTAGCCTGTCATAACCGCGGCGACCATGCCCTGCAGCGCCGCCCGTCGCCATGCTGGCGGGCCGGCGTATCGGCAGCGTGTCGGCACTGTATCGATCTTGATACACAGCGCCATGCCCGCGTTAGCCGCCTGTGCGGTCAAATTTTACGGTTTCTTTATGCCCAGCCCGTGCCGTGGCAATCGCGCCTTTACGGCGCTTTTGCGCAAGCTTTGTCCAGCAGCGATACAGCCGCTTCCAGGAGTAGGACAGATGAATATTCTCGATGGGTTGTCCTTGGCCATGGCCATAGGACTTTTTATCTATTTGTTGGTCGCGCTGCTGCGCGCCGATCGTAGCTAGGAGGCGCCATGCAGTTTCAAGACGTTTGGCTATTGCTGGCCTTTTTTGTGTTGGTGCTGGCCCCAGCACCCTTCTTAGGGCGTTACCTGTACCGGGTAATGGAAGGGCAGAGAACCCTGCTTACACCGCTGTTGCAGCCGGTCGAGCGGCTTTGTTACCGGCTTGGTGGGGTAAATGAGCGCGCCGAGCAAGACTGGAAAACCTATACCCTGGCCTTGTTGGCCTTTACCGCCGTCAGCCTGCTGGTGCTGTTCAGCATTTTACTGATGCAAGGCAGCTTGCCGCTTAACCCGCAACACTTGCCGGGTATGGAGTGGACACTGGCGTTCAATACCGCGGTGAGTTTTGTCAGCAATACCAACTGGCAGGCCTATAGCGGTGAAGCCTCGCTGAGCTACTTCAGCCAGATGATTGGTCTGACGGTGCAGAACTTCGTCAGCCCGGCGGTTGGCTTGGCGGTGCTGGTGGTGTTCTGCCGTGGCATTGCGCGCAAGTCCACCAACAACCTAGGTAACTTCTGGGTCGACCTGACCCGCGCCACACTCTATGGCCTGTTGCCGTTCTGCCTGATTCTGGCGTTGTTGCTGGTGTGGCAGGGCGTGCCGCAAACCTTCCTCGACTACGCCCACGCCGTGACGCTGCAAGGTGCCGACCAGACCATTCCGTTGGGCCCGGCTGCCAGCCAGATCGCGATCAAGCAATTGGGCACCAACGGTGGCGGCTTCTTTGGCGTCAACTCGGCGCACCCGTTTGAGAACCCGACGGCGTGGAGCAACCTGTTCGAGGTGGCCTCAATCATCCTGATTCCGGTGGCCTTGCTGTTCACCTTCGGCCATTACGTCAAGGATTTGCGCCAGAGCCGCGCGCTGCTCGCCAGCATGCTGATTCTGTTTGTGCTCGGCCTAGGTGTGACCACGTATTCCGAGCTGCAGCCCAACCCGGCCCTGAGCGCCGCGTCGATTGAGCAAGTGGGTTCGCTGGAAGGTAAGGAAAGCCGCTTCGGCACGGTTGCATCGAGCCTCTGGGCGGTGACCACCACGGCCGCGTCCAACGGCTCGGTGAATGCCATGCACGACAGCTTCAGCCCGCTGGGCGGCATGGTGCCGATGTTCAACATGATGCTCGGCGAAGTGATCTTTGGCGGCGTCGGTGCTGGGTTGTACGGCATGTTGCTGTTCGTGTTGATTGCTGTGTTCCTGGCCGGCCTGATGATCGGCCGCACCCCGGAATACCTCGGCAAGAAGCTCGAAGCCCGAGAAGTTCGCTTGCTGGTGGCCACCTTGCTGGTGATGCCGGTCGGTGTCTTGGTACTGGGTGCCTTGGCCGCCAGTTTGCCGGTGGCGGCAGCCTCGGTAACCAACCCAGGCGCCCACGGCTTTAGCCAGATTCTCTATGCCTACACCTCGGGCTCAGCGAATAACGGCTCCGCGTTCGCGGGCTTGGGCGCCAACACGCCTTACCACAACCTGATGATTGGTCTGGCGATGCTGATTGGCCGCTTGGGTTACATCCTGCCAATTCTGGCGATTGCCGGCAGCCTGGCGGCGAAGAAGCGTGCACCGATTGGCAGCAACAGCTTCCCCACCCACGGCCCGCTGTTCGTCACCTTGCTGACGTTGACCATCTTGCTGGTGGGTGGCTTGACCTTCCTGCCGGCACTGGCCCTGGGCCCGATTGCCGAACATCTGGGCATGTTGGCTCAATAAGGAATCCGCTATGAATTCGCAGACCAAGGTGCTGAAAAGCGCCAAGCAAGATACCAAACAGGCTAAGACCAGCCTGGCGGCGCTGTGGAAACCGGCGCTGAAACAAGCCTTCGTCAAGCTCGACCCGCGCCAACTGGTGCGCTCCCCGGTGATGCTGGTGGTGGAGCTGACGGCCGTGGTCACCACGCTGCTGTGCTTTGTACCCAACCCACAAGTGACCACGGGGCTAGCGGTGCAGATCGCCCTGTGGCTGTGGTTCACCGTGTTGTTTGCCAACTTCGCCGAAGCCTTGGCCGAAGGCCGTGGCAAAGCCCGCGCCGACAGCCTCAAAGCGGGCAGCCAGGGCCTGAGTGCGCGCAAGCAAACCAGTCCGGGGCACTACACCACCGTTGCCGCCAGCAGCCTGCGCCGCGGCGATATCGTGCGGGTTGAGTGCGGCGAGCAGATTCCCGGTGACGGCGAGGTGATCGAAGGCATCGCTGCGGTCAACGAGGCGGCGATTACCGGTGAGTCCGCGCCAGTCATTCGTGAGTCCGGTGGCGACCGTTCGGCCGTTACCGGCAACACCGGGGTGGTCTCGGATTGGTTGCTGGTGCAGATCACCGCCGATCCGGGCGAGTCGACTCTGGATCGGATGATCGCCCTGGTGGAAGGCGCCAAGCGGCAGAAAACCCCCAATGAAGTGGCGCTGGATATCCTCCTCATTGGCCTGACGCTGATCTTCCTGCTGGTGGTGGCCACCCTGCAGCCGTTCGCCCGTTATGCTGGTGGTGACCTGCCGCTGGTGTACCTGGTGGCGCTGTTGGTGACCCTGATTCCGACCACCATTGGCGGCTTGTTGTCAGCCATCGGCATTGCCGGCATGGACCGCCTGGTGCGCCTGAACGTGATTGCCAAGTCTGGCCGTGCAGTAGAAGCCGCCGGTGACGTGCACGTGTTGCTGTTGGATAAAACCGGCACCATCACCTTCGGTAACCGCCGCTGCAGCGCCATGATCAAGGCGCCTGGCGTGTCCACTACCGACTTGGCGCAAGCTGCCTTGCTGGCCTCGTTGGCCGACGACACCGCCGAGGGCAAGTCGATTGTCGAGTACTTGCGTGGTCTGCATCCCTTGCAGGAGCCCGCCCGCGAGACGATCAAAGTGATTCCGTTCTCGGCCGAAACGCGGTTGTCCGGGGCCGACTGGGAAGGGCATATCTACCGCAAGGGCGCAGTTGATTCGGTGCTCAATTACCTCAACCTGAGTCGCGAGCAGGTGCCGGCAGCCCTGGCACGTGAAGTCGAGAAAATCGCTCAGAGCGGTGGCACGCCCTTGCTGGTGGCCGGCGATGGCCAGTTGCTGGGTGCCATTCACCTGAAGGACGTGGTTAAACCTGGCATTCGCGAACGTTTTGCCGAACTGCGGGCCATGGGCATTCGTACCATCATGGTGACTGGCGACAACCCGCTGACTGCCGCGGCGATTGCCGCCGAAGCCGGGGTTGATGACTTTATTGCCGAAGCCACGCCAGAGCGCAAACTGCAGCGCATCCGCAGTGAACAGGCCGAAGGCAAGATGGTCGCCATGTGCGGCGACGGTGCCAACGACGCCCCAGCGCTGGCCCAGGCCGACGTCGGCATGGCCATGAACGATGGCACCCAGGCCGCCCGCGAGGCCGCCAACCTGGTGGACCTGGACAGCGACCCAACCAAGTTGCTGGACGTGGTGCAGGTCGGCAAGGAGCTGCTGGTGACCCGTGGCGCGCTGACCACCTTCTCGGTGGCAAACGACATCGCCAAGTACTTCGCCATCCTGCCGGCGCTGTTTGCCGGCATCTACCCGCAGCTCGGCGTGCTCAACCTGATGGGCCTGCACAGCCCGCAGAGCGCGATTCTCTCGGCGATCGTGTTTAACGCCCTGATTATCGTCGCGCTGATTCCCCTGGCCCTGCGCGGAGTACGGGTCCAGGCGCTGGATGCCGCGAGTCTGCTGCGCCGCAACCTGCTGATCTACGGCCTGGGCGGCATCATCGCGCCCTTTATCGGGATCAAGCTGATTGACCTGCTGCTGGTGGCAGTGGGCTTGGTTTAACGCGTTGCCTTCCGTAGCCCGGATGCAATCCGGGCTACCCAGAATTTGGAGAATGATCATGCTTAAACAACTTCGTCCTGCTGTGAGTCTGTTGGCCCTGCTGACGTTGCTGACCGGAGTGGTGTACCCGCTGACGGTCACCGGCATCGCTCAGTTGGCGTTCCCGGCGCAAGCCAACGGCAGCCTGGTCAAGGATGGCAAGGGTGAGGTGCGCGGCAGTGCGCTGCTGGCCCAACAATTCAGCGGCGCCGAGTGGTTCCAGTCGCGGCCTTCGGCAGCAGGTTTCGCCACGGTCGCCAGCGGTGCCAGCAACCTGGCACCGAGCAACCCGGCTTTGGCTGAACGGGTCGCCACCGATGCCGCCCAACTCAGCGTTGCCGGCCAGGGCGCGGTACCGATGGCGCTGCTGACCACCTCCGGCAGCGGCCTTGATCCGCACCTGCCGCCGGCGGCCGCGCGTTACCAGATTGCCCGCATCGCGGCCGCCCGCAGCATGCCGGTTGAAGCGTTGGAGCGCCTGCTGGTGCAACACACTGAGAAGCCTTTGGTGGGACCAGCAGTGGTCAATGTGCTGGCTCTCAACCTGGCCCTGGCCGACAATCGCCCTTTAGCAGGCCGTTGAAAAACTACCTGCGTTGGCAATACTGCGTTAAAAACGGCCTCAAAATGCTCATTTACAACTCGTAAACTCCGCTTTTTCGGC
>RCMZ01000276.1_pt1 | contig 30955 bp, 41 predicted proteins | sample 2041141 | NCBI WGS metagenome assembly RCMZ01 (sample SAMN09708263, study PRJNA481090) | Wastewater metagenome, whole genome shotgun sequencing project. | biome: sewage; isolation source: Davis station wastewater (DW) | place: Antarctica: Davis Station | collected 2010-03-01 | reverse complement strand
GCGCGGATCGACCGACCGCGCACGGTCCATCGACCGCTTGGAAAAGCGGAAGCTCATGTTCAATCTCCAGATTGTAAGGGGGAGTGCGTAGGCCTAGATTTCAGCAGTCGCGGATTGTGCTCGAACCGCTTCAGGCGGCTGGCTGGGCGAGGACAGACAAGCGGTCAGCCGCCTATCTCCTGATCTAGCCGCGAACCCGGTTCGTCAGTCGCCGGTTTCGACCGTCAGGCCCGCCGGTCCGGCCTTGGCCTCGACGCGCTTCAGCCCGCCCGACGCCAGCCGGAATACAACCACGCCCAGGATGGCGATCAGCGCCAGGCCGATGCCGGCAAGAGCTTCAACGCGACGCTCCGCCACCACCTCGGGCCAGATCGGCAGACCCAGCCAGCGCCAGGCGGGCGATCCTCCGATCAACATGATGATCCACGCCACCATGAGGGACAGGGCCGGACCTGCCAGCGCCAGCGCCCACACGGCCCAGGGCGCCGGACGGGCCACCACGGTCGCGGTTTCCGGGGTATCCGCCCCCTTGGTGGCGGCGGCGACGGCGTTCATCGCCTCGGTAGCGGCAGGGTCAGTCATTTCTCTCTCCAATGCGGTCGCGCGCATCGATCACGGCTTTCAGCTGACGGATTTCGCCCTCCTGCTGGACGGCTTTGGCCTCGGCGGCATCACGCGCGGCCCGGAGGCGGATGACATCACCGTGCGCGATCTCCAGCTGGGCCTTCTGGTCCGCGATCAGGCGATCCTTGACCGCCTCGCGCGCAACAGCCGCCCGAACCTCCGCCTCGGCTTCGGCGACACGCTGGCGGAACTCATTCAGGGTGTCCTGCATCCGCTCGATCTCTTCGCGGAGCGAAGCGGTCGTGCCGGTGAAGGCGCTGGCGATCGAGGCGATGACCGCCGCCTCTCCGGTCGCTTCATCCTTGGCGGCCGAGGCGGCGATGGCGCGGCGCGATGGCCGCTGGATCAGGGCCGTTAGGACACCCCCCAGACCGGCCGACCCGATCAGGGCGACAATCCCTCCCCAGGAGGGCGTGATGATCTCTTCAGCAGGCATAGGCGTACTCCACACCGAGGGGGCGCATACCGCGCCTAAATCCCTGCGATCCGCAGTTTCAGCCAGTCATAGACATCGTCGCATTCTCCCGTCGTAAGAACGCGAGTGGCGACGCCGGCGGCCTTGAACACGACAGTATCGCCCGAATAGGCCGTCGCGGGCGACGGGCCAGGGCCAAGGCAGATGTTCCGGCCCGACAGAGCCCGCGCGCCCGAGTTGGAAACCTCGACAAGCTCTCCAGTGCGGGGAATGTAGAGGCGCGTTTCAAGATCGTCTGGATCGAAGATGCAGAAAACCGCCTCATACGCCGTGGGACTATCCGGCCAAGTTCTCGCCGCCGAAACGGCCACCCCTGTGGACACTGAATATCGAGCGTCGGCCACCGGTTTTCGAGGAGATGCGCCATTGGTATAGAACCTAGCGCCATTGCTGTCGGCGCTGCTGCTAGACCCCATGAACATGACCTGTTGGTTGTTCCGCTGGACGACAGCAGCGAACGTCATGCTGGCGGTCTCAAGAACGCCCGTGTCGATGTAGTTTCCGTTCGTGAAAGCGGCAGACGTCGAGACAGTGGGATCGCCCACAGCGGACGCCGCTGCGCCGCCTGCGACGACGTTCACCAATGCGCGGTCAATATCGTCGGATGTGAACAGGAAGCTGGCGAAGCCGTCTACCGGCGGCGGAACGCGCTTGAGATAGCGAAGCGGGTTGTCGGCCACGACGCCGGGAACAGTGATTCTCATGGACATGTCAGTTTCCTCAGGGCGTCAGACGATGGGGGTGCGATAGTAGATTTCGAGGGCCTCATCCGGCGCCAGGATCATGGCCAGTCCCGCGTCGCGAAGGCCGGCCATGTGGGTCAGGATGGCCGTGACCTCGGCGACCGACGGACGGGGCGTGAGGTCCGCATTCGTGTAATAGGTGCTGGGAACCCCGTGGCAGTAATAGGCGCGCAAATGGCCGGCGGCGGCGGCGGCGTCCATGTCGTCGGTGACCGCATCCACGTTGTGGCCGCCATAGGTTCCATTGTCGGTATCCAGCAGGGATTCGATCCCCTTGCGGGCCAGACTGGTCGGATCGACCGCCTCATCCCAACCCAGCGCGCTGGAATAGGTGTAGGCATAGCCATAGTACTTCCGAAGGGCGGCGAAATAGCTGGAGTGCAGGACGCTGCTCGGCGTCACCCAACCCGAAATCTTGAAGCCGTAACTCTCCAGCAGCGCCTTGCTGTCGGCCATTTTCGCCTCGATCACGGCGAGGTCCGTCGCGCCGCTGCTCATGGCCGTCGCATCCATCGAATGTGACAGGATGGAATGGCCGCGCGTATAGGCCTCGCGATAAAGCTGGATCGTGTCCGCATCGACGTTGGCGCAGTTCAGGGCGAACCCTGCCTTCAGCGACAGTCCGTCCAGCAGGTCCAGAACGGCGGCGTCGGTTGGGTTCAGGTCGTCAAAGATGACGGAAAGGATCGCCGGACGGCGCGAGGTGAAATAGGTCTTGGCCGAGTTGACCATGCTCATTCGACTGGAGAGGCTTTCCGCGTTCGCCGCGGGTTCCTCGGGGATCTCAAAGATCACACCCCCATCGGCATCGACGATGGTCAGGACGAAACCGGGATCGTCGATCGTATCGACACGAAGGCCGCCCATCACGGCGGGCGGCAGGATCAGGGCTCCATCATCCGCCGCCACCTCCAGGTCTACGCCGTCTGCATCGACGACGATGAGACCACGGTTCCGCAGCACTCCTGACTTCAGGAGTTCGGCCAAGACGGCATAGGCCTCATCCGTGATCGACAGGGCGACTTCAGGGGCGTTGTCCGATGCTGGATCTACCGCGGCGGCCAGCGCGGCGAACGGCTCGACGAGGGATGCGGCCTCTGCCGCCGCCGCCTCAGTCGCAGCCAAATACGGGAACAGCAGCCCCGACCCAGCTGGAACCACGACGGCGCGTTGATTCAGGACGGTGACCTGAACCTTGTTGTTGATGATGTGTGCGATCGCGTCGGCCATCAGACAGTCGCCCCGCCTTCAATGGTGAACATGCCTTGAAAGAAGCGGCTCTTGGGGAAGCCTCCGCCAGTCATGACGAAGTCCCATGCAAAGGTGACGTTATCACCGGCCTTGCGGTTCGGAATGCCCGAGGTGACGACGAAGGGCAGGATGGCCTCTATGGTCGTCTCGTTGATCCTGATCTGGACCGTCGAGACGGTGATGTTGTCATAGGTGACGCCGTCGATCTCATAGCCCATGACGCCGGTCGCAACGGACACCGACACGCCCTCGGCGTTCGATGCAGCGTTGGCGAGGCTGAACAGCGGGTCGCCCGGGGCATCCCTATACAGCCGCCCCATTGAGGCGAACGTCGCCTCCGACAGGTCCACGAATGGGAAGTCGATCAAATAGATGAACGGCACCCATCGCTGAGCGACGAGGTCCAAGCGGCCAGGCGTCATAGCGGCCTCCAAAGTCAGATTGTCAGGGGACGGGCGAACCCGGTTCGTGTCGCGGACTAGTCCAGCGGCGCTTTGTTGTGCGACAGCAGGCCATCGATCACATAGGTCTGGGCGGCGCGAACGCTGATGCGAACCACGACGCCGGTCCCGGCCGCCTCAAGCCGGACGAAATACCCCGGCTGGACGCCGTCGATCAGATCGCCGGGGTTCAGATCGGGGAGGGCGACGAACTGCCCGCCGCGCGACAGCGGATGACCGATCGAGAAGCGGGGCTGACGCCCGTCCGACATGACGGCGCGATAGGTTTTATCCTCGGTCCGACTGACGGCATAGACCTCGAAAGCGCCCCACTGGCCGGTTGTCTCATGACGGGTCCAGGCCATGTCGCCGGGTTGAACCTCACCGGCTCGGATGCTTTCGCCGGGACCGGAAAGCATGCCTCCGCACATCCCCCAGAAGGCGGGGATTTCTCGTAGGTCGTTCATCCGCCCCTCCGAATGTCAGGCCGTGGTGGAACAGCCGTTGGGCGGCTATGGAGTGTCAGGCCTCGGGCGTGCCCGGGGCCTCAACGGCAGGCGCGTTCTGCAGCGCCAGCGAACGGAAACGGTCGTTCAGCGTGGCCAGTGGCGACGTCAACTGGAAAGCCAAGTTCGCAAGGGCGGGGTCGATCTCCAGCAGGTCAGAGGCCTTGCTCTGAATGACTCCGAACAGATCCGCCCATCGCGCATTGACCGTCTCGCCGCCCCAGCCTGCGCTCAGGAAGGGTTGCAGCTTGGCCAAGGTCGCGGCCTTGGCGGCCTCGCGTTGCGCCGCGTCCGCCTGTGTTACGATCTGGCGATAGTCCTCGATGTCTTCGGGGCTGGGCGGCGTCGGGTTCTCAGGCATGGTGGTTTCTTTCCCTAAGAGTGGATGGTCGGGAGCTACGGCGTTGATGGCGTTTGGCTCGGTTGCGCCCTCAAGAAGGCGGCAAGCATGGCCTCTTCGGCCGAGCCCTCAATTGGGCTAGGGGCGACCTGAAAAATCTCCTCGGCCCGGCCCCACATCGTCGAGAAGATCAAATCGTGAGCCGGACGCCAGCCTTCAGGATGGAGTGACGACAGCCAGTATTTGACGTCGTCGTCATTCTTCTGACCGTGAAACCCGGCACACCGGAGATAGCCAAGCTTCAAGGCCAACTGGGCAAAGGGGCCAATAGCGACAACGGATTGCCCAAGGGCCTCGGCATGAAAGCTGTCAGGCGCAGCAGCAAGGGCGTCCGCCACATCGTCCCAGGCAAGGAAGCTGATCACCAAGTCCTTGCCGTCAAGGAAATGGGTGCCGCCGAGCCGGTCAGACGCTTCCTCGTAGAAGCCGCAGCGCTCCGACAGATAGGATCGCATCCGCCCGACATCGTCCGCCCGACCATAGAAGTCCCAATCACGCATCTTGCCGTCGCGCCAATCAGGAAGATGCCCGCTGAGTGCCGCCGCGCGGCTTCCGACCATGATCATAGCCCGGTCACGTCCACCATGATTGACACCTTCGCCCCGCCATTTGGTCCGTGCGGATAGGGCATGATGGGCGCGTTAAAGCTGGTCCCTCCCTCGATGAACCCGGAGGCCGCCGTTGCCCCCGGATAGGTCGAGACACCATCGACGTAATAAGACCAGTCGACCCGTTCGACTTGGGCTGTCGTGTCCCACCACCAGTTCTCCGTTCCAATGAGCCCGGCGAGATGGACGGCGGCATACAGGCGGCCACTAGTCATGGCGGAGGCCGTTCGCATGGGTGCCAAGTTTGAGTTGGCCGTTATCCGCCCCTGCTCGTCCCAGAACGCGAAACCGAAACCCGCCAATGACGTGTTGTAGGGTACGTCGAAAAGATACCATCGGAACGCAAAGTCAGTCCCGAACTGATGCCAGACCACGACCCTAAAAGTCCAAGTCTGGTCGCTTAGGGTCGCAGACAGAACCTGCACAAGCTTTTCGCCTTGCGACGGCTTGTCGACGCCAACGGCAAGCATCGGGGCCGTTCTCCCAGTGAAGCTAAGGGATATTACCCGAGCCGGGCCATTGCCGCCGCCCGTAGTGACGACAGTCGTTGCCGTCCCGGTTCCCTTGCTGACCAAAGTCAATGTCGCCGTGTCGGCGTCCAACTGTCGACGCAGCATATCGTTGTCAAAGAACAGGCCGAACGCCATCAGGTCTCACCGAAAAAGACAAATCCGGGAGCGGGCAGCCAGAACGTGAAAACGCCGTTCGCATACCCCCACGAATAGTTCACCTCGTCGCTATTGAGGTTGAAGAAGAACGGGGACTTCCCCGGCGAAACCATGAAAGCCAGCGTTCCATTGCCCGCAGGAACGGACCTCACACCGCCAAGCCGCCCGGTGTCGTTGCCGAAGTCGAGCGTGATGTTCCCATCCTCGTTCCAAAGGCGAAGCCCCCAATCTGCCATCAGCTCAGCTTTCCAAACCGGCCGCGCAGTCGGTTGAGGTCGTCGAAGACATCGATCCGCATGCCCGGTCCGTTGATCTCGATCCGCCCCGCGTTTCGATTGCCGATGACCAGCACCCCGGTGATGAAGACACTGCCGTCGATCAACTCCATGACCTTGACGACCTGGTCGCCGATGACGTTGCAGAACTCCAGGCCGCTGGCGACCATGCGCCCGACAGATGTCGCGCCGACCGCTCGCATGAGGAACTGGAAGACGCCGCCGCCTCCAGAGCTGCCAATCGTCTCGATCACGGCCTGGCCCAGACGGGTTTGAGCGTCTGCAGCGACCGAGGCGGTGACGCTCAAGCGCGCGTTCAGGTCCACCGCCGCCGCATCATTGTTCCAGGGGGCCATTTCCGCGCCCCAAGACAACATCACGCGGGAGACGTGCAGCGGGTACGTGTTGGACGCTGCACGCCAGAAGGTGACCTCGATAAACGCTGCGTCAGAGGGCGTCGTGAAGGTGACACTCTTGCGATCTTGCCAGCTTATGCCGAACAGGTGCGTGAGGTGGTTTCCGTCTGAAATGATAGACCCATCAGCCCTTCTGTACCTGAAATACATGGCTGCCGCGCCGGGGGTTGGTCCCTGATCACCGAGTACGGACACTGTGTAAACGGCTCCCCCATCCACACGTGTCGGATCACTTACTAGATAGACGTCACCGGCTGACGTTGAGTGCGCCAAAGGCCCGAACTGAGCGTGAACATAGGTGTTCCAAGGTCCGCCAGCGGCAGACCAACCGACAAGGCCGTTGGAGAAGTCAGAGTTGATCAGCCGGTTCGGCTTCTTGCCGACCTGAGCCGCCAGATTGGCACTGATGCCCGCCTGAGCTGCCGCTGCTGTAGCGGAAGCATTTTGGACAACCGCTGACGCCGCAGCGTTGCCTGCCGTCTGTGCGGCAGCGCGGGATTCATCACGAGCCGCAACCGCGTCGTTCCGCAGTTCGGAGGTTTGCCCCCGGTAGGTGAGAGCATCGCCCGCCGCGCCGGTCGCAACGGTCGCAGCACCAGTCGAGACACGCGCCGCGTCTTCCGCTGCCTCAACCTTCTGGCCGACGAGGATCAACGCCTGACCGAACTCACCCTCGGCGCTTTCGACGACCGTGGTCAGTTCATCGACACGCTCGCGAGTGATGTCGAGCAGTTCCTCTGCCCCTACGAGCCGGTCGGTAATCTCGGTGACGGGGGTGCCGTTCAGGTGGGTGGTGTCGTCTGACACCAGCAGAGGTGCTGTGTACGGGCCATAGACGTACCGCTCAGAGAAGTTCTGCTCCCGCTGGTACTGGACCGCGATGTAGTAGGTCCCGCCCGGCTGAACCCCGTCGATGGGGATGTTCGTGACGGTCGGCGGACCTTGATAGGCCTGCTTCCAAGGTCCGGTCGCCGTTGGTCCATACTCAACGATGATGGCCGTGGCAGTTTCGTTGGACACGATGCCGCCGAGGTCGAAGCCTGGAAGCTGGCCGCCACCAGGTGCAGGCGGACGCGGCGTGATGGTCCAGTCGCCGGGCTCAGGCGGGCTGACGAAGCGCGGGTCAACCGGCGTCAGAACCTGGGGCGTCGGGGGCGTTGGGTTCTGGCCAAGCGCGAACGGATATTTCGCATCCGTCTCGCTGACGAATGAGACGCGCACGATCCCGGTCGCTGGATCATAGTCAGTGTGCAGGCACAGGCACTTCAGTCCGTCCAGAACAAAGCCCGGCTCCGTGATTGTGAAAGCGTCGCCCGGACGGATGCGCTGCAGGTGCGGTTTCAACGGGATGACACCGGCGATGCCCTCGCGAGTGTTCGCGATCTGGAGCGCCGCCAGTTGCCCGCACTGCTTGGCGTTTGAGACATAGGGGTAGTCGAGGCCGCGCGAGCGAACGGCGCCGTCTTCATCCCGATAGGCTTGAGCTGTGACCTCTCCAGTCAGCGCCGTCATCTGCCAGCGGTGCGGCTCGCTCCAGAACCGGGGCCGCAGCGTGTTGATGCGGTCGATACGGCTCGCCGCCGTGTCGATTTCCAGCGGGCCTGCCGTGTCCTGCACCGAAATCGTGACGATGCTGGCGCGCGGCGCTGCGCGCTGGATGCAGCTGATCTTCCCAGCACGCTGGGAATAGATGCACCCGCCAGCCTGCAGGAAGGCATCGAGCACCTGAGACTTGTCGTCGTCGGTGTTCGGATAGGCGGAAACAGTCCAGCCGTTGGCGTCGGCGATATTCGCCGCGGCGACAAAGGCAGGGAAGTCGATGCCCGACGGCTTGGCCCCGATGCCGCCGACTTGATAGTCGACCTGAGGCGCACCCTTGCCGTTCGGCCCCTCCCAGAGTCCCAGGCACCACTTCAGCGCCCACAGCAACGGGTTCGCGGAATAGGTCCAGGTCGAAGGATCGTTCAGCCGTTGCGGGCCTGACCCACCTGGATAGGTGCTATCCTTTCTCGGGTCATAGACCAGAAGACCGCGCAGCGTGATGAGCGGTTTCACCTCGCCGGTTGGGAAGGCGGAGCCCTTGGAGTTCTCCGCCATCACCATCAGGAAGGCGGCCTTGCCGGACAGCCTGTGCTGGGCGGTCCAGCCCGGCAGCGTCGCGCCCTTCTTTAGGCCCGAGGGCGTGCTCAGAGCGACAGGCGCGGGTTGGGCGCCCAGGACGGACCGGAAGTAAAGCTCCTGCCGATACGGCTCCGTCGTCGCCCCGCCGTTACCGTCGAACGACATCGGATAGTCGTCGGCCTTTACGGCCTCGATGCCAGAGATCGGCCCGGCGCCGGAGAGCACGGCGGGGATGCCGTAATACATGAGGTCGGGGCCGAAGGTGTCACGATGCACGACCGATCCGGCGACGCCAATCCGACCGGCGGCGAACGGGATCGGGCCGTCAGGGTCGATGACGAACTCAAATGTCCGACCCGACTGCCCGACGACCGGCTGGAAGGCCGACAGCGCGGAGCTGATCGCAAGGCTCGTGAGAGCGTTGAACGCGACCGTCTTGAGCGTGGCCATCATGGTCGCTTTTGCTGCAACAGCAGGCGCGGCGGCCGAGATCGCGCTTGCGGCGGCGGGGAGGGCAAACGGCATTCAGACCCTCCAGGCGCAGACGAAGAGGTGAGGAACCATCGGCTCGATCAGGCCCGACAGCGGGTTCAGGGCCAGCACGCGGCCATTGTCCAAGGCGACCGACAGCGAGCAGCCGAACGGGTCATTCTCAGCGACCGGCAGAGCGATGATGTCGCCGGGCAGGGCGGCGGCCGGCGCAATCCGCTCCAGCCCTGTCGCGTCCATCAACTCGACCAGATCCTTGAATCCGAGCTGGCGGATGTATTTGAGCGCACCTGCCCAGGTCGTGTGCCGCGAGCCATTCAGCAGCTTCGCCGAATGCCCCATCTTGTGCATGACGTGGGCGGCGGGCTTGGCGCAGTCGCGCACGCCCGGCTTCACCGGCTTGAAGGCAAAGCGGTCCATGCAGGCCTGCGTCGCCGCCGCCCGCTTCAATAGCGATGTCATTGGGGGCCTTACGAGAAGGGGACGAAGGTCTTCAGCAGGCGCTTGAAGACGCCGGGGTTCTCAGGACGGCTGCGCCATTCCTTCTTGCGGGTTACGCCGTCCACGAAGGCGAGGCCGAGTTCGCCGGGCCAGACCTTCTGGTGGAACGAGTTGTTCAGGCGCCAGTCGGCGTTCTGTTCTAACTGGCGCTCAGCCTGGGTTCCGCATTCGAGGGTCAGTTTCCAGTCGTCGCCGACCTGGAACCAAGGCTTGTCGATCTCGCCATCGAACTTCAGCTCAGGCTGGCCGATCAGCAGGCCGCTCTCTGGATCAATCACGCCCTCCCACCACTGCACCCGTGAACCCTGAATGGTCGGAGAGGCGAGGGCGGCGGCCGCCGTGTCGGAGGCAGGCAGGATGGTGATGTCGATCCGGGTTGTCTGGGCCTCCGAGCCGTCCTTGATCGACCCGACCGTGTCGAGGCTCCCATAGACCGGGTGGCTCCCGAGATAGCCTTCAGGCCCGTTGCCCTCGTTGGCGTCGAAGAAGACGAACCCGGCATCGGTCAGGCAGACGGCGCCGCCCGGCAGGTCGAACCGAATGAGGGTGGATTTGACGAAGGAGGGCCGCTGGAAGGCGGCGACGAGGTTCGTGTCCATCAGCGCTCCCTCACCGTGAATTGCAGGCCGACAAGGCGATCCACGCCGACCGACCATTCGCCGAGATCACGAACCCATCCCTCGATCATCGGCTGGGCGATCTCCACCACGGCGTTGTCGGGCGGCGGGAAGCGCAACATGGTCCTGATCCGAACCGTGGCCTCACCGGCTGCGCTCGCGGTTACGCTGGCCTTGGCGCGATAGAGGAACCGGCGCCCTGAGATGATGACGCTCAGGAACTGGCCTTTGCGGATCACATAGGCTGGCGTCAGGCCTTTGAGGTTAAGCGCCATGCCGGACTGACCGGCGCCCTTCACCAAGGGATTGCCCGGCGTCCCCGTGCTGAAGCCCGGCTGATGCACCTTCATGACGACCGTGTCGCCCTCGGCCATCAGGTCATCCCACTCCATCGAGGTCGTGTAGGGCATGGGCGGCATCTGGAAGGTCAGGGCGTAGCGTGAGCCCTTCCGAACCAGCTCTTGCTCTCCATCACCGAAGGCGGGCTCCAGCACGTTTTTCGCCGAGACCAAGGCGATGCCCATGTTGGACGGCGCGGGCCGAAGCGGGAGTGTGAGGGCGGCCATCAGCTACGTCGCCCCCTGGTGTATCGGCTGGTCTTGGCCATGTCGGAAGGCACGGTCTGACGGGCGCCGGAGAAGGCGGCGGCGGCTTGGGGCGCTGCGATCTCAGACACCTTTACGTCGAAGTATTTGGACGGTTCGACGCGGACGAGCGTCGCCTTCTGAGGGGGCGCGGCGGCAGGCTGACCGCCCAGCGACGGAAGCCCGCTCAGAAGGCTTGGCGGCGATGGGAAGGCGCTGAACGAGCCGACCATTCCGTCAGCGAACTTCCGCATGTCGAACGTGCCAGCGTTCATCGATCGCAGGATCGCCCCATATTTGCGCGTGGCCTCGGCATTGATGATCGACTCGTCCGTCGAGATGCGGACCGGCTCTTGGCCCAGCAAGGCGAAGATCGAGTCCGTGCGTGGACCGCCAGGACCACTGACTTTGCCGTCGCCCCCGACCCGACCGTCAGCGAAGCCGAACATCATCTTGCCGAGCGAGAAGGCCCTCTTCAGCCAACCGCCGCCTTCGGATACTGCTCCGGCGACGCCACCACTCTTGCCGCTGCCTTCACCCCCGCCAAAGAGCATCCCGGCGAGCGGTTCGATGATCCCGCTTCGGATTGAGATGGAGAGCAGGTCGGCGAGGATTTGGCGGGCAACGTTCGAGAAGGTTTCGCCGAGCGATCTGCTGTTCAGGATCGCATCAACCAAGCCGTCGTTTAGGCGGTCCAAGCCGCGTGCTGCGACGTTCTCCAGCGCCTCACTGACTTGGTCGGCATCTTTGAGGGATTCGTCTCTCCAGCGCTCAAGAGGGGACATGGTGTCCCGCTTCAGTCGGTCGGATTGAGCCTTGAAGTAGGCGTCCTGTCGCGCGATTGCTTGTTGCTGCTGATCGGCTGGAAGCCGCTTGAAGCGTGGGTCGTTAACTAAATCTTCGCGGGCCTGACGCTGCGCTTCTTGCAGCAGGCGCATTTCAATCCGGCGGCGTTCTGCGGCGGATTTTGCAGCACCTGACTGAATGGTGAGCAAGTCAGCTGATAGCTGTGTGAGCAGCCTCTCGTTGGCAATGCGCTCGGCTTGGAGGTCTCGCGCGTACGCAGCTCCTTTAACCTGATCTTCTGCAATCTGGACCTGTTGGCGGATGCTGACGAGTAGGTCGTATTTCGATTTGTCGAGGTCTTTGCGCTTCAGTCGACTGTCAAGTTCTGCTTGCTCAGCCTGGCGCTGCATGGCCGTCTCTTGTTTCGCCAGTTCATAGCGCTGCGTGACGGTCATCACCTCCTTGTCGACGGCCCCAAGAAGGCGCTGACGTGCGGCGAAGATCTCTTGTTCGACGCGTTCCTCACGGCGCGCTTCACGCGCGGCGAGAGCGTCAGCATTGCCCTTGCGCGGAGTGCGCGGGGCATAGCTGGGGTTGGTCGGGGCAGTGAACGGGTTCTGCCTCGTACGGAAGAACGTGCCATTCGAAGCGGGAGCAGACGGGTTGGTGATGCCGAAGGCTCGCTCAAGTCCGGCCCCTGCAAACTGCCCGCCCGGCAGCGAGTTGAAGATGCTGATCAGCGCCTTCTGCCAGAGCGGAGCCTTAGCCCGCATTTCCTCCATCTCGGAGATGAATTTGGTGACGTGGGTGGACGTTTCACCGATCGTCTCGGCCAACGGCGCAAATGCGGCGATCCGTAGATTGTCCAGTTGCTTTGCCGACTTCTCCATCGCGGCGTCAGCTTCTGCCAACTTGCGGACCATCGCCTCATCTAGGACGCGGCCTGCCTCGTGGGCTGCAACACCGTACTCCTCAAGACCCTTCGATCCGTTCTTGAGCATCGGCAGCAGGTCGCCGATTTGCAACTTATCAAGGAGTGCGGCCTGTTCAGCCTCTGAACCAACAGTCCGAAGGTGTTCCGCAATCAGAATGAGGAACTGATCGGCGTTTTCGATCGACTTCAAGTCCTCAGGTTTGATGCCAAGCTTGTCGAATGCGGGCTTGAGTTCGCGGCTTGCGATGCCTGAGCGGAATTGGCCGAGAAGCGTGTTCAGTCGGGTAAGACCCGACTCCAGGTTGGAGAGGGGGACCTTCGTTTCGGATGCCGCGAACTGGAGCTCTTGCAGTCGGTCTGTCGTGAGGCTGAGGTTATCAGCGGTGTTCGCGATCTCAGCTCCGGCTCGTGCCGCGTTGCGTGCGGCACCCACGATGGCATCGAAGCTGATCTTTGAAATAACCGCAGCAGCACCTGCCACAGCTGCGCTCATCAACGCGGACGACTTGCCGACCTTTCCCAGTCCTTCTGCACCGCTGGCGGCGGAAGGCTCGATGTCCTTCAGCTTCTCGTTCAGCGCTTTGATCTCTTCGGCAGACCGTTTCACGCCCTGATCGGTACGTGCGCTCTTGGCTGCGCTTTGGGCCGCTAGGTGAGCGGTTAGAGCATCGGAGTCGGCCTTTCCGGCAAGGCGGAAGGAATCGTCAGGAACCCAGACCTTCGACGGCTGAACCTGACGGGCTTTTTGCGCCAGGGCGTCCAACTCGGCCTTAGCCTTGGCGCTGCCTTTCGCCACGGCCTCGCCGATCTCTTCGCCAGCCTTACGCATGGACTCGCGGATCGCGGCACCTGCTTCGATCCCAGCAGCCTTGGGTGCCTGGAAGGACGCAGCGGCCTTCCTGTTTCCCTTGTCCGTCCCGGTGCCGATGATTTCGGCGAGCTCGGCCTCGGTGCGCTTGGAAGCTTCCAGAATGACGCGCCGGGCGTCCTCTAGATCCTGATGGATTTTGCTCTTGGTAGCACGCAGCTCAAAGGCTGCTGAGCCAACAACAGTGGCGTCAGACATGGGCGGGCTCCGAATATCGGGGGGAGGGCGAGCGCCCAAAGAAAAAGGCCCGCCGAAGCGAGCCTGTTCGAATTCTGTTCAGGGTGACGCGCCAAAGGGATCGAGCGGCGTGTTGACAATAGTCTCGGCGCTCAGAGCTGCGGCGATGAAGATCGCCGCTCGTAATAGATTTCCAGACTCATATCGCCGTAAATGTCAGAGTAGCTAAGCATTATGGATCGGTCTGGCCAGCGCCATTCGCAATGCTCGCCGAACTGCGATGCATCGCATGAGAAGGGCTCGCCGTAGACTTCTCTCAGGTCGTTAGCGACCGGCCGGAACATCGGCCGGAAAGCATATTTGCTGACAGTGCTGTCCGGTTCGAGGATGACGATGTCGAGGCGGCCATCCCTGAAATAGAAGCCTGCGCTCCAAGACTTGCTCTGTAAGGTAATGCCTTCGACAATCGCTCCGCGAACTCGCCCTTCAGAGATCGTCCGGTCATCAGACAGTGCAGCACCTGGGATCGTTTTAATGACCTCATCAACGGTCATGCCGCCCCTAGCGCCTCGCCAAAGCTCCTGCGCCCCCGCCGATCCCGCCCACATTGCCAAAGCTAATGCTGCGATAGTCCCGATCTTCCAGCCCATCCATCCCTCCAGAGTTAGGGGGAGGCTATTCGGAATACGGCTCGATCTCCAAGCCCCAATCCTGCGCCATACGGTGGAACATGACCGGATCTGGCGCATCGACTTCGGCCTGATCCTGCGACTGGAAGAACTGCTTGATGTAGGTCTGCGGCGCTTGGAGTCTCTCTTCGCGGGCGAACCGCTCGGCCATCCAGCCGGTGAGCAGAGCGCTTTCTCGACGGACTTTGCCGACAGCCTCAAGTCGGAGATCGGTCAGATAGGGCGTGCTGTTCCAGAAGTCGTCTTCGCTGAGCCCTGACCCGACTATCGCCGCCAGAAACGCTTCCACCACGTCGGGCGGCTCTTCCGAGGGTTTTCGGGTTGACCGTCCGCCTTTCTCGTTGGGCCGAAGCGGGCGAGGGTCCAGGCATCTTCTAGGGCGGTGAAGGCGGCCTCATAGGACAGGCCGCCAGCGTCTTCGGACATCAGATCTTCGGCCTTCAGGACGCCGCCCGAGGCCAGAACCAACAGCTCGCTCAAGGCGGTCTGGCAGCCAGCCTTGCCGGCTACGGCCGCCTGCATGCGCTCGACGATCCAATCACGGCCAACGGCATCAATGCGTGACCACGTGAACTGCAGCGCAACCTCCCGCCCATCTTGAAGCGGGAGGCGTGCGACGCCGAGGCGGTCGTCGGAAACCTCGGTCATGCGGCCAAGGTCTCGCGCGCCGGCATGGCGACCGGCGACAACGACAGCGAGTACATGGTCTTGCCATCGACCTGGGCGCTCAGGGTCAGGTTGGGAACCGCCTTGAAGGTGATCTGCTTGGCTTGGGCACCGGTGCCGAAGGCGACCTTGAAGGGCAGTTCGGCATTGTTGGCGTGGGCCGCGAACAGGGCTTCCTGCTCGGTATCGCCTTGCTGATAGTGAAGGTCAGCCGTGAACGGCGACGGCTCGCGCGGGCCGTTGATGTACTCGCGGGTGCCGGGCGCGGTGTCGAAGTCGGTCGCGTCGATCCGGTTTTCCGACGCGCCGCCGCCGTTCAGGTTCGTGACGCCGGGGACGTTCTTGTAAGTGATCGTGGTCGTACCGCTGCCGACAAGCAGCTTGATGAACCCTTGAACCAGAGTGGCCATGGTCAGTTGTCCTTTTGCAGTTCGAGGCGGAGCGTGACGCGCCGACCGACCAGACTTGGATCAGTCGTAGGCGCCGCGACCGGCCCCGTAGCGGTCGCGATGGTGCATTTCCCGCCGTCGACAGAGAGGTCAGACGGTTGGAGGTGGAAAAGGTCACGGATCAGGCGGCCCAGCGCGTCGATCTCGGCCGTTGAGCCGGTGTCCTTGGCGTAAATCCGAACGTCCTGAGTGATCTCGCGGATCGTCTCGGTGAAAGTGCTGGCGTCCCGGTCGGAGGTGGGTGCAGCGATGACCACGGCGGTCTTCTCACCGAAGATGAAATCATCAGGCGCGCGGTCGTTGAAGATAGCGGGCGTGCCGTCGATCTCTGCCACGTCGTGGATCACGCCGCCGGTTCCGACTAGCCGTTGATAGATGGCCTTGGTGGAGTTCATGACTTGGCTCCTCGGACAAAAGCCTCGGTCAGCTCCCGTTGGTTCTCATTGGCGGGCACATCCATGAATGGGCGAGCCGCGATCCGCTCGGTGCCTTCGTGCAGCGGACGGGCGTATTCGGAGTTGGCGACGACCTGGCCGACGACATCGTTGCCTTCCTCGCGGATATTCGGATCGGCGTTGGTGTTGGCGACGAGATTGCCGAGGTCACGGGCAGGGGGCTCGCCGGGCGCCGACGCCTGGTGCTTGCCGTAGCGCTCTCCCGTCCCGACGCGGTTCAGAACGTCCGATTTCATGATGCGCTCATACTCGCCGAGGGCGGCACGAAGGCCGTTCTCAGCCGCGCCGTCCGCCAGCCGGTCGAAAGCGGGCATGTCGAGCGTGACCTTTGCCATCAGCGGGCCTGCAACTTGTAGAGGGCGCTCGCCGGGTCGCCGGTCTTGGCGACCACGTCGAAGGTGGTTGGGACCAATCCCTTGGCGGGGTCGGGTGCGGTGATCTTGTGCCCGGCGCCTGGGATTACGTCGGAGGGCAGGGAGGCCCCCAGCACAAGCGCCAGACGGTCTGTCGCGGGAATGCCGAGGGCGACGCGCCGATAGTCGGACGGGTCGGTCAGCAGCACCTTGCACGGATAGATCGTCGTTGAGCCGGTGATGAACCCGCCCTGTCCGTCGGGGGTCCGCTCCCCCGGCACGGTCAGGCTGCCATCCTCGAAATCCTCGGCGAAGTCGTCGAAGGCTTCCTGCGCGACGCCGGTCAGAATGCTCATGCGAGGCTCCGGGCTACTCCAACCAGGCCCAGTTAGCCTTTCGCTGGATTTTGCTGATCGTTGACTGGCTGACGCCGTATCGCTCTGCCAGATCGCGCTGGAGCACCGTGCCCTTCGCTGATCTGATGTAGCGAACCTGGTCGTCGGTCAGCTTGGCTTGCCACTGATCGACGCCCTTAACATCGGTCCCGTGCGCGATCTTATCCGCATGGTTTCCGACCACAGTGTCCCAGCGAAGATGTTTGGGGTTCACGCAACCAAGATGGCCATTGCCACACGAGTGGGCGGCCTGCTGGACGTCGTGGGGCGCCGGGCCGTGGGCGAGCCCGCACATTGTCCGCGACGCCAACCGCTGGACGCCTTCGTCTGTGATGCGGGCGTAGCCCCGATGATCTCGGCTAAAGGGCCAGTCGAGGCATCCATCGCCTTGATAATCAACATGAGCCAGCAGCCAATCCATCCGAGACCCCGGCGCAGTTCTGGCTGGCTGGTCGCCCTTGGGATCGCCCGTCGACAAAAGCCGGTCGTAGTGAAGTTTGCAGTAGCCTCGCGCTGCATGCTGTCGCTTGCAACCCTCAATCAGACAGCCGTGGCGCCGCGTCGCCGGATTCGCGTGAACGTCGCCGTGTCGGAGCTTCCGCATGTAATGCGTTCCGCAAAGCCCGTAGGACTTCACTGGCCTATCGCATCCCTCGACCGTGCAAATGGCACCTTCGAGCCGATTGGTTTTCGTCGGGTCGCCGTGCCGCTTCCAACGCTGATAGTGAGCGCCGCACCATTCGCGCCGAACAACCGCCTTGTCGCAGCCGTCTACAGAGCATATCGCTCGGTCAGCCATATCGAACCTCATCCGTTCGTTGGTTAGGGCCGGTGACGGTGTGTCCAGCACCCCATCGGCCCGCTTATCCTAGCCCCTCCTTGGCCTTAGTGCGATACTTTCATCGCATCTGCATGCGACGATCTCGGAAGCTGGAGCCCCCAAGCTTTGATCGCCTGGGTAGCGGAACAACGCTCCGCTTGGGCTCCGAAATGGCCGTGATAGTCCAGCAACTTCTTGTCCCGACATGCTGGCGTGAGTGTCTCTGACACGGGCATCATCGGCTGCGCTCCAGACGCGGACTATGTCGTTCTCCGCAACCCGACCACTATCGATCAGCTGCTGGTACGCTTCGTGTTTCGCCGCCCGGATGGCAGGTAGCCCTTCAGTTCGAGCAATCACTTCGCCCCTCAAGAGCAGGAGCCGTCGGCTGTACGCCTGCAAGGCGCTGTCGGCGATTTTCGGATCCAGCTTTGTGCCCTGGCGGATGGCCTTCTCAACGGCGCGGTCGAAGCGCCTGTCTCTGCGTCCGCGCGTTAGATAGGCCCGAAGCCCTGCGCGGTCGCTTCCGTTAAGCTCGCCTCGTGCCGCCTCCACGGCGTTGCGCTGAGGCCCGCTAAGCCCCAAGACGCCGCCTGTTCTTTCGCCCGTGACTCGGCTGATGCGTCCGACTAGATCCAGCGCCACAGCCCGAGGCCCAGCGCCGCGCGCCATGCCGTCAGCGAGGAAGGTGCGGGCTTCGTTGATCTCGTTCTCGACCAAGCCAGTGATCAGGCGACCGGCAGTGGCCCGGATGATCTCGGCGGCGCGCTGGTTGCCCGAGTCGAACCGGAAACCGATCGATACGGCGGCGGGCATGGATGCGACCGCGCCTTGACCTCCAGCGACGAACGCCTCGGTGAGCTTGGCCTCCAAGGGCTGGAAGGCGGCGCGGTCGATGTGCAGGGCCTCCATGGCGCCGTTGATGTCGCCACGCTCCAGTGCGGCGATTACCCGCTGCACTTCGGCATTTCGGGTCAGGTCACGGATCGCCGCGGAGAAGGCGTCAGCGACCTCTTGGCCATACTTCGCCGCCAGCTCTCGAAAGAGCCGTTGTTGAGACGGGCGTCTAGCCATGGATGTTAGGGCTTCAAGGCCCGAGCATGGGTGGCGGCCTGCGCCGTCAGGTCGAGGTACGCTTCGGCCTGAGCCATGGCGGCCTCACGGATGCGAGCGACTGCGGCAGCGCCTTGATCGTCAATGATCGCAGCTTCAAGCGCGCGGGCAGATGCGACCAGATCGAGAAGCGTCTCGGTCGCCATCTCAGCCGGCATTCGGTGAGCCGTTTCGAGATCGATGGGGTTGCTCGCCACGGCGGGGACAGTCGCACAGGTCCGCATTTCAGCCAACCGCCCATAGACCGATGGTTGATCCGACGCTTTCGGGGCGCAGGAATGAGGCAAGAAGACCCTCAACGCTCGACAGACGCACGGCCGCATCTGCAACCGCATCGCCGGAGCCTTCGAAGAACTCCTTCTCGATCACATCCACCTTCTTGCGCTTCACCGCGCCACCCTTGCTCGCGGAGATCGACAGCTTGCCGGGGTTCTGACCTTCGAAAAGAGCGGCGGCATACGCGGCCTTCTCAACGGCAGGGGGAATGAGATCGGAGGGAATGGCGACCCTCTGCACGACCGCTCCGGTGCGCGGCCATGCGCGCTCCTGGCTCAGCGGATCGGTGCGGTCACCGAGAAATCGGGCCTCATACAGTCCGTCGATGTAGTTGGACGCCCGGAGGCGAAGGATGGCGGGCTCGGGCGAGCCAGGCACGGTGTAGCCGTTCTCGGTCAACCACGCCTGAAATCCAGCGTCTGTCCCATAGCCCGCCATCGGATCAGGCCTTGTCGAAGGCGGCTTTGGCGCTCGCCGTGGCGAACTCCAGCTTGTCGTCATCCGACAGGGTTTCAAAGCCGTCCAGGTCGGCCTTGCGGACCGCCTTGCCAACCGGCTGGTCGGCGCCGTCGAAGATCGACCACCAACCGGGCGACTTCTCTTTGGCGGTGAACGGGCCGACAGGCGCGACGAACTCGGGTGGCGGCTGATCGTTGCCGGGCTTCTCGCCGCCCTTGGGGTTGGTCACTGCAGTCTTGCCGGGCTTCTCGCCGCCCGAGATGACCTCGAAACGACCGGCCCAGGGGTGCGGGGCAACCTCGGAGCCGTCCTCGTTCAGTTCGGGGTCGGCAATGTCGAATTCCTTGCCGACCGCGATCTCTTGGCCCTTGCCGTCGAAGATGCCGCCGCCTGTGATCTTGATGCGCATGATGCGATCCTTCCTGTGGGAGGGGCTCCAGCCGAAGCCAGAGCCCGGCCGCGTTAGTTGACAACCGTGCTGTAGAAGACCCCGCCCTTGCCGTTGAAGTCGGCACGGATTTCCAAGCCCAGCGCGCCCATGATCAGGAACTGGTAGTTGTCCGTGGGGTTCTGGCGGGCCTTCGCTGTGGTGTTGAGCGCCATGCCGACCAGGGGGCGGATGTATTCAGCGCTCGGCACGAAGCCGAAGAAGGCGTTGCCCGTCAGCTCGTAGGTCACCGAGATCTTGTTGATCCGGCGGTTCTTCGACAGGAAGTCGATAATCTTGCCTTCCTTCAGACCGTCCGAACCGGACAGCTGACGGTCCCAGGCGCGGGCGATCTCAGGCGAGATGTAGAGATTGACCTTGCCAACGATCAGGTTGGCGTCGAGCATGGCGCCGAACGGGCCGGTGAAGAACGCGTCCAGCTGATCCGGCGTGGCGGTGACCAGATTGATGTTCGCGCCGCCCGCCCCAGTGCCAAGGTTGATTGCCTTGGACAGGGGGTGGTTGCGGATGCCGAAGGCCTTGTAGCCCTTGACCGAGATCGTGGCATCGCCGTCGAGGACGTAGAGCGCCTGATCACGGCGGATCTTGGCAGTGTGGGCTTCCTGATCGTCCGACAGCGCGTCGAAGTTCTCGGACTGCAGGGTGTTCCACTCACGCCATTCGCGACCATAGGCGGTCGAGAAGATCGGAACCGGCGTGCCGCGATAGTCGTAAGTCACCTTGTCCAGAGCGACCGGAACTTGGCCGCTCATGGAGCGGGTCACCGAACCGGCGTCCGAGGACACGCGGGTCAGGTGGACCAGCTTGCCAATGTCGACGGCCTTGGCCAGCGGCATCAGGTCGCCCATCCAGGTCTGGCCCTCGTCGGCCCGCATGACGCGGCGGGTGATGCCGTCCAGGTCCAGCCAGGCGTCACGTGGCAGGACAGAGGCGGCGTTTGCCACCGCTGCAATGTCGTTTTCCTGCTTGTGGAACCAGTTACGGTCGGTGTTGACGTCCTGCCACCATCCAGCGTGAAGCTTGGAGTTGGCGACGAGCTGCTTGTCGAAATAGCGCATTGCCAATCCTCCTTAGGTGGCGGCGGTCAGGTAGCCCTTGGCCGCGCGAACGCGGACCAGCTGGGCGGAGCCTGAAGTGTTGTTGAAGGCTTCTTCAGCCGTGGCGACGACCTGTTTGCCGCCAGTTGCGGCCAGAGCGACCGTGCCGTTTGCGCCGGGCACCAGGGCCGCGTCACGAGCGATGTTCACGCCGGTGGCGACGCGGACATTGAAGAACTGCTCATCCAGCAGCTCCAGCCCCAGAACAGTGTCGCCGACGGCGTAGGGCGTATCGACCCCCTCCAAGGCGAGATAGTTGTCCTGGGCCACGTAGACCTTGCCGACAGTCGTTGCGCCTGCGGGCGTAAACTGGCCGGCAGCGATGACGATCAGTTGGCCCGGGGTGATGGCGGCGGCTGCGGGACGCTCGGCCACCTGGGGCGTGGCCTCAGTGAAGGGGCCAGCGAAGATCTTGTTGTAACGAGCCATGATCAGTCACCTTCCGGGAGTTGGTATTCGACCTTGGCGCCGGTCGGCTTGTAGGCGGCGTTCAGGGCGGCGGCTTTGCCGGGCGCGGCCTGTGGCGCCAGCTTGCGCAGGGCGTTCAGGGTCAGCTCCTTGGCCGTCTCCTCGTCGAGGAGGTTGGCGGCGACGACCTTGCCCACCAGATCGGTGTGCTCGGCGGCGTCCTGCGCCTTCTGGTTCGCCACGGCTTCGGCGTGCGCGTCGGTCACGGGCTTGATGGCGTTGGCCACTGCGTCCGTAATGGTGGTGCCGATGTTCGTCAGGCCTTCCGAGAGGGTGTCAACCTTCGCGGACAGCGCGTCGAACTGTTCTTTCGAGACAGTCATGTCAGCGTCCTTATTCAGCTGTTCAGAGGGAGACCCCTCAAGGCCAAGCGCCTGGAGGAGAACGGTCTTCATTCGGTCGAGGAGGGGGGCGCGTTCACGCTTCTCCAAGGCCCGGGCGACGGATTCCAACGCCCAATCGAGGTCGCGATCCGCCTCAGCCAAAGCCGAGTTGATCACCTCGATTTCTTCTTGCTCGCCCTGAGCATTGACCAGCATTCCGACGCCTTGCTCCGGCGTGGCCGCGCCCTGCTCATCGAGCATGATGGCGTCGTGGTCGAACTCCATGGAGCGCGCGATCTTGGAGTGCCCAGCCTCGCCGTTTGCGGTCTCGAGACGGCAGAGCAGGCCGGTGGAGGTGTGGATCGGGCCGCCCTTCTCGATGGCGCTCAGAACCGACTTGCCGCCCTCGGTGCGGTTGGCGACCTCTACGTCGATCACCTTGTCCAGCAGCACGCGGCCGCCTTCCTGACGGACGTTCTCATTCCAGGCACCGATGTAGTGGGCGTTCAGCCCCTCGGGATCGCGGGCGGACAGGAAGCGGCCATTGAGGGTTGGGTGACCCAATGGTGCAGGTGTGCGCTCCAGACCCTTGAACGATTTCGCGATTTCATCCGCAGGATACAGGATGCCATTCATCACCACGTCGTCCGGCAACGTCGCGCTGGGGACGATGATCAGGTCGCGACCGTTACGCTTTTCACGGCGGATCGTGGCCGCGTTGGCGACCGAGCGGATGTTCACCCTGACTTGCTTCAAGGCGGCCTCCTGGATTGTGGGTGGTGCGGCTAGGCCGCGTCTGCCGGGTCGGCCTTGGGGGCAGGCTTCACTGCGCCGAGGGCGTCAGTCTCGTCGTCGTCCTCGGGGTCGTCCCGGTACTTCTCGGCGTCGCTCAGCGGCTCCATGCCCACCACGCCGCGGATATCGTCGCCGGTGAACACGACCTCGTCACCCATCTTCTGGTTGACGTCGGCCATCTTGGAGGCGCGCTCGATCTTCTCGCCCATGGAAGCCTCAGTCAGATCCGACCAGTCGAGGTGCCAGTCCTTGGCTGGCAGGATGCCGAAGCGCTCCAGCCGATTCACGAACGACATGATGGCCGGGATCGCCTGATTGGTGCGGCGCCCCATGTTGACCTTTGCCCATTCCTCGCTGTCCTCGGTCGAGGCGCGCTCTCCGGTCTGGGAGCCGACGAGGATTTTCAGCGGGATCAGGACAGACGCGGCGAACGACTGAAGCGCGACGCCGAAGAAATGTTCAGGAGAGGGCAGGGTGACCTGCATGGGCTTGGCGGTGATGCCCTGCATCAGCAGGGAGGCGTCGAAGCCCTTGTTGAAGTCCTTGACCTGCTCATCCAGTTTGTCGACCACGTCGGCAGGCTGGACGCCCATGGCCAAGGCCATGTTCTCGATCTTGGCGTCCTTGTCGATCTCGAGGCTGAGACCGGACTTGGCGTTCTTCCAGAAGCCTTCGCCGCCGCCGCCCCTGATCTTCTCCAGGTCCAGCAGGGCGTTGTAGCCGGGTTCCAGAGCAGAGCGGCCGTTGAGGGTGCCGTCGCGCGACCAGATGATGACCCGGTCGGGGTGAATGCTGAACTGGCGGGGCTGCTTGCTGTCGCCTACCGCCGACTCCGAGAAGGCGTACATCTTCGGCTGGCCATAGGTGGGCGAGCGTTCGTCGTTGTCCCACTCGTTGACGGTGAGTTGGCCTTCCCATGCCGGGATGACCTCGACCAGTCCGTCCAGCCCGCCCGGAACCCGATCAACCGGCTCCCGAAGCTGCTTGTTGTCAGCCAGGCGCAGGATCAGGCCTGAATAGCCACCGACGAGGCCGCGCCGGTCACACTCGGCGAGGTGCTGCCAGACGCGCAGATCGGCGAACCGCTGGCGGATCTCGGCCTCGACCTTCGTTTCCTTCTGGTTGCCCTTCTCGGTCCCGTCCCGCTGGAACTCCTGCAGGAAGGGGTTGCCCTCCCAGGTCTTGCCGACCGTCTTCTCGACAGCGGCATGGGCCAGCGGGTTGCGGCAGTAGACCTCGTAGGCGTCGTTGAACGTGATCTGCTCGGGATAGCCGAAATCAGCCGCGTGATTGTGCTTCTGGCTGCCGAACCCGAAGCCGGGGAACATGGCCTGCAGCGACCGGGCGGCCCGGTTCGCGAGCATGTGGCGAACGCTCATCAGCGGTGCCTGCTCTTCAGGAACATGGCGACGGTGGAGGGCGTCTCCAGCGAGAGCGTGTTGAATGCCCGCGCAGTGCTGTCCGCGTCGTCGTCATGCGTGGCGTCGGGGAAGGCTTCGAGATTCATGAACCATTCCTCGTTCCAGGAGCCGCGCAGCACATCGACGTTCCCGGCCTCGCACTGAGCGGAGAAGGGGCCGAAGCGGGTTTCCTTGTCGCCGGTCTCAGGCGTGGCGCGGGCCGTGTAGCTGGCCAGCATTCGGATCAGCGTGGCGACCTGGGCCTTGCCAGCCTGACCGGGGTCCTGTGGCAGGCTGATCTCGACCTCCCGGCCATCTTGCGACGCGGTATTGGCGATCAGCGCCTCAACCTTGTGCGGCGTGTCCCGGTCCCTGACGTGGTGCAGGACGATGTAGCGGCCCGTTGATCTGGAGACACCGATCTTTGTGCCCGCCGTCCAGTCGGGGTCGTTGCCTTCAGTCTTGGGCGTTCCCGCCAAGTCCCAGCCACGAACAATGCGGAGATCAGTGGGCGCCGCGTCGACGACCTTGACCCACGAGCGCTTGAACAGAAGACCTGCAGCGGCCCGGATTTTCCAGTTGCCGCCGAGAAGACGCTCTCGTTCGACTTTCGGCAGCGCGAGCAGGTTGGCCATATAGCCGGGGTCGGCAGCCATAAGGGCCGCGTTGTCCGTCAGCTTGGCAGGGATGAAGGTTGCCGACTTGGGCGGAATGCCCGGGTGTTTGGCTTCAAGTTCCGAGGGATCGTCAGCCCAGATCAGCGCGTCGTTGATGCGGATGAACCAGCGCACCACTCCGGCGCGCTCGGTGATCGGCAGGCCGGTTTCCTGATCAATCCACCAGGCGATGAACTCGGCGACCCAACTATCAGCGTCGGGGTTGCAGGTCGCCCTAATGTAGGGGCGGACGCCGCACATGCTGCGGTTCCGGCTAACCATGTACCAGAACTGTTTGGCGCTGAAGTGCGTCAGCTCATCGAAGCAGATCAGCGGGATTTGCGAGCCCTGCCAGTTCAGGACCGTCTTGTCGTGCTCAAGGTGGGCGAAGCTGACTGTGGAGCCTGCGGGGAAGTTCCAGCTGAGGACGTGCTCGCGAGGCTCGGCCGCCAGCAGCGGGTAAAGCTTTTCGCTTTCGTCCCAGAGCCCACCTTCGTTGCGAACCTGAACAGTGGATCGGCGGAAGAAGACTGCCCCGAAGCCAGGGTTGGCGATATGCCTCAACGGCTCCATCAGGAGCGCCCAGGTCTTACCTCCACCTGCCGCGCCGCCGTAGATGGCGATATCGGCCGAACTGCCGAGGAAGGTTTCTTGCGGTCCCGGCTGTGGCCGTATGACCGTGGGCTCAGCCCCTTCCATTATCCGGGAGCTGATACATGACGACGGCAGGTGCGGCAGCGGGGAGGGGCGCGCCGCCCTTGCCGGTCAGTTCGCGCCGGTTGGTGTAGCTGTCGCCCGCTTCCTTTGCGGCTTGTTCGAACAGTTGGGCCGCCAGTGCGATGTTGCCCATGCTTTCGGCTCGCTCGGCCATACGCTGAAGCGCCCGAAGGCGAACGGCACGGTGCGAGATGGCGATCTTGCTGGTGTCCTCCAGGAAGGCCTTGCGGGTCTCTTCGTGTAGCGTCACCCACTTCTCAGCGAGGCGGTTGCTGGCCTTCTTGTGCGGGTCGTACGTCTCGACCAACTGGCGGGTGATGGTGACTCCGAACTCGGCCTTGACCGCATCGGCTACCGTCTTGGGGCTGTCGAAGCAGGCGAGGGCCTGAACGATGTAGGTCTGAACCTCGGGGGCTAGGCGTTCCTTGGCCATGTCGATGTCAAGGCTCCGTCTAGGTCAGGCCGCCCTCTGCATGCATGTGCCGCACGCCTGTGCGATCGATGCTCTGGCTATCAGCGGCTCATGGGACGCGGCCTCGACAAGGTCTCTGACCCCAGAAGCGTCTGCGCCGTATCTGCGGACCACGCCGACGAACTCCTCGACGTCGTGACCACGCATGGTGAAGGCCGGAAGGCCTGAATCCTTGCGGAACTTCGGGGCGCCGAACGCGTCGCGCTCTTGTCCGCAATGATAGAGTTCGTGTTCAACGAGGGCGCAGAACTCTTCGTCCGTCGCTTGGGCTGCGTAATCAGCGCTGAACGTCAGGATGAAGTCGGGGATCGATCCGAACCATTCGATGATCTGTTGTTCTGCTCGGGCCTTCGCCCATCGGCCCATAGCTCGTGGCGTTCCGTCTTCGGCTTGGCCGACAACCGTGCGGCCCTGTCGGCTGTTTGGCACCGATGACCAAAGGACGCCAAGGCTCGCGAACCTGAGGTGCCTGTGGTCTTCGTTCTCTAAGCTGGAGCCTTCATTGATGAAGGTCTCTCTCAGCCATTCGGTGAGGTCAGGCGCCGGAAGGAATGATGGGGCATCGATAGGGTCGTGAAGCTCGATAGGTGGATGGGGCCTCATGATCAGAGCGTCGGGCGGAACACGCCGAGATCGACTTCCACACAGAGCCATCCGAAGCAGAGCATGTCGTAACGGTCGAATGCTCCGAAACCGCAAGCTTCACGGGCGTGGTTGGTGATTGGCTTCCAGAACAGGCGCGGGAGGAAGCGGAAGGGGACGCTATCGTCCTGCTGCATGATCCCCTCCGTGTTCATGCGGGGCGGGCCTTTCGACCCTGCCGACCGGTTACGCCCGACCGGTCCCGCTCAAGTCCGCCGAGGCGGGACGCTGGTCGCGGAGGGCGGCTAGGATGCCGCCACCACCCATAAGCGGCGCTACGTGTCTCCACGCGCATCTCGCCGGGGCAGTCTGTCCTCAGGTCCGCGTGAAGCTCTAGATCTTTCGCGCGCTGATCCAGCCTTTCCCGTAGGTCCGAACATGGTCAGCGGGTATGAAAAAGCCCCGCGCTCGTGGGAGGCGGGGCTGATTTGGACGCGTAAAGCGACGTTGCTGTTTTGTACCCTGCTTCGACCGGTCGGAAAAGCCCCTTGTGTCAACCAAAGTCGCCGCCGCGAAACCAAGTCAGTTTCCGCTGATGAGGCTCCTGCTGTGTGGGGTCATTCGCTGCTGCTTTCGGCTTAATCGTTGCAGCGCCTCTCGCGTGGATCAGGTTTTCGCCTAGAGCGCGGATCCGGGCGGCCTGTGCTTCGTCCTGCTTCTCGCCCGTCTCCCGTTCGACCACGTGGCGCCAGTTTTTGGCCAGTGCATTTTCGCCGGTCATGAGTGTGGTGATCAGGCGCGCATCGGGCGGGCACAGTGCGCGGAGCGTCTTGCGCACGCGCTCCGCCGCATCAAGCATCTCCGCTGTGACGTTCTGGCCGGGGGCACCCTCGCACGTCGAACGGATGAAGTCGGGACGACGATCCGGGTTTCCAGCGCCCGCCGCCATCTGCACGTCGCGTTCGTGAGAGCGGAACGCCTCATAGGACCGCTGGGGTAGGGCAGGGCGGCCCAACTGCCCCTGGGCCTCCGGCTTGCCGCGACGGTTGCGCAGCGTCTCGAACACGTCCTTGCGCCATGCCCCCCGGATTTCCGAAGTCCGCTTGTCCATGTTCACCTCTGCGCCCTGAGCCTTAAGGCGGGCTACTTCGGCGCGACGGGTTCTGAGCAGCTCGTTCGAAACCTCGGGAACCGTTTGCGGCTCGACCTGCCCAATCTTGCGGATGGTCACCTTTCCCTTCTTCTTGCGGCTCATGCTGCAGCTCCTTGCTGGTGGTGATCATTGGCGGGGACGGACGAAACGTGGACCTTGCAGCGGACCAGCCAGGCGGCGAGATCGCGCTTGAGGCGACCCTCGGCGAAGGCGTTCCGGGCAATCAGGGTGCGGCTGGCGCTGTCCCAGCGGCAGGTGTCGATCCAGGCCTTGGCGAAGTCCTCGCCGTGCTGAGCGACGACGTCGGTTCGAAGTTCGGGCGGGCCGTCGTACACGACCGGCGCCAGCGTCGTGGCGGGCTGGACGGCTGGGCTGTTGCCGTAGAAGCCCTCCCGAAGCCGTTGGTACGACTTGGGCTGGCAGACGAAGTCGAGATCGGCCCGCCAGTTGCGGTCGTTCTCGCCCCGGCACATCGGGCTGGCCTCAACCGCTGTCAGCGCTTCCCGCCAAGCCGCGAGTCCGCCAGCCGCCAATCTGGCCTTCAGGGCCTTCCGGCGTTGCTCGGTGAGGTCCTTGGCCACCGGGAGCCCCAGGCGACCAGCAAGCTCGTTCCAATCATCGAAGGCTTGGCGAGGGTCGGCTCCGACGACAGAGGATGCGTTAGCATCCTTATTTAGTCTCCCTGTCCCTGTCCCTGTCCCTGTCTCTTGGAGACCTTGTCCCTCGGGACAAATTGCGTTGACCTCGGGGACATGGTCGGGACCGACTTGGGGCCGTCCCGGCGACGTCCCCGCCAGATACTGCTCATAGGTCGGAGCTGGGATGTCGGTGCCGTTGCGCTGGTTGGCCTTCTTGATCCTGCCGCACTCGCTGCGCCAGCGCTGCTGACGCTTGCTGTCCCACGCCGCCAAAGCCTGCTCAGCGACGACCGGATGATACAGGCGTCCATCATCGCACAGGATGAAGCCGCGCATGGCGTCGGCGCGGTGCTTGCGGAAGGTCTTAAGATCGCGACCCAAACCACACAGGCGGGCCAGGATGGTTTCGTTGTCGGGCAGAGAGCCGGCGGGCAACTGGTGCCAGGATGCCGACCAGAGCATGACGGCGTACCAGCAGGCCTCCGGGTGAGCCTCTGCGGCGAGGTCGCTGTCACGCAGCCGGGCAACATGCAGCGGCATGAAGGGGAAATCCTGCAGGTCGCAGTCTGACGGTGTCAGGGGGGCGGTCATGCGTCACCGTAGGGATTGCGAGGGTTCTGATACTGGCCTTCACGCGCCAGATTGCCGAAGCGGGTCGTGTCGTCGTCGAAGGACAGACGGACGGTGCTGATGGGGCCGTGGCGCTGCTTGCCGATGATGACTTCGGCCTGGCCTTGTACGGCGCACATTTCGTCGATCCACTTGTTGTGTTCGACGGAGCCTTCCTTCGGCTCGGCACGGCCCAGGTAGTAGGCCTCGCGATAGACAAACATCACCGCGTCAGCGTCCTGCTCGATGGAGCCGGATTCCCGAAGGTCGGACAGTTGGGGGCGTTTGTCCTCGCGCTCTTCCACCTTCCGGCTCAACTGGGACAGGGCCAGCACCGGCACGCCGAGGTCCTTGGCCAGGGCCTTGAGGGCGCTGGTGATCTCGGACACCTCCTGAACGCGGTTCTTCTGGCCGGCGCCGGTCGTGATGAGCTGGAGGTAGTCGACGACGATCAGGTCGAGCCCGGTCTTGCGCTTCTGGCGGCGGGCCCGGGCGGCGAGCTTAGCGATGGGGAGGCCGCCCGTTGCGTCGATGTACAGGGGGATTTCCGCCAGGCGCGCCTGGACCTCCTTGATGCGACGGAACTGCTCGGCGGTGATCTCGCCCTTGCGCATGGCGTCGCCGGAGATTTCTGCCACATCGGCAATGATCCGCATGGCCAGTTGCTCGGCGCTCATCTCCAGCGAGAAGAACAGGACGTTGCCGCCGTCGACGGTGCGTAGGCCGCGCGGTGCGTCAGGGTCGGAGACCGCGCGATAGGCGTCAGCGACCCGGTAGGCGATGTTGGTCGCCAGCGCGGTCTTGCCCATGGATGGACGCCCCGCAAGGATTAGCAGGTCGGACGGATGAAGGCCGCCTAGCTTGTGGTCGAGGTCGATCAGGTGGGTGGACAGTCCCGACAGCTTGCCGTCGCGCTTGTAGGCCGCCTCGATCATGTCCACGGCGCCGCTCATGGCGTCTCGGAAGGACTGGATGCCCTTGGACTGGTCGCCCGTCTCGGCAAGGCTGAACAACGCGGCCTCGGCGCTGGCGACGTGTTCACTGGCAGGGGCGGCCATGTCGTTTGCAGAAGCGGCAATATCGCTGCTGACGCGGATCAGGTGGCGGCGGTCTGAGAGGTCGCGGATGGTGCGGGCATAGTCGCGGGCATTGTGGGCTGGCGGCGCGGCGTCGACGAGGCGGGCGAGGTAGCTCAGCCCCTCGTATTCAAGGAAGGCCGGTTCGGATGCCAGGGCGCTGGCGAGCAGGGTAGGCTCAGCGGTGCGCCCAGCCGTAATAGCGGCAGCACAGGCGTTGAAGATGAGCCGGTGATAGCCTTCGAAGAAGTGGTCAGAGGTCAGACCATCCGGCAGCCGCTCCATGACGGCGTTGTCGAACATGATCTGGCCCAAGAGGGCCTGCTCGGCCTCCAGGTTATGCGGCATGGAATGACCGTCGACGTCCGCTGGGATCACCGCATGGCCTCCACTTCATCAGCCAAGGCGCGAAGGGCGGTCGCTGTCTCGGCGGGGGTGATGAGGCCTGTGCAGGCGATCACGGCCGCGCGTACGGTCAACCGGGCCGCCTGGGGCGCGGGTTGATGCTCGTCGATGATCCGCGCCACCTTGCGGGTGATGGCGGAATAGCCAGCGGTCGGATGCTTGATCAGGTCGCGGTCTGCCTGACGGTCGGGGAAAGGGACGACGGCGTTCATGCGGCAAGGCTCCGCCTGCTGGCGAGGCCATCACGTTGGATGCGAGCGGTGACGGCGCGCTCGGTCCGTTCAAGCGTGATCGCGATCTGTGGGACCGGCGTACCGGCCTGCTGGTACATGACCTGCAGCATGCGGATTTCCTGAGCCGTCCACGGCCGCACGCGTGAAACGGGGGCAGCAGGGGCAGGCGCTGGTTCAGCAGAAGCTGCGCCGAACATGAGGCCGCGCACGTCGATCTCGCAACGGCCCAGGTAGCGGGCGATCATCGACGGCGTGGCACGCTTGCCGATCGCTTCTTGCGCCTGCCAGATATCCTGAAGGGACAGGCCGCCGCGGCGGCTGGTGGCGTACTGGCCTGCTGCGGGGTGGCCGCTACTGGTGGCACGGCTCATGGACGCACCGCCCGTCCGTCACGGATGACGACAGCCGATCCTTCAGGGAAAGGTTCGTCAGCCAGCATCGGCAGAGCTTCGCCGCGAACGACGACCCAGTTCTTGGCCTCGCCCGTCATGCGGTCTTCAGTGCGCCACGCTCGGGTGACGGTTAGGGTTCTCGGGGACATCTAGCGCCCCTCAAAATGGAATATCGTCGTTCAGGTCGTAGCTGTCCTGACGGCTGGTCGATTGATGAGATTGGGTGTCGTCGGCCCGGCCCGCGCCTTCAGGCTTGCCGCCCAGGAGCGTCAGTTCACCCTTGAAACGGCTGACCACGATCTCGGTCGAATACTTCTCGACGCCCTGTTGATC
>RCMZ01000275.1_pt1 | contig 30960 bp, 26 predicted proteins | sample 2041141 | NCBI WGS metagenome assembly RCMZ01 (sample SAMN09708263, study PRJNA481090) | Wastewater metagenome, whole genome shotgun sequencing project. | biome: sewage; isolation source: Davis station wastewater (DW) | place: Antarctica: Davis Station | collected 2010-03-01 | reverse complement strand
TGCTTGGCGACTGGCCGGTCAACAAGAGTGCATCCTATGCACTCTTGGCCCAACCTATTGCTAGGTGCACTTCGTTATGGAATCCGCCTGCCAAAAAGGCCTTGAGCGCTTATCTATCAAGCGCTAGCAGCTATCAAAATGGAAGCGATTGATGGAGCGCCTGGTGAAGCGCCCATTGACGCGCCCCTTGAAGTGCCATGGGGGTGCGAACGTCGTGTGCCGCTGTGCCGGTCTTACTCGCCCCCCAGGCGGAACACCGACACCACTTGCACCAGATCCTTGGCCTGGTTTTGAAGGCTGCTGGCAGCGGCGGCCATCTCCTCGACCAGTGCGGCGTTTTGCTGGGTCACCTGGTCCATCTGCGTCACGGCCTCGCCGACCTGGGCCACGCCCAGCGACTGCTCGTGGCTGGCGGCGCTGATCTCGCCCACGATGTCGGTCACGCGGCGGATGGCGCCCACCACTTCGCTCATGGTGGCGCCCGCGCGGTCCACCAGCGCGTTGCCTTTTTCCACGCGCTCCACGCTCGCACTGATCAGTGCCTTGATCTCGCGCGCCGCTTCGGCGCTGCGGCCCGCCAGGCTGCGCACCTCGCTGGCCACCACGGCAAAACCCCGGCCCTGTTCGCCTGCGCGGGCGGCTTCTACCGCAGCGTTGAGCGCCAGGATGTTGGTCTGGAACGCGATGGAATCGATCACGCCAATGATGTCGGCGATCTTTTGCGACGCGGCGTTGATGCCGTGCATGGTGTCCACCACCTGGGCCACCACTTCCCCGCCCTGCACGGCCACGGTGCTGGCGCTGGCGGCCAGTTGGCTGGCCTGCTGGGCGCTATCGGCGTTCTGGCGCACGGTGGCGTTGAGTTGTTCCATCGACGCGGCGGTTTCTTCGAGTGCGCTGGCCTGGCTCTCGGTGCGGGCCGACAGGTCGGTGTTGCCCTGCGCGATCTGAATGCTGGCGGTGGCCACGCCTTCGGAGCCCCCCCGCACGCTGCGCACAACGCCGGTGAGCTGTGTGCGCATCTGCAGCAAGGCATGCAGCAGTTGGCCGACCTCATTGGTGCCGTGTGTGATGGGGGCACCGCTCAGGTCGCCCTGCGCCACGGCCCGCGACAACGCCACCGCTTGCGACAGCGGCACTGTCATGGACCGCACAAACACCAGTGCGGTGACGCTGGTCATGACCAGCGTGAGCACCAGCACCACCGCCACCCACAGCAGGTTGCGCTGAAGGCTGGATACACGCGCCTGCAGTGCTTGATCGAGCTGCGTGAGCGACTGGATGTTGAGCGCATTGAGCGCCTCGATGGTGCGGGTGAAGGTATCGAAATAGTCTTTGGAGGCGAGTGTGAGGCTGGCGGCATTGATGACATCGCGCTCGGCCATTTGCACGGTTTGCTGGATCTGCGCCTGTACGGCTTGCGCGTTGGCACCCAGTGCGCGCTGCAACTGCGCATTGCTTTGCAAGGCCCGGTCCAGGCCACGGAAGGTGTCCGCTTGCAATTCGGCCACGCGCTGCTGCAGCACCAGCAACTGGCCTTTGGTCTCGGGGGTGAGTTCGCGTTGGCCCAGTACTTTGGCGCCCTGGGCCCGCAGCAGCCCGAGCTTTTCGCCCAGCATGGGTGCTTGCGCCAAAGACGCCTGGATGAGCGCATGCGTGTCGACGCCAGGGTCGGTCTGCAGGCCATAGGCATGCACCAGCGTCTCATTGAGCTGCAGCAGCGTGGCGATCAGCGCCGTGTGCTGCGCCGTGCTTTGTGCCTGGTTCACGCCGCGAGCGGCCACGGCTTGCTCCAATGCGCGCCAGGTCTGTTGCGCCTGCGTCCAGGTGGCCAGGGGGGCGGTGGGCACCTGGGCTGCCGCAAAGCGGGCCGAAACATCGGCCAGCGCTGCTTCGACCGCGTCGCGCGCCGCGGGGCGGCGTGTGGCCAGCGTTTCATCGCCACCCAGCATGCCCACCGACAGTCCTCGGTGCACCTGCAGCGTCTGCACCAGCCGTGTCAGCGCCTGCGCTGGTGGCACCCCCCATGCCTCTTGGCGGGCGTGGTCGATGGCGTGCAGTGAATCGCTCACCGTGAGATAGGTGGGCAGCGCACTCATCAGGAGCCCGATGGTCCCGAGGATGAGGAATTTTTCGAGAAGGTTCAGTCGGTGAAGCAGAGACATGGCAATTCGCACGCGGCCAGCGTGTTCCGGGCAGCTAAACGCCGCAATGGGCGGGAAGTCGGCCTGCGCCGACAGGGGGCGTTCTCGGGCACCTTTGCACAAATCATCGCGCAGTGTGCAACGGCGGTCTAGAGGGCTGCGGTGCTGCAAACGCGCGCAATCGCCGCGTGTGGATGCGCTCATGTGCGCTTGGCAGCCCCCCCGATCCGCAGCGCTTGCAGGCTGTGTGATGGGTGCAAAAGGTCGCAGGATGAAAGACGCGAGAGATGTAACTTAATGTATTTGCGTTGGGCCCGCAACGTTTTGACCCACGTCAATTGATCCGGATGGCATGGCGTGGGCCTTGTGCCCAGATTGCAGGTCGCCTCGCCGGTTTGAGGAGCCCCTTTGGCGCCCGCACAGGCCCGCCGGTCGGAGGGCCTGGCGGCCGTTCCAGTGGTGGGAGGAATAATGGCCCACACACTTCATGGCTTGGGAGCTTGCGGCATGCATTCGATCACTTTGCGTTTTCTGGCGTCTCAGCGCTCTGTTCGCCAGCCCGGGGGGCGCGTGCCTGGCGGCACCGTGTTGCGGTGGGTGGACGAGGCCGGTTTTGCGTGCGCCAGCGCGTGGGCCAAGGGCGATGTGGTGACCGAGTTTGTGGGCGGCGCGCATTTTGTGCACCCGATTCGGCCGGGTGATCTGGTCGAGGTGCATGCACGCCTGGCCTACACCACCGAAAGCAGCATGTGCCTGGCCGTGGAAGTGCGCAGTGGCGGCGTGCAGGGGGAGCCACCGCAGGACGTATTGCACTGCGTGGCGCTGTACGCCGCGATCGAGGCGGACGAGACCCCCCGCCTCGTGGACCGGTGGAGCCCCGAGACGCCCGGAGACATCGCGCTGGGCCAGCGCGTCAAGGCCCACATGGAGGCTGCGCGCGCGGCGCAGCTTTGATTTTTGGCGAAAAGTGCTTTCAGTGCTTATTGGATAAGCGCTGGCAGCTATCAAATTGATACCAATCCCGGGTGCATCGCACCCCGGATTCCCCTGGCACCTATGAAGCCCATGCCGCCCTTGTGACACATGGTGCATGGGCTCTTCATGGGCCGCATGGACTTATGGGTTTGTGGGCTTGGGGCCGCTCAACGCCTCACAGGGCCCTGCGCCGCGCAAACCGAACCACCGTCACGCCCGCCTGCGCCTGGCGGGTGGAGGGCATCACCAGCACACATTGGTCGTAAGGCGTGACCACCGCAATCCCGTCGTTGTCGCCGATCACGGTGCCGGCCTTTTCAAACATTTCAAGGCCTGTGTAAGGCTGCGTAAAACGGAAAGCGTTGCTGGTGGCGACCACCGGGCCAGTGACTTCCAGCGCCCATTGGCGGGGCGCATCGGGCAGCTGCCAGCCGGGCAGTTGGTGCGCCAGGGCGTCAGCGCCGAGGGCGCCGGACTGCTCGATAAAACGCACGCACTGGTCCTGTGCCACGGAGCGGCTGGCCGGGTCGCCGTGAAAGCCGCATTCAATGAGCAGCGAGCGGGTGTCGCCCCCCTCGCTGTCGGGCATGCCAAAGCGCCCGTAGTCGCGCATGCGCACACCGTCCTTGTGGCCTGCGTCCACCACGATGTGTTCGGGCGAGCGCATGGCACGCGCCAGTTCCAGGTTGCGTGGCTGGATGCCCGTGAGCAGCAGTGGCGCCGAGGGCTCGTGCATGGAATGGATGTCCAGCAGCCAATCGGCCTGCGCCACAAAGGGGCGCAGAGCGGCGGCCCGGCGGCGTTCATTGGTGTGGGCCGCGTCGATGCGCGTGTCCAGCCACTGGCGGTTGAGGTCTTCATCGGTGAAGCGCGAGGCATCATGGTTGCTGGCGTCAAAGCGGTCGAACGCGTCGAGGTTGCAAAACGCCAGTGTCAGGATGCCCTGCGCAGGGCGCACCCCGGCGTCCAGCAAACCTTTGAGGGCCCAGGCACCGCACAGTTCGTTGCCATGGACCAGCGCGCTGATCATCACGTGGCGGCCTGGTTTGCCGGAGTCAAACTGCCAGACGCCCTCGGTGCCGGTGTTGCCCGCGCGCCAGGCGCTGATGTCAGGGGCGGACAGCGCGAAGTCCAGCTTTGGAGAGGTGATGGCGTTCATTCTTCGATCTTGGCGAATTCAACAATCTTTTTGTACTTGGCGACTTCGGCTGTCAGGAACTGGTCGATGTTCACGCTGGGGGATGCCACGGTGGAGCCCGTGGCTTCCATCTTCTTCTTGAAGTCGGGCGACTGCAGGGAGTCGTTCAGCGCCTTCTTGATCTTGTCGAAGACGGGCTTGGGCAGATGGGCGGGGGCCATCAGCGCGAACCACACACCGATATCCACATTTTTGTATTGCGGAGACTCGGCCAGCGCAGGGATGTCGGGCGTCGTGGCCGAACGTTTGGCTTCGGTGGTGCCCAGCGCGATGACTTTGCCACTCTTGATGTGGGGCAGGCCGCTGGAGAGCACAAACACGCCGTATTCCAGGTTGTTGCCCATCAGGTCGGATGTCAGGGGGGCCACGCCGCGGTAAGGAATGTGGGTCATGAACAGTTTGCCCTGCTCTTTGACCGCCTCGCCCGCCAGGTGCAGCGCCGTGCCCACCCCCGAACTGCCGTAGCTGAACTTGCCGGGGTTTTGAGACACCTTTTTGGTGAACTCGGCCATGTTTTTGACGCCCGCGCCGGTGGACGCCACCAGCACCAGCGGCTGCGAAGCGATCAGCCCGATGGGGGTGAAATCTTTGAGGTCGTACTTGACCTTTTTGGTCACCAGCTTGTTGATCGCGATCTCGTTGTTGGCACCCACCAGCAGGGTGTAGCCGTCGGGGGCTGCATTCGCCACTTTCTGGGCACCAATGGCCCCGCCTGCGCCGCCCAGGTTCTCAATCACCACAGGCACACCGAGTTTGTTGCCCAACTCCACGGCCACCGTGCGTGCGGTCAGGTCGGTGCTGCCACCCGGTGGGTAACCGACCACGATGGTGACGGGTTTGGAAGGGTAGGCCTCTTGCGCGAGTGCGGGCGTCGCGAGCACGGCGAGGCTGCAAAGCAGAGCGGCGCGGCGCAGGCGGAGGGTGAGTGTGGTCATAGGAGGTTTCCTTGGTGTGGGGCGCGGGGGGCTTGGGGGCCACGGGATCACCGGCCTGGGTGCGTGTTGCGCCCCATCGGTGTCCCGATTGTGAGAAAACATGCGGTGGTGGTTGGTGCCGAAGCGGCACGACACCTTGCCAATTGAGCACAAGACCCTCAGGTAAACCCTTGGAATCAGCGCTGCGCGAGGGCTGCCCAGAGTGCTTCTGCCATGGGGCTGAGGCGGCGCTTGGGGCGGTACAGGCGCACGTCGAAACGCACTTCCAGGCGCGCATCACCGGCAGGTGCCAGGCGCCTGGCCGCACAGTCCGCGTGCACCATGGACCACGGCAGCCAGGCCACCCCCAGGCCTTTTTGCACGTATTCGTAGTGGGCATCGGCAGAGTCACACTCCACGACGCGCTGCAGACGGGGCGCCAGCGGGTGGTGCGCGAGGTGGTCCTCTACCAAGCGCCCTAGCGCCAGTTGGGGCGCATAGGCAAGGTACGGCAGCGGCGTCGTATCACTGGCGTCGAACCGGTAGCGTGCATGGCCCTGGGCGGTGGCGCGAGACACTGGCACCAACCGGTCGCTGGCCACGGTGACATGTGTGAACAAGCGGGCATCGAGGCGAATCGCCAGTGCGGGGTGGTGATACACGAGCGAAAAATCGGCCTCGTTGCGCTCGAGCATGGCCACGGTGTCTGCCAGGGCCCGTGTGCGTATACACAGCTCGCCGCCCTGAAGGATGGGTTGCAAGCGCACCAGCCAGTCTGCCACCACGGTACGCGCCAGCGTGCGGCCGGTGGTCAGCGTCACGGTGCGGGCCTGTCGCCCTGCAAGGCTCTGCATTTCTTCATGCGACTGGGCCAGGCTGCGCGCCATGTGATTGGCGGTCTCCAGAAAACCCAGACCTGCGGGGGTGAGCGTCACGGGGCCGCCACTGCGCTCCACCAGTGCTGTCCCCGCCCACGCTTCCAGGGCGCGAATGCGTCGTCCAAACGCCGGATGGGTGACGTGGCGCAATTCGGCAGCACGCGTGAAACTGCGTTCCTGCGCCAGAACGATGAAGTCTTCAAGCCATTTGAGCTGCATCGTCCGGGCCTTGGCGTTCAGCTGCCGTGGGGTGTGGGCGGCTCCCGGGCATGCGTGGTTTGGCGGGCCGCGCCGTTGGCCAGGGCAAGCGGCCAGACGGTGGCGTAGAGCGGGTCAACCCCGTGCGGCTTCCAGCACGCCCCGTGTGCGCATGGCTTCTGCGCGTGCGGCCGCCGCAAATTCGGCGCCATTGGAGGCGTACAGAATCGCGCGCGAGGAATTGACGATGATGGGGCCATCACTGCGCAGACCCGCACGCACGGTGGCCACGGCGTCACCGCCTTGGGCGCCGACGCCAGGGATCAGCAGCGGCAGCGTGGGGGCGATGCTGCGCACACGTTCGATCTCTTGCGGGTAAGTGGCACCGACCACCAGCCCCAGTTGTCCGTTGCGGTTCCAGGGGCCTTGTGCCAAGCGTGCCACGTGTTCGTACATCAGCGGTTGGCCTTCGATACTGGCCAGGCGCTGGTTCTGCAAATCATCGCCGCCCGGGTTGGAGGTACGGCACAACAAAAAGGCACCTTTGCCGTGATAGGCGAGGTACGGCTCGATCGAATCAAAACCCATGAAAGGCGACAGGGTGACCGCGTCTGCGCCGTAGCGCTCGAAAGCCTCCTTGGCGTACTGCTCGGCGGTGGAGCCAATGTCACCGCGTTTAGCATCCAAGATGACCGGCACATGGGGTGCGTTGGAACGCATGTGCTGCATCAGCCGCTCCAGCTGGTCTTCGGCCCCGTGGGCGGCAAAGTAGGCGATCTGGGGCTTGAAGGCACACACCAGATCGGCAGTTGCGTCCACGATGGCGGCGCAAAAATCATAGATCTTGCGCGTGTCGCCCAGCATCCCCGCAGGCAATCGCGTGGGTTCCGGATCCAGGCCCACGCACAGCAGGGAGTTGTTCTGCGCCGTGGCGTCGCGCAGCATGTCGATGAAGTTCATGGGGCGTGATTTTAGGTGGGTGGCATGGCGTGCATCAACGCGGCGGGCCTTTGCTTTTCTATTCTGAGAGGCCCATCGTATGAACCACCCATAAAAAAGGGCCGTCGAAACGGCCCTTTTGCTTCAGGCCCGTTGGCCTAATGGAGTGGTTAGCGTGGCACGGCCAGCAGGCGCTGGACGTCACGGTCATTGGGCAGTGCGTAGTCATACCCGCGAATGATGCGGCTGTCTTCTGTGCGCACCAGCTTCAGGCTCACAAAGGTGTAGCTGGCAGCGGCAGAGTAGGTGCCCACCAGAACCAGCGATGCATTGTGGTTGCGCGCAATGTCCTTGAGCTCACGCGACAGCAGCAACTCGCCAGCGCCTTCGCGCACGAACACGTCACCGCGCAGCTTGATTTCCTTCACATTGAACCCGCTGGCCGCCATGCTCGTCGCATATTGCTCCGACAGGGTGCGGCCCAGAGGGGCAGCACGGCTCAGGTCATTCACGTTGACCACCGTTGCCACGAGCACAGGGCCTGCGCCCAGGTTGCTCATGTCAAAACCGGCCGTCAACTTGGTCACGGCATCGCGGCTTGCCTGGATGAACTGGCTGCTGGCGGCTTCTTGGTAGGTGGGCTCCATGCGCACGGGCACAGAGGTGTTGGCGCAACCAGCCAGAACCACGCCGGCCAGCACGGTCAGGAGTGCAGGAATTTTCATTGCGAGACAACCTTCATGTTGACGTTGTTGTACGAGGGGCGCGTGAACAGCGAGGTGTCAGCGTTTTCCAGGTAATACACGTCGGTCTTGCGGGTGAGGTACTGGCCGCCGCGCGTAACGGTGGTGGTCAGGATCAGCTCGGTGTTGGTGGGGCCACCAGAGTTGATGCTGTTGGCGTAATCTGCAGCCGCAGCCAAGCCGAGGCCACCGAGCAATTGGGCGTCAAGGTGCTCATTGCGCAGGCCGTGGGCCGCAAAGAGGCCGGCAGCCAAGATGGTGAACTGGCCAGGAATGAAACGAGGGCGTTCGCTGTTGTGGCGCACGACCTGGATGCCGTAGGACACTTCAAGCGCTTGGCCTGGATTTTGTTGAACCACCGCACCGTTTTGGACGAGCTTGGTGATCAGGAATTCGCGGAAGGCCGTTTCAAACTGGGTGGAGTTGGCGGGCAGCGACACATGCAGAGGGGTGTTCGGAGCCACGCCCACTTTGTCCAGGGTGCCCAGGGTCTGGTTCACCACGTCGCGCGACACCAGGTCCCAGTGGCCTGCCGAGCGGACCTTGGGTTGCGAGGTGTATTCAAAATTTTCCGCAACGGGAATTGGGGCCCTCTGCGCGCACCCAGCCAAAGTTGCGACAGCTCCAGCCAGTACGGCCAAGCTGATTGCCTTTGAAAACGACATGATTCCCTCCTACGGACTTGATTTGCGAGGATCTGAATAGATGCTGCCCGCGTGATTGAAAAATAATTCTGGGCGGGATCTTCAACAAAAACAAGAAAAAATTACGCTAACTAGGCTCCGGCGTACACAGTTCGTTGTTTTTGTCACAGTTGTGAGCCGATGCAAGGCTTATGGCCTCCATCAGAGGCATTCGCCTTGCATTTGCTTACATCGACGATGCGGCTGCGCGCTGCTCCAGGATGTCAAAGGCGGGCAGTTTTTTGCCCTCCAGCACTTCGAGAAAAGCCCCGCCGCCGGTGGAGATGTAACCCACCTGCTTTTCGATGCCGTATTTGGCAATGGCGGCGAGCGTGTCGCCGCCTCCGGCGATGCTGAAAGCCTTCGAATCGGCAATGGCCTGGGCGATGGTTTGTGTGCCGTGTTCAAACGCTGCGAATTCAAACACGCCGACAGGACCGTTCCAGACGATGGTGCCTGCGGACTTGAGTTGCGTGGCCAGACGTGCTGCTGTTTCGGGCCCGATGTCCAGGATCAAGTCGTCCGCTTCGACATCCGTTGCGGGTTTGATGGTGGCGGGGGCATCGGCCGAAAAGGTCTTGGCGACCACCACGTCGGTGGGGATCGGCACTTCAGCGCCTCGGGCCTTCATCGACGCCATCACGGATCGGGCTGCATCCAGCAAATCGGGCTCTGCCAGGCTTTTGCCGATGGGCAGCCCGGCAGCGAGCATGAAGGTATTGGCAATGCCTCCCCCCACGATGAGTTGGTCCACTTTGTCGGCGAGACTCTGCAGAATGGTGAGTTTGGTCGATACCTTTGAGCCCGCCACAATCGCAGCCAGTGGGCGCTGGGGATGCGCCAGCGCTTTCGTCAGGGCATCAATTTCGGCAGACAGCAACGGGCCGGCGCAGGCAACGGGAGCAAACTGGGCAATGCCATAGGTCGTGCCTTCTGCGCGGTGGGCGGTGCCAAAGGCATCGTTCACGAAGATGTCGCACAGCGCGGCCATCTTGCGGGCCAGTGTTTCATCGTTTTTCTTTTCCCCTGCGTTCAGCCGGCAGTTTTCCAGCAGAACGATCTGGCCGGGGGCGATGGTTACGCCGTCGACCCAGTTGGACACGAGCGGAACGTCTCGGCCCAACAGCTCCGACATCCGCTCTGCCACGGGTGCCAGCGAGTCTTCGGGCTGAAATTTACCTTCGGTCGGGCGGCCCAGGTGGCTTGTCACCATGACCGCGGCGCCGGCGTCCAGTGCCATGCGGATGCACGGAATCGAGGCCCGGATGCGGGTGTCTTCCGTAATGCGTCCGGCGTCGTCCTGCGGAACATTCAGGTCGGCTCGGATGAAGACGCGTTGGCCTTGGGCCTTGCCCTGAGCGCACAGATCGGAAAAGCGGAGGATATTCATGGCGGGAGGGGAGATGGAGGCTTGGAAGTTGTCATTTTAGTTGTCGCCTGAAGCAGGGCGTTTCTGTCGCCAGTGCACCCGTGGAACCGGCGTTGCCGGGCCACCGGGTGCGGCCCCTTGGGGTGAAGGCGCCGAAAGCGACTCCGGGGCAGCTTCTTTTTCTACCAGCCCCAGCCAATGTGCAGCGGCAAGTACACCACCATGCCCAGCACGATCGTGCCCAGGATGTCTCTGCGCCAAAAGTAGTAAAGACTGGCGCACAACACGGCTGGCAGGCGGGCGTCCATCAAGGTGCCAATGAGTTGGCCCTGGCTCATGAGAATCTCTGGGGCGATGACGGCGGTCAGCGCCGCCAGCGGGGCGTATTTGAGCCCGCGCTTGAGCCAGTCGGGCAGTGGCAACTCTTTCTCGGGAATCATGAAGAATGCGCGCGACACCACCGTAATGATGGCCAGACCGACTGTGGCAATCAGCGGCTCGATCCACGAACCATTCATGGGTGGCTTTCTTCGCGCAATGCCACCACATCGCCCGCCTGGACGTGTTCAAGTTCTTCGGGTGGCAATACGCTGTTGGCTGGCACCAGCAAAAGCGCGGGTTTGCGCCGGCTGCGGTCCACGGCCTCCATCAACAGGCCCGCAGCCACAGCAGCGGCCAGTGCCACAAGGATGTTGAGTTTGAGTGGCAGCGCAAACGCGGCGATGGCTGCGGCTGCGGCAACACCGGTGGCCAGCCAGGTGGCCCGGTCAAACAGCAGCGACAAGAGCACGCCCAAGAGCGCCAGTACCCCTGCAAAGCCCAACCCCCACGACAGGGGGACCGCATTGGCCAGCAAAATGCCGGCGATGGAGGGCACCTGCCAAGCCAGCCAGTTGGAGCAGGCAGCGCCCCAAAAATACGGCAGCTGGTCAGCCTGGGGCCGTGGATCGGGAAACCGTTTCATGAACGCGACATAGATCACGTCCCCGCTGAAATAGCCGACCGCGAGGCGCTGGCGAAGCGGCAGGTGGGCAAAGTAGCTGCGCCACATGCTGCTGAAAATCACAAAGCGCAGGTTCACACAGGCGGCGGTGAGCCAGACGACCCACAGGGGTGCGCCGACGGACAGGAGTGGGATCACCGCCAGCTGGGCGCTGCCGGCATACACGAGCAGCGACATGAAAATGGCCATGCCCACCGCCATGCCGCTTTTGACCATGGCGACACCGGTGACCAAGCCCCATGCCGCAATGCCCAGCGATGTGCCCGCCATGTCGGCGGCGGCCAGCCGGAAGGCCGGGTGGCTCACCGTGCTGCGGAGGGCTGCCCGTGTCGTGCTCATGCCGAGGTTGTCCCCAGCACCATTCCCGGCTGCACATCGAAGCCGCGCAGAAAATCAGCCGCATTCAGCCGCTTGCCCCCCGCGCGCTGCAGCGTCGTCAGTCGCAGTGACTGGCCATCCCCACACACCACCACAACACCGTTGTCGTTTGTGGATAAAACAAGCCCGGGGTGCTTATCTGATAAGCACTGATTGCTATCAATTTCATAGCTCCATATTTTGATGACCTCGCCGCTGCATTCGGTGCTGGCGCCAGGGAATGGGTCGAATGCGCGGATCCGTTGCCCGATCTGTGCTGCGGGCAATGCCCAGTCAATCGCGCTCTCTGATTTTTCGATCTTGTGGGCATACGTCACGCCTTGTGCCGGTTGCGCTGTGGCGGCAAGACCGCCACAGGCCGCCATCTCCAGGGCTTCCACGATGAGCCGCCCACCGAGTGCAGCGAGGCGGTCATGGAGCGCGGCGGTGGTGTCCGTGGGGGTGATGGCCATGCGCTCGACCAGCAGCATGTCGCCCGTGTCCAGGCCTGCATCCATTTGCATGATGGTGATGCCCGTCTCGGTATCACCGGCCTCAATGGCGCGGTGAATGGGGGCCGCGCCACGCCAGCGGGGCAAAAGACTGGCGTGAATGTTCAGGCAACCCAGCCCGGCACGCCCTGCGTTTTCATTGTTTTCTGAAGAGCGGGTGGTGCGCATGGCGTCTAGTACCCACTGCGGCAGGATCAACCCATAGGCCGCCACCACCATCACGTCGGCGTGGGCGGCAAGCAGCGCCTCGCGTGCGGTCTCGGCGTCGTGGGGATATTTGCCGTCAAGGCGCAGGCTGCGGGGCTGCGCCACCGGGATGTCGTGCTCCAGCGCACACTGTTTGACGGGGGAGGCCTGCAGCTTCATGCCACGGCCCGCGGGCCGGTCGGGCTGCGTGAGAACCAGCGGCACAGTGAATCCGGCGGCCAGCAAACGCTGCAGCGCAACACGTGCAAATTCCGGGGTGCCTGCAAAAACGACTCTCATAAGATCTGGTCTGGTAAAAGCGCCACAGAGGACGCAGGCGGCATTCGCCGGGGATTCAGTCGCGGTCGTTATCGAACAGGGGCAGCTCGTCGGTGAAGGTAACCCTACGCACCCACCCTTGTGGATCAACATGGACATGGGCCAGCCGGGGATCCGAGTTTTGCAGGAAGTGATAGGTCCAGATGTCGCCGTCAAACCGCGCTACGCGCTCTATTCGCAGCGGGGGGCCAAAGGTGCGCTGCAACTCGGCGGTCGTCCAGTCTCCCTTTGTGATCTGTTCGAAGCGGGTTTGTTGCAGGACCTGTTCGTTGCGCACCAAGCGCCCCTCGTGGTCGAAATCGAGGATGTAAGCCTCATACCCTGCGGGCAATGCGGAATACAGCAACCGCTCTCCGCCCGACGAAAGCGGGAAGCTGGCTGTGGGCACTCCCTGGCGCGAAACGATATCGATCCGCCGCGCCCCGAGGTTTTCGTTGAACGGCGTGGCACAACCTGCGATGTGTCCCAGCAGCACGACCAGCGCCAAAAGCGACACCACTCTGACGCCCCGCCGAAGGGGGCGGAGCGCCAAGTCCATCACTCTCGGTTCTCCCGCTGCTGCTTGACCATTTTGGTCTTGATGCGGTTGCGCTTGAGTGGGGACAGGTACTCTACAAACACCTTGCCCATCAGATGGTCCATCTCGTGCTGGATACAGACAGCCAGGAGATCATCGGCTTCGATGACGCGTGATTGGCCCTGCGCGTCCATCGCTTGCACGTGTACCGCATCAAACCGCTCCACGCCATCGTAGATTCCGGGGACGGAGAGGCAGCCCTCTTCGTTGATGTGCTTTTCGGCGCTGGTCCAGACGAGTTCTGGATTGATGAGAACCAGGGGCTGGTCGCGTCCCTCGGACACGTCAATGACCAGCAGGCGCTCGTGAATGTTGACTTGTGTTGCTGCCAAGCCGATGCCGTGGGCGTCGTACATCGTGTCCAACATATCGGACACCAGCGCGCGGATACGGTCATCCACCGCTTGAACCGGGCTTGCGACGGTGTGAAGACGGGGGTCCGGATAACAGAGAATGGGAAGGATTGCCATGGATACGGGTGTGATATGTCGCTATTTTCGCCACTTTTGAGATCTGCTGCTGCGTTCCAACCCAATAATCGTTGCCGAATCAAGGGCTTGAGCAGAGAATCTAAGAAGATTCGTAACGTATTTGCCCGGTCTCTCGCACGCTGCGAGCGTCGTGGCGTCTGTGAGGGGGGGTTTCACAATGCATGAAAAAAGGAACAACATGACGGCATTCACCAGTGTGCGGCGAACCGCCCTGGGCGCGCTCACTATCGTCGCTGGCGCAATGCTCGTCATGCCGGTTCAGGCGCAAAACTTTCCCATCTCCAGTGGCCAGCGTGCCACTGCGCAGCAGGTTTCAGAGCGCGGAGTGCCGCTTGAAGAATTGGCTCCCAACGCCCCCGATACGTATGTGGTCAAGCGCGGCGACACGCTCTGGGGTATTTCTGGCATGTACCTGAAGCGGCCATGGCGATGGCCTGAGCTGTGGGGCATGAACATCAAGTCCATTCCCAATCCCCACCTGATTTTTCCTGGACAGACGCTGTATCTGGAAAGGGACGGTGCCTACGCCCGTTTGCGCCCCAGCCGCTCCAGCGAGCCTGAAACCGTTCGTGTATCACCGCGCACCCGAAGCGACAGCCTTGCGGATTCTGCGTTGCCGACACTCAAGCAGCATCTGATCGAGCCCTTCCTTGTCGAGCCTTTGGTGGTGGATGCGCAGGTTCTGCTGCATGCCCCGCGCGTGATCGCTACCACCGAAGAACGTGTGTTGATGTCCAGTGGCGACCGCGTCTACGTTCGTGGCGACGCAGCATCACCCGTGCTTGCTGAGGCGGGGGAGCCGCGCTTCTACCGAGTTTTCCGTGACGCCGTGGCCCTCAAAGATCCCGTATCCGGAGAAGTGCTCGGTTACGAAGCGCAGTACTTGGGCAAGGCAGAGTTGGTGCGCGGTGAGTCCTTTGAAGAGGTTCCAAATGGCAAAGGCGGATATACCGCTGAGTATGTGCCTGCAACCGTTGCTCTTTCCGCGACCAAAGAAGAGGTCAAGGCTGGCGATCGGCTGTTGCCGGCACCTGCTCGCGCTTTCACCAACTACATCCCACGTGCGCCCGAAGTGGATGTCGATGCCAGCGTGGTCTCTATCTACGGCAGTACTGCTGTGACTTACGCCGCGCAAAACCAGGTGATTGCCATCAACAAAGGGACTGAGGATGGTATTGAGGCAGGCTATGTGCTGGACCTTGTGACCAAAGGGGGCCGCATTAAGGATTCCACCGATGCCCGCAAACCCATGATCAAGCTGCCCAGCGAGATCAATGGCACCGCGATGGTGTTCCGCACTTTTGATCGTGTGTCCTACGCCCTGATCCTGGAGATCCGCGATGGCGTGCGGGTGGGCGACCGCTTGGTCAACCCCAAGTAGTTTTTGATGGGGTGTGGCGGGGCCTTCTCTTGAAGGCGGGCTCGCGCTGCTACCTGTTGTGAGTCCGCAGACGATGGATCGCGAAGAGCTTGGAGCATGGCTGCGCCTGACGCTGACCCCAGGAGTTGGCAATGGCGCCGCGCGTCGACTGCTGTCGTATTTTGGGTTGCCCCAGGCTATTTTTCAGCAAACCGTCGGAGCCCTCCAGCACTGTGTGACCGAGGCCCAGGCGCGGGCGCTGTGTGATATCCCATCCACTTGGCAGAAGCTCTTGGAAGTCACCTGCCAGTGGCTGGTCGACGCGGATCCCCAGGGGCCCACACGCGACATTGTGACCCTGGGTGACGCCCGGTATCCGCAAGCGTTGCTCGAAACGGAAGACCCGCCGCTGCTGCTGTATGTGATGGGGCCGGCGCATATCGTCGCGCACCGGCCATTCCCCATTGGATCGTGCCTTGCTGTGGTCGGAAGCCGCAATCCCACACCCCAGGGCGCGGAAAACGCCCGGCTCTTCGCGCGTGCCTTGCACAGTGCGGGGCTGACCATTGTTTCGGGGCTGGCGTTGGGGGTCGATGCGGCGGCCCATGAAGGCGCGCTCGATGCGGCGGTTGGTGATGGCAATGGGGTGGCCACAATTGCGGTAGTGGGTACCGGACTGGATCGTGTCTACCCCCGCAGGAACCTTGATCTCGCGCACCGTATTGCTGCCAACGGCTTGCTGATCAGTGAGTACCCCTTGGGTACGCCGCCATTGGCGGCCAATTTTCCCAAGCGAAATCGCATCATCTCCGGGCTGTCTCAAGGCACCCTGGTGGTTGAAGCCGCGCTGGCATCCGGATCGTTGATTACCGCGCGTATGGCGGTAGAGCAAGGGCGTGAAGTTTTTGCGATTCCAGGCTCGATTCACGCGCCGCAGTCGCGTGGCTGCCATGCACTCATCAGGCAGGGGGCTAAACTGGTGGAGTCCGCCCAGGATGTTTTGGAAGAGTTGAAAATGCCTGCGCCACCGTCAGGCGGCATCACCGACCGAGTGGCTGACACAGGAACGTTGCCAGAGGCAGGTCAGAACAATCAAAACCCAGTGCTGAGCGCGCTGGGTTTTGATCCGATGGGTATGGACAGCCTGATTGCCCGGACCGGCATGGACGCTCCGTCACTGCAGGTGGCATTGCTGGAGCTGGAGCTTGCGGGTTGTGTTGCCCGCTTGCCCGGAGGGCTATTCCAGCGCGTCGGCGTCGGTTGATGCGCGTAGCTCGCGGCGCGTGGTGTCAGTCCAGAAGCCGCTCAGGGTTTGCATCGAGTTTGGCCAGCGCATCCCGGGTGGCGCGTAGTGTGAGGCCTTCTTCGTCTTGCGCCACAAGCAAACCGGCCTGCAAATAGGCGGCCAGGCGACGCAGCTGAATTAGGTAGCTGCTCCCGTCGATAGCGGCGAACAGATGCAGTTGTTTGCGCTGGCTTTGCCACGCGTACTGCACCTGCGCCGATGCGCCGTTGTGGTCCAGGGTGTACCAGGCGCCGGGTTGCAGCTCCTGCGCCCAGGCCACCATGGCATCGTCAACGGGCGCACCATTGTCGGCGACCACGTGGATCGACGAGGCATCAATGCCCAGCATCATCTCGATGTTGTCGGCACTGAGTGGCATGTCGCCCAGGGTCGCATCATTGATGAAATCTTCCAGGTTGGCCAAGCGCTTGGCCATGGCATCAATATGCGCCTGGGGAATAGAAGCCGTTTTCGACAGGAATGCGTCGGCCAGCGTGTCGGTCAGTGTTTTGATCTGCGCATCCTGATCGGCGCCACTGACCCCCAACAGGGTGAGCCCCTGGCGCAATTGCTGCAGCAATGCGGGTAGATTTTGTATGACCTGTGCGCGATCGCTGCGGTTGGGTTTGGCGCTGGCCGCCCACACCAGATCCGCAGCGGTGCGCTTGAGGGTGATCGTGTCCGCATGTTGCGGGCCGTCGCGCACTGCGGACAAGGCCAACACTTCCGCCCAGGTCTTGAAAAGAAACTCGCGGATTTCATCGCGCACCGGCATTTCGCGCAGCATGGTGCGCAGCTCAATCGTGTATTGGATGGCCAACGTTTCCCGTTGCTCGACCTGTTGGGCAACACTGACCAGCCTTGAGGTCGCCTGCTTTTCGGTCAGGAATTTCGACAGAAACTTTTCAAACTCGTCATGCACCAGCTGGAAAACCCGACGACCCGTTTCTGGGTATTGCTCAATCACCTGCACTACGCGGCGGATTTCTGCCTCCAGCGCGCTTCCGTTGATGGCGGTGGCGTTAAAGCCCAGAACGCAAGCCCCCATGCGGTCAATCAGTTTGCGAGCAGGGTGATCAAGGTTGCTGAAAAACTCGGGTTCTGCCAGAGCCACGCGCAGAACGGGAACCTGTAGCCGCGCAAACCACACGCGCACAGCGGGGGGAATTCGATCCTCGGCCAGAATGCTCTGGAACATCAAGGCCACCACTTCAATGATGGCCTTCTCGCCGGTGGTGGTCGCTTTTTTCTTGAGCTCGGTAGAACGCTCGCGCACGGTTCCGACGAGTTGAACCACCGCTGCCGGGCTGTAGTCCTCCATCAAGGTGGCGACGCCGCTGTAGTAGGTGTCCGCATGCACCCGCTGCGCCGTGAGCGCGTGGGCAAGCGCGGCAGAGGCCGGTGGCGCGTTGACCATGTCAAAGCCGGTGTTGGGTTGGGTCAAAAGTCGGCGCAATTGGCCCATGACCCCTTGGGCGCGCTGGCGTGCGCGCACAAGAGGTGTCATGCCGTTGGCGAAAGCCGTGGGCATGCCCGGATGTCCTGGGTAGCCTGCAGACGGAGACTGCATGCGCCCCGGGTACGCAACAGCATGGCTGCCCATGGGGGGGGCCATGCCGCCGCGTGCAGCACTCACCATGGCTTCGCGTGTTTGTGCCAAGGCGCGTGACGCCAAGCCGCCCGCGCCGGATTCGCCACTGCCCGTCACTGTGCCGCCCGTGGTACGCCGCACGCGAGATTTGAGATCTGCCTGGGGCGTGACGCCCTGCTCCACATAGAACACGTTGACCGCCTGGTACTGCTTTTGCAGCAGGTTGGCCAGATCACGTTGCAAAGGGTCCACCACGGTCAAGAGATCGGTGCGGGGCAGCCCTGTCTCGACCCATTGCTCCACCAGCAAGAGGCACACAGATTCGGGGCGCAGGATATCGCTGCCCTCAAGCTCCTGACCTTCAAGAGATTGGGTCCGCTGGCGCAGGGTGTCGAACTGCTGATTGACCTGTTCGCTGATCGTGAGCGCCATGCGAGCGGCCAGGATCTTGTTTTCCACCACATCATCACTGAGCAGCTCAAATTGGCTGGCTCCCATGACGCCTGCGGACTGGCCCCGGGTGGTGCTGATGTGAGGCGCCAGGGCTTCCTGCCAGGCCGTGCTGACACGTTTGATCCAGGCCGCGTGGTGTTGCTGGTATTGCATCCACGCATCGCGGTGCGACTGCATCTGGCGCGCAGTGCCCGTCTGGCTCATCAACGTCGCCAGAAAGTCGAGAACGGTTTTGTCCACCTCCGGCAAGCCGGCGCAAATGCCCTCTACGAACCGTTGGCGCGCCTGGCGGGCCAGGCGGCGCTGCGGAACGGAGGAGGGCGTAGGCTGCATGGGTGGATGTTAGCGGGTCAGACGGTGGCTCCCGCATTGGGGTCATTTGGATCTTCATCCTTTTTGGCGACCTTGACCAGATCTTCCCGTTTCACCCCGAGCCACATGGCAATAGCGGCGGCCACAAATACCGATGAGTAAATGCCGAACAGGATGCCGATGGTCAGCGCCAACGCAAAATAATGCAGGCTGGGGCCCCCGAAAAAGAACATCGACAGCACCATGGCTTCGGTCGATGCGTGGGTAATGATCGTGCGGCTCATCGTGCTGGTGATGGCGTGGTCGATGACCTCGTGCGTGTTCATCTTGCGGTATTTACGGAAGGCTTCCCGAATCCGGTCAAAGATCACCACCGACTCGTTCACCGAATAGCCGAGCACCGCCAGCACGGCGGCCAGGACGGACAGTGAGAACTCCCACTGGAAAAACGCAAAGAAGCCCAGGATGATCACCACGTCGTGCAGGTTGGCGATGATGGCGGCCACACCGAACTTCCACTCAAAGCGCATGGCCAGATAAAGCACGATTCCCAGTACCACCACGCCCAGCGCCATCAAGCCCCCGTGCACCAGCTCTTCGCCCACCTGCGGTCCGACAAACTCGGTGCGACGCAGCGTGACGGCCGGGTCAATCGTCTTGAGTGCCGCCAGCACCTGCTCGCTTTGCTGGGCTGACGTCACGCCCTTTTGCACGGGCAGGCGAATCATCACGTCGCGCGCCGTGCCGAAATTCTGCACCTGCACGTCGGGGTAACCCATGCCCGCCACCGTCTCCCGCACCTTGGCGAGTTCGGCGGGCTGGCTATAGGCGACTTCCATGACCGTGCCGCCCGTGAACTCCACCGACAGGTGCAGCCCGCGTGTGAGCAGGAAGAAGACGGCCAGGGCAAAGGTGATGAAGGAGATCGCGTTGAAGACCAACGCGTGCTTCATGAACGGGATGTCTTTTCTGATTCGGAAAAATTCCATGATTTCTTATCCTTTTTCCGGAATTTCCAGAGGAAGCGCACGCGATGCAGGAACCAAACATTCCATGGTTTGCCTCCTTTAGTTCGTTTTGACCACGGCGGTGTCGGCGTCTGGTTTCCAGACCTGTCCAATCGACACGCTCTTGAGTTTCTTTTGGCGGCCGTACCAGAGGTTCACTATGCCGCGCGAGAAGAACACCGCCGAGAACATGCTGGTCAGGATGCCGATACAGTGCACCACGGCAAAACCGCGCACGGGGCCAGAGCCAAACGCCAGCAGTGCCAAGCCCACGATCAGCGTGGTGACGTTGGAGTCCAGAATCGTCGCCCAGGCGCGGTCATAGCCCATCTGGATGGCGGCCTGCGGCGACACACCTGAGCGCAGTTCCTCGCGGATGCGCTCGTTGATCAGCACATTCGAGTCGATCGCCACACCCAGTGCCAGCGCCATGGCGGCAATACCGGGCAGCGTCAGCGTGGCTTGCAACATCGACAGGATGGCCAGCAGGAGCAACACGTTTACAGAGAGCGCCACCGTCGAGAAAACACCGAACAACCGGTAATACACACACATGAAAGCGGCCACGGCCAACATGCCCCAGACCACGCTGTGGATGCCGCGATCGATGTTGTCGGCCCCCAAGCTCGGGCCGATGGTGTATTCCTCGATGATTTCCATCGGCGCGGCCAGCGAACCAGCCCGCAGCAGCAGCGCGGTGTCATTGGCTTCCGCCGTGGTCATTCGGCCAGAAATCTGCACGCGGCCACCGCCGATTTCAGAGCGGATCACAGGGGCTGTGACCACTTCGCCCTTGCCCTTTTCGAACAGGACAATCGCCATGCGCTTGCCGATGCTCTCGCGCGTGACGTCGCGGAAGATGCGCGAACCCTTGGCGTCCAGCGTGAGGTTCACGGTAGCTTCCTGGGTCTGGCCGTCAAAGCCGGGCTGGGCGTCGGTGAGGTTTTCACCCGTCAGGATGACCTGCTTTTTCACGATCACCGGCTGGCCGCTGCGCTCCAGGTAACGCTCCGAACCAAACGGCACGGGCCCACGGCCGGTTTCGGCGGCGCGTGCCTCGGTGCCTTCGTCGACCATGCGCACTTCCAGCGTGGCCGTGCGGCCCAGGATGTCCTTGGCCTTGGCGGTGTCCTGCACGCCGGGCAACTGCACCACGATGCGGTCCACGCCTTGCTGCTGGATGACGGGCTCGGCCACGCCGAGTTCGTTGATCCGGTTGTGCAGCGTGACGATGTTCTGCTTGAGCGCTTGTTCTTGCACGCGGCGCATGGCCTCGGGCTTGATGGAGGCGCGCAGTTTGAACTCGGTGCCGTCGGGGGTGCTGGTGACCTGCAGGTCGGCGAACTGGTCAGAGATCAGGTTGCGTGCGGCCGTCATGGTCGCCTCGTCACGCACCTTGATGTCGATGTTCTGGCCCTCACGGCTGATGCCGCCGTGGCGAATGTTCTTGTCGCGCAGCGCTGTGCGGATATCGCCCGAATACGACTCGGCTTTTTTGGTCAAGGCGGCCTGCATGTCCACTTGCAGCATGAAGTGCACGCCGCCGCGCAAATCCAGGCCGAGATACATGGGGTTGGCGTGCAGGGCCTTGAGCCACAGCGGTGAGCGCGACACCAGGTTCAGCGCCACGATGTACGACGCATCGTTGGCGTCTGGCACCAGTGCTTTCTGGATGGCGTCTTTGGCCTTGAGCTGGTTGTCGGGCGTATCAAAACGCGCGCGCACCGAGTTGCCTTCCAGTGCCACAAAGTCGGGCTTGACGCCTGCCGCCTTGAGCACCTCTTCCACCTGCTGCTGCACCGCAGCGTCCACCTTGATGGTGGACTTGGCCGACGAGACCTGCACAGCAGGTGCCTCGCCAAAGAAATTGGGCAGGGTGTACAACGCCCCCACCAGCAGCACGATCACCAGGATCGCGTACTTCCAGACCGGATAACGGTTCATGATCGCGCTCTTATGTCAGTTGTGCATGGCGCAGCGCGCCGACCCCCTGCCAGGGACACCGTTGAACTGGTTCTACCAGCCCCGTGGTGTCGTCCCCCTTCACGCGCTGAAAGCGAGCGAAGGGCGAAGCGGCAAAGCCGCTCAGGGGGATTCATCTTTCTCTTTACTTGACCGAGCCCTTGGGCAGAACCTGAACCACGGCACTGCGTTGCAGTTGCACTTCGACGCCGCTGGCGATCTCGATGTGCAGGAAGCCTTCAGACAGTCGCGTGACCTTGCCAACGATGCCACCGGAGGTCGCAACTTCGTCGCCCTTGGCGATCGCGTCGATCATGGCGCGGTGTTCTTTCTGGCGCTTCATCTGGGGGCGGATCATGACGAAGTACAGCACCACAAACATCAGCACCAAGGGCAGCATGCCCGTGAGCGACGACATCATGCCGCCGCCACTTGCGGCTGCGGCGGGTGCGGTCTGGGCGAAAGCGGAAGAAATAAACACGGGCAGGACTCCACAATGGAATGGACAACAAACTAAACCCGCTGCGGGTGGCACGCTTTTGAGCGACCTGGCGGGGAACAGGGCATTGTATGCGGGGCTCCCCGCTGGGCTGAAAGCGCGAAAACCCGGGCGCGCGCGGGTGTTTGCGGCTCCGACAGGGCGAACGGTCTGATTTTTAACGAAATCAGCTTCTAGAGCTTATCGGATAAGCGCTAGCAGCTATCAATTCAGGAGTTTTGTTGCGGCGGTGGGTGCAGCATGCCCCGGTGGGTCTGCACTGCCTGCAACACCAGCGGGTGCAGGCCCGCGCCGCCGCTGTCTACGTGGGCCAGAAAACGCTGGCGCATGCGAGGCACCCAGAATTTGCGGATGTGCTGGGCGATACCTTCCAGCGCTTCGGGGCGGTCGGGCATGGCTTCAAAGAAGTGGCCGATCTGATTGGCCATCTTGACCAGGGGATCAGTGTGCATGGGGAGTGGCTCCTTTCGGGGGGCGCGGTCGCAGTGCGTCCCAGCCCAGGCGTTCGGGGCCGCAATAGACCACCAGGTCCTGTTGTCGTGCAAATCCGACCAGCGTGAGGCCGGCGCGCTCGGCCGTGGTGACGGCAAACGAGGTGGGGGCCGACACGGCGGCCAGCAAGGGCACGCCGGCAGACGCCGTTTTTTGCACCATCTCGAAGCTGGCGCGGCTCGTCACGGCGATGAAGCCGTGTGCTGGATTCACGCCGTTCATCGCCAGAGCGCCAATGAGCTTGTCGAGGGCGTTGTGGCGACCCACGTCTTCGCGCAGCCAGCGCACCTCGCCGTCGGCGTTGCACCACGCGGCCGCATGCACGGCGCCTGTGGCCTGCTGCAGGGTTTGCAATTCGCAGAACTGCGACATGGCGCGGGCAATGGCGGCGCGGTCAAGCGGGCGCGCGCCGGCGGTGGGAGACAAAGGCGGCAATTCACGCGCCACATGCGCCAGGCTTTCGGTGCCACACAGGCCACAACCGGTGCGCCCCGTCATCGAGCGACGGCGTTCCTTGAGTCGCGCAAAGGCGCCGTTTGCCACCGAAAGGTGCAGTGTGATGCCCAGCGCGGAGGGCTCTTCCTCCACGCTATACAACTCGCTGGCGTGCGAAAGAATGCCCTCGCTGAGCGAAAAGCCCAGTGCGAAATCGGCCAGGTCGAGCGGGGTGGCCAGCATCACCGCGTGCGAGATGCCGTTGTATTCCAGCGCCACAGGGACTTCGTCGGCCACCCAGTCGTCCAGGCTGAAATCGGTGCCCCCGCGCACGCCGCGCACGGGCAGCACACGGGCGCCTTCGCAAAAGCCAATGGCCTCGGGCGGGCCGCCTGTCAGGGTGGGGGGGGATTTGTGGTGTGCCATGGGCGTTGTTGCCTCGTTCATCGGGACTGCACCACCAGCCCTGCACGTGTGTGCAGCAGCTCCTGCTGCACCGCGTGAAAACGGCTGTGCTCTTTTTGCCAGGCCGAGGGCTGCATCACCGGCATGACCTGCACGGCCGTCACCTTGTATTCGGGGCAGTTGGTGGCCCAGTCGGAGTTGTCGGTGGTGATGACGTTGGCGCCCGATTCGGGGAAGTGGAAGGTGGTGTAAACCACGCCCGGCTGCATGCGCTCCGACACGTCGGCACGCAGCACCGTTTCGCCCGCCCGGCTCTGGATGCCCACCCAATCCCCATCGCGGATACCGCGCTCTTCGGCGTCATGTGGGTGGATTTCGAGCAAGTCTTCGCTGTGCCACAACACGTTGTCGGTGCGCCGCGTTTGTGCGCCCACGTTGTATTGCGACAGGATCCGCCCGGTGGTCAGCAGCAGCGGAAAGCGGCGCGTGACCTTCTCGTCGGTGGGAACGTACTGCGTGCGCATGAAGCGCCCCTTGCCGCGCACGAACCGGTCCACGTGCATGGTGACCGTACCTTCGGGCGGTGTGCTGGCATTGCAGGGCCACTGCACACTGCCCAGGCGGTCAAGCAGGTCGTAGTTCACGCCGGCAAAGCTGGGGGTGAGCGCTGCGATTTCGTCCATGATCTGCGCTGGGTGGCTGTAGGGCATTTCATACCCCAGCGCACGCGCCAGCTGCACCGTAACCTCCCAGTCTGCATAGCCCCCCAGCGGCGCCATCACTTTGCGTACCCGCGAGATGCGGCGCTCGGCGTTGGTGAAGGTGCCGTCTTTTTCCAGGAAGGACGAGCCCGGCAAGAACACATGCGCGTACTTGGCGGTTTCGTTCAGGAAGATGTCCTGCACCACGATACATTCCATCGCCATCAGGGCGGCGGCCACGTGTTGGGTGTTCGGGTCCGACTGAACAACGTCCTCGCCCTGGCAATACAAGCCCTTGAATTCGCCCGCCATGGCGGCGTCGAACATGTTGGGGATGCGCAGGCCCGGCTCGGGGTTGATGCGCACGCCCCAGGCCGCCTCGAACGCACCACGCACCGTGCTGTCCGACACATGGCGGTAGCCCGGCAGCTCGTGCGGGAAGGCGCCCATGTCGCAGGAGCCCTGCACGTTGTTCTGCCCACGCAGCGGGTTCACGCCCACCCCCTCACGCCCCACGTTGCCAGTGGCCATGGCCAGGTTGGCGATGCCGATCACCATCGTCGAGCCCTGGCTGTGTTCGGTCACGCCCAGGCCGTAGTAAATGGCGGCGTTGCCTCCTTTTGCATACAGGCGGGCGGCACCGCGCATTTCAGCGGCAGGCACCCCGGTGATGGCCTCGGTGGCTTCGGGCGAATGTTCGGGCTGTGCCACAAAGCTGCGCCAGTCGTCGAAGGATTTGGTATCGCAGCGCTCGGCCACAAAAGCTTCGTCCACCAGGCCCTCGGTGACCACCACATGCGCCAGTGCCGTGATCAATGCCACGTTGGTTCCCGGCTTGAGCTGCAGATGGTGCTGCGCGCGAATGTGGGGCGACTTCACCAGCTCGATGCGGCGCGGGTCGGCCACGATGAGCTTGGCCCCCTGGCGCAGGCGCTTTTTCAGGCGCGCGCCAAACACCGGGTGCCCGTCGGTCGGGTTGGCGCCAATCACCATCACCACGTCGGCTTTTTCCACCGACTTGAAGGTCTGCGTGCCTGCGGACGTGCCCAGCGTCACGCCCAGGCCGTAGCCCGTGGGCGAATGGCACACCCGCGCACAGGTGTCCACGTTGTTGTTGCCGAAGGCGGCGCGCACCAGCTTTTGCACCAGATAGCCCTCCTCGTTGGTGCAGCGTGACGACACGAGGCCCCCAATCGAATCCTTGCCATGCTCGGCCTGGATGCGGCGAAAGGCGCTGGCTGCGTGTGCCAGGGCCTCTTCCCAGCTCACCTCGCGCCACGGGTCGGTGATTTTTTCGCGCACCATGGGCGTGGTGATGCGGTCCTTGTGGGTGGCATAGCCCCATGCAAAACGCCCCTTCACACACGAATGGCCTTCGTTGGCCTTGCCGTCTTTCCAGGGCACCATGCGGATGACTTCGCTGCCCTTCATCTCGGCCTTGAAGCCGCAGCCCACGCCGCAATAGGCGCAGGTGGTGGTCACGCTGTGCTCGGGCTGCCCCAGCTCGATGACCTTTTTCTCTTCGAGCGTGGCCGTGGGGCAGGCCTGCACGCACGCGCCGCAGCTCACGCAGTCCGACTCCATGAAGCTGCCGCCCTGCCCTGCCGTGACGCGCGACCCAAAGCCGCGCCCGGTGATGGTCAGTGCAAAGGTGCCCTGCGTTTCTTCGCACGCACGCACGCAGCGGTTGCACACAATGCACTTGGCCGGGTCGTAGGTGAAGTACGGGTTGGACTCGTCCTTGGCGTGGTCGAAATGGTTGGCGCCCTCAAACCCATAGCGCACATTGCGCAGGCCCACCACACCGGCCTGGGTCTGCAGCTCGCAGTCGCCGTTGGAGGCGCAGGTCAGGCAGTCGAGCGGGTGGTCGGAGATATACAGCTCCATCACGCCCTTGCGCAGGTCTTGCAACTTGGGCGTTTGGGTGCGCACCTTCATGCCGGGCTCGGCCGGTGTCGTGCACGAGGCGGGGTAACCCCGGCGCCCCTCGATCTCGACCAGGCACAGGCGGCACGAGCCAAAGGGCTCCAGGCTGTCGGTGGCGCACAGTTTGGGCACCTGGATGCCTGCATCCACGGCGGCGCGCATGAGCGAGGTGCCGCGCGGCACGGTGACCTGTGCGCCGTCGATCTCCAGCGTAACGAGGTCGGCCGATGTGCTGGCGGGCGTGCCGTGGTCGATGTCGGTGTGTTGGTGGCTGAGCATGGTGTTCTCCTGGCCTGGTTGTTCAGGCGGCCGCGCGGTCGGGCGTTGCAAGACCGAAGTCCTGCGGGAAATGGTGCAGGGCCGACAAGACGGGGATCGGCGTCATGCTGCCCATGGCGCACAGCGAGCCGTGCACCATGGTGTCGCACAGGTCGCGCAACAACGCCACCTGCTGCAGCTTGTGGTTCTGTAGCGCGGCCTGCGGCTGTGGCTGCGGGAGCTGTGCGGGCCGCGTCATTTGCTGCAGGCGGTGGTCGTTGGCGCGCAGGACCTTGTCGATCACCTCCACGCCGCGCGTCGACCCAATGCGGCATGGGGTGCATTTGCCACACGATTCGAGCGCACAAAACTCCATGGCGTAGCGCGCCATCTGCGACAGGTTGGCCGTGTCGTCATGCACCACGATGCCACCGTGGCCGATGCCCGCACCGATGGCGGCATAGGCCTCGTAGTCGAGCGGAATATCCCACTGCGACTCGGGCAGGTAGGCGCCCAGGGGCCCGCCCACCTGCACCGCCTTGATGGGGCGCCCCGACGCCGATCCGCCGCCATAGTCATACAGCAGCTCGCGCAGCGTGAGGCCAAAGGCCGTCTCGACCAGCCCGCCGCGCAAGATGTTGCCTGCCAGCTGAAACGGCAGCGTGCCATGCGATCGGCCCACGCCAAAGTCGCGGTAAAACGGCGCGCCACGCGCCAGGATGATGGGCACGCTGGCCAGGGTGATGACGTTGTTGATGACGGTGGGTTGGCCAAACAAGCCCGCCAGCGCAGGCAGCGGCGGCTTGGCGCGCACGATGCCGCGTTTGCCCTCAATGCTTTCGAGCAGCGCTGTTTCTTCGCCGCACACATAGGCGCCCGCGCCCTTGCGCACCTGCAGGTGAAACGCCTTGCCCGAGCCCAGCACGTTGGCTCCCAGAAAGCCCCCGGCCTCGGCCACCGCGATGGCGGCGTTCAGCGTGGCGATGGCGTGCGGGTATTCCGAGCGCACATAGATGTAGCCGTGTGTGGCGCCCACGGCCAGTGCGGCAATGGACATGCCTTCGATCAGCATGAAGGGGTCGCCCTCCATGGTCATGCGGTCCGAGAAGGTGCCCGAGTCGCCTTCGTCGGCATTGCAAACGATGTATTTCTGCGCCGCCTGCGCGCCCGCCACCGTCTTCCATTTGACGCCCGCCGGGAACGCCGCGCCACCGCGCCCGCGCAGGCCCGAGTCGATCAGCGTCTGCACGATGCCCGCGGGCTGCATGGCGATGGCGTTGCGCAGGCCGTCAAATCCGCCATAGGCTTGGTAGTCGGACAGCGAGAGCGGGTCGGTCATGCCCATGCGTGCAAACGTCAGGCGCTGCTGGCGTGCCAGATAGGGAATGGCGCCAGTGGGCCCGTGGCACAGCGAATGCGCGCCGCCCGTGGCCAGTCCCGCGTCGAACAGGGCGGGCACATCGTCCGGCGCCACGGGCCCATAGGCCACCCGCCCGGCGGGGGTGGCCACCTCGACCAGCGGCTCCAGCCAGAACAGGCCCCGCGAGCCATTGCGCACGATGTGGACATCGAGCCCGCGCGCGCTGGCCTCCTGCGCAAGGCGTGCAGCCACCGCATCGGCGCCCACGGCCAGCGCGGCCGAGTCGCGGGGGACATACAGGGTGATGGTGCTCACGGGGTCACCTCCGCAGCGCGCACTGTGGCGCGAGTTGGCTGGGTGGGGGATGGGAAAAGGTGGGCGGTCATCGTTGTCATGGTGGGCTTGGTGGTCATGACGCCTGCCTTGCGTGCGCCACCAGCGCATCGAACTTTTGCGGGGTCATGCGCGCATGCACCTGGCCGTCCACCGTGATGGCCGGTGACGAGGCGCACAGGCCCAGGCAATACGCCGCCTCGACCGTGAAGGCGCCATCGCCCGACTGTGCGTGCAGGCCACACCCCAGGTGCTGGCGCGCATGCGCCAGCAAGGCCTCCGCCCCCCGCGATTGGCAGGCCTCTGCGCGGCACACCTGCACCGTGTGGGGCGTGGGTGGGCTGCTGCGAAAGTGGTGGTAATAGCTGATGACGCCATGCACCTCGGCGCGCGAGAGGTTCAGTGCGTCGGCAATGGCGGGCACAGCATCGGCAGGCACGTATCCCAGCGCGTCTTGCAGTGCGTGCAACACGGGCAACAGCGCGCCGGGCGTGCTGGCCATGTGCGCCAGCACGCCCTGCACCGTGGTGGCCACGTCGCGCGCGGCGGCACCCGTGGGGTGGAGGGGGCTCTTCGTCATCGTGGATATCCTGTGTTGTTCTCTGCGGTGTGCTCTGAAAATGAGAGCTTGCTGCGCTGGATTGATATGGACTTCAATCACTTTTCATATTCAAATCCATCATTTGCAAGCGCTAGCAGCTATCAAATTTGAACCAACCACTACGGTTCAGTGGAAGAACTGGGTCGCACTGCCCAGCGTTCGCCAGACGCCCCAGACCAGGGGGATGCCCACCGCGATCCAGGCCAGCGCCACCACGGCGGTGGGGGTTTGGCCGCCATGGGCCGCACCGGGGTGGCCGTTGCCCACTTCGTTGGCGACGGCGCGGTCATGCGCCAGGTGTTTTTCGTGGGCCAGTTCTTCCGCGCTCATGAACCATTTGGGGTTGAGCGGGCGGATCAGCAGGTTGCACACCAGCCCAATGACCAGGAAGCCGATCAGGATGTACATGGTCTGGTTGTAGACCTGTGCGCGGGGCAGGCCCAGGCCGATTTGGTACTCGCGCATGTAGTTCACCACCACCGGGCCGATGATGCCGGCCGTGGCCCAGGCGGTGAGCAGGCGGCCGTGGATGGCGCCCACCATCTGCGTGCCAAACAGGTCGGCCAGATAGGCCGGCACCGTGGAGAAGCAGCCGCCGTACATGCTCAGGATCACGCAAATCGCCCCCACGAACAGCAGCTGGCTGCCCGCTCCCGCGCTGGCCGGAATGCTGAAATACAGCAGGCTGCCGAGGATGAAAAAGACCGAATAGGTGGTCTTGCGCCCGAGGCGGTCCGACGCACTGGCCCACACAAAACGCCCGCCAATGTTGAACAGCGACAGCAGCGCGGTGAACCCGGCGGCAATCGCCGCGATGGCCGACAGCTGGCCCTTGTCCAGCTCGCCAAAGGCCTTGTCCAGTCCGATCAGATGGCCGCCAAACACCTCTTGCAGCATGGGGCTGGCCATGCCGATCACACCAATGCCGGCGCTCACGTTCATGCACAGCGCCATCCACACCAGCCAGAACTGCGGAATGCCCCAGACCTTTTTCACGTGCACATGGTGCTGCGTGATCATGGTGTTGTGCTTGAGCGCGCTCGGCGGCGTCCAGCCTGCGGGCTTCCAGCTGCTGGGGGGCACGCGGTAGCCCATGGCGCCGGCCATCATGAACACGAAGTAGATCGCCGCCATGGCCAAAAAGGCCTCGACCACCCCCACGCTGGAGGGGGTGGAAAACAGCTTCATCAGCTCGGCGGCCAGTGGCGAGCCGATCATGGCGCCGCCGCCAAAGCCCATGATGGCCATGCCCGTGGCCATGCCGCGCCGGTCAGGGAACCACTTGATCAGCGTGGACACGGGCGAGATATAGCCCAGCCCCAGGCCAATGCCGCCAATCACGCCCGAGCCCAGCCACATGAGCCACAGCTGGTGGGTGTAGATGCCCAGCGCCGAGATCACCAGGCCACCACACCAGCACACCGCCGACACCACGCCGGCCTTGCGGGGGCCCGCGCGTTCCAGCCAGCCGCCCCACAACGCGGCCGAGCAACCCAGCAAGACAAAAAACAGGGTGTACATCCAGCCCAGGCTGGAGATGCGCCAGTCGCATGTGGTGGTGAACAGCTCGGCCATGAGCGACATGTCCTTGGGGCACGCCTGCGCAGCCGTGACCCCGAGCGCGCGGGACAGGGGGAGCCAGAACACCGAAAACCCGTAGGCCATGCCGATGCACAGGTGGATGGCCAAGGCCGCCGGGGGCACCAGCCAGCGGTTGAAGCCCGGCCCGGCGATGGTTCTTTCCTTGTCCAGCCAACCGGCGATGCCGGTCGACGGCCCCATGGGCTCCAGTACAGCTGACATGTTTGTCTCCTTCGTGTTGTTTGAATGCGCTCTGTGGCGCCACGCGAAGTGTCAGCAAACGGCCGGGTTGGGTCTAATTGTTTGTCGTGATGGGTTGATAAGAACCAAAAATCAGGGTTTACCTAGGGACCCTCTTATATGGGCGCCTCCCGGATTGCAAGAACTCGTAAGTGTGGCGATTCAGGAGGCGTCCCTATAAGGCCACATAAGGATCCCTAGGGCCTATTCCGGAGGGCGTGGCAACTCGAACCGGTTGCCGTGGCGCGTAGCCTGGGCCAGCCACTCGGGGCCCTGGGCAAATTGCAAGGCGGCCTCCAGCGTGCGGGACAGGCGGTTGCTGTCGTGCACCATCAGCGCAATCGGCACCTCGATCAATGGCTCCATCAAAGGCAGTGCCTCCAGCTCGCCATAGCCCTGCACGGCATCGACCAGGGCGCCGGGCATGATGCTGCTGACCCGGCCTGCCACCACACTCAGGGCCAGGGTGAGGATGGAGTTGGTCTCGATGGCTGGGCGTGGCATCACCTGCGCGCGCCGGAAGGCGCCGTCCACGATGGACCGGTTGTGCATCTCTCCGGTCAGCAGGCACAACGGCAATTGCGCCGCCTCGGCCCAGGTGGTCGGGGGGCCTTGTTGCAGGCCCGACGGCGACGGCTGCGCGGCGCGGCGCA
>RCMZ01000274.1_pt1 | contig 30986 bp, 24 predicted proteins | sample 2041141 | NCBI WGS metagenome assembly RCMZ01 (sample SAMN09708263, study PRJNA481090) | Wastewater metagenome, whole genome shotgun sequencing project. | biome: sewage; isolation source: Davis station wastewater (DW) | place: Antarctica: Davis Station | collected 2010-03-01 | reverse complement strand
ACCGTCAGGCCCACGTCCAGGTAGCTGACGGATTCGGAAGCGAAGCCGCCCGTGCCCGGCGAAATGGTGGTGGTCACCACGGGCACCCTGTCGCCGATGACGAACTTCGCCTTTTCGCGGTTGCGCACGCGGATGCGCGGATTGGCCAGGATGTTGGCGTCGCCGTCCTTCTTGTTGATGTTGGCCGTCACGGACAGGTCGCTCACGCCAATGCTGCGCTGGTTCAGATTATTCAGGTCGCTGATGGTCAGCCCCATCCCACCCGAGGTGGAAAGTGGCGTCAGGGTCAGGCCCGTAGGCCAGGCCACGCCCAGCTCCAGCAGGCGGCTGCGCTTGACTTCGAGGATTTCCAGCTCCAGCACCACTTCCGCCTCGGGCACATCCTGCAGCGCGATCAGGCGCTCGGCCAGGCGGATCGCCTCGGGCGTGTCGCGCACGATGACGAGGTTGAGTTTTTCATCGGCCACCACGTCGCGCGTCTTCAAAATGGTCTTGAGCGTGTTGGCCACCTGCTTGGCGTCCGCGTTCGCCAGGAAGAAGGTCTTTACCAGCACTTCCTGGTATTCCTTCAATTTCGCCGCCACGTTCGGATAGATCAAAATCGTGTTCGCATCCATCACCTGCTGCTCCAGCTGGTTCGTCACCAGCAGGAAGTAGACGGCCGATTCCACCGTGCTGTTTTTCAGGAAGATCGAGGTTTTCGCATCCGCCTTGACATCCTTGTCGAAGACAAAATTGAGGCCCGAACGTCGCGCGATCAGCTCGAACACCTGTTTCAACGGCGCGTCGCGGAACTCGATGGTGATCGGCTGCTTGTACGATTTGGCCAGGCCCGACTCCACCACGGGCGGCGCGGTTTTCTCATCGACGTCGCGCAGCAGCGCGCGCGCACCGGCGTGATTCGGCTGCTCGGTGAGGATGGCGCTCAGGCGCTGGCGCGCCGGGTCATAGCGCTTGGCCTCGACATCCTTCTGTGCTTCGGCCAGCAACTTGCCCTGGCGCTGTTCGCGTTCGAGCGCGCGCAAGCCGCTGTTGGCGCGCTCGTTCTGCGCATCGATTTCCAGCACGCTCAGGAACGACGCGCGCGCCAGGTCGCCCTGCCCCGCCCGCGCCTGCCCCTCTGCCTGCTGCAGACGGGTGCTGGTGGCGCGCGCTCGCGCCTGCAGATAGGCGCTGCGAAATTGCGCATTGCCGGGATCTTGCTGCAGCGCTTCCTGCAGTTTTTGCAGGCCGGCCGGCACCTGGTCTTGCGCGATCAGCTCGCGCCCGTCGCGGTAGGCTTGCTGCCCGGCGCAGCCGGCCAGCAGCACCAGCAGCAGCGCCGATGAAAAGGAACGGGACATCACTCGAGTACTCCAATGTTGATCTGCTGAACCTGGTTCAACGGCAGATAAGTGAGCGTCATGACGGGCGGCGCGATCGTCACAACCTTGTAGGCGCCATCGATGATGGTATCGGCGCGCACGATATACGTCTTGTCGGCGCGCGACAGGAAGACTTCCCAGGCGCCGTCGGCGGCCGCCTTGCCCAGATAGACGAATGGCAGGGGCGGCGCCATCGGCGGTGGTGGCGGCGGCGCGGCGACCGCCACCATTTTCGGCGGCGGCGGGGTCCAGTTCTGGCTCTGGAAGACGCCATCGGCGCCGCCGAACGTCTCGCCATCCTCGCCCGCCACCTCGCTGCGCGGCAGCAGCGCCAGGATGGCCGGCTGCGCCGCCTGCGGCCTGGCATCGCGCTGGCGCGCGGGCGCCACGGCCCGCTCCACCGCTTCGGCCACCTCGGCCACGGGTTGGCGCTCGCCAAACAGCAGCAAGGCGCCCGCGCCCAGCACGCCCGCCAGCAGCAGGATGTGGCGCGGCGTCATGGCGTTTCTCCCGCGCTGCCGGACGGCGCATCGGTCAAATAGAAGGTCAGGCGCAAGCGCGCTTCGAGCTGCGTATCGGCGATCTGCTCGCGGCGGAAACTCAGTTCATCGAGCGAGGCAAACGGCATGGCGCGCAGCGCCTGCAGCGCGAACCGCCAGACGGCCGCATAACCGCCCTTCAGCGGCAGCATCACCTGGTAAGTGCTGACGCGGCTGGCCTTGTCATAGCTGCTCTTGTATTCGCCCTGCGCCAGCACCAGGCCATGCTTCGCCGCCAGGTCGAACAGCTGCTTGACGTGCTGCTCCGCGTGGCGCTGCGGTCCCAGGGTGGCATAGAAGCGGGCCAGGTTGTCGTTGGCGCTCGCCGCTGGCGCCGCGGCCGCCACGGCCAGCGACGCCACGGGCAAGGGGCGCGCTTCCAGCAGCGCCGCCACGGCGCGCTGCTGCCAGGCCCATACGCCGCCGGCCACGCCCAGCAGGCATAGCGCCACGGCGATGCAGGCCGGCGCGCCGGCCCGGCGCAGCAGCAATTGCGCCTGCAGGCGCGGCGAGCGCAGGTCGATGGCCTTCATGGCGTCCCCCAGCTGGCTTCGACCTGGAAGCGCAATGGCCGGTTCGGATCGAGTTCATTGATTTCATGACGCAGCAGGCGCGCGCGGCCGGCGAACAGGTCCTGCTGCTTGAGCTGCGCGATGTAGGCGATCATGGCGTCGCTGCTCTTCGTTTCCGCCGTGATCTTCAGCACCCGCTTGCGCGCATCCGGCTCCAGCGCCAGCAGCGCGATGTCGGGCGGCGTGGCGCTGGCCAGCGCATCCTGCAAGTCGCGCCACGGCAGATTCAATTGCAGGATGGCCGCATTCACGGCCGCCGCCTGCGCCGGCGCGATCGGCGTGACAGCCACCGGCGCCGGTCCCTGCGCCTGTGCCGCGACGCGCTGCTGGGCGCGCAGCAGCTGCGCCTCGCGCACATGCTGGCGCTGCAGGGCGGCGCTGCCACCATACGCGGCCGCCGCACACAAGGCGAGGCCGGCTACGCCAGCAACCCACACCCAGGCGGGCACGCGGTACAGGCTGCGCCGCCAGTGAGGCGGCGCGAAATCGATATCGAGGCGCGTCATGCCAGCCCTCCGCTGTGCGCCAGCTGCGCGGCGGGCGACAGGGCGCCGTCGGCCACCGGCGCAAACGCCGAGCAGGTCACTGCCGCGGCAGCGCGCGGCGCCAGCCAGGCGGCAGGCGCGGCGCCGCACAACTGCAGCATCGCGGGCGCGGCAACGCCCTGCAGCAGCGCCTCGCGGAGCAGCGTCTGCTCCAGCCATTCCGGCCCGGCGCCGGGCGGCACGCCCAGCGCGCGCACGGCACGCAAGGCGCCATCCTGCACTACGCCCAGGGTCAGCATGCCATCGTGCAGTTGCCCCAGCCAGGAGTGCGTTTGCAAGGCGCCGTGCCAGCGGTTCCAGTGACGCGCGAACTGCGGCGTGATGAAGAGCGGCGCCAGCTTGCGCTGCGCCGCCACGCGGTTGATCTGCGCCAGCAGCGCGCGCGGCGCGGCGCAAAAGAATGGCGTGCGCGCCGTCCAGGCGCCGCTGCTTTGCCACAGCCCGGGCGCATCGCCATACAGCGACTGGAAGCGCAGCGCGGCGGCCGCCTCGAGATCGGCCAGGCGCGTGGCGCCCTGCGGCAGATCCACCTGCCACAGGCGCGCCAGGCCATCGTCGAGCACCACGGACAAGGGCCAGCCCGCGTAGTCGCCTTCCGGCAGCAGCTGTTCCAGCGCCTGCCCCAACGCGGCAAAGTCGCCGTGCAGACCGCTCTGCGGCACGCAGGCCTGCTCGGCCACCAGCGTCCACGCGGGGGCGCGCCAGCGACTGGTGCGCCACAGGCTCACGCTGCCCGCCGCCACGCCCAGGCGCAAGCCCCGTCCCAGGCCAAACCGTTCCAAGCTCAACTTTCCCAAGCCGCTACGCATGCAGAGTGACCCTCTTGATTTCCGTGATGGTGGTGGCGCCCCGCTTGACCAGCTCCAGCGCCGCCAGGCGCAGGCTGCGCGTGCCGTTCGCGTGCGCCGCCGCCTTGATCTGGCGGATCGGCTTCTTATCGACGATGAGTTCGCGGATTTCATCGGTCAGCACGAGAATTTCGGCGATCGAGCGGCGCCCCTTGTAGCCCGTGCCGCGGCAGTCGCCGCAGCCGGCGCCCTGCTTGAACTGGTAGTCCCGCACCTCGGCGCGCGTCAATCCCACGCTGGCCAGTTCGCCGTCGTCCGGCGTGTAGTCCGTGGCGCAGTGCGGGCAATTCGTGCGGATCAGGCGCTGCGCCCAGATGCCGTTCAGGGCCGACACAAACGCATACGGATCGATGCCCATGTGGGTAAACCGGCCAAAGACGTCGAAGACATTGTTCGCGTGCACGGTGGTCAGCACCAGGTGGCCCGTGAGCGCCGACTGCACGGCGATTTCCGCCGTCTCGCGGTCGCGGATCTCGCCCACCATGATCTTGTCGGGGTCGTGCCGCAGGATCGAGCGCAGGCCCTTGGCGAACGTCAGCCCCTTCTTTTCATTCACGGGTATCTGCAAAATGCCGGGCAACTGGTATTCGACGGGGTCTTCGATGGTGATGATCTTTTCGCGCCCGTTGTGGATTTCCGTCAGCGCCGCGTACAGGGTGGTGGTCTTGCCCGACCCCGTCGGCCCCGTCACCAGCAGCATGCCATACGCCTCCTGCGCCAGGCTGCGCAAGGCCACCAGCGAGGGCGCGTCGAAGCCCAGCGCCTCCAGCGTCAGGGCGCCATACGCTTCGATCATGGCACGCTTGTCGAGAATGCGGATGACGGCATCCTCGCCATGGATGCTGGGCATGATGGAGACGCGCAGGTCGATGTCGCGCCCGCCCGCCTCGACGCGGAAGCTGCCGTCCTGCGGCACGCGGCGCTCGGCGATATCGAGTTCGGCCAGCACCTTCAGGCGCGAGATGATGTGCTCCGCCACTTCGATGCCGTTGACCGAGGTGGCATGATCGAGCACGCCGTCGACGCGGTACTTGACGGCCAGGCCGCCGGCCGTGCTTTCCAGGTGGATGTCCGACGCGCCCGCCTTCAGCGCATCGTACAGGGTCGAGTTGACCAGCTTGACGGCAGGACTGGCCGCTTCCGAGACGCTGGCGAACGACAGCACGGCGGCCGTCTTGCCGTCGCGCCGCGCGTCACTGGCGGCACCGGGCAGCAGGCTGTCGACGGCGCGCACCGACTCTTCCTGCTTCGACAGATAGGCATCGATATCGGCCAGCAGCGCCAGGCGCACGTCCAGCGTCCCCTGCCCGGTACGCGCGCCGAGCCAGGTTTGCAGGTCGAGGTCGAACGGATCGGCGATCACGCCCAGCAGCCGGCCATCGGACGCGCGCAGCAGCACGCTGTGGCGCGCCAGCGCCAGCGACAACGGCAGCAGGTCGAAGGCCGGCGCCATGGCCAGCATGTCCGCCGTTTCCAGCACGTCCAGGCCGAACGGCAGCGCCAGTTCGCGCACCACCTGGCGCGCATCGACGCCGCTCAGCTGCTGCAATTCCTCGACCAGGCCGCGCTTCGATTGCAGGCTCAGGGTGCGCGCGCGCTGTATCAGCGCAGGGTCGATCGCGGCCGCCAGCGGCGCGGAAGAAATCTGGTTCATGAAATGTCGCCGGCCAGGTCAAAGATGGGCATGTACAGCAGGATCACGATGGCCCCCACCACCAGGCCGATGGCGGCCATCAGCAGGGGTTCGAAGGTGCGCGTGAAACGGTCGATCCAGCGGCTGATTTCGCCGTCATAAAAGGCCGCCGACTGCGTCAGCATGGGGCCCATGTCGCCCGTGCGCTCGCCCACGCGCAGCATGCGCAGGGAAATCGGCGTCGTCAATTGATGCTGCTCGAATGCGGACGACAGGGGCTGGCCCGCCTCGACGGCCCCACGCGCCTGCTGCAGGGACGCCTGCATGCGCGGCGAGACCATCGCCTGCACGGTGGAAATCGCCTGCACGATGGTGATGCCCCCTTCGGACAGCATGCCCAGGGTCAGGTACAGGCGCGACAATTCATAGATGCGCACGCGCTCGCCGATGCCGGGCAATTTGGCCAGCAGGCGCGCCACGCCGCCGTTGCGCAGCACGCGGCGCACGGCCGTGACCACGGCGCTGCCAACGATGGCCACGCCGGCCAGCAGCAGCACGCCATGCTCGGTGACGAACTGGCCCCAGCTGAGCATGACCTGCGACATCCATGGCAGGTTGCGCCCGGCACCTTGGTAGACCTCGGCGAAGCGCGGCACCACGTAGCTGATCAGGAAGGCGCTGACGCCGCCGCCCACGGCCAGCAGGATGGCGGGGTAGATGGCGGCGCTGACGATCTTGCCGCGCACGATATCGATGCGCTGCTGGTAATCGATGTAGCGCGACAGGGCGCGCGGCAGGTCGCTGGTGCCTTCGGCCGCCTTGACGATGCCGATGTACAAGGGAGGGAACAGTTCGGCCTGCTCCGCCAGCACGGCGGAAAAGCGCTTGCCCTCACGCAAGCCCTCGAGCAGGCGCGTGAGCACGCCGCGCGTGGCCGGCGAGGCTTCCTTTTCCAGCAAGGCTTCCAGCGCCTCGACGATGCCGAGGCCCGCGTTGAGCAGGGCCAGCAATTCCTGGCTGAACAGCAGCAGCGGCAGGGCCCGCGCCCGCTGGCGCCCGGCGGCGCTGAACGGCGTGGCGCGCACGGGCCGGATGGCGCTGACGAACAGGCCGCGCGCCTCGGCCTGGCGGCGCGCATCGGCTTCGTCGCGCCCATCGATCACACAGGTCAACAGGGTCGACACCGTCTGGTCGGAGGCAAGCGCGCGCACTTCAAACTGCATGATGGCGTATCCGTAGAGAAGAAATGAATGCTGGCGCTATTGCGAGCTGATGTCGGCATTCTCGCCGCTGCCGCCCGGCTGGCCATCCTTGCCCATGGAGACGATATCGTATTCGCCCTTGCTGCCGGGCGCGCGGTATTGATAGGCATGGCCCCACGGATCGAGCGGCACGGCTTTTTTCAGGTAGGGACCGTTCCAGCGCGTGCCGGCGGTCGGGGGGGCGACCAGCAGCGCGGCCAGGCCCTCTTCCGTGGTCGGATAGCGGCCCACGTCGAGCCGGTAAGTGTCGAGCGATTTTTCAAACGCCTCGATCTGTGCCTTGGCCACCGTCACCTCGGACTTGCCCAGCTGGGCGAAATACTTGGGACCGACATACGCGGCGAGCAAGCCGATGATGACGATAACGACCAACAATTCGAGCAATGTAAAGCCGCGCGCCCGGCGCGCCGCCGTGAAACCCTGCCTGTGTGCTGCATGCATCCGGATACCCCTTTACTGACATTCAATCCATTGCGCCCACGTGCACAGCTGGTGGCCACGCACAGGCGGCGCACGCTTGCCTGATGCTCGTCAGCCTACCATGCCGATTGTGGTTAATACAATCTTTTTATTTGTACTGTGAACAACAAATTCCATGGGAAACCATCGCGGCGATAGCGCGGCGGCGGTTCCGCAAGATGCGCCGGCACGGTAGCGCGACTAACCTGCAATCAACTATTTTCAATTGGGAAACAAGTAACTATCGGTTTCATTTTCCATAGTAAAAGATAAATTTTATTCATTCAAAATTTGTAACCTTCAAATTAAATTTGAAAGAATATTGCACAATAGAATTGCATCTTTTGCTATAGTAAAAATCAATTTTTTGCCGATTGGTCTTATCCGGCCAGCAGCAAGGGATTGAAGAAGACGCAAAACATATTGCATCCTTAAAACTACCAAGGGAAGATCCATGACTCATATCGTGCAATCGCAATCAGGCCGTCCGGCCACGTTCCCCCTCAAACACATCGCTGCCGCCGCCTTGCTGGCGCTGGCCGGCGGCGCCGCCCCGGCCGCCATGGCCGGCGTGATCGACTTCAACAACTTTGACAATACCTTTGTCGGCCACACGGATTACTTCGAAACGGGCGGCTTCCGCCTGACGGGCGAGTCGAATGTCCTGGGCGCCAACCCTGGCGACCTGGTGGGCGCCATCCTGGACGGCAGCGACCGCTATTCCTGCGATATCGCCTGCCCGACCAACAACAGCAGCAATTACTATGCGGCGCTGAACGACGGCATCCTCTTCCTCGAGGCCAGCCAGCCAGGCGGCCTGGTCAGCGTACAAGGCTTCGACGCCAGCTTCATCGGCCATGCCCAGGGCATCTCGTATCCGGCCGTTTCCGGCCTGCTGCGCCTGCAAGGCTTCTATGCCGACGGTAGTTCCATGTATGAAACCTACCAGCTCGGCGGCCCCATCGGCGGCAACTTCCTGTTCCAGCATTACGACACCAGCAGCAGCTTCGGCAGCCAGCAGTTCGCCTCGGTAGCCTTCTTCGGCTTCAGCTGCAACACGGCGGGCAGCTGCAGCGCCTTCAGCACCAACAAGGGCCAGTTCGCGCTCGACAATATCGTCGCCTCGGTACCGGAGCCATCGACCTACGCCATGCTGCTGCTGGGCCTGGCCGGCGTGGGCTTTGCCGCGCGCCGCCGCCAGCAAGCCTGATGCGTCCTTTTCCGATCCCGCTACCGTTACCAGGAAACCATTCATGACATTCCGCCCGACCTTGCGTCCGACCTTGCGTCCCCTCTCGCTGGCCATCCTCAGCCTGTTTGCCAGCCTGAGCCTCAACGCGCACGCCGAGGACCTGCGCCGTCCCTATATCGTGCAGCTCACCGATCAGCCGATCGCCTCCTACGCCGGCACCGTGGACGGCTTGAGCGCCACCCAGCCGGCAGCCGGCGCGCGCCTCGACCTGGCCAGCAGCGAAGTCCAGCTGTATGGCGATTACCTCGACCAGAAACAGGCCCGCGTGCAAGCCATCATCGCCGCCGCGCCCGTGCAATACCAGTACAAGATCGTGCTCAACGGCTTTTCCGCCCTGCTGACCGACGCCGAAGTGCGCCAGTTGCAGGCGAGCGGCGACGTGGCCAGCATCGCCCCGGACGAGCCGCGCACGCTGCAAACGAATTACACGCCCACCTTCCTGGGCCTGGACCAGCCGGGCGGCCTGTGGAACCAGCTGGGCGGCAAGCAGCATGCGGGCGAAGACATCATCATCGGCATCGTCGATGGCGGCGTGTGGCCGGAAAACCTGTCCTATGCCGACAAGGTCGACGCCAACGGCACCCCCACCTTCGATGCGAACGCCACCCTGGCCTACGGCGCGCCGCCGGCTGGCTGGAACGGCACTTGCCAGACGGGTGAAGGTTTTACGCAAGCCCATTGCAACAACAAGCTGATCGGCGCGCAGTACTTCAACGCCGTGCGCCTGACCGAAACGGACAAGATCCAGCACTGGAGCGAATTCACCTCGCCGCGCGATTCCGTGGGCGACCCCAGCGGTGAAGGCGGCCATGGCACGCATACCTCGTCCACCGCGGGCGGCAACAGCGGCGTGCCGGCAAGCGCCAACGGCACCCCGCTGGGCGCCATTTCCGGCATCGCCCCGCGCGCGCGCCTGTCCGTCTACAAGGTGTGCTGGTCGTACAACCTGGCGACCCAGGCCACGGGCGCGAAGAACGGCTGCTACGGCGGCGACAGCGTGGCGGCCATCGAGAAAGCCGTGCGCGACGGCGTGCACGTGATCAACTATTCGATCAGCGGCGGCGGCGTCGTCAATGACCCCGTGGAACAAGCCTTTTTGCATGCCTCGAACGCGGGCGTCTTCGTTGCCGCCTCGGCCGGCAATGCGGGACCGGCCAATACCGTGGCCCACGTCAGCCCATGGATCACCACCGTGGCGGCCTCGACGCACAACCGCGCCAACCAGGCCACCGTCACGCTGGGCAACGGCGCCAGCTACACGGGCGCCTCGCTCAACTACAACCCGCTGCCGGCGACCGCGCTGATCCGCGCACAGGATGCGGGCTTGCCCGGCGCCGATGCGCAAAAACTGGCCCTGTGCTACCGCGCCGGCGACAACGGCGGCGTGGCCCTGCTGGATCCGGCCAAGGTCGCCGGCAAGGTCGTCAGCTGCCTGCGCGGCACCACGGCACGCACCGACAAGGGCGTCGCCGTGCTGGAAGCGGGCGGCGCCGGCATGGTGCTGGTCGACACGGGCATCGGCCTGGTGTCCGACCCGCACGTGCTGCCCGCCGTGCATGTCAGTGCCGCCGATGGCGCGCTGATCAACGCCCAGGCGCAAACGGGCGCGGCCACGGCCGCCATCTCGCGTTTCGTCACCAACGGCAACGGCCCGGCCGCCCCCGTGGTGGCTGATTTCTCGTCGCGCGGTCCGAACCTGTTCGATGCCAACCTGCTGAAACCGGACCTCACGGCGCCTGGCGTGGACATCCTGGCCGGCGGCACGCCCGCCCTGTCGCGCGCCCAGCGCGATGCCGTGCAAGATGGCAGCCTGGTGCCGGCGCAAGCCTACATCTTCCTGCAAGGCACCTCGATGGCCAGCCCGCACGTGGCCGGCCTGGCAGCCCTGCTGCGCCAGCAGCATCCGACGTGGAGCCCGGCCGCCATCAAGTCGGCCCTGATGACCACCGGCAGCACCACCCTGCCCGACATCCAGGCCGGCGATGCGCGCGGCATCCTGCCATGGGGCCAGGGCGCCGGCCATGTGACGCCGAACAAGGCTACCGATCCGGGCCTGGTGTACGACGCCACCCTGGCCGACTACAAGAAATACATGTGCGGCGTCGGCATGACTGCCGAGTGCGCCGGTGGCACGTTGGCCGGCTATAACCTGAACATGCCGTCGATCACCATCGCCAATGTGCTGGGCACGCAAACGGTCACGCGCCGCGTCACCAACGTGGGCAGCAGCAGCGCCAGCTACACGGCAAGCGCCTCGATCAGCGGCTACAGCATCGCCGTCGCGCCAAGCACCCTGGTGCTGGCGCCTGGTGAAACCAAGTCCTTCACGGTGACACTGACGCGCACCACGGCGGCCGACAATGTCTGGCAGTACGGCGCACTGGTCTGGAGCGACGGCGTGCACACGGTACGCAGCCCCGTCACGGCGCGTTCCGGCCGCGCCGTGCAGTCGCCTGCCCTGCTGCAGGCTGACAAGGTCAGTGGCTTGCGCCAGATCAACCTGAGCACGGGCTTTGCGGGCAAGGTAGGCGCGGCTACGGGCGGCCTGAAGGAAGTGGCCCGCAGCGAGCAAACCGTGAACCAGGCGCCGGCAGGCAGCATGGAAACGGTGGCGCAGATGACGGCCGCGTGCAAGGCCGGCAGCGGCGGCGTGCGCACCGTCAATGTCAGCATTCCCGCCAGCACGGTGGTGGCGCGTTTTGAAATCTTCGACCGCGACACCACCGAAGGCACGGGCAATGACCTCGACTTGATGCTGCTCAATGGCGCCGGCACGGCCGTCGCCATGTCGGCCACGGCCGGCTCGAACGAGGCGATCACCGTGACCACCCCGGCGGCAGGCAGCTACAAGGTGTGCGTGATCGGCTATGAACTGGCAAATGGCGTATCGACCGGCTTCGGCCTGTCGTCGGCCGTCGTCACGACAGCCGACAAGGGCGGCAACCTGAAAGCCACCCTGCCAGGCAAGGTGTACGTGGGCGGCAGCGCCACGGCCGGCGTCAGCTGGTCGGGCCTGGAAACGGGCAAGCGCTACCTGGGCGGCGTAGTCTTCCTTGATGGCAACAACGCGGCAGCCTCCACCACCGTGCTGTCGGTGGAGACCAACAACCCGCTGCCGCTGGCCGTCCCCAGCCAGCGCAAGGTGAAGGCGGACGCCAAGCTGTAACGGCAACGTTCTGACGTGACACAACGCGCCCTGCGGGGCGCGTTTTTTTTGGCTATGTCTCAGGAATCCTGATGCCGCCTGATGCGGCGCGACGCTCCATTGTCCATCCGGCGCCGGGCCCGCTGTCGCCAGCCTCGGCCTCGATGAACGCTATTGCCTGCTGCAAATAGCGCTACCTGGGCATGATCGAATGGCAGGATGCCAACGGCGCGACGGCGGCATCGACCTTCGTGACGGTCAAAGCTAAGGCGGCAGCGCAATAAACGGTGCTGCCATGGACGGGGAGACGGCAAGGCAGCGCCGCCCTCCCCGTTGTGCCACGGGAGTACAATCGTTGCACGACCTCGCATGAAAGGAAGCGACATGCCCACACGCACTCTGACCTTCGCCCTGCTCGCCACTGCCGCCAGCCTGGCCGGCGCCGTGCAAACGGACGGGCAGGCGCCCGCCGCGCAGGCACGGCGCGCCTACATCGTGCAACTGGCCGATGCGCCGCTGGCCGCCTACACGGGCGGCGTGCCGGGCCTGGCGCCCGCCATCGCCCAGGGCCGGCGCCTCGACACGGGCAGCGAGGCGGCGCGCCGCTACACGGCCTACCTGGAAGACAAGCAGAATGCCGTGCTGGCGCTGGTGGCCGAAGCGCCCGTGCAGTACCGCTACACCGTGACCTTGAACGGTTTTGCCGCCATGCTGACGCCGGACGAAGCGGCGCGCCTGAAGGCGCACCCTGGCGTGCTGCAAGTATCGCTGAGCACGGTGGAACATGTGAATGAAAGTGGCGGGATGAAACAGGGACGCCCGCAAGATCAGCTGTGATGGCCGATCAGCCGTAGCGCCATGCCACGCGTGACGGCTTGCGTGCGGTTGCTCACGCCCAATAATTTATAGATGCGCTGCAAGTGGCTTTTCACGGTCCAGCCGCTGATGCCGAGGATCAAGCCCACTTCCTCGTTGCTCTTGCCGATACTGACCCAGCGCAAGATCTCCAGTTCGCGGGCGCTGGCCGCGCGCGGCGCGGCGACGCTGCGCGGCGGGAGGCTGTCCGGCAATGCCAGCCAGTGCAACTGCAGATACGGCAGCAGCAATTCCAGCACATACGCCTGGCGCGCCGCGTCCGCCCCCGGCATCGGCGTGGCATGCAGCGCAAACAGACTGCCGCCACCGGCCGCCAGGTTGCCATGCACGAGCACCTGATCGATCATGCGCGCCTGCTGGCCCGCCGCGCGCCAGGCCCGCGCCAGCCGCGCCACCTGCTCCTGGAGCACGCATAATTGCCCTGCATCGAGCACGGCGCTATGCCACGCTTCGCTGCGCAGCACGGCGCCATCGCCCCCCAGCTGTGCGCAGACGAGGACGGCGTGCGGCAGCAACGCCTGCAGCGGCCCCTGGCTCCACAGGAAGAAATCGCTGCGCGCGGCGATGCCATGCGCGCCGACGATGGCGTGCAGCAGATATTCCTGCTCCCTGGCCGTCAGCGGCATCATGCGCAGGCGGCGTCACACGCCTGGTAACGGTAGCCGCTGCCGCGCACGGTTTCGATATGGTGGCCGCAGCCGCCCGGCTGCAAGGCGTGGCGCAAGCGCCCCACGTGGGCATCGACCGTGCGTTCATCCAGATAGGCGGCCTGGCCCCACACCTGGTCCAGCAGTTGCGCGCGACTGTGCACCCTGCCGGGATGGTCCATGAGGAAATGCAGCAGCTTGAATTCCACGCGGCCCAGATTGATGGGCACCTTGCCGGCCGTCACGCGCAAGGTATGGGGATCGAGGCGCAGCGCCGCCTGGCCGCCTGCGTCGCGCAACAGCATGCGCGCGCGTCGGCGCAGCAGCGCGTGCACGCGGGCCAGCATCTCGCGCGGGCCGAAGGGCTTGCACAGATAGTCGTCGGCACCGCTTTCCAGCGCCAGCACCTTGTCCTGTTCGCTGTCGCGCGCGCTGACCATGATGATGGGCAATTCGCACAGCGCGCCATCCTGGCGCAGCTGGCGCAGCAAGGTAATCCCCGAGGCGTCCGGCAACTCCCATTCCAGCAGCAGCAAGTCGGGCGCATCCACGGCCATCAGCGCCTGCGCGCCGCGCGCATCCAGGGCGCAACTGACCCGGTAGCCGGCCCCTTCAAGGTTATGCAGCAGCAAGGCTTGCATGGCGGGCGCGGGATCGAGCAGCAGAATATGACGGCGCATGATGCATCCTTCCGAAAAAGTTGGCGGCCCTCCATGAAAAACTAGACGGCCCGACAAGTTTTTGACTATGCATCAAGCGTAAAACGCTGACTAATACAATTTAGTTTCCTGATTTATAGCTATTCCAAATAAATAGGCGAAAAAAAACACAGCGCACCAGGGCACGCTGTGTTCAGGCGGGACAACTGTACCTTATGCCGGCATGACGGGCTGGCGACGGCGCAGGGCAAAACCGATCAGCGCCAGGCCGCCCGTCAGCATCAGCCATTCCGACGCTTCCGGCACGGCCGAGATCGAAGCGATGTTGGCATAGGTGCTGCCGGCGATGCTGGCGGGCACGCCGCCATTCAGCGGCGTCAGTTCGAACTGCAGCAGGTTGCCATTCACGTTGCCCAGGTAAGCCGTGCCGCTAGCATCGAGCAAGCCCACGCCGAAGGTCGTGCCCGCATTGCCGGCCGTGTTCAAAAACTCGCCGCCAAAGACGATGTTGAAGGCGAACTTGCCGCCCAGGGTCACGTTATGAAACCAGTCGTTGTAGGCACCGCTGTTGCCGAAGGTCAAGCTGCCAGGCACGCTGCCGCTGACATTGCCTTCCTGCGATTCCAGCGCGCCGAAGGCGCCCGAGAAGTTGCTCAGGGTGGCGCTGGCGCCCGGTGCGGGACTGTTGCCGGCGATAAAGGCGAAGTCGAGGAAGCCGGCGCCGGAAAAGGCGCTCGTGTCGATTTCCACGTGATAGCCGAGCGGGTCCGCCAGCGCCAGGCTGCTGCTGCCAGCGAGCAAGGCGGCCAGCACGGCGCGGCGCAGGGTGAGATTGAATTTTGCTGTCAACATGATGGTGTCCTTAGAAGTTGCCGGCGAAGATGCTGGCCGAGTAATTGATCGTCACTTTCGACGGATTGGTGAAGCTGACGGCGAACGAGGCCGTCGCGCCCGGCGCCAGGCTGGCCGCGTTGACCGTGACATACGCGGCGCCCGCATGGCTGCCGCTGGCGTTGGCCAGGGTGACGCCGGCCGGCAAGCCGCCGAACACCACCTGGAACGGGCCGCTGATGGCGGCCGCGCCCGTGTTGGTGAACGAGAACGTGCCCGTGTACTTTTGCGTGGCGCGGTTGAAGGTCAGGCCCGAACTGGCCGTCGAGACGGCGGCCGTGATGTCGCGGTACGCCGGCTGCAAGTCCAGGCTGATGACGACGGGATCATGGTCCGAGGCGCGGTACGGCAAGGCGTTGTACAGGTCTTGCGGCTTGGCCGAGTCGATGTTGTAGTCGATCACTTCGGGCTCGTCCGCATTCACATGCCATTCGGCCACGCCCGCCACTTGCGGGCTCAGCGAGGCGCTGGCCAGCGCATGGTCGAGATAGCCGCTCTGGCCGCCGAATACATACGAATACGGCATGCCCGACGGACGCACGAAACGCTCGAGTTCGTTGACGAAGCCGGCACCCGTGATGACCTGGATCGGGTCTTCCGCGCCATACGAGTTCAGGTCGCCGATGACCAGCACGTCGGCGTCGCCGGCGGCGGCCGCCACCTGCGGCACGAAGCTGCCCACCAGGCGCTGTGCCTGCTGCACGCGGGTGGCGTTCCAGCAGCTCTGGCTATCGTTGTTGTCCGCATCGGCGCCACTGCCGGACGGGCAGCTGCCCTTCGATTTCAGGTGGTTGACGATCAGCGAGAATTTCTCGCCATTGCCGGCACGGAAGGTCTGCGCCATCGGCGGACGGTTGTTGATGGCGTTGGCATCCGACAAGGCGCCGCCCACCAGGCCCAGCTTGGCAGGCTTGTAGATCATCGCCACGCGGATGGCGTCCGTGCCCGTGGCGGCCGGTTTCGGCACCACCGCGTAGGTGACGCCGCCGATGGCCGCATTGAGCTGCTCGACCAGATAGGTCACGGCCGTTTCGCCATTGTTCTGGATTTCCATCAAACCCACCACGTCCGCGTCGATGGCTTGCAGTTCGGCCACGATCTTGTCGCGCTGGCGCACGAATTCGGCCAGATTGTCGGCGCCACGGCAGTTGCTCTTGCTCGTCGACGTGCCCAGGGTGCAGCCCTGCCCCGTCTGGCCAAACACGTTATTGCCATTCGTAAAAGTCGTGAAGAAGTTCAGCACATTGGCGCTGGCCACCTTGACGTTGCCCGCTGGCAGTGCCGGGCTGCCCGTGCGCGGGTTGTCGCGCGAAAACTGCGGCGTTTGCGTGGGCTGCAATTTGTAGGCGGCCCCGCCGCCGCCGATGGCGCCAAAGTCCACCACGCCCGTCAGGTCGGCGATGGTGTCGCCGCTGCGCACGGTGCCATCCTGGCCGATATACGGAATCGTCGGCGGCGTGACGAAAATGCCGTCATCGAGCACGATCAGGTTGTTCGCATTCGCGGCGATCAAGGCTTGCGCCTCGGCGGAGCCCGCCGGATAGCGGTTGGTCGGCACTTCGCGCCGTCCCGCCGACAGGGTCAGCTCGCCACGCGAGCCCACATAGGCGTTTTGCGACACGGTCAACGGTTGCGTGAAGCGCACCAGCATGCCTTCGACGGCGGCCAGATTATCGTTCGGCAAGGTCACGTTCGCCGGCACGATGCTGTGGCCAGCGCTTTGCGTGAGAATGGCCGTCACGTCCTTGAATTCCGTGTAGGAATTTTTTGCGCCCGACGGCGTATATTCGACCACCGTGCCCGTCACGCGCACCAGTTCGCCCGGCTGCACCGTGGTGACGGTAGTGCCCGTGTAGACGAAGATGCCGTCCGAGGTCGACGGGTCGCCATCGCCGGCCGCATCCTGGATGAAGAAGCCGGTGCCCACTTTCAATGTCACCACGCCCTCCGTCGTCTGCACGGAATTGGCGTAGGGGCTGCTTGCGCCGCTGCCCTGGATTTGCGGAATCGTGTGGCTGATGGCGGCCAGGCCTTGCACGGCGACATCGATCGTGCAGCTGGCGCTTTGCTGCTGGTCGTTGCTGAAATTCACAGTGACAGGATAATTGCCGACTGGCACGCCGGCGGCCACCAGCAGGCTCACGCTGGCGCTGTCGCCGGCCACGCCGGCCGCGCTGAAATTGGCCAGGCTGATGCCGGCCACGTCCGGCGAACCCAGGCTGGCGGCATTCACGACGCCATCCACGTCGGAGGCGCGCAGCACGGCGTTGCCGCCATTGCCCACAGCCAGGGCCAGGCTGGCGGGGCAACTCGTGATGATCTGGTGCACGACTGGGCCGCCGCACACATGCAAGGCAGACGCCGTATTGCGCGGCGCCACGCTGCCAGCGGCGAAATCGGCGCCGTTGTCGTCCGTGTCGCCGCAGCCGCCATTCGCCCGCAGGATCGCCAGGGTATTCGATGGTGCCGGCGCCACGTTGCCCTCGAAACCGTTGGCCGTACCGAAACCGACCAGGTCGATGACGCTGCTCCCCGCAGGGTTGGCGCCCGTTTGCGCCGTCTTGCTATTGCTCAGCAAGACCTTGCCCGCCGTGCCCGACATGGCGATGCTGCCGCTGGCGTCCGGTGTGGGCAGCGCCGCCGTGCCGCCCGCGCCCTTGGCTTGCTGCACCAGCAGGTACTGGCCCGGCTGCAGATCGATGGCCGGCAAGGCCGTCACGGCCCAGGTGACACCCGTGGCCGACGCGTATTGGACGCTCCAGTTACTCACATTCACCGGGCTGGCGCCACGGTTGAATACTTCGATGAAGTCATTGGTATACAAGGCGCCGCTATTGCCGCCACCGCCATACACCTGGCTGATGACGACATCGGAAGCGGCCAGGGCCGGCATGGACAGGCTGGCCAGCATGGCGGCCATGACGGTCAGGCGCAAGGGGGTGCGCGGGGAAGAAAGCGAAGTGTGCATGGAGATCCTGGTCGATAGAAAAAATGGCACCAGCGCGCATCGGCGGGCCGGCGCGCCGCAATTAACAAAATGATTGCAGACTTGTTATTTGCATATTAAAGAACCAGCATGACGACTTGATGACATTTGATTAAGCCGAATGGAGTAAATACGCACGCTGCTTCCGTCTCCGTGGATACGTAGCTTTTCAGCAACGAAGAAGCGAAGCATGCAATTCTGGCGGGCATTAATATGGGAAATATGATATATTTCATGCAAATAAGTTTTTCTCCTGACAAGCAATTAATGTTGCCGGGAAAGCCAGTAAAGTAGATATCGCCAGGGCAGGCCTCACTCACGCCTCGCTCTTGAAATGCCGGTTCGGGCATGCTCATAAAATTAGCATGTGTGAAGTAGGCAATAATCGCTTCCCGTATGCCAGTGCACCATGCACGCGTCCGGGAAACTCGACAAGAGATCAGCCATGTTAAATTGTCTCACCCCTTTCCATCACCGCACATTGGTACTCAGCGTGACCTTGATGCTGTGCAGCGGCTTGCTGCACGCACAAAACCATGAGGCGCAGGACGACAGCAAGTGCCAGGCCACCAGCAACGACAATCTGGCAGGCAAGAATGCCGACATGGATGGTACGTATAACGCGTGCCGCCTGGTGAATGGAAAGATAGGCTACGCCAGCCGTCCGAACACGGGCAATAGCGAAACGCCCGCCTTCGACAAGGACGAATCGACGCCCAGCCTGCGCAAACCCCAATTTGACAATAGCAATCACCAGCTGAGCAATCCATATGGCGACAGCACTGCGGCAGCCAGTGGCAGCAGCGGCCGTCGACTCCAGGCCGCTGCCCCCACGAATGCGGGCGCACGTGACTTTATTGCCCGGCAAGAAGATGAGACCCTGTTTCCGGAAGCGAGCGGCTATCGCGGTGGCCGGCAAGCGTCCAGGGCAGCCCCGGAATATGCGTCGCTGGTGCGCAGCACAGCCGAAACCGGCCTCGATAGCGGTTCGACAGACAGTGGCGCGGGCGGCGGCGGCGCAGGCGGCGGCCTCGATAGTGGCGGCAGCGGCGCCATCCCGAACATCCCGACGATTCCTGCCGTGCCGGAACCATCAAGCTACGCCATGGTTATTGCAGGACTCGCACTGATGGGCTTTGCGGCACGCCGGAAACAACGCGCGAAAAAATCGCAGTAAGCCAATGCCGGCGCCCCGGAATTTCCTGGCCAGCGCCGTTTTATTTTCCTATCCACTCCATCTCAGCGCCGGAAAGCGGCATATGGCGCAGCCAGCGGATCACCGATGAACAATCCCTGCGCCGGCCACGCCACACTCCCCCAATATGCTTCCAGCGCCGTCATGCCCGACAGGTAGCGACGCAGCAGCACGGTTGAATTGGGAAATTTCTGCCAGTAATTACAAGGCTCGCTGACGGTGCCGTAGCTGGCCGTGGCGCCCGCTTCCAGCCAGCGCTGGCTGCTCATCTGCGCCGTGCCCTGCAAGTCGCCGCCGAATGAGGTCAGGTGGTCCGCCAGGGCGCCGGGCAGGAAGCGCAAGGTATCGAGCTTGGCGACCTTGGCCATGCCCGTCTGGTAGACCATGATATCCTGCGCGCCATCGAGCACATCCGCCTTGAGGTTCTTGATCGTCAGCTTGCGCTGGCGCACCACGGCGGCAGGCGGAAAAAAAACGGCCCGGCTGTTGCGCGCATTTTCGCTGGTCGTCAGGTAATACGCACTGGCGGCGGGCACGGAGAACCCGCTGACCGTGCCCCGATCCACCACCGCCTTGGCCTCGTCCACATAATCGATGGGGAGCAGCATGGACAAACGCATGCCCATCTGCGTAAACGGCTGCTGCACATTGCTGTTGAAATAAGTGCTGGGCTTGCCCGCGTCACACGTCTTCACGCATTGTCCCGCATCGTAGCCCAATGTAAATGCGGAAGTGATGGAATTGCATTCGACCGCATACGGCGCGCTCCACACCATCAGCACGGCCTGGATATGGGGCTTCAATTGCGCGTCGATACGCTCCTTCAACTGCGCGAACTGATCCATGCTGAGCTTGCGTGGACGATTCGGGATATTCACGTGCACAACATTGGCAAGCGGAATGCCATGCGCCTGCCGGTAATATTCGCCTACCGCGATGCTGTTCGGTTCTGCGTCATTAATGACGACAGCCAATTGCCCGGCTTGCAATCCTGGCGGCATGGATGGCGCATCGGCGTGCGCGGCGCTGGCGGCAAGCGCCAGCGAAAAACAGAGAGATTTATGCAATGGTCAATATCGTCGTTGAGGAGGATCGAAGCGGCCATGCCGCAGCCGCCAACTGTGCCAGACGATTATAGCGCCATGTCGGCAGACGGAAAAAAAACGGAGGCCGCAGCCTCCGTTTCATGTACAGAATTTTTTCTCTTCAGGCTTGCAGCTTGCGGCGGCGTGCCAGGAAGCCCAGCAAACCCAGGCCTGCCAGCAGCATGCCGTAGGTTTCCGGTTCTGGTACCGGCGTGACGGCCAGGATGCCGCTGTAGCTGCCGCCCGTTGGCGAGGCGACATAACCGTCAATTTGCAGGAAGTAATTCCCAGCAGCCAGAGGCGTCAAACCGGACTGCAGCGACCAGGCCTGGTCTTGCGCCGTGAAATTGATCAGGTCAAGGGCACCGTGAAACAGAATGCCGCTGGCATTACCCAGGCTGAAGCCGGTCAGGGTCAGGCCGGAATTGGCGCTCGGCTTGAGCGATGTCGCCAGTGCGCTCAGGTCGTTGAAGCCCGTCACGCTGAAGGTGAATTTGTCGCTGAAAAAGTTGTTGCCCGCGCCGGCCAATTGGCCTTGCGCCAGCGAAAACGAACCCAGCAGTTCGCTGCTGGAATAGTCGAGCAAGTCTTGCGTCAGATCCACCGTGGCGTGGCTGATGTCAACCGGGGCCGCGTGGGCGGCCAGGCTGCTACCGGCAAACATGGCGGCCACAAACAGGGATTTCAGGAATTTTTTCATACTTTTCACCAAGATGACTGCAACTGGCTCAGGCCAGCTGCGGGATGGAAACGCAAACAGGGATACCTATCCAGCCAGGCCGGACTCAAGCCGCCTTCTGGCGACGGCGTGCCATGAAGCCCAGCAAGCCCAGGCCTGCCAGCAACATCGCGTACGTACCTGGCTCAGGCACGGCCGATACCAGACTGCCGTTCGCACTGAAAGCCGCGCCCGTGTTCGACACTACGTTGCCGCTGACTTTCAAGTAATAGGAACCGGCGGCCAGATTGGCGTACGACAGGGTCCATTTGTCATCAATGCCGGTCAACAGCTGGTCACCGCCCAGCAGCAAGGTATTGCCAACGCTGCTGTACAAGCCGAAACCCGTCAGGTTCAAACCGTTCGTGGCGCTGCTGCTGCGCGAATTCAGGACCACGCTCAAATCACTGGCCTGTGCCACGTTGAACGTGAACAGGTCATTGAAAAAATTGTTTTTTTGGTTGTTCTTGAACTTGTCGCCGAACGTCAGCGAACCACCCGCTGCCAGATTCACAGCGCCAGGCGTGGAGCTGATGTCGACGGGCGCGGCCATGGCTGCCTGCGAGAATAAAGCTGAACCGGCAAAGGCCAGCGCAGCCAGCACCGAATACGTATTTTTCTTCATGCGATTCCACCAAGCGTGAATGCGGATGCGCTTGCATCCACATGAGTTATCCAATCAAACCAGGCAGAATCATAGCATAAAGCAATTCTTTATGTTAACTATTTTCCAATGAAAAGTTACTTTATAGCATCATTCAAATAACCAATAGTTTCCTAGCTCTTGGACGTGCCAACAGCCTGGCATCAGACGCGCTGGTACACATCCTCCAGCCGCACAATATCGTCTTCGCCCAGATAGCTTCCCGACTGTACCTCAATCAGGTGCAAGGGCAGCTTGCCCGGATTTTCCAGCCGATGCGTCATGCCGATGGGAATGTAGGTCGATTCATTTTCCGTCAGCAAGGTCACCTTGTCACCGCAAGTCACACTGGCCGTGCCGCTGACGACCACCCAGTGCTCGGCGCGGTGATGGTGCATCTGCAGGGACAGCTTGCCCCCCGGATTGACGGTGATGCGCTTGACCTGGAAGCGCTCGCCGATATCGATGCCTTCATAACTGCCCCACGGGCGATATACCTTGCGGTGCTGCTGGTGCTCGCTGCGGCCGGCCTGTTTCAGATGGTCGACCACCTGCTTGACACGCTGGACCTGATCCTTGTGCGCGATCAGTACCGCGTCGTCCGTTTCCACCACCACCAGGTCTTGTACGCCCAGCACGGCAACCATGCGGCTTTCCGCGCGCACCAGGCAATTGCTGACGCCATCGAGATACACATCGCCGCGCACCACGTTGCCGCTGGTGCTGACATCCCCCTGCTTCTGCTGCACTTCCCACAGGGCCGACCACGAGCCGACATCGCTCCAGCCTATGGCAGCCGGCAACACCACGGCATGCGCCGTATGTTCCATGACCGCATAATCGATCGAGTCCGATGCGCAGGCGGCAAAGGCCTTTTCTTCCAGGCGGCAAAAATCGAGGTCACGGTAGCCGTCACGCACGGCCGCCTCGCAGGCGGCCAGCATGGCTGGCTGGAATTGCCCCAGTTCGCTCAGATAACGCTCGGCGCGGAACAGGAACATGCCGCTGTTCCAGAAGTAATTACCTGCGGCAAGGAACGATTGCGCCGTGGCCAGGTCCGGCTTTTCCACGAAACGCTCGACGTGGAAACCCGCCGCGCCCGGCGCCACCGGTGCGCCGCTGCGGATGTAGCCATACCCTGTTTCCGGCGCCGTCGGCACGATGCCGAACGTGGCCAGGGCGCCATCGCCGGCCAGGGCCGCCGCCTCGGCGATGGCCAGGTGAAACGCGGCGACATCGGTGATGACGTGATCGGCCGGCAAGACCAGCATCAAGGCCTGCGCATCGATCGCCAGCAGGTACTGCGCTGCCACCGCCACGGCCGGCGCCGTATTGCGGCCTACCGGTTCGAGCAAAATGCCCAGCGGCGCCAGGCCGATCTCGCGCAACTGCTCGGCCACCATGAAGCGGTGCTCATTGCCACACACCACCAGCGGCGGCATGACTTCGACATCGGCCAGCGCGCCATCGCCGGCGCGGCGGTTGGGCAGACTCTGCACGCGCAGCGCCGTTTCCTGCAGCATGGTTTTGTCCGTTACCAGCGGCAACAGTTGCTTGGGCAATACGGCGCGCGACAGCGGCCATAAACGGGTGCCCGAACCGCCGGACAGAATCACTGGGTAAATTTTCATGGTGTCACTTCACAAACAGTTTATTGGGTAGCGTACCGGGCCGGCGGCACTTCCGCGCGGCGCTGGCTGCGCCGGTCACGCGCATTGCCCCAGGCAATGGTCGCGTCATCGGAGACATGCCGCATCTCGCCGGCACGGTCGACGCTGAAATCCTTGAAGACGATCATTTCATCGAGCAGCACATCGGGCAAGACGCGCGTATATTCGAACAGCACGCTGCGCACCACTTCGGCGCCGCTGCAGACATGGCTGCCATGGCCGATCCAGGTGGGGCCGATGATGGTGGCGCCCGCCTCGATGCGGCATCCCGAACCGATGTAGACAGGGCCTTCGATGCGCGTGCCGCCACTCCAGTCGATGCTGGTGTTCAACCCGGTCCACACGCCCTCGGCGATTTCCGTGCCGGGCACGTGCAGCTGGGCCACCTCTCCCATCAGCACGCTTTGCAGCACCTCCCAGTAATCCTTCACGCTGCCGATGTCGATCCAGTTGTACTGGCGCTTTTGCGCATAGAAGGGCAAACCCTGCTCGACCAGCAGGGGAAACAGTTCCGAACCGATATCGAAGGGCCGGTCGCTGGGAATCAGGTCCAGCACTTCGGGCTCGAACAGGTAGATGCCGGTGCTGACACAATTCGACAGCGCCTCGGCCTGCGCCGGCTTTTCCTGGAATGCCCGGATGCGTCCGTCATCGTCGCTGACCACCACGCCATAGCTCGACACCTTGTCCCACGGCACTTCCAGGGTAATGACGGAGGCCAGCGCGCCCGAACGGCGGTGCTCGCGCAGGGCCGCCTCGAGGTCCAGGTCGATCAAGGCGTCGCCGCACAGCACGATCGTGGTGTCATCGAAGAAGCCGCCGAACTCCTGGATCTTCTTCATGCCGCCAGCCGAACCCAGCGGCTGTGGCACGACCTCGCCCGCATCATTCGTATACCCCTCGAAGGAATAGCCGATCTGCACGCCGAACTGGTGGCCCTCGCCGAAATACTCCTCGATCTTGTCATGCAGATAGCTGACGTTGACCATGATCTCGGTCACGCCATGCTGCGCCAGGTGTTCCACCAGGTAGGCCATCACGGGTTTGCCCAGGATGGGAATCATGGGCTTGGGCAAATCGTAAGTCAGGGGACGCACGCGCGTGCCCTTGCCTGCTGCCAGTATCATTGCTTTCATCGTCGGGCTTGCTCCATCAGGGTTGGGGATGGCTGGTTGGGCGGCGCATGTCAGCGCCCATCCTTGCTCAAGGTCACGGAGGCGGCGGGCACGGCGCCGGGAAACAGGCGCGCATACGCGGCCAGCAGCTTGGGCGCCTCATACTCCCACTCCAGTTCGTTGATCACGCGGTGGCGGCCAAAGGCGCCCATCTGCTCGCGGCGGGCGGGGTCGTCGAGCAGTTCGACGATCTTGCGCGCCATGTCGATGGGATCGTTTTTCAGGGCATACAACGATGCCTGCTGCGCCGAGACCTTACCCTCGACCAGGTCGAACTGCACGATCGGCTTGCCCAATGCCATGTATTCCATGATCTTGTTCATGGTCGACTTGTCGTTCATGTCGTTGGCCACGTCCGGGTTCACGCATACATCCGAGGTGTTAAGCATTTCCAGCAATTGCTGGTCCGGCACGCGTCCCGTGAAGGTCACATAGTCGGCGATGCCCATGTCCTGCGCCATCTGCTTCATCTGCTCGAGCGAGGTGCCGCCGCCGACCAGGCCGAACTGCACGTCCTGGCGGCCCAGGGTCTGCACGATGTATTGCGCCGCCTGCAGCAGCAGGTCGATGCCTTCCTGCGCGCCCATCACGCCCACGTAGCCGACCAGGTAAGTCCGGCCTTTCTTGAGTTCCGGCACGGGCGGCAGCACGCGCAGGCGGTCCAGCTTGGGACCGCTGCGCACCACATACACATCGTTTGGGTCCATGCCGCCCCGCTCGATGGCGATCTTCTTGTACGACTCGTTGGTGGCGATCGACACGTCGGCGCTCTGGAACGACCAGCGCTCGAACAGCACCATCAGTTTATAAAAGAAATCGCGCCGGCCGAACTTGGCCTCGTACAGTTCCGGGTTGATGTCGTGGTGGTCGAACAGGAAGCGCTTGCCCATCGTCAGCTTGAAGAAGCCGCCGATGAGGAACAGCAGATCGGGCGGATTGCAGGCGTGGATGACGTCGAAGCCGCGCGCGAAATGCACTTTCCACGCCAGGCGGAAGGTGTGGAACAGCGCCAGCGAATACTCGACCAGGTAGCCCTTCGCGCCCTCCGCTTCCAGCGGCAGGTTGTAGCGGTAGATATGGATGCCGTCGATGGCTTCGTAGCGCGACTCGTAACCCTTGCCCGTGGGACAGATGATCGATACTTCATAGCCGTTCGCATGCAAGGTGGTCGCCTCCTGCCACACGCGCCGGTCGAACGGCGAAGGCAGGTTTTCCACCAGGATCAGCACGCGGCGCGGCGCGCCTGCCACGTTCTTACCAGCAGATGCCGTCATATTGCTCTCCACTTTGTTCCTTGCTGATACGCACGAGGTCGACGATATGCTGGTGCGGCTTCAGGCTGCCTGGCACGCTCTTGAATTCGGCCGCGCCGTTGCCGATGACGATGGTGTCGGCGAAGTCCAGCACGTCCTGCATATTGCTAACCATCAACTTGGAGATATGCGGAATGTGGTTCAGGATGTAATCCTGGTTGGCACCCGTCAAGGCCGCCAGGTTGACATTCTTGTCGTACAGCTTGAGTTCATAGCCCTTGCCCAGCAAGTGCTCGATGACATCGACCAGCGGTGACTCGCGCAAGTCGTCCGTGCCGGCCTTGAACGAGAATCCCAGGATGCCCACCTTGCGCGCGCCCTTGTCGGCGATCATCTTGATGCCCTTTTCCACTTGCCGCTGATTCGATGGCAGGATGGAGTTGAGCAATGGCAGGTCGAGGTCCAGGCTGCGCGCCTTGTAGGTCAGCGCGCGCACGTCTTTCGGCAGGCACGAGCCGCCGAAGGCGAAGCCGGGCTTCATGTAGTACGGCGACAGGTTCAGCTTGGTATCCTGGCAGAAGATTTCCATCACCTTGTGACCGTCGATGCCGACCGCCTTGCAGATATTGCCGATCTCGTTGGCGAACGCCACTTTGACGGCGTGCCAGGTGTTGTCCGTGTACTTGACCATCTCGGCCGTCTCGACGTCCGTGCGCACCAGCGGCGCGTCCATCTTTTCATACAGCTGCACCAGCAGCGCGCCGGCCTTCTCGTCCGATTCGCCGATCACCGTCTTCGGCGGATTGTAGTAGTCGTAGACGGCCGTGCCCTCGCGCAGGAATTCCGGATTGTTGCAGACACCGAAGTCGACGCCGGCCACCTTGCCCGAGGCCGCTTCCAGGGTCGGGATGACGAGCGCGCGCATGGAGCCGGGCAGCATGGTCGAGCGCGCCACGACGACGTGGAAAGTATCTTTCTCGGCAATCGCCGCGCCGATTTCCTGGCACACCTTGCGCACGTGGCTCAGGTCCAGGTTGCCATTCAGCTGCGACGGCGTGCCCACGCAAATGAGCGACATGTCCGAGCCGAAGACGGCGTCGCGCACGTCCGCCGTGGCGCGCAGATGCCCGCTCTTCACGGTGGCGGCGATCATCTCGCCGATGTCTTTCTCGATGATCGGCGTGGTGCCCTGGTTGATCAGGTCGACCTTGGTCTTGTTCGGATCGACGCCGATCACTTCATGGCCATCCGTTGCCAGGCAACCGGCCGAGACGGCACCCACATAACCCAAACCAAATATACTAATTTTCATGCTTTCCTCGTCATTTTCTTACAGATCAGGGGTACCCAAACTCAGGCGTAACTCGGTGCGCAAGGTGGCGCTGCCTTGCAGCTGCGCGCGCCAGACGACGCTCGGCGCGGCCTGCTTTTCATCAAAACGGTGCGAGATCCAGCCCAGCGGCGGATCCTCGCTGCCACACACCAGCTGCACGCTGGCGCCGGGCAAAGACGGCAAGCGCATCTCGAGCGTAAACCCGCTGCCGCTCACCTGCAGCACGTGGCCATCGAGCCGCAGCTGGCAGCGCGGGTCGAAGTGCCAGAACACTTCCAGCGCGTGGGCGCCCAGGCATTCCAGCACATCGTCCACCACGATAACGCGGGCGCCAGGCGCCACGCGCACATCGCGGCGGTGAAGCACGGGATCTTTCAAGGCCATGTAACCGTCATGGCTGGCGCTCCAGAACTGGCCGTCAGCATCCTCGCGCCAGGCCAGGCACTGCGCCGCCGCCTTGCGCAACCACAAGAAGTTGCCACCCGACTCGGATTGATCCCGGCCATCGATGCGCACGGTGTTGTGCGCGCTGGTGCCGCGGAAATAATCGCGCCATTGTTTTTGCGTGTGATACGCGTAGGTGCCCGGATCGACCAGCACCATCTGGCCCGCCACCGACATGGTCAGCGCCAGCGCATCGGCATGGCCATGCGCGGCAATGCCCAGATACCCCAGCGGTCCCGCATCGGCGATCAGCCGTACTTCGGCGGGCGTGCCGAAAGCGTCGCCCATCACGTAGTAGCCACCATCGCTAAAGGCGCGCGGCAGGATCTCCGCAGTGTCGTCCGGCAAAGCCTCGAAGGCCTGGCGCCCGGTCTGGCCCAGCAGCCACGCGCTTTTCTCGTCGAAGGTGCGCGCCTTGCGCTTGAAATCGGCACGGCCGAACAAGGCCGCGCCGCTGGCCAGCAGCGAGCTGTAGGGATTCGCGCCCGGTGCCTTGTCCCAGTGCGCCAGCAGCGCGTCGTCGGCATCGCCGATCATCGGCACCTCACCCGCCACATTCATCATGGCGGCGATAAATTCCAGCATCGCTTCCAGGCGTTGCAAAAAGGCGGCAGAGCGGGGCCGGCCATTGGCGCGGCCTGCCAGCACGCACAGCAACATTTCATCGGCTACCGTATGCTGATAATAAATGGCTTGCTCGCGGTTCACGCCATCGTGGCCATTCTGTTTGAGCGCTTCCGCTTCCAGTTCGCGTTCCGTCTGCGCCAGCCAGCCGGCACTCTCCTGCCAACAGGGCCACGTCAGCGCCGCGATATGCAAGCCCGTCAGTTCGCCGAACAGATGATTGTTGGCGGACGAATGGCGCGAAAAATGGCCGGAGATAAAGTGGCAATGCTGGTAGATACTATCGAGCCAGCGCTGCAGGAAGACTTGCCCCTGAACGCCCTGGAACAAGGGGCTGTCGATGCCGCCCAGCATATGCCACGCATGCGACCAACTGACCAGGCGCAGAGCCAGTTCCAGCGCGCTGCTCCAATTCGCTCCCAGCGGATAAGGACATTGCTGCCACCACGCTTCAAGCAAGGCTTGCGCGCCCTGCGCATGGCGCATATCACCGCCCAGCCGGTACGCCATCGCCAGGTCAGCCACGGCCAGGTGGCGATTCGGCTCCCACAGGCACTTGATGTCACCGACCACGGTTTCATCACGGTAATTAAGCGTCTTGCCAAAGCCCAAAGGCACCACGGTGCCCGTCTTCGGATCACGGTTCCAGTCCGGAGGAAACCCGAGCTGGGCGTCACGCAGTGCAAACACGTCGAAGCGTCCCGCCAGGATGCGTTCAGCCGCCGCCAGGTGCGGCGCGGCATCGACGGGCACGCCCAGCCAGTCCGCGCCGAAACGCTGACGCGCGGCCGGTGCAGGCGCACGCGCCAGGCCAAAGCCGCGCGCCTGCAACCTTTGCTGCACGGCGTCGCGCACGCGGTGCGCCACCTCGGGCGCTCCCATGGCACGCAGGCGGTTCAGTTTCCAGGACAGGTTACTCAGCATGGACATCTCACAGATACTGGCGGTGCCAGATTTCCAGGGTGAGCAAGCTCCACAATAACTTTTCGTGGTTTTGCCGCCCACCCACGTGTTCGGCCAGCACCTGCTGCAAGGCAGCCGAATGGTAATAGTGGCGCGTGCGCGAGTCAGCGCCCGTCAAATGCTCATACAGGTAATCTTTCATCGGACCACGAAACCATTCGTTGACAGGCACGCGAAAACCCACTTTCGGCCGCTGCAGGATGGCTTGCGGCAGCAACTGCTTCATGGCTTCGCGCAAGATCCACTTGGTGGTGCGCCCGCGCACGCGGTAGTCGTCCGGCAGGCTCGATACATATGCCGCCAGTTCGTGGTCCATGAAGGGCATGCGCGCTTCGAGCGAAGCGGCCATGGTCATGCGGTCGCCCCGCTCGAGCAGATTATCCGGCAACCAGCTCAGCTGGTCGAAGCACAGGATACGGCGCAAGGCGCTGTTGCCGGCGCTGCCGCAGCCCAGGGTGGCATCGCGCTGACGCGAAGGTGGCGGCATGGCCACCAGGCGAGTCCGCTCCTCGTCCGACATCATGCCGAACCAGCGGGGCATGCGCTCATCGAACGCCTCCAGGCCCAGGTTGACGATGGCCGTCTTGGCGCGGCGGAAACGGTAAGGCAAGGCGCCGACAGCCGGCTCGATCAAGCTGCGGCGCAACAAGCCCGGCAGCATCTGGTAGTTGCCCGCATAGCGTTCGTACACGTGCTTGGGGTAGCCGCCGAGGATTTCATCGGAACCTTCGCCCGTCAAGACCATTTTCACCGTCTTGCGCGACTCCTTGGCCAGCAGGTAGATGGGAATATCGGACGGTTCGGCCACCGGGGCGTCGCGGAAGCGCACGAGGTCGGGCAGCAGCGCGATGACCTGGTCGACCGACACTTCCAGCTCATGGTGATCGGTCTTGAATTGCCGGGCGATATCGGCCGCGTACGCCAGTTCGCTGAAGCCGCCTTCCTTGAAGCCGACAGAGAAGGTCTTGACTGGCAAGTCCGTGTGGCGCGACATCAGCGCCACCACGGCAGACGAATCGATGCCGCCGGACAGGAAGGCGCCGAAAGGAACGTCGGAAATCATGCGGATGCGCACGGACTCGTCGAGCTTGTCGAGGAAGGTGGCAACGGGGTCGGCCGGCAACGGTGCCGCCACGCGGGGACGGCTGTCGGCGGGCGTGAAATACACCTGCTCGCGCAGTACGCCGTTTTCCCACGTCAGGGTGGAACCGGGCGCCAGTTTGCGGATTCCCTGGAACAGGGTCGCCGGACCCGGGACATAGCGGTAGGCAAAATAATCCCAAATGGCAGCCTCGTCGGCCTGCGCGGCGACGCCGGGCACGGCCAGCAAGGCCTTGATTTCCGAGGCAAACAGCAAGCCGCCAGCGTGCTCGCACAGGAACAGCGGTTTCTTGCCGAACGGATCGCGCGCGATGAACAGGCGGTCGTGGCGCGCATCCCAGATGGCGAAGGCGAACATGCCGCGGAAATGCCGGACGCACTCCTCGCCCCACTGCACATACGCGTGCACGATGGTTTCCGTATCCGATGCGGTCTTGAACGTATGCCCCAGTGCAATCAGTTGTTCGCGCAGCGGCTGGAAATTATAGATTTCGCCGTTGAAAATCACTTGCACTGAGCCATCTGCGTTGCCCAGCGGCTGGTGGCCGGTGGCGAGGTCGATGATCGACAGGCGCCGGTGCACCAGGCCCACGCGATACTGGGTGTTGCTGCTGGCGACATCGAGGATGCCGGTATCGTCAGGACCCCGATGGGCAATTGCCTGGCCCATCAGGTCCAGTTGCGCACGCGTGTCGAGAGTGGATGAGGGAGTAACAAAACCGGCAATACCACACATGAATGACTATCCTTCTACGCAATGAAAATTCACGCTGCCTAGCGCACATCCGGCACATTTGCGCCGGCCTTTTCCTCTCCACCGGAGAGCGACAGATACGCGGCGCGGAAGTCCGCTGCCAGGCGTGCCAACGAGTAATGGTTTTCTATCCTGCTACGGCCCGCCTGCCCCATATCGCGCAACAGCGCACGGTCGGCATCAAGGCGCAGGATCGCGTCCGCCAATGCCCGCGGATCACGCGGCGGGACGAACAAGCCATGCACGCCGTCCTGCATCACGTCCGGGATGGCGGCGACCGGACAGATCAATGCCGGCGTGCGCGCCGCCATGGCTTCCAGCAAGGCATAGGGCAATCCTTCGTTATGGTA
>RCMZ01000540.1_pt1 | contig 31173 bp, 24 predicted proteins | sample 2041141 | NCBI WGS metagenome assembly RCMZ01 (sample SAMN09708263, study PRJNA481090) | Wastewater metagenome, whole genome shotgun sequencing project. | biome: sewage; isolation source: Davis station wastewater (DW) | place: Antarctica: Davis Station | collected 2010-03-01 | reverse complement strand
GGCGACGCGGGCGCGCAAAACAATCTGGGCATGATGTATGACAATGGCAAGGGCGTGCCGCAGGATTTCGTGCAAGCCATCAATTGGTATCGCAAGGCGGCCGAGCAAGGCTATGCGCGCGCGCAGTTCAACCTGGGCCTGCGCTATGACAATGGCCAGGGCGTGCGCCAGGACCGCCAGCAGGCGACGGCCTGGCTGCGCAAGGCGGCCGAGCAAGGTTATGCGCCGGCCCAGTTCAACCTGGCGCTGCGTTATGAAAATGGCGACGTACTGCCGCAGGACAGCGGGCAGGCGATCATCTGGTACCGGCGCGCGGCCGAGCAGGGTCACGCCAGCTCGCAGTTCAACCTGGGCCTGATTTATGACAATGGCCGGGGCGTGCCGTGCGATAAACAGGCGGCCCTGGACTGGTACATCAAGGCGGCGGGCCTGGGGCATGCGGCGGCCCAGCACAACCTGGGGCTGCACCACGAACATGGCGCACACGATTACACGCAGGCGCAGGCGTTTTATCGCCAGGCGGCCGAACAGGGATTCCCCGCCGCCCAGTACCAGCTGGGACTATTGTGCGAACATGGCCAGGGCATGCCGGAGGATGCGCAGCAAGCCGTGTACTGGTACCGCCAGGCGGCCGAGCAGGGCCACGTGCGGGCGCAGTTTGACCTGGGCCTGCGGCATGAAAACGGCCAGGGCGTGCCGCAGGATCTGGCGCTGGCGCTGGCGTGGTACCGCCGCGCCGCCGAGCAGGATTACGCGCCGGCGCAGTACATGCAGGGCGTCTTGCACGACCGCGACGATGGCCCCGCGCCCGACAGCCAGCAGGCCTGCGCCTGCTATTGCCGCGCCGCCGCGCAAGGCCACAGCCTGGCGCAGTTCGCGCTGGGCCTGCGCCACGATAATGGCCAGGACGTGCCGCAGGATTACGCCGCCGCCTGGGACTGGTATGCGCTGGCCGCGCGCCAGGGCCATGCGCGGGCCCAGTTCAACCTGGGCCTGATGGCCGCCAGCGGCCAGGGAGGCCCGCTCGATTTGCAGCAGGCATATGTCTGGCTGTCGATGGCGGTGGCGGCCGGCGTGGCCGGCGCGGAAAAATCCCTGCGCCAGACAGCGGAGCGCATGCGCGAGTCTGAGCTGATCCTGGTGCGTCAACGCCTGGCAGCGCTGGCCGAGTAGCGCCCGCTAAAAGTCGTAGCGCGCGCTGGCGCCGAGCGTGCGCGGCTGGCCCGCCGACGCCGCATAGGCGTTCGTGCCCACGCCCGTCAAGCCGAGGAAATAGCGCTTGTCGAACAGGTTGCGCGCCCACAGCGAGAAATCCCAGCGCGCCTCGCCCTGGCCCACGCGCCAGCCTACGCTGGCATTGGCCAGGCCATAGCCGGGCAGGCGAGAGTAGCGCGAGTTATTGATGTCGCCGAAGCTGTCGGAGCGCAGCGCCAGGTTGGCATTGGCGTACTGCTCCACCCGTGCGCCGAGTTTCTGGCGCCACTGCACGCTGGTATTGAGTATCCATTTTGGCGCGCCGTTGACGCGGTTGCCGGCGATGCCGCGGCTGCCCTTGCCGTAGCCTTGCAGGGGATTGAGCTGATTGCCCAGGTCATTGAAGGTTTCGAACGGCGTCGGCCCCGTGCCATTGTCGAAGGTGGCGCTGGTGTAGGCGCCATTGACGGCCAGTTCCAGCTGGCGCGACAAACGCGCGCGCGCATCGAACTCGAAGCCCTTGCTGGTCAGGTCGCCGATGTTCGTCAGCACGCCGATATAGCTGGCCAGCGGCGCATACGGCACGTTCGTCACGCCCTGGTAATCCTTGACCTTGGTGATGAAGACATTCGCGTTGACGGTGAGGCGGCTGTCCAGCCAGGCCGTCTTGATGCCCAGATCCAGGTTGCGCGCCTTTTCCGGCTCGATGATGATCGATTGCACGCCGAAGGCGGAACCGACCGAGGCGACGCCGTTGACGTTGTAGCCGCCCGATTTCTCTCCCTGCGAGAAAGTGGCGTAGGTCAGCACGTCGCGCTCTACCCGGTAGCTGGCGTTGAGCAGGCTGGCCACGTTCCTGTCGGTGCGGCTCAATGTGCCGGAATCCCAGAAAGCGAAGATCGGATAGGCCGTGTACGGGGAGGGATTGCCCAGCGCGTTTTGCACCACGCGGCCCTGCTTGCGTTCGGAGTTCAGGCGCAGCCCCGCGCTCAAGTCCAGCCTGGGCGCGACGTGCCAGGTTTCCTGGCCAAACACGGCGTAGCTGTCCGTCTGCGCTTCGCCGTTGCCCGACATCAGATTGTTGTTCGGGTAGCCACCGCCCGAGACGGCCGACGCCAGCGGGCCCGTGTCGTAATGGTTATAGCTGGCGGTCTTCTGGTGATACAGGTAGGCGCCCAGCACATAGTCGTAGGATTTGCCCGTTGGCGAGGCGAGGCGCAGCTCTTGCGAGAACTGGTGTTCACTGGTGCTGAAGCCGCCCGTCAATGCTTTCAAATCGCTGGAATCGAGGTCGTTCTTTGGTTCGAAGCGCCAGTCGCGCCAGGCCGTGATCGACGTCAGCGCATAGCTGTCGGCGCCGCTGCCGAGCTTCCAGTTCGCTTCCGCCGAGACAGCGTTCTGCCGCACCTTGGCCTGCTGCTGCTCGTCGATGCTGACGTTGTAGTCGTAGGGATTGAAAATGACTTTGGTGGCGCCCTTGGCTTGCAGCCACAGGCCGTAGTTGGTGGCGTTGCCGGGCAGGCTGCCGCCGGCCGCGCCCCGGTTCAGGGGCCCGTAGGCGTACGGCACCAGGGTGCCGGTGCTGGAATCCTCTTCATTGTGTTCGGCGATCAGGCGCAGACTGAAATCCTGGTTCGGCTTGATCAGCGCCTGTGCGCGCACGCCCTTGCGGTTGATTTCATTGAAGCGGCGATCATCCTGCAGGTTCTTCAGCCAGCCATCGTCGTGCGTGTCGTAGGCGGCGATGCGCACGGCCACCGTGTCGCTGATGGGCCCCGAATATCCCCCCTTGAACTGGCGGTAGCCGCGCTGGCCCAGCGCTACCTCCAGGTGGCCTTCCTTCTCAAAAGTCGGCAGGCGCGTGCTGATATTGAGCACGCCGGCCGTGGTGTTCTTGCCGAACAGGGTGCCTTGCGGGCCGCGCAGCAGGTCGACCTGTTCCAGGTCCAGCAGGTCGAAGACGGCCTGGCCGGGACGCCCCAGGAAGACGTTGTCCAGGTAAATGCCGACACTGCCTTCCAGGCCTTCGTTGGCCGTGTTGTTGCCGATGCCGCGCACGGCCACGCTGGACTGGCGCGCGTGCAGGAATTGCGAGGTGACGTTGGGCAGCGCCTGCTGCAAGTCCTGTACCTGATACAAGCCTTGGGCTTCGAGCTGGGCGCCGCTGACGACGGTAATCGGCGCCGGCACGTCCTGCGCCTTTTCCTGGCGCCGGCGCGCCGTGACGGTAATGCTGGGCACTTCGCCGCCATCGTGCAAGGCGGGTTCGCTGGCGACTGGCGCATCATCGGCGCGCGCGTCACCCAGGGGGCCGAAGACGGCGGCGATCAGCAGCGCGCCGGAAGTCAGTGTGAGGGGATGGTTTTTCTTGGACATCGTTAAGCCTGTTGTTAGCGTGATGATCGGTGTTTTTTACAAGGGCTGCAACTGGTGCTGCGCCACTTTGCCCAGGTCGCGGCGGTAGTAGCGCAGTGCCAGCAGCAAGGTCGTCAGCTGCAGCGCGCCGCCGGCCAGCGCCAGGACCAGCAGGGCGTCGTTGAGGCCAAAGCGGTTCGACAGCAGGCCCGCCAGCACGGGGCCGGGCACGGAGCCGAGCAGGTGCAGGGTGACGACGGCGCAGGTGGCGGAAAAAGGACGGAAGGCGGGGTGCACGAGTTCCTGCGTCATCGCCAGCGGCCCCGTGCCAGCCGCCGAAACGACAAAGGCGCCGGCGATCACCAGGCCGTACTGCCATGCCAGGCCATGCACGATGCCGAAGGCGCTGCCCAGCATGGCGGTGGCGGCCAGCGAGGCGGCGATGGGGAACAGCAGCTTGGCCAATTCGTTGCGGCGGTTGTAGTGGTCCATGATCCAGCCACCCAGCGGCACGCCGATGATCGACAGCAGCATCACGCCGCTGGTCATGAAGGAGGCCTGCTGCACCGGGATGTCGTGGAATCGATTCAGGTAGGTGGGCAGGAAGAACACGGCCGGCACCCATTGCAGGGTGCCCATGGCGGCGCTCAGGTAGGCGAACACCAGCGAGGGCGTGCCGGCGATGACGGCCAGGCGGCCGCGCAGGGCCGGTTCGCCGGGAGACTTGGCGGCGGTGTCGCGCACGCTGACGGTCTGGTAGTCGTGGCCGCGGTACAGCCACACGGCGATCAGCAGGCCGGGCAAAGCCATGATGCCCAGCGCGTGGCGCCAGCCGTAATGCGTGGCGACATAGCCGCCCAGCGCCACGCCCAGCGCCATGCCGATCGGCTGCGCAGACGAGAACAGGCCCAGAGCCAGCTGGCGCCGGCGCTTGGGAAAGGCGGCGCTGATCCAGGTGTAGGCAACCGGCGCGTAGCCCGCTTCGCCCGCCCCCACCAGGGCGCGGCTGGCGGCCAGCTGTGTGACGCTGCCCGCCAGGCCGCCGGCGGCCGAGGCCAGGCTCCAGATGACGCCCATGATGCTGGCCGTCTTGACCCGGCTCCAGCGCTCGATGGCGATCGAGGCGGGAAACGCGCACAACACCATGCCCAGGGTCAGGATGGAACTGAGCATGCCGGCCGTGGCATCCGTGATGTGCCACTCGGCCTTGATGGAAGGGATCAGCGCGGCGAGGATCATGCGGTCGGCGAAGTCGAACACCATCAGCAGGCATAGCAGGCTGAAGGTCTGGACCGTGCGGCGACGGCCGAACAGATAGTCGTTGGCTGGCGTGGCGGCAGGTGGCGATGCTGGCGCTGGCGGCGTCGCGGGCAGGGCGGCGGCGCTCATGCCGCCAGTCCCAGTGGCCGGGCCAGGCCCAGGTGTTCGCGCAGGGTATGGCCGCTGTACTCGGTGCGGAACAGGCCACGCCTTTGCAGTTCCGGAATCACCAGGTCGACGAACGCTTCCAGGCCATGCGGGAAGGTGGGCGCGAGGATATTGAAACCGTCGGCGGCGCCGTTCTCGAACCATTCCTGCAGCTGGTCGGCGATGGACGATGGCGTGCCCCAGATGACGCGGTGGCCGCGTGCGCCAGCGGCGCGCTGGTAGACCTGGCGCAGTGTCAGATTGTCTTTCCTCGCCATGTCGATGAACAGCTGCACGCGGCTTTGCCAGCCTTCGCCCAGTGGCAGTTCGGGGAACGGTTCGTCGAGCGGATATTTGCTCAGGTCGACGCCCGTCAGGCCCGACAGCAGGCCCAGGCCGATGACGGGGTCGATCAAGTCCTGCAACTGGTCGTAGCGGGCCTTGGCCTCTTCCTCGGTGGCGCCGATGATGGGCATCACGCCGGGCAGGATCAGCAGCTCGTCGTTGCCGCGGCCGTGCTGGGCCAGGCGGGCTTTCAGGCCGCTGTAAAAGGCTTGCGCGCCGGCCAGGGTCTGCTGCGCCGTAAACACCAGTTCGGCCGTGGCGGCCGCCAGTTCCTGGCCATCCTCGCTGGAGCCGGCTTGTATCAGTACGGGATAGCCCTGCACGGGGCGCTGCGATTGCAGGGCGCCGCGCAGCTTGAAGTATTTTCCTTCGTGTTCGAGCACTTTCAGCTTGGCGGGATCGAAGAAATTGCCGCTGGCCTGATCGAACAGATAGGGATCGTCGCCCAGGCTGTCCCACAGGCCCTTGACGACATCGACATACTCGCGCGCGCGCTGGTAGCGCTCCGTGTGCGGCACTTGCGCGGACAGGCCGAAGCTTTTCGCTTCCCAGTCCGTGCCCGAGGTGACCAGGTTCCAGCCGGCGCGTCCGCCGCTGATATGGTCGAGCGAGGCGAACTTGCGCGCCAGGTGGAACGGGTGCAGATAGGTGACAGAGGTGGTGGCCACCAGACCGATATGCTCGGTGGCGCCGGACAGGGCGGCCAGCAAGGTGAGCGGCTCGAAATAATAGGGCAGGGCGGCGCGTGCCAGCAGCGCTGGCGGGCCTTCTGGAAAACCTACCGTATCGGCGAAGAAGATGGCGTCGAACTTGCCCCGCTCGGCCACGCGGGCCAGGTGCTTCAATGGCTCCAGCCGCGTGGCTTCGGCGGGATCGACATCGGGATGGCGCCAGGCGGCAATGTGATGCCCGACACCTTGCAAAAATGCCCCCAACCGCATTTGTCGCTTGCTACTGCTCATGAGCCGTTCCTTGAAAGAAATGAATACAGGCCCAGAGCGTAGCTAGGGTGTCAACTTTGCCGAACGAATATATGTGGATATGGATATGCGTTTCCTCCACCTCCACGCTTCCTGCAGAGGCAAGCAGGACGCTGGCGACTGCCCGCAGCGCTTCCACCACCATTCAACCGTGCGCGAATACAACAGAATTTGTTGTATCGTGCGCTCCCGCGCTAGTGCGCAAGTGTATTTCTTGCGCGACAAAAAGTGTTTGTGCCGCCATGGTTTGATATGCTGGGGGCAAGAATCGCCCGATGCGTCGCTGGCTTGTCAACAAAGGATGAATATGCGCCTGAACTCTTTTCCCGGCCGTCGTGCCGCCATCTTGTGCGCTGTGGCGCTGTGCTCGCCCATGGCTGGCGCGGCCAATCTGCTCGCCGCCCTCAGCAACCAGGAAGCCAGCAGTGGCTTGAAGGCGGCGCTCGATGCGGGGTCCGCCGCCGCCGTGGCCAAGCTGGGCGTCGAAAACGGTTTCCTGAACAATGACAAGGTCAAGATCAAGCTGCCGGGCATCCTGGAGCAGGCCAAGCCCTTGCTGAAAATGACGGGGCGCGGTCAGCAGCTGGACGATCTGGTGGTGTCGATGAACCGGGCCGCCGAGTCGGCCGTGCCCATGGCCAAGCCCTTGCTGCTCGATGCGGTGAAATCGATGAGCGTCACCGATGCCAAGAATATCCTGTCCGGCGGCGATACTTCGGTGACGGACTTTTTCCGTCAAAAGACCTCGGCACCGCTGGCCGCCAAGTTCCTGCCCATCGTGAAATCCGTCACGGACCGCTCCGGCCTGGCCAGCAAATACAACAGCACCATGAGCCAGATCGGCAAGACGGGACTGGTGCCGCAGCAGCAGTCGACGGTGGAGGGCTATGTCACCGACCGCACCCTCGATGGCCTGTACCTGATGATCGGCGAGGAAGAAAAAGCCATCCGCAGCAATCCTTTAGGCTACGGCAGCAAGATTATCGGCAAGGTGTTTGGCAGTTTGAAGTAAGTGTTTCAGCGCTTTGCAGGCCTGCTGGCGGTGCTGGCACAGTGCCTGCAGGTGTGGCGCAAGGGAAACAAGTTAAGCATTTGCTACAAGAAAACAATGTTAAAATTCTGCGACATAAATTCCTGTAGGCATGGTTGATACCGTATCGGCTGCTTGGGAATACGCGGTTTTAGCGGCGAACTGATGCGTGGCATGAAGCAATGCCCATCGGTTGGCCTATTTTCGTTTCATTCACGTTCCCTCAGGCTCATTGATTTTCTGAATACATAGTCAGGAATTCCAGGTGCAGGAAATTTTAGGTAGCCGGATTTGTTAAGCGTACTCAGAAAATCAATTAAATATACCTGGTGTGGCTGTCTGGTGCTGGGAGCGCCTGCGGCGATGGCGGCGACGCCGAATCACGGCGGTCAGTCGGGCTATATCAACATGCCCAGTGCCGTGGTGGAAACGGACGGTACCTTCAGCGTGGGGTATAGCTACGATAGCCCGTATGGCCAGTTATGGGCGACGGCGAATATCCTGCCTTTCCTGCAAATGACGGGGCGCTATGTATCGATCACGGGCATCCCCGGCTTTAGCAATGTGCCCGGCGAATATGGCAGCGGCTATGGCCGCTACAAGGATAAAGTCGTCGACGGCAAATTAAGGCTGTGGACGGAAACGGAGTGGATGCCATCTGTCGCCGTCGGCATGACGGACTTGTTTGGCACGGAGCTGTTCAAGGGGCAGTATGTCGTTGCCACCAAGACTTTTGGTGCCAGCAAGAATATCGAAGCAAGCCTGGGCTATGCCCATAAACGCCCGGACGGCGTGTTTGCCGGCGCGCGCTGGACCCCGGCGGCATTGCCGCGCTGGTCGGTGGTGGCCGAATACGATACCACCAATTACTTGCGCGACTTCCGCGCCAGCGAAACGAATGCCGGCAAGCGCCGCAAGGGCGCGTCCGTGGGCCTGGAATACCGCTGGGGCTGGCTGGCCCTGCAAGCGGCCCGCAGCCGTGACCAGTTCAGCGTGAACGCGTTTATCAGCATTCCGTTCGGCGAGCGCGAGTTCGTCCCCAAGGTGTATGAACCGCCGTATTTCGTCGACGACAAGAATCCGCCACCGCTGCCGAGCAAGGCAGAATGGCACCGCGATCCGGTGTATGGCGCCGACCTGGTGAATGCCCTCGTGAAGCAGGACTACAAGAATATCCGCGTCGAGCAGGAAGGCAATGTCCTGAGCCTGAGCCTGACCAACAGCCGCATCTCGAACATGGGCCGCGCCGTCGGCCGCGCCGCGCGCACGGCCATTGCCTTCACGCCGCAGGGCGTGACGACCCTGCGCATCACGTATACCAAGCTGGACCAGCCGATTGCCACCTATGAATTTTTCGACCTGCCCAAGCTGAACGATTACCTGGCGGGCAAGATCGACCGCAAGGCCTTCCTCGACGTCGTGCTGCTGCGCTATCCTGAGAAAAGCGATGTCATCCGCGACGAACAGCAAGGCTGGCTGCAGGAATTCCTCGACAAGCCGGCGCCGGTCATGGCCGCTTCAGCTGTTGCCGTACCGACGCCAGTGCCTGCCGTCACTGCTGCCACTGCCGCGCCCGACCTAGCGGCCGCTACCAGTGCGCCAGCCGCTTCCGCTCCTCCGCCCGCCAAGGCCGCCGACGTCCTCAAGGACGATGGCAAGCTGGCCGTCGGCGTTGGCGTCGATGGCGACGTGGTGCAAATCAAATCGCTGGACCGCGAGGCGAACCGTTTCAAGATCGCCCCCAAGGTGGGCTTCTTCTTCAATGATCCGAGCGGCGCCTTCCGCTATTCGATCTCGGCAGTGGCCAACTATGACCGCCGCCTGGGTGATGGCCTGTATCTGAACAGCGCCGCCAGCCTGCAGTTGCTGGAAACGGTGTCGGGCGTCAAGCAGCCATCGAACAGCAACTTGCCGCATGTACGCACGGACATCGCGGAATACCTGCGCGGCGGGCGTTTTTCGCTGAGCCGCGTCTTGCTGAACAAATACAACAATCCCGCCGAGCGCGTGTACACCCGTTTGTCGGCCGGCCTGTATGAAGACATGTTCCGCGGTGCCGGTGGCCAGGTGCTGTACCTGCCAAAGGATAGCCGCTGGGCGGCCGACCTGGCCGTCGATGCCTTGCAACAACGCGGCTACAAGGGCTTGCTCGATTCGCGCGACTACAAGACGGTGACGGCGATCGGCTCCCTGCATTACCGCTTGCCGCATGACATTACCGTGACGGCCCGTGCCGGCCGCTTCCTGGCGAAAGACACGGGCGTGCGCGTGGAATTCAAGCGCCGCTTCCAGTCCGGCATCGAAGTCGGTGCCTGGTACACGCATACGAACGGCAACGACATTACCAGTCCGGGCACGCCATCGAAACCATACCAGGACCGGGGCATCTTCCTGTCCGTACCGCTGAACAGCATGCTGCCGATGGATACGCAATCGACGGCCGGCTTTGCCATTGCGCCATGGACGCGCGACGTGGGCCAGATGGTGGCCTCGCCTGGCGACCTGTACGACATGTTCGAGCGTCCGCGCGCCGACATGCACAGCTACGATGGCCTGGGCAATTTTGCCGAGCGCCCCGATGAACAGCACCTGCCTGCCGTCAATCCGCCGGACCGGCCGTTTGTCAGCCCGTGGCCAGCCATGCGTGCGCGCCTGGAGCAATCCGCATCCGCTACGCCTAGCGTCCCTGAATGGTTCAAGGCGACGGCGGTGGTCGGCGGCGTGGTGGTCGCCTCCGCGCTGGCTGACAAACCAGTTGACCGTTTCGTCAAGAAACATGAAGATTCCAAGGTCTACCGCAATTGGGACAAGCTGGGCAAAGCCATGCCGTATGCGGCAGTCGGTGCTGCCGCCGCCGCATTCGCCCTGGGCGATGATCGCCTGCAAAATACGGGACTCATTTCCCTGCAATCCGTTGTCGCGGCAACGGGCGTGGCGGTGGCCGGCAAATATGCGTTTGGCCGCGCCCGTCCAGAGGAAGACCTCGGGGCGTGGAGCCGCGTCGGCAGTGGTACGTCCCGCTCGAACTCCTCGTTCCCTTCCGCTCATGCCGCCATCGGCTTTGCCGCCGTGACACCGTTTGCCAAGGAATACGATGCGCTGTACAGCGTGGCCGCCGTGGGGTCCGCCGGCCGCGTGTTTGGCCGCAAGCACTGGGTCTCCGACACGGTGGCCGGTGGCATCGTCGGTTACGCCATGGGCAGCTGGCTGTGGCACGCGCAGCGCGACCAGAGCAAATCGGGCCTGTCGATCAATCCCGGACCGAAAGAAATCAGCGTGACCTGGCAGGGCAAATATTAAGTGGCAGATTAGGCTCGTGCGTCTTGAGGCGCATTTTTACCAAACATTATTTATTCAGATAAAGACCAGCATGAAAAAGCAATTTTGTACTTCTTCACCATTCGTGAAACACGTAATTTTTTCGACCTGCCTTCTGGGAATGAGTGCGGCTTTTGCGCAGGATGTTGGGCCAGCTGATGTACCTAAAATGCAATTGATGGAGACTGGCAGCAGCAGCCTGCCGACCATTCGTAGCGGCGGCCGTAGTGAACAGCAGCGCCAGGTGCAGAATCCGCCCGCCAGTCGTCCAGCCAAACGCATCGTTGCCGAAGCCAGCGTTTTTGAAGTTTATGTCGAAGGCGTAACAGGAAAAAAATTGACCATGTTTGGCAAGGACTTATTCGGCGACGTGCCGTCCACCTTCGCGCCATTTGACGGTGCGCAAGTGAACCAGGACTATGTCATCGGCACTGGCGATGAGTTGCAAGTGCGCGGTTGGGGCATGGTTGATATCGACGTGAGCGCCACAGTCGATCGCAGTGGCGCGATTTTTATTCCTCGCGTCGGTTCCGTCAAGGTCAGCGGCGTACAGTACAAGGATTTGCAGGGCTACCTGAAGAAAGCAGTCGGCAAGATCTATACCAATTTCGATTTGACGGCCAGCATCGCCCAGACGCACGCCGTGCAAGTGTACGTGGTAGGCCACGCCGTGCGTCCCGGCACCTATACGCTGAGCGCAATGAGCACGCTGTTGAACGCCCTGTTTACCTCGGGCGGTCCCGATGCAACAGGTAGCATGCGCAACATCCAATTGAAGCGTGGAACCCAGACCGTCAGTACGTTCGACTTGTATGACATGCTGGCCAAAGGCGACAAGAGCCGCGACGTGAGCCTGCGCGATGGCGACGTTATCTATATTCCGGAAGTTGGACCCCTCGTCGCCTTAACGGGGAATGTGAAGCAGCCTGCTATTTTCGAATTGAAGGGCGATACCAACCTGGCCGATGTATTAACTTGGGCAGGTGGCTTTGATTCGGCAGCGGAGGCTAAGCAAATCATCATTGAAAAGAATGTCGATAACCAGTACAGGACAGTGGCGGAATTGATCGCTGACAAAGCTGTCACTGGCGGTCAATTAGCGGGAGTCCAGGTTAAACCTACCGATGTGCTGCGCGTTTTTGCGCCGGGCGCCATGCCAGTGCAAGCCCAGATCCAGAATGAATACGTGCGAGTGGCTGGCGAAGCCAAGCAAAGCGGTGTTTTTCTGCTCCGAAAAGGGGAAACACTGCGAGAGCTGGTTGCTCGTATTGGGGGACCGAATGAAAACGGCTATCTATACGCCACGCAGCTGAACCGCGAATCGGTACGTCGTCAACAACAGGCGAAACTGAATGAAATGGCGGATCGTTTTGAACGTAATCTGGAGTCGAATGCCTCCAAGCGCGTGGGCGCGTCAGTCGATCCCGCTGACGCGGCTAAGTTTTCTGCGGAGATTGATCAACAGCGTCGGATCGTGCAGAACCTGCGCGGCATCAAGGCAGAAGGCCGCATAGTTCTCGATTTGCCGGGAATGGAAACTCAAGTGAAAAGCCTGCCCGACTTGCCGCTGCAGGATGGCGACAGCATCTATATTCCCCGTCGCCCGGGCACTGTGGATGTGTTGGGATCGGTATTTCAGCAGAATGCCTTCATCTATCGGCCACAGCGCACGGTCAATGACTACATTCAGCAAGCTGGCGGCATGACCACCACTGCAGATAAATCTGAAATGTATGTGATCCGTGCGGATGGTACCGCCCACAGTGGTCAGAGCGCGGGCTGGTTCAGCGGTCTCGGTGGTACGGCGGTTAATCCTGGCGACACGGTTGTAGTACCTGAAAAAATTGAACGTAACACATTTATGCAAAGCTTGAAGGAGTGGACTTCTATTTTCTATCAATTCGGATTGGGTGCCGCTGGCCTGAAAGTTCTGAAAAATTAAGGTTGAATTATTAGTTGATTTTTCGTCTTGGATTTTTTACGTTCAAGATGGCATGAATGGCCATCTTGAATGAATTTTTTTTTGAGATGGGAATTTGCAAGTTTTTCATGGGGAAGCAAGTTTCTACATTTCGTATGGCTAGTATTTTCTGTGAATTTTAAAAATTTAACTTTGCTTGCCTCTCCACTTTTATTGCTATTTATCTGAAAGCGCATGATGTCCGAACAAATTCTTCGCGATGATCCCGTCGTGAATTCCAGCAAGCCAAATGAAATACATTTGACCGATATTCTCGTTGTTTTGGGGCAAAATAAAAAATTGGTGATTGGTGCTCCAATTGTTGCCGCTGCAGGGATGCTGTGCCTCAGCATGTGGCTGCCGCCTATTTTCACCAGTACCGTTAAAATCATGCCGCCCCAGCAGCAGCAGTCGAGCGGAATCGCCGCGATGCTGGGACAATTGGGCAATTTGGCAGGAGCGGGTATTTCTGGTGGAGTAAAGAGTACTGCTGACGTTTATGTCGGGCTTTTGGAAAGTCGCACCATCGCGGATCGCTTAATTTCACGCTTCAAGTTGAAAGAGTACTATGATGCCTCCACGATGGAGGAAACACGGAAGCGCCTTGCCTCTGTGACGGCCGTGTCGAATGCTAAAAAGGATGGTTTTCTAACCGTCACGACGAACGATAAAAATCCACAATTTGCTGCCGACCTGGGTAATGCCTATATTGAAGAGCTGACTGTGCTTACTCAATCGCTGGCGTTGACTGAGGCTTCACAACGGCGTGTCTTTTTTGAAAAACAGCTTACCAAGGTGAAAGAAGAGCTTGCGAATGCCGAAGTCGCACTCGGACAAACGCAGGAAAAGACCGGCATGATTTTACCGGAAGCGCAAGTTGGAGCAATCCTTGGCAGCGTGACCCATTTGAAGGCATCGATTGCAGCCAAGGAAGTCCAAATTGGCGGCATGCGTACGTTTGCCTCGACACGTAATCCTGAGTTGCTTCGCGCTGAAGAAGAGTTGCGCGGATTGCGCAGTCAGTTATCAAAATTGGAAATTAGCCAGCGTTCCCCTTCAGTGGACTCGACGATTCCAACGGCAAAGATTCCTGAAATGGGAATAATGTTCGTACGGCGTATGCGCGACGTAAAATATTATGAAACGATGTTCGAAATGTTGTCCAAGCAGTTTGAGTTGGCCAAGATTGATGAGGCAAAAGACCCTCCATTAGTACAATTGGTAGACGCTGCGATTCCTGCAGAAAAAAGGTCCGGACCAAAGCGTTTCTTTATGGCGGTGAGTGGATTTCTGGGTGGTGGAATTCTGGGCGTATTCCTGGCTTTTGTCCTCACTGCATACCGTAAAATAAGAAGTGACGGGAAAGAAAGAACGAAGTGGCAATCTGTTTTTACTGCATGGAAAAAAATTAAATAGAAATGGTGTATTTTATGGGAATGTGGGAATTTTTTAATTCCCGTAGATTTTTATAAAATGTGTGCGGATGAATGGCTGCTATTTAATTCTCTCGAAAACAATAATATTTTTTCTTTGTATATAATATGAAAATTCTTTCCGTCTTTGGAACTCGCCCCGAAGCCATTAAAATGGCGCCTATTTTGAGAAAATTGTCAGAGCAAAATGCTATTGAGTCGAAAGTTTGTGTTACGGCACAACATCGACAAATGCTCGATCAAGTTCTTGAATTATTTGATATCAAACCGGACTTTGATTTAAATCTGATGAAGGCAGGACAAGACTTGACCGATATTAGTACCAACGTCCTGCTGGGTATGCGTGAAGTATTCCGGACATGGCGTCCTGATTTGGTGCTAGTGCATGGCGATACCACAACCACGCTTGCCGCCAGTCTCGCTGCTTATTATGAAAAAATAGAAGTGGCGCATGTTGAAGCAGGATTGCGAACAGGAAATATTTATTCGCCGTGGCCGGAGGAAATGAATCGACGTTTGACAGGAGCGATCGCATCTATTCACTTTTCCCCAACGGAATTGGCTCGAGAAAATTTGCTCCATGAAGGTGTTATAAGAAAAAATATATTGGTAACTGGAAATACCGTTATCGATGCATTATTGACCGTCATCGAGCGCGTGAATACTGATACGGTGCTCAACGCGAAACTCGACAAAGATTTTGAATTCCTGGACAGATCCAAACGCTTGATTCTGGTGACGGGCCATCGGCGGGAAAATTTTGGCATGGGCTTTGAGAACATTTGCAATGCTCTGAGCGAGATCTGCCTAAATGATAATGTTGAAGTAGTCTTTCCTGTCCATCTGAATCCCAATGTTCAAGGCCCTGTTCATCAAATCCTCGGCAATAACCCTGCGATTCATTTGATTGCTCCCCAGGATTATCTTCCATTCGTTTACTTAATGAACCGCTCACATCTTATATTGACGGATTCGGGCGGCGTGCAGGAAGAGGCGCCATCCTTGGGCAAGCCGGTGTTGGTGATGCGTGATACGACCGAACGGCCGGAAGCTGTGGCAGCAGGTACAGTCAAGCTAGTCGGAACCGACAAGCAAACAATTATCGATGCTGTCCGCTTGTTGATTGAGGACGAGTCTGAATATCTGAAAATGTCCCACGCCCATAATCCATATGGAGATGGCAAGGCTTCTGAGCGCATCGCCGAGTACATTGTTGGTCGCACATGTTTGTAAGTGTAAAGAAGATTCAGGCTCGTCTTGGACGTTCACCTTTGGCTCACCGATTTCTTGCCGGCGCGTGGTGGAGCGTTGTTGGGTCTGTATTGACAAATTTCCTCACTCTGGCAACCATGATGTACATAGCCCGTACATTGGGAAAGGAAACTTATGGACAATTCATTATTATCCAAAGTACCTTGACAATGATTGGTGTTTTTTCCGGAGTAGGAATTGGGACTACAGCAACTAGATATGTTGCTCAGTTGAAATTTTCAGATAGGCCCCGCTTGGGGAAAATTCTCGTTCTGGCTGAACGGACCGTCCTGATATTCGGTGTCGCTGCGGCGTTAATCCTCATTTTCGCCTCATCATCGATCGCAGCCGGGCCCTTGCATGCACCGGACATCGGCGTTCCGTTGGCACTCGCTGCTACCTCGGTACTCTTTTCTGCCTTGGATAGCTATCAGAAAAGCGTATTGATTGGCGCCGAGGCAATGCGTGAATTCGCTATAGGATCCATCATTGGCGCCTTCATCAGCGTCCCCCTTTTATTAATTTCTGCTAAGCAATATGGTTTAAATGGTGTGGCGGGAACCTTGGTTGCCGTGACATTCATTCAGTTCCTCATTAGCCGGAGGCAAATGGCCCGTGTGCTGAAGAGGTTGCAGATTACCCGTCCCCGCCGTGGTGCCGGGAACGAATGGCGTGTGCTACGAGACTTTACCTTGCCGGCCTTGTTCGGCGGCATCTTGGTGGCTCCTGCGCATTGGATATCCCAGACGATTCTTACCAGCAGTCCAACGGGATATGCTGAACTTGCCGTTCTCGGGGTTGCAATGCAGTGGTTTAACGTGATGATTTTTTTACCGTCATTAGCCGGGCGCGTGGTCCTTCCCATCTTGACTGAACATTTTGTCGAAGGGCAGCATTTTCAATCAGGGAAGGTAATTAAGTTGGCAATGGTGTCCAATATAATAGTTGCCGCGCCAGTTGCCATTATTGTCGCATTTGCCAGTCCTTATATTATGGCTACTTATGGCACAGATTTCCATAGTGGTACAGCTGCCCTTGCATTGATCGGGGTGGTAGCGGTCATGTATGTGGCGGCATTACCAGCCGGCCAGATATTGGCCGCAGCGGATCGTATGTGGTTGGCCGCTGGCATGAATTTCGGATGGGCGGTGATTTATTTGGGGGGGGCCTATATGCTGTCTGGCTATGGGGCATTGGGCATTGTTGCTTCGATGGGCATTGCATATTTTTTTCATTCTATTTGGACTGGCGTTTATACCATTCGTCACCTATCTTTACTTCGTCTACATGCCAATGCTAATTGAAGATGTTCATCCTGATATGCCTTAGAGGATTTTCTTTACATCAGGCGGTAGCGGTATTCCCCATGCGTCCTTTTATTATTTCATGAACAAAAAAAATCTCAAGCTGCTATTTATTTCTCATGGCCTAGATGGTGGTATTAATCGGGTTACATCAGATCTGCACACCTATTTACGCAGCGATGCGAATATTGATTCAACTATCATACGTATCGGAGAAGGTCGGGACAGCTTGGCAATGGTAGATGGATCTATGCAGGAACACAATATTTCTTTGCGAAGCAACAGCAAAAATTTATTTCTGCGTATCGCTGTCTGGATTAATGGGCTGAATGATGTCAAGAAACTGGTGGGGGAAAATCAATATGATATTATCGTTTATTCGGGGATCATCCCGGCTATTTTGATGTCGTGGACATTACGGCGGTCGTCGCGCTCCCATGTTTTTTGGGAGCATGGACCGCAGAAAACATTTCTTGGTATTAAAAGACTGGTTACGCGGTTTTTGCCAACATTTGATGGAGTAATGAGTCCTGCGAAGAGTAGCATGGAATGGATGCGTAAAAATTTAAAAATTCGTGCAAAAAATTATAAAGTTATCAGCAATTGGGTTAACTGGCAGCATATCGTGCCTTCAACATGCACAAGCGATCTTTCTTCATTCTTAAAGATCATTGTCGTCTCCAGAATTGATTATCGGCAAAAAGATTTTGATACTTTACTTCACGCAATTTCTCAACTTGTTCAGTCCGGTACTACCTCTATTTCTGTCGATATTTTTGGTGCGGGAGAGGATGTACGAAAACTGGAGCAATCCATCGAGCAACTGCGATTGCAGGAATTTGTAATATTGAAGGGCCACGCGAACGATATTTATACGCGCCTTGCCTTATATGATGTATCGATTTTGCCTACCAAGTGGGAAGGTTTTGGTCTGTCTATTGCTGAAAGTATGGCTGCGCGTGTCGTGCCTATTTCCGCTGCGGTAGAAGGCGTGGTCGATGTGATTGATTCAAACATTAATGGTTTCCTTTATGAACCTGGAAATCCTCAAAACTTATGTCAGACGATCTTGGCGGTAATTAATCAGCAGCGTGGTGAGCGCGAAAGCATGCGCGATGCAGGAAGAGCTAAGGTGCTTGCGCAATATACTCCCGCAATCCAGCTAGAAAAAATTAAAAATTTCTTGCAGGTTATTTCGGGAACATGACGTGTAGAAGAGATTTGGCGCAGGATACCTCTTAGTTTTTTAGCTCATTTGGAAACGCTCTTATGATGGCATTGATACTTTCGGCAGCGGAAGGAGGCATACGCAAGCATGTTTTCGATCTGTTGGCGGAAAGCAGTTTTATTAAAAAAAATTGTAATTTATTGATTTATCCAAAAAATCAGACCGATGAAGTTTTTGACGCGGATGATAGGCGCAGCATGTGGGCGGGAATTACAATTAATAAAAAATTCGGCATGCAGGATATCTATGCCGTGATTTCGATTATTAAATTGTTGCGGAAAAATGGCATTAAGTTGGTGCATGCACACGGTGCGAAAGCAGGACTGTATGCAAGAATTTCCAAGATGGTATTGTGGAATTTGCAGATTGTTTATAGTCCCCATGGTGGTTCCTTCCATGCTGCCAACCAGGGATCGATGAAACATCTTATTTTGGGCCTGGAGAAATTCCTGGCGAAAATGACTTCGGCATTCGTTTTTGAAAGTAAGTATGCCAATATGATTTTTTCCCAGGTAATGAGAGTTGATCGCAGAAAAATCAATGTGATCGAAAACTGTGTGGCTTTACAGGATTCACCAATTTCAGAATCATTGCGAACGGAATTCCAGCGTAGACGCGACAGTGGAATGAGGATAGTCACTGTGGTTGGCCGCGTGCGTGAAATTAAGGGCCATGACATGGTAGCGAAGGCGCTGGCACACAGTGGCGAAAACTGGATTGTTTATTTCGTAGGTAATGCGGACAAGGGATTCGTCGATGCGAATGCAACGCTATTTAATCATCCTGCGATCGTGATGTGGGGTGATCATAAAGATGTCACCAGCTTTTATCGCTTAAGCGACGTTATTGTCTGCCCTTCGCGCGCAGAATCGTTTGGATATGTGCCACTGGAGGCTTATCTATGCGGAGCAAAAATAGTAGCATCGAACATTCCAGTATTTCGGGAAAATTTTGGAAATGCGCCTGGAGTATGTTTCTTTGAAGTCGATGATGATGTCGATCTCGCACATAAAATCCTGGATTGTCTGGCAAGCCAGGATATGCCTGAGACTGCCCCCATTATGGGACGGTTTTCTCCTGAAAACTTCGGAGAGAAATTTGATCAACTATATAGCAGGCTGGTAAATTGAAGATTAGTTTCGTTTCGTTTGAGTATCAACCGATTAAAACGCCGCAGTCCTTGCGTTGGCAAAAGCTACTTTCGCATCTGGTGGAAGCTCGCCCGGTTGGTGTTCGTATTTTTAACGCGCCAGCATCAATGGATAGCCCTTTCTACGACATAAAGTTTCTGTCCAGTTTTGAAGAAGAGGTATTTTCAGGGCCTCCTTCTAGCGTGGACGAAATCATCGTGGCCGAAGTACCTGTGCATGCACCGAAGAAACCGCCGAACACGTTAATGAAACAGTTCAAATCGGCTGTGAAGGAGCGTCTACCTTTTGATAAGTCGTTTATATGGGCAGTTAAGTCACGTACTGCATTTATCAATTTTCTTGAACGAGATTTACCGGATGTGGTGATCAGCAGTTCACCGCCATTCGGAGCAATGATTTTGGCGTGGTTTGCTAAGAAATATTATAAAGAAAATATAAAATGGATATGTGATCTGGGTGATCCTTGGAGCTTTGCCTCGGACAGGAAACTAGGCCCGGTCATGCGAAGAATTATTGAGACGATGGAGCGATATTTTCTTTCATCGGCTGACCATATTATTGTCACCAATAATAGAACGAAATCCGCATATCTGGAAATTTTAGATATCGAGGAATCGCGCATCAGTGTGATCTATCAGGGTGCGGATGCGAATCGTAATGAATTGCCATCGTCTTCCGAGTCGGCAGGAGATTATGTTTATACCGGTACTTTTTATAAGACTATACGTGAACCCTATGCATTATTCGAGGCATTTTCTTTAAGCGATAGAAAATTATCTGTGGCGGGGAATATCGATCCCAAGTTTTTCCCAGAGAAAAAGAGTGATCAGGTTTCATTTGTAGGAAATCTCGGGGAGCAGGATGTCAAAAAAATGCAACGCTCTGCTGCGGCATTGATATTCATAGATAATCTTAATAGTACTCAATTGCCCGGGAAGTTGTTTGAATATGTCGCAACGGGTAGGCCTGTGATTTGTATTGGGGTGGCGAAGGAATCTCCAGTCAATGAAATTGAGTTTTCAGATTACCCTATAGTTTTTTGTGAAAACAATGTTGAAGATATTTCCAGGGCAATTGGGAAAATTGATGAATTTGGTTTTCAAGATTATCTTGGTACATTAAATGTCAGCTGGAAAGGCCGTGCCATTCAATTAGGGCGGATAATCGATGAACTATATTGATTTGTTTTTTTGCGCATGTTCTATATTGTTTTTATTGTTGATGTTCCTGAAGAAGGGAAGACATTACACCGTATTTCATCCTCTAAACATTGCAATCTTGACCATTGGATTTGAGTTTATTATTAAGTTTCTTTGGGTAACATTTGGGGCGCCATTAGATACTATTAATTTGCCTTTTACTTATTCTTTGCTCTTTATTGTTATAGTTGTAATGACGGTATATTTTTGTCTTTTTATACCGGAAACATACCTCTTTGATTTGACTCGGCCACGTTCGGTAGAGTCATTTGTGATAAGCCCCCGCACTGCATTTTTTCTTATTTTTTCCGGGTTTCTCTTGAATGCGGGATTTGCTGTTATATCCGGTGGTTCTCCCATTTACGGTTTGCAAAATCCGATCGAATTCAGGATATTCATGCAAAGAAATGGGATGTTTTATGTGGAATTTCTCATCTTCTTCCTATTGATTGCAGGACTGAGTGTCATCTCGCGTAATGCAATTATGAATTCAAGAATGTTGAGTATGCAATTTATTGTGCCATATGTTCTTACTATTTATGTTGCATTGAATAGTGGTTTACGTGGACGCGTTGTTGAAATGGTTATACTTCCTCTGCTTGTTTTTGCGATTATTCGAAATCGTGTTCCAAAAATAATATTGGCTGTTCTAGGATTGGTGTTTGTCCCATTCGTCGTGGCATTCGGTATGTATCGAGATGCCGTTCGAGGCAATAGTTTGGATGTTGGTGAAACTGTAGATTTTTTTTCCAGAGCCTTTGATTCTTCATCGCTTGATTTTTTGCCCATATTTTTGCACAGGTTCGATGCCTTCGATAATTTTGTGCGTGTGATGGAAAAAGGACCAAAGGAATTTCATTATTTCCAATCATTCTTTGATTTTTTTTCTCAACCGATTCCACGTTTTATTTGGAATAGCAAGCCAAACAATTTCACTTCGGAGATGACCTCCCAATTTCGACCTGATTTGTTTGCGGATGGCATTGCATTGACATTCAGCGCATTTTCGGAATCCTACTTAAATTTCGGATTCATCTGTGGTGCAATAATATTGGGAGTATTTGTATATCTTTCAATAATTTTATTGCAGTCATTGATGTTGCGTTCGGAGTCCAGGCAGTCGTCTTTAATTATTTTTTGCCTGCTTTACCAGTACCCCTTTATTTCTTTATCTGCCGGATTTATAAATGATGTTTCGACGGTTATTGTAATTTTATCGTTGGCGATATTGGGAGGATTTCGGTTTTTCTCGCGTTTCAGATTTTCATAAAGGGGTGTCCGTTCCGCAAATGCCTTAGATGTTGAGTTTCGTGCGATCATATTCCTCCTCGTCGCAGCATGGCCCTGTTCCGCGTCAGGGTCGTGCTAGACGAGTTGATCGCCCGATTGCCCCAGAGATTGTCCCACCGGCATCGGCACATCGCATCACCTTCAGTGCATGGATTTACGCATTCATCCGCCCACCTGCACTAGCCCGAAAATCCGGCAGGGCAAATCAGGAACTCCGATCTGTCCGACCACGAGGCCGCCAAGGTCTTCAATATCAACCGTGCCACGGCCGCCAAGTGCTTCAAGCGGACGAGGGTACTTGAGCCCATACGCTGCGCACGGCCCTGAGCGCGACGCAGGAGGTCATCGTGTGCTCCATGGCGCCAATCGTTTTATGTGCCACTCGACTATCAGACAGTACGTCAATCCCGATGTATCGCGCTCGGATATTGTGCCAGCTCAAGCGTGGGGGCATGGCAGACCTGGAAGTTGTCATTTCCTCGGCCGGAGGAGACGCGATCTTGGTCGGAAGACCTTAAGGGCGTGCCGGCGCGATTGGATGGCCCATCGTTGATGAGCACTTGCCGCTGTTTTACGTTCCGTGGGCTTCGTTGATTACGACATAGATTTTGGATGCTATGAAGGGTTTAGGCGAAGATGTCGGCATTGGTCAGCAAAGTCCCGACTTGATCCTTGACTGTCAGCAGCGGTGCGCCATCCAGTGGCCAGTTAATGCCGATCGCCGGGTCGTTCCACAAGAGGCTACGTTCGAATTCTGGCGCCCAGTACTCGGTCGTCTTGTACAGGAATTCTACGCTGTTGCTGAGTACCACTAAGCCGTAGGCAAAGCCTTTCTGAATGCATACCTGGCGTTTGTTGGAGGCCGACAAGTGGACCCCAACCCAGTGGCCGAAGGTTGGCGAGCTTTTGCGTAGGGCGACCGGGACATCGAATAGTTCGCCGGAAGTGACGCGCACCAGCTTGCCTTGCGGCTGCCGGAGTTGATAGTGCAGACCGCGCAACATACCCTTGGCCGCCTTGGAGTGGTTGTCCTGTACGAAGTCGCGCGTGACGCCGGTCAGTTCGATGAATTGTTTCTGATTAAAACTTTCATAGAAAAAGCCTCGATCATCGCGAAATACGGTGGGTTCGAGAATCAACACATCGGGCATAGTTGTGGCCTGGATTTGCAAGGGATATCTGTATCATTCGAACTAGTTGGAATGCGCCTGGCGCCTCAGAGTATATTGTCATCCAGTAAGCGCGACAGGATTGACCGTAGGCTTTCTTCTTGAACGGCTGGGGCGGTTGTTTCAGCTTGGCGGCACCGATATAGCCTTTACGGTAGGCGATTTCCTCCGGGCAGGCGATTTTCAATCCTTGGCGATTTTTGATGGTGGCGATGAATTGTCCCGCATCCAATAATGATTCATGTGTACCCGTATCAAGCCAGGCCATGCCGCGCCCCATCAGTTCGGCGTTCAGCTGGCCGCAGGCCTGGTAGGCACGATTAACATCGGTGATTTCCAGTTCGCCGTGCGCCGAGGGAACGATGCTGGCGGCAATGTCGCACACCTGGCTGGCATAGAAATACAGGCCGGAGACGGCGTAGTTTAATTTTGGCTTAAGCGGCTTTTCCTCGACGCTGACGGCGTGTCGTTGCGTGTCGTTGCGCGTCGAAGTCGACCACGCCATAACGTTCCGGATTGGTGACTTGATAGGCGAATACGGTGGCGCCGCTTATGCGTGCGGATGCCGTGCGCAATTGCGATTCGAAGTCGTTGCCGTAGTAGATGTTGTCACCCAAAATAAGTGCAGACGGGGCACCGTTGACAAATTCGCGGCCAATGATGAAGGCCAGCGCCAAGCTGTGGGGTGCGGGCTGAGCAGCTTAGCTGAGCCTGATATCCCATTGGCTGCCGTCGCCGAGCAATTCCTTGAAACGCTGCGTGTCTTGCGGCGAGAAGATGATGAGGATTTCGCGTATGCCGGCCTGCATCAGGGTGGTCAGCGGATAGTAGATCATCGGCTTGTCATACACTGACAACAGCTGCCTCGATACGGCCATGGTACGGGATACAGGCGCGTGCCGGAACCGCCGGCCAGAATGATGCCCTTGCGTTCGATAGTGGTACCCATTATTGCGACGTTGTAGACCTCGCCCAGGCGTCCCGCTTCCAGCACCCGGCGAATCGCCGAGCAATGCTCTCGCCCACATACAGCCAGTCGCCCACTTTCAAGCCATCGCCGTAGATAGGCAAGGCCTTACAGGCGCAGGCATTGATGATGAGCGGAATCAGTTTTTCCGAGAAATGAAAGGAACCATAATCGCTCGAGCAGTTCGTCGTCTGCACCGGCATGCTATACGTATGGAAATACGCGCGCACAAGGTGGTGTGGGACGCGGCTTTCGATGCAGAGTACGGGCTGTTTGGCGCCTATGGCGTCGTTTCCGTGAACGGTGGATCATTCGGTCCCAGAGTGCTATAGACTTCGTCGGTGGAGACGTGCAAGAAGCGGAAGCCATGCTTGGCTGCGTCCGTCAGACCGCTCCAATAGGCGCGCGCGGCTTCCAGCCAGCTGAAAGTGCCATTGACGTTGGTCGAAATAAATTCGCCTAGGCTATGGATCGAGCGATCGACATGGCCTTCCGCCGCATTATGCACGATGGCACGTGGCTGGTATTCGGTCAGCAGCCGTGATATGTGGGCTGTGTTGCAAAACCGGCACCGCCAGTCACTAAAATCATATTACTTTTCTTTGCTTAATTGCACGAACTGACAGCTGCTCTCGGATATTTCATACGTCACGGATGACTTCATCATAATGGGCATCTACAAATCAGCGTTGTGCATTTAATATTTAATATCGATATTGTGACACTCGTAGTTGTCGCTAATACGCGCCATCTTTCTTGAAAATGACTTTAACTGTTTTAAGAAGAATGACAATGTCGTTAAATAAAGACCAGTTCTTGACATACCAGGCATCCAGATAAACGCGCGTGTCATAGCTGACATCGTTGCGGCCACTGACTTGCCATAGGCCGGTCACGCCTGGTTTCGCTTCGAGATAATAATCAACTTGGTTACCATAGCGTTCCAGCTCAGCATCGACCACGGGACGCGGCCCGACCAGGCTCATTTCGCCTTTCAGCACATTCCATAATTGCGGTAATTCGTCCAGGCTGGTCCGGCGCAGGAAATGGCCGATCTGCGTGATGCGGGGATCGTTTTTCAGTTTGAAATCGCGGTCCCATTCGGCCCGGGCTGCGGGATCGCGCTCCAGCAGCTCTTTCAGCAAGACGTCTGCGTTCACGGCCATGGTACGGAATTTATAGCAGAGGAAATGCTTGCCATTCTGGCCAACACGCTTGTGGCCGTAAAAGATGGGGCGGCCGGACGCCATAACCTTGGCCGCGATCCATAACAGGATAGGAGCTCCAACGATCATTACGCCTATCGATGCCGTCAGATCAAAGCAGCGTTTGATCAGTTGCAGACCTGGCCGCGCCAGGTTATTACGCATGGTCAGCAACAGCACTTCGTGGGCAAAGAAATGATTGACCTCCATGCCATACAGGGGCAGGCCACGTACCGCAGGTACCACTTGCATGTTGACGACGCGTCGGCTGACTTGCTGGATCATGCCTTGATAGGCGTCGATCCCCCCTTGCTCCAGGGCGACGACGGCGTGTGGGTCGCCAAGCAACTTGAGAGTATGCTCTGGATCGGTGCCGAGCGGAATACATGGCACGCCTTGTTTGCTGCGGTTGATATAGTGATGTTCGAGGCGCTCCTGACCTTCTGGAATCAGAAATGCAATCAGGCGATACCCCATCAAGGCCTCTTCATCGAAGGCGCGCGCCGTTTGCAAGGCATTGTCACCCCAGCCGATAATGACCATGGGGCGTATCCAGCCACCCGCTTTCATCAGCAGATATTTGACGACGCCACGCAGCAGCAAAACACAGCACGGCACGAGCAGCCAGGTGCCCAGCAGTGCCGCGCGCGAGGAATCACGCCGATCGAGGAAGACCAAGGCTGCATCGATCAGACCCATGATCATGACAACTTTGAGCAACTCCTTGATTTCATTGGAATATGGGCGGCGCTTGGCATGATGCCCCTTTAGCTTGAAGATTGCCAGGGTGACGAGCGAGAGCAGGCCGTAGCTGAGCATGCGTGAGCTATCGAGTCCCAAGCTGTTCAGATCGACGGCATCGATAGTCCATGTTCCAGCGAGCCAAAATGCCGCAAACATGGCAAGGGCATCCGCAAAAGTGAGGAAATATTTTTCCGCCCGGCTACTGCAATACCATTTCACTTCTTGTAGAAAAATTCCTTCGATTGGTTTCATGTTGACTGCTAGACCTTATGAGCTTCAGTAAAAAATGCAGGAGATACCGCAAGGTATCTCTCGGAAAATGGGTTGTTTAAACGCGGCCGTAACGGTTTTCAAAGCGGACGATATCGTCTTCCCCCAGATAACTGCCCGACTGAATTTCAATCAGCTCCAATGGAACTTTGCCTGGGTTGGCCAGGGAGTGCACGACCCCGAGGGGGATATAGGTGGACTGGTTTTCCGTCAGCAGATATGTCTTGTCGCCATTGGTGATCTGGGCCGTGCCCGACACCACGATCCAATGTTCAGCGCGGTGGTGGTGCATCTGCAGCGACAGTTTGGCGCCAGGCTTGACGGTGATACGCTTGACCTGAAAGCGCTCGCCATTGCCGATGGAATCGTACGAACCCCACGGCCGGAAGACTTCGCGGTGCATGGTGGCTTCAGGACGCTTTTGGGCAGTCAACTGTGCCACGAGGGTCTTGGTATGCTGCGCCTGGGCCGCATCCATGACCAGCACGGCATCGGCTGTTTCCACGATGACCGTATTGCGCATGCCGATGGCGGTAACCAGGCGGCTGTTGCCATGCACCAGGCAGTCTTCACAATCCTGCATCAATACATCGCCTTGGGCGCTATTGTTATTGGCATCTTTTGCCGCCACGTCGAAGACGGCAGCCCAGGAACCAATATCATTCCAGCCAGCATTGAGGGCGATGGTGGCGGCATGGCTGGTGCGTTCCATGACGGCGTAGTCGACCGCGATATCAGGGCTGGCGGCGTAAGCGTCCTTGTCCAGGCGGATGAAGTCGAGGTCACTCTTCGCTGCGGCAATGGCGGCACGGCAGGCGGCCAGGACGGCGGGCTGGAAGCGTTCGAGTTCTTCTAGGTAACGGCTGGCCCGGAATAGGAACATGCCGCTGTTCCAGAAATAGTCACCGCTGGCGATATATTTTTCAGCTTGCGCCAATGCAGGTTTTTCAACGAATTCAAGAATGCGCTGGACCGAGCCGCTGGCCGTGGCTTCTGCGCGGATGTAGCCATAGCCCGTCTCCGGTCCAGTCGGGGTAATGCCGAAGGTAAGCAGACTTCCTTCTTCGGCGGCATGGCGCGCCAGCGCAATTGCGTGGTGGAACGCTTGTGTATCGAGAATGACATGATCGGAAGGCAGGACCAGCAGGACTGGATCATCGCCATTTTCCATCGCTTGCAAGGCGGCGCTGGCGATGGCTGGCGCCGTATTGCGGCGCATCGGCTCGAGCAGCAAACGCGATTGCTCCATGCCAATTTCACGGAGTTGCTCGGCAACGATGAAGCGTGCCGACTCGTTGCAGACCAGCAGCGGGCTGGCCAGATCCGGCAGCCCCTCCAGCCGCTGCAGTGTTTGCTGCAGCATGCTTTCCTTGCCGGACAGGCGCAGAAATTGTTTGGGGAACGTTTCACGCGACAATGGCCAAAGACGCGTGCCTGAACCGCCGCAAAGAATCACGGGTACGATGGGTGTATTCATGTATGCATCAATTTAAAATTTAAAACAACCTCATGGAATGAGCGTTCTGACGCCTGTCGTTCACAAGGTGTTTGATGTGTTGCACGCCAGTCTTGGACCGCAGGACCGAAAGGTCGTGTTCTTACCAGAGAATAAATATTTTGAAAGGACAATATTTTAATGATTTATAGCAATCCTTGTATTTCTTTCGCTGGCGTCCCGGGCAAGGGAGTGAAACCGGCTGCTGGCTTGGCCTATTGTAATTTGCCAGGCTGGCATTTCGCTTAGTTAGAAAACGTTTCCATCAAAAAAGCAACAAACACGCATACCGCCGTGAGGCTAAGGACCAGCACAGCTCCTGCGGCGCAATCCTTGGCAATCTTGATGCTGGGATGCAGGGAAGGATGGACGTGGTCAATCAGGTGTTCGAGGGCGGTGTTGAAGAGCTCTGCCGCCAGGACCGTACCACAGTTGAGCAATAATAAAGCCCACCAGATCATCGCAGGCCGGCTCCAGGCGAGCACGACGAGCACCGCGAAGGCAGCGAGGCATTGCAGGCGGAAGCTCGATTCCATGCGCAAGGCTGCGGCGATACCAGCAACGGCAAATCCCATGCGCTTCAAAAATGGCTGGTTCTTCATGGCGATCGAGGCGCTGATGCGGGATATTTCACGAACATGGCAACTGGAATTCTAAATAGACAACATATGAGTCGCATGCATGGCAGTACGGCATTGGTTCACCTGCCAGTACAGAAAAGCTGGCACTGGCCCCGTCTGTTACTAGCTAAAAAGTAAAAAGCCCGTTTCAAATGAAATGAAAAGGGCTTTTGGCGGCAGTGGCGTATCGCATGGACACGCCAACTACGTGCAATGCCAGACCTTCAGACTTGCTAGCAAGGTGAGGTTTGGCCTACCTGAAGCTGCCTGGGCAGCCAGGTATTAATGGTGGGTTGGGGTGGTGTGCGCGGTGGTCGAATCCGAGCTTGCTGCACCGGCCACAACGGCAACTGCTGCGCCGATTGCGATCAAGGTGCTGACGCTCAGGCCGGCAACGGTGGTGCCAGCGGCGGCGCCGGCAGCGGCTGTGCCGGTTGCTGGCGCAGCTGCTGCTGGTGCAGGAGTCGATTGGGCCATCGCTTGCGCCGAAGCGAAGCACAGGATTGCCGAAGCGATCAGAATTTTCTTCATGGGATATCCTTTAAGGTTGAACAGGGGAAATGCTAAACTGTCACATGATTGTAGCAACATTTCTTGTGCTAGTCTGTGCCGCACAGTCGATGGCCGCCATAATTTATGCTATTTCAGCCTCATACTAAACCATCCACCTTGGTTTGGCTCCTCGCGATGTTGTTCTGCGTTAACAAAAGCGATATTTCAGGCATCTGCCGTGGCAGGGTGCTGGGAAAGCCCAGTGCGAACTCCCGAGAAGACCGAAAGCCGTTTGCACGTTTGCCAAGTCCTTGCCATCCCGCGTAATGCAGGCTTCGCGGGTGTAGCTCAATGGTAGAGCAGAAGCTTCCCAAGCTTACGACGAGGGTTCGATTCCCTTCACCCGCTCCATTTTCCGCTGGCGCCTGGCTTTGTGCGGCGCGGCCACTATTTTCTTCATTCCCATGTCTTCAGATACCCCAGCAAACGGCCCCGCGCGGCCAATGATGTACGACCCCACCGAACACCGCATCCGCAGTTTCGTGACCCGTGCGGGACGGCTTTCCGTGGCGCAGGCGCGTGCGCTTGAGACGCTGGGGCCGCAGTTCCTGTTGCCGTTCGCCAAAGAGCCGATGGATTTCGCGCAGGTGTTCGGCCGCCAGGCGCCCGTCATCCTGGAAATCGGTTTTGGCATGGGCGCGACGACGGCGCATATCGCCAAGGCCATGCCGGAGAAGGATTTCATCGGCGTCGAGGTGCATACGCCGGGTGTCGGCAGCCTGCTGAAGCTGATCGGCGAAGAATCGCTGACGAATTTGCGTTTGCTGCAGCACGATGCCGTCGAAGTGCTGACGCACATGATTCCCGCCAATTCGCTGGCCGGCATCCATGTGTTTTTCCCCGATCCCTGGCACAAGGCGCGCCACAACAAGCGCCGCCTGATCCAGTCGCCTTTCGTCAAGCAGTTGACCGATCGTCTGGCGCCGGGTGGCTATCTGCATTGCGCCACCGACTGGGAAGATTACGCGGTGCAAATGCTGGAGGTGCTGGGCGCCGAGCCGCAGTTGCAAAATAGCGCCGACGGTTATGCGCCGCAGCCGGCCTATCGCCCGCTGACCAAGTTTGAAAACCGGGGCTTGAAGCTGGGGCACGGCGTGTGGGATCTGGTGTTCATCAAGAAATAAGCATGGCTTGATGGCGCGCCTGGCCGCGCCGTTTGCATGAGAACCAGCCTGCCGCGGCGACGCCGCAGGCTTTTTATTTTTCGCGCTGCCTTGTGCAGGCTGGTCAAGGCAGGGAAATTCCGTTAGTCTTATTTTTTTTGCATTGATTGACATTATGACCAAGACAATACTCGTTACCGGGGCATCCGGTTTCATCGGCTCGCACACCTGCGTCGAATTGCTGGCCGCCGGCTTCGATGTGGTTGCGGTGGATAATCTGTGCAACAGCGCGCGCGAAGCGATGACGCGCGTGGAGCGCATTTCCGGCAAGCGCGTGCCATTTTACGAGGCCGACGTGCGCGACCGCGCGGCCATGGCCGCTATCTTGCGCCAGCACGCCATCGATGCGGTGATTCATTTCGCGGGCTTGAAGGCGGTAGGCGAATCCGTGGCGCAACCGCTGATGTACATGGATAACAACGTCACGGGCACCGTGGCCTTGCTGGAAGTGCTGGCGGCGGCGAACGTGAAGCGTTTTGTGTTCAGTTCCTCGGCCACAGTGTATGGCGATCCGGAAGCCTTGCCCATCCTGGAAACGTCGCGCCTGTCCGTGACCAACCCGTATGGGCGCTCGAAGCTGATGGTCGAACAGATCCTGGCCGATCTCGTGCATGCCGATGCCCAATGGCAAGTCGGCGTGCTGCGCTACTTCAATCCCGTCGGTGCGCATGCGAGCGGCTTGATCGGCGAAGATCCGGCCGGCATCCCGAACAACCTGATGCCGTTCATTGCGCAGGTGGCCGTGGGCCGGCGCGAACGCCTGGCCGTGTTCGGCGACGACTACCCGACGCCAGATGGCACGGGCGTGCGCGATTACATCCACGTGGTCGACCTGGCGCTGGGCCATGTGGCCGCGCTGAACCGCCTGTTCTCCACCGAGGGCGGCTTTACCGTCAACCTGGGCACGGGCCACGGCTACAGCGTGCTCGATACCGTGCGCGCCTTCGAGGCCGCCAGCGGCCGCCAGGTGCCCTACGACATCGTGCCGCGCCGCCCCGGCGACATCGCCAGCTGTTACGCCTCGGCCGACAAGGCGCAGGAACTGCTGGGCTGGCAAGCACAGAAAAACATCGACGACATGTGCCGCGACCACTGGCGCTGGCAGCACCAGAATCCGCAAGGCTACGCGGCTTGAAGCAAAGCCGGCACCCATAAAAAATCCCGCTCACACGCAAGTGTGGCGGGATTTTTTTTACAGCGCCAGTAACTCAATGGCGCCTGAAAAATGTCTGGGGCGAGGCGCAAAGCCGAAGACAGTACGCCAGTACGGCGAGGCGAAGCAACAACGCTCCAGGCATTTTCTCAGGCAGCCATTTGGCGCCTGAAAAATGGCTGGGGCCAGGCGCCGCCCCGAAGACAGTACGCCAGTACGGCGAGGGGCAGGCAACAACGCTCCAGGCATTTTCTCAGGCAGCCATTATGGATACAGGCCGCGCACTTCGCGAGCCTGCAGCACGCGCGTGCATGCCAGGATGAAGGTGGCGGTACGCATCGACACTTTCTTCTCTTGCGACACTTGCCATACCGCGTCGAACGCTTCGCG
>RCMZ01000272.1_pt1 | contig 31174 bp, 22 predicted proteins | sample 2041141 | NCBI WGS metagenome assembly RCMZ01 (sample SAMN09708263, study PRJNA481090) | Wastewater metagenome, whole genome shotgun sequencing project. | biome: sewage; isolation source: Davis station wastewater (DW) | place: Antarctica: Davis Station | collected 2010-03-01 | reverse complement strand
CGCTCGTGATGAGCCTCCCCAACCTCACCTGACCAAATGCAAAAACTGCATGTGCCGTTCGTACTGGTCGAGGATGTCGTTGATGATCTGCTCTTTGGTGTAGCCCATCAGGTCGTAGTCCTGGCTGCCTTCGGCCAGGTGCACTTCGGCCCGGTAGTAGCGGCGGTTACGCAGTTCCTTGGGGCCCATGCCGCCGCGGGCGAAGGACGGCGTGAAGTAACCGCGCATCTGCACCTGGTACACGAACGGGTGCTCGTCACCATGGCCGATCTCCAGGCTGACGCTGTCGTTGGCCGGGTCGGGCTGGGCGACGACGTTCAGGCCTTTCTCGACGAACACCGCCGTCACTTCCTCGATGGCCGGGCGCACCGTGGTGTCGAGGAAGCGGTAGACCTCATCGCGCGAAGGGAAATGCACCGCCTGGCTCAGGCGCTGGCGCCAACCACCCTTGCCCCGGCGCGAGGCCGAAACCGGTGCCAGGGAGTGCAATTGGGCGATCTGCTTCTGGGATTCGAGGTAGAACGCCTTGTGCAAGCCCCACATCATCAGCAGCAAGATCATCGAGAACGGCAGCGAGGTCAGCACCACCGCCGACTTCAGCGAATCGATACTGCCGGCGAACAGCAGCGCGCTGGTCACCAGGGCCGTCATCGCGCCCCAGAACACCCGCAGCCACTTGGGCCCGTCTTCATCGGCGTTGCCGCCCCGGGCCGAGAGCGTGGACAGCACCACGGTGCCGGAATCCGCCGAGGTGACGAAGAATACGAAGCTGATGAACACCGTAACCGCGATAACGGTTTTGCCCCAGGGGTAGGTTTCCAGCAGCAGGTACAGGGTCATCGACGGGTTTTCCAAGGCCGACATGCCCAAGGCACTCATGCCGTGGTTGAGCACCAGATCGATGGCGCTGTTGCCGAAAATCGACATCCAGGCCAGGGTGAACCCCAGAGGGATCAGCAGCACGCCGAAGACGAACTCGCGGATCGTGCGGCCCCGGGAGATACGCGCGATAAACAGCCCGACAAAGGGCGACCAAGCGATCCACCAGGCCCAATAGAACACCGTCCAACCGCCCAGCCAGTCGCTGGGCTTGTCGTAGGCGTACACGTCGAAACTCTTGGCCGGTAAGGCGCCGAGGTAGTCGCCCAGGTTCTGGATCAGGGTGTTGAGCAGGTGCTGGGTGGGCCCGGCGAACAGCACGAACAACAGCAACGCGCAGGCCAGCAGCATGTTGATGTCGGACATCACCCGCACGCCTTTATCGACGCCAGCGACGGCGACGATGATCGCCGCGCCCATCATCAGGGTTATCAGGCCGACCTGAATCCATTGGGTGTGGGCGATGCCGAACAAGTAGTCCAGGCCGGAATTGAGGTGCAGCACGCCAAACCCCATGTCCGCGCCCAGGCCAAACACCGTGGCGATGATGCCGAAGCCATCCACCGCATAGCCGATGGGGCCGTTGATGCGCTTGCCGATCAACGGGTACAGGGCCGAACGCAGGGCCAGCGGCAGGTTATGCCGGTAGGCGAAGTACGCCAGGGCCATGCCGACAAAGGCAAACACACCCCAGCCGTGCAGGCCCCAGTGCAAAAACAGCACCTGCATGGCCTGGCGCGCCGCATCGGCGGTGCCAGCCTCGCCCTGGGGCGGTTGCAGCAGGTGCGTCAGGGGTTCGGAAACGCAGAAGAAAAACAGCGTGATGCTGATCCCCGCCGCGAACAACATCCCGGCCCATGACAGGTAACTGAACTCGGGCTCGTCGTGGTCGGCACCGAGCTTGATCTTGCCGTAGCCAGACAGCGCGGTGACCACCACGAAGACCAGATACAGGGTCATCGCCAGCATGTAATACCAGCCGACCGTATTGGCCGCCCAGTCCTGCGCCGCCAGCAACCAGGCGCCGGCCTCCTGCGGGAATGCGATCACCACCAGGCCGAACACCAGGATGAAACTGGCTGCGAAATAGAACACCGGCGCATTCATGCGCATCTGGCCGGAGGTAGGAGTAGACGATGCACTCATGGACGATGCACCTCAGGGATGGAAAAGGGGGCCGAAAAAAACGGACTCAGCAAAGGCAAGCCTCCTGTTGTGTACGGGCAGCGAACCACCGGTTTAACTTGAACGAGCGTTCAAGTTAAACATGGATAGGGTTCGAGGACTAATCGTAAGGCTCGCCAGTACTTTCGTACGCTAGCTCAAGGAAGGGTATGACGTGGGGTAAACAGTTTCGTTCAGCGTTAAAACCGTCGGCAGCGAGGCGATGGCTAGCCAAACACCATCGCGGGCTGGGCCCACTCCCACAGAGCACGTTGCCTGAACCGAAAACCAACCCACACCACAGCCCTACTGTGGTGTGGGTGAGATTTTCATTTTTCCTCTGTGGGAGCGAGCCTGCTCGCGATGGCAGCCTAAGTGGCGGTGACGAATGGCAGGGGTAAGACAGTTGCTCCCACCGGCGATCTCTATTGCCCAGCCCCTACTTCTGCGTCCCATCATCATGTTGCAGGTTGGCCTGGGTCAGGTTGCAGCCGGGCGGAACGCTGCGGGTCAGCCAGACGTTGCCGCCGATGGTCGAGCCCTGGCCGATGGTGATACGCCCCAGGATGGTGGCGCCGGCGTAGATCACCACGTCGTCCTCGACAATCGGGTGGCGCGGGTGGCCTTTTTGCAGTTGGCCGTCCTCGTCCGCCGGGAAGCGCTTGGCGCCCAGGGTCACAGCCTGATAGATGCGCACCCGCTCGCCGATGATCGCCGTTTCGCCAATCACTACGCCCGTACCGTGGTCGATAAAGAAGCTAGGGCCGATCTGCGCGCCGGGGTGGATGTCGATGCCGGTGGCCGAGTGGGCTATTTCCGAACTGATGCGCGCCAGTAACGGCAACCCGGCGCGGTACAGGTGGTGGGCCAGGCGATGGTGGATCACCGCCAGAATGCCGGGGTAGCACAGCAGCACTTCATCCACGCTGCGGGCGGCCGGGTCGCCATGGTAGGCGGCCAGCACGTCGGTATCCAGCAGGCTGCGCAGGCCCGGCAGGGCCAGGGCGAAGTCCTGGATCAACGCGATGGCGCGGGCCTCCACCTCTTCATCGACCCGGGCGCTCTGGCGCGCCACGTAGCGCAACTCCAGGCGCGCCTGGCAGAGCAACGCGTTCAGCGCCACGTCCAGGGTGTGGCCGACGTAAAAGTCCTCGCTCTCTTCACGCAGGTCAACCGGCCCCAGGCGCATGGGGAACAACGCTCCGCACAAGGCTTCGAGGATCTCGGCCATCGCCGCCCGGGACGGTAATTCCCGCCCGCCCTGCTCGCCGCTGATGCGGCCATTTTGCGAACGCCACTGATCGCGGGCGGCCCGCAGTTGGCCGACGATGGTCTGCAATTGCCAATGGCTGGATCGCGCACTCACGGTAGAACTCCTCACACTGACGGCGGCAAAAATGGCCTCCACTTTACGGCACGCCGCCCAGCGCCGTTTAAGAACCGTTTGTATGGTGGCCAGCACATTCGGGCATAAGCCCCGTTGGCAGTCGCTCCTGGCAGCGGCGGCCTGAACTCCGCCGCCGTGGTGCTGGCCGGCGCTCAACAACAAACCAGGTGAGGTAGCCACAGCCCCTGCCAGGTTTTTTCGATAAAGGCGTGAGTGCTGAACAAGGCATTGTTTGCCGCCCCCAACATGGGCGCACCCGAGAGTTTTCGAGCAAGTTACCGAACTCTGTCGCACCCTAAAGTTTCATTTCAACTCAATGAATTTTTATTTCTCTTCCTTACCGGCATACTCCACTCATCGGCGCTCGCACCCTTATTAAATCGGTATAACTTATCGAAGTTCACACTCTAGAACTTCGCAGGCACTACATATCTATATCGAGCAACATTAAATTCACCCAGCGCTTGTAACAACACGCCCTTATCCCCGTCTACAGCAGCGCTTACAACCTCCATTTCAACGCGGCTATATCGGCATAAAGTTCGCCAAGGGCCAGCGCTTAATGCCAATTCTAAGTAGGAGTTTTCTGAACAAATCTCTATTTACAAGTTCACTCCCGCGCGCCCTTGACACTGTAACAAGTAAGCACTTATCTGTTTAATACCGATCACCCCACAACAACTTAAACTCCAACCGCACCCATATTGAACGCGCAACTTATGACGCCCCACGGATGTTCCTTTTCAACATCCAGGGCCGTTCAGAAACGGACTTCGCTGCACTGTTTCAAGGAGAACACCATGACCCGTACCGCCCCCCAACCCGAGCTGGCTGCTCCCAGCCTGTCCTGTTCCCACAAGCACAACGTCAATGCGACCAACGCCGCCCACCTGCTCATCGATATCGCGCCCTACCCTGGCATGGATGAGGGTGACCTGATCGAGCTGTTCTGGGACGACTGCTATGTCACCTCCACCGTGCTGGCAGCCGCCGACATCGGCCAAACCATCAGCCTGCGGGTCCCCGAAAGCTTTATCCGCAACGGCACATCGTGCGTCCACTACCGCCTCATGCACGTGGGCCACGGCCCGCTGCTCTCGGCGGCGCGGCGGGTGCAGGTCAAGCTCGACTGCCCCGGGGGCCAGCCATCGCCCCTGTGCGGCGACGAGAATCAGAGCCTGGAACCCTTGGCCATCCCTGGCGCCATTCGCCGCCAGGGGGTGAACGCCAACCAGGTCAAACGCGGCGTGCCACTGACCATCGCGCCGTACCTGAACATGGCCGCCGAGGATGAAATCACCCTGCGCTGGGGCGACGTGCGCCTGGACCTGCCCAAGGTGCGCGCCGACGAGGTGGGCAAGCCGATCAACATCTGGGTGCCGCCGGCCGTGATCCTGGAGGCCGGCGAAGACAACCAGTTGGAAATCACCTATTGCATCCTCGACCGCGCCGGCAACAACTCACGCTGGGCGCCGCCGCGCAAGCTGCGCATCGGCTGTGCCACCCCCTACCAGATCCCCGCCAGGCCCGCGCTGCAAGCCGCCGAAACCCGGCGCGGCTGACCCTCGCCCCTGTAGCCGCCAATGGCTACAGGGGCGGGCCTGCCTTGCCCCGAAGCCTCGTTCTGACCTTCTATGCATATTCCTAAAAGTTAGTTTATTAATTATTTATACGCGCTTAGGGTATATGCACCGGACCACCGGACATTCTTGTTTTCGTTTTCGCCGCCCATCGGCGGCGTTCCATGAGATGTGAGGTAGGTATGGTCCGGAACACAATTTCCCCAGTGCATAACGCCAGGGCATTGCGTGCAGCCAAGGAGCGGCGCTGATGTCCACACTGGCCGATGCACCCCTGTCCAGCGACCTGGACATCGCCCCGCTGCTGCTGCCCGCCCAAGTGCTGCGCAACGACGCCCAAGCCCTGCTGGCGGCCCGCGAGCTGGCGCAAACCGCACGCCAACACGCTGCCCGGCGCGACCAGCAGCGGCGCTTGCCGTGGTCGGAAATCGAACAGTTCACCCGCAGCGGCCTGGGCAGCATCTCGGTGCCGCGCCAGTACGGCGGCCCGCAGGTGTCGTTCGCGACCGTGGCCGAGGTGTTCGCGATTATCTCGGCGGCCGACCCGGCGCTGGGGCAGATCCCGCAGAACCACTTCGGCATCCTCCACGTGCTGATCGACAGCGCCACCGAGGCGCAGAAAAAACAGCTGTTCAAAAGCATCCTCGACGGCTGGCGCATCGGCAACGCGGGCCCCGAACGCGGCACCCAAAACACCCTGACCCTCAAGGCCCGCCTCACCGCCCAGGGCGATAGCCTGCTGCTCAACGGCCAGAAGTTCTACTCCACCGGCGCCCTCTTCGCCCATTGGGTGGCGGTCAAGGCGCTCAACGATGACGGCAAGCAGGTCATGGCGTTCGTACGCCGGGGTACGCCGGGGCTGCGCATCGTCGATGACTGGTCAGGCTTTGGCCAGCGCACCACCGCCAGCGGCACCGTGCTGCTCAACAACGTGCCGGTGGATGCCGAGTTGGTCATCGATAACTGGCGCCTGAGCGAAACCCCCACGACCCAGGGCGCGGTCTCGCAATTGATCCAAGCCGCCATCGACCTGGGCATCGCCCGCGAAGCCATCGACGACAGCATCCGCTTCGTGCGGGAAAAGGCGCGGCCATGGATCGACGCCAACGTCGAGCGCGCCAGCGACGACCTCTACGTGATTGCCGACATCGGCAAACTGAAAATCGAATTGCACGCCGCCGAGGCGCTGCTGCGCAAGGCCGGCCAGGTGCTAGACGAAGTCAACGCGGCGCCGGTAACCGTCGCGTCGGCCGCCCGCGCGTCCATCGCGGTGGCCGAAGCCAAGGTGCTGACCACCGAACTGGCGCTACTGGCCAGTGAAAAGCTCTTCGAGCTGTCGGGCAGCCGCGCCACCCTCGCCGAATTCAACCTCGACCGCCACTGGCGCAACGCCCGGGTGCACACCCTGCACGACCCGGTGCGCTGGAAGTACCACGCCATCGGCGCCTATCGCCTCAATGGCAGCGTGCCGGCCAGGCATTCCTGGATCTGACGCCCCGCAGACTTTTGACCAGATCTCTGGAGAAACACATGACCTATTCCCCCCACGTCGCGGTGATTACCAGCGACGAGCAAGCCCTGATCGTCGCCAGCGACCTGGCCGAAGACTTCAAGCGCGACAGCGCCCTGCGCGACCGCGAGCGCCGCTTGCCCCACGCCGAGCTGGAAGTGTTTTCCCGCTCCGGGCTGTGGGGCATCACGGTGCCCAAGGCCTACGGCGGCGCAGACGTGTCCCACGTCACCCTGGCCAAGGTCATCGCGCTGATCGCCCAGGCCGATGGCTCCCTGGGGCAGATCCCGCAGAACCACTTCTACGCCCTCGAAGTGCTGCGGGTGAACGGCACCCCCGCCCAGCAACAACGCCTCTACGCCGAGGTGCTGGCCGGGCGGCGCTTTGGCAATGCCTTGGCCGAACTGGGCACCAAGAACGCCCACGAACGCACCACCCAACTGCGCCGCGACGGCGCCGGTTATCGCATCAACGGCCGTAAGTTCTACGCCACCGGGGCCATCTATGCCCAGCGCATCCCCACCTCGGTGGTGGACGAACACGGCGTGCAGCAATTGGCCTTCGTCCCCGCCGACAGCCACGGGCTCACCGTCATCGACGACTGGAGCGGCTTCGGCCAGCGCACCACCGGCAGCGGTTCGGTGGTGTTCGACAACGTCTACGTCGCCGCCGAGGACGTGATCCCGTTCCAGAGTGCCTTCGAGCGCCCCACGCCGGTGGGCCCGCTGGCGCAGCTTCTGCACGCCGCCATCGACACCGGCATCGCCCGCGCCGCGTTTGAAGATGCCCTGCATTTTGTGCGCACCAAGACCCGGCCGTGGATCGACGCCCTCAGCGACAAGGCCAGCGACGACCCCCTGACCCTGAAAAGCTTCGGCCACCTCAGCGCCCGCCTGCACGCCGCCGAAGCCCTGCTGGAGCGCGCCGGGGAATTCCTCGACCGCGCCCACGCCCAAGCCGACACGCAAACCGTGGCCGCCGCGTCCATCGCCGTCGCCGAGGCCCGGGCCATCAGCACCGAAGTGTCCCTGGCGGCGGGCAGCACCTTGTTCGAGCTGGCCGGCAGCCAAGCCACCCTGGCCGAACATGGCCTGGACCGCCACTGGCGCAACGCCCGCGTGCATACCCTGCATGACCCGGTGCGCTGGAAGTACCACGCCGTGGGCAACTACTACCTCAACGACGCAAACCCGCCACTGCGGGGGACGATCTGATGAGCCAGGGCGCGAAGAAAAAAATCCTCCTCAATGCCTTCAACATGAACTGCATCGGGCACATCAACCACGGCTTGTGGACCCACCCGCAAGACACCTCGACCCACTACAACACACTCGAGTATTGGACCGAACTGGCCCAATTGCTGGAGCGCGGCCTGTTCGATGGTTTGTTCCTCGCCGACATCGTCGGGGTGTACGACGTCTACCAGCACTCGGTGGCCGTGCCCCTCAAGGAGGCCATCCAGTTGCCGGTCAACGACCCGTTGCTGCTGGTCTCGGCCATGGCCGCCGTAACCCGACACCTGGGGTTCGGCCTGACCGCCAACCTCACCTATGAGCCGCCGTATCTGTTCGCCCGGCGCATGTCCAGCCTCGACCACCTGAGCCGTGGCCGGGTGGGCTGGAACATCGTCACCGGCTACCTCGACAGCGCCGCCAAAGCCATGGGCCTGAGCGAGCAGGTCGAACATGACCGGCGCTACGACCAGGCCGACGAGTACCTGCAAGTGCTCTACAAACTCTGGGAAGGCAGTTGGGAGGACGACGCGGTCATCAACGACCCGGTGCAGCGCATCTACGCCCGCCCGGACAAGGTGCACAAGGTTGAGCACCACGGCGAGTTCTACCAGGTCGAGGGCTATCACCTCTGCGAGCCGTCGCCGCAGCGCACACCGGTGCTGTTCCAGGCCGGCAGTTCCGAGCGCGGTTTGCAGTTCGCCGGGCAGCACGCCGAATGCGTGTTCATCAGCGGCCAGAACAAGGCCGCGACCCGGGCCCAGGTGGACAAGGTACGCGCCAGCGCCGTCGCGGCCGGGCGTAACCCGAACGACATCAAGGTGTTCATGGGCCTGAACGTGATTGTCAGCGCCACCGAACAAGAGGCCCTGGCCAAGCAGGCCGAGTACCGCCACTACGCCAGCGCCGAGGCGGGGGTGGCGCATTTTTCCAGCTCCACCGGCATTGACTTTGCCCAATACGCACTGGACGAACCGATCCAGCACGTCAAGGGCAACGCCATCCAATCGGCGACCAAGATCCTGCAAAACAACGACTGGACTCGGCGCAAATTGCTCGACCAGCACGCCTTGGGCGGGCGCTACATCACCCTGGTGGGCAGCGCCGAGCAAGTGGCCGATGAACTGGAATCCTGGATCGGCGAAACCGGCCTGGACGGCTTCAACCTGACCCGCATCGTCACCCCGCAAAGCTATGTCGATTTCATCGACCTGGTGATCCCCGAACTGCAACGGCGCGGCTCGTACAAAACCGCCTACGACAGCGGCACCCTGCGGGAAAAACTGTTCCACGAACACCCGCGCCTGCCCCAGCGGCACACCGGCGCCCAGTACCGCCACTGATTTTTTATGCCAGTGAACACCCCCTCCCACAGGGAGATGGATGCCAGATACCACCCACCTTTATTGACTGGAAACCGACCATGAATAACCAACGCCTCAGCCACCCAGTCAAAGCACTGGCCCTCGCCTTCGGGCTCTTGAGTTCGACCGTTTTCGCCGCCGAGGCGCCGCTCAAGGTCGGCACCACCGCGGCGTTCGCCATCCCCCTGGAGGCCGCCGTGCAAGAGGCCGGCAAGCAGGGCCTGAAGGTCGAACTGGTGGAGTTCAGCGACTGGATCGCGCCCAACGTCAGCCTCGCGGCGGGGGATATCGACGTGAACTACTTCCAGCACATCCCCTTTCTGGAAAACGCCAAAGCCGCCGCCGGTTTCGACCTGGTGCCGTTCAAGCCCGGGATCATCAACAACGTTGGCCTGTACTCGAAAAAGTACAAAAGCTTCGCCGAACTGCCCCAGGGCGCCAGCGTGGCCATCGCCAACGACCCGATCAACAGCGGCCGCGGCCTGCAATTGCTGGCCAAGGCCGGGCTTATCAGCCTCAAACCGGGCGTGGGCTACAAGGCCACCGAAGACGACATCATCGCCAACCCCAAGGGCATCAAGCTCCTGCAAGTCGAAGCGGTACAACTGGTGCGCGCCTATGACGACGCCGACCTGGTGCAGGGCTACCCGGCCTATATCCGCCTGGCGAACACCTTCGATGCCGGCTCCGCCCTGCTGTTCGACGGCCTCGACCACAAGGAATACGTGATCCAGTTCGTCATCCAGCCCGAGAAAAAAGACGACCCGCGCCTGATTAAGTTCGTCGACATCTACCAGCACTCGCCGGCAGTGCGCGCCGCCCTGGATAAAGCCCACGGCACGCTCTACCAAGCCGGCTGGGAAGGCTGACCATGGGTGCCACCACCGCCCTGCGGCGCACGGCCCCGGCCACGCCCCACACCGCCAGCCCCAGCGAGCTGCACCCGCAACTCAACCACGCCCATGTGCGCTTTGTCGGCCTGGGCAAGACTTACCCCGGCCAGCACGGCCCGGTGGCGGCCCTGCACGGCATCGACCTGGCGATCCAGCGCGGCGAAGTGTTCGGCATCATCGGCCGCAGCGGCGCGGGCAAGTCGTCGCTGATCCGCACCATCAATCGCCTGGAACAACCCAGCAGCGGCCGGGTGCTGATCGACCAGGTGGACATCGGCGAGTTCAACGAAGACCAACTCGTGGCCTTGCGCCGGCGCATCGGCATGATCTTCCAGCACTTCAACCTGATGTCGGCCAAGACCGTGTGGCAGAACGTCGAGCTGGCGCTCAAAGTCGCAGGCGTGGCCAAGGCCCAGCGCCAGCACAAGGTGCGCGAGTTGCTGGAGCTGGTGGGCCTGCACGACAAACACCAGGCCTACCCGGCGCAGTTGTCCGGCGGGCAAAAGCAACGGGTGGGCATCGCCCGCGCGCTGGTCCACGACCCCGAGATTCTCCTGTGCGACGAAGCGACCTCGGCCCTGGACCCGGAAACCACCCAGTCGATCCTCGGCCTGCTGCGCCAGATCAACCAGCGCCTGGGCCTGACCATCGTGCTGATTACCCACGAGATGGCGGTGATCCGCGAGGTTTGCGACCGCGTGGTGGTGCTCGAACACGGCCGCATCGTCGAGCAAGGGCCGGTGTGGGAAGTGTTCGGCGACCCGCAACACGAGGTCAGCCAAACCCTGCTGGCGCCGCTGCAACATGCCTTGCCGGCCGAGCTGCAAACCCGCCTGCACACGGCGCCGCCATCCTCGGACGCGGCCGTGGTGCTGCGTTTGCAGTTCACCGGCGCCAGCGACGAACCCGACCTGGCGGCGTTGTTCAGCGCCCTTGGCGGGCGGGTGCGCCTGTTGCAGGGCGGCGTCGAACGTATCCAGGGCCACGCCCTGGGCCAACTGCTGCTGGCGGTCAGCGGCTCGTCCCTGGGCGCCGCAGAACTGCGCCAACGCGCCCGCCAGTGGGCGCCCCGCACGGAGGTACTGGGTTATGTGGTTTGATCGGTTGCTACAAGGTTTTATCGACACCTTTTTGATGGTCGGCGTGTCGTCGCTGATCGCCTTGCTGGCGGGTATTCCACTGGCAGTGATCCTGGTCACCAGCAGCCCCGGCGGGATCTTCCAGGCGCCCGCGCTGAACCGGGTGCTGGGAGCGTTCGTCAACCTGTTCCGCTCCATCCCGTTCCTGATCCTGATGGTGGCGCTGATCCCCTTCACCCGCCTGATCGTCGGCACCACCTACGGCGTGTGGGCCGCCGTGGTGCCGCTGACCATCGCCGCCACGCCGTTCTTCGCACGCATCGCCGAAGTCAGCCTGCGCGAGGTGGACCACGGCCTGATCGAAGCGGCCCAGGCCATGGGCTGCCGGCGCTGGCATATCGTCTGGCACGTGCTGCTGCCCGAAGCCCTGCCCGGCATCGTCGGCGGCTTCACCATCACCCTGGTGACCATGATTAACTCCTCGGCCATGGCCGGCGCCATCGGGGCCGGCGGCCTGGGCGACATCGCCTACCGCTACGGCTACCAGCGCTTCGACAGCCAGATCATGCTCACCGTGATCGTGCTGCTGGTGCTGCTGGTGGCGGCGATCCAACTGGGCGGGGATCGCCTGGCGCGGGGGTTGAATAAGCGTTGAGACAGTAGCCAAGCGCAATCGTGACGGCACGATTGCGCGATCAAGGCGTCACGCCCCTGCCAACTGTTTTTTCCAAACCGCCTCATGCCCTAAAGAAAATACCAGCAAGCTAAATGAATCGGCGTTATTAAACAGTGTGTTCGTGCGCAACCCAGGCGTATCTTTAAGCGCTTTCTCTATATCTTCCGCTCGGCTCGCTCCAAACAATTTCACCCGATCTTCTTTGGAAAAATTCTTCTCTATGTATTGGGACAACACATTATCTTTATGCCCCATGGAAACCCTATCAGCCTCAAGTGCCTGCTGGCTTGGGTCCGCAGGATTCAGCGTGTGGCCGGACGGGTAGTAAATACTGTCTGATTTCCCAAGTTTTATATGGCTCAACTCATGGACCAGCACCATGCCTGTGTACTTTGGAGATGTCTTCAAGGCAGCCTCAGTCATGAAAATTCGTTCATGCGGGTCTTTGCGATAAGTAAAGGCATTGGTTCCATCCTTCATTTTCACCCAAACGAGTTGCTCCTTGCCTTGCTCCTGGGCTCTGAAGTCAAGAGCGTCAACCATGATCTGAACTTCAGACCGCAGTCGTTCCATGAACACTTTCGGCTCTGCTAACTTGCCATAAACACGACTAATAACCTCGCGGTACTTCCTTGGAATTTTCTCCATAGACAAAACGTTCAACGCTGCACCTGCTGCAACTTTTGCGTACTCAAGGCCCTCGTCGAGATTTCGTGCGGCGACCTCATCATGTTTTTTAATTTCCGAATAACCCCGCGCAACAAAACTCCCACCACTCATCTTTAATTGAATTTCCGACCCATCATATTTCCCCTTGTATTTAACCAGCCCGTGAAAATCGCGAAAGCGCACTGGATTATTACTTACAAAACAGAACCAGTTAATACCGCCGATATCCCCACCCGGATCCGCACTCACCCACCGCTGTAACCAAGGCGCGTAATAGCGATAGCCATAGTAATAAAGCCCTGTCGCATCGCGCTCTTTGCCCGAATAACGAAAGCTCTTGTAGTTGGCTTCAATTGCACTCGGCCCGGCCCACCACGCCGTACCGCCGAAGGGGTAATAACCTTCCTGGCTCAATAACGCGCCTTGCTCGTCCAGCTCCAGGGTGCAGGAGCCTAAATGGTCGCCCAGGGTGTAGCGAACCTGGTCGTTGCGGGTGCCGCCGGGTAACGCCTGGGCCCAGTGCAGCACGCACACTTGGCTGCGCCCGGCCTCGACCCTGAGCACATGGCGTTCTTCGCCGCTGGCACTGTCGCGGTGCACCTCCAGCCCCGGCAGGTAGCGCACTTCGCTGCGCAGGGTGCGGCTGCGGGTTTGGCTCAGGCGCACCTTGCGCAGCCGTTGGCCGGGCTGTTGGTAGAGGTACTGTTCGCTGTCGTCGGGGCCGTCCTCGCGTTGCACCTGGGTGACGCAGCTCAACTGGTTCTGCCCGTCCCAGCTCATCAGTTGCCCGCGCTGCAACTCCAATTGGTTGCCGTTGGCGTCAAAGCCCCCGGCCAGGTCTTCTTCGCGGGCGCTGCTGCGGTTGCTGTCGGCGGCGGTGAACATCTGGAAGGTGGCGCTGGCGCTGTGTTGGCGCGTGCGCAGGTTGCCGGCGGCGTCGTAGGTGAAGGTCTGGGTGTAGGGGCGTAGCTGATTGGGATCAACGGCAGGCGACTGCCATGGGGGCAATTGCGGCCCATGGCTAGGCTGGGCGACTTCGCGGCCCGTGGCTTGAACCACTTGGTAGAGGCTGTCGTAGTGGTAGCGATTGAGCGGTTCGATGCGCCGGTTGCGGGCAAAACGGGTGGGCTGGGACGCATCCTCGATGCTCAGGATGTTACCCACCGGGTCGTAGCCATAGCGCAAATCCTGCACGGTCTTGCCGCCCGTCGCCGTAGCCCGCAAGCGGTGCAGGCGCCCGTCCTCGGCGGCGTACTCGGCGGATAGCTGCACACCGTTGCCAGCGGTTTCCCGCTCGGGCTGGCCTGTGGCGTTGTAGTCGATAGCGCTCACCAGCCGCGTCGGCGTTTGCCCGGCGCCCGCCAGGGTGAGCCACGCCGCGCTCACTTGCCCGCCGCGGCCGTGGGTAAATCGCCGGAGGTTGCCCATGGCGTCGGTCTGCTCGCGCAGTTCACCGCAGGTGGTGTAGGCCTGTTGGTTGGCGAACGTTCCCGCCTCCAGCAAGGCGTCGCGGGCGGCTACGCTGACCGGCCAATCGGGCAGCGCCAGGCTGTCGAGAAAGCGGCTATGGTCCAGCAGCGGTTGGCCGGCCAGGTTGTATTCGACGAGCTGCCGGGTGCCAGCGCGGTGGTCGTGGCGCACCAAGCGTGCGCATTGGTTATGGCCGGCGTTCACCGCGCCGTAGCCCCAGCGCTCCACCACCCGGGGCGCCTGGCCGGCCAGTTGTTCGGTCATGGCGATGGGGCGCAGCTGTGGATCGAACTGGGTGTGGTGGCCAGTGCCGCGAGCGTCCCAACTCGACAGGGGCGCTTGGGCGACGCTCAACAGATGCAACTGCCAGCCGCCATCCACGCTGTCTGTCAGCAGCACCTGCGCCGAGAGGCTGTAGCGCGTCGTGAGGTTGGGCCGTTGCGCATGGCCCCACAAACGCGGATCCCACGCGGCCACCTGGCGCCACGCTGCATCGAACACTTGCCGGGTGATGCGCGGTTCGCTGGCCTGGGCTGCGGTTTCCCGGCAATAAGCCACGTGGCGAACCGGTAGGCCGCGGGGGTCGATGCCCCTCAGCGTCGGGGTGGCGGTGTCGTGGTTGGGCATGGTCGCGGCTCCACTCAGCAGGCTGGCCATAGCATGCGAGGTTTTTTTGCAGCCTGATACTGTCAGAAGTTACAGGTAGGCTGGCGCACCCGGCGCGGCAAAAGCGCTTATAGTCGAGGCCTCTCACCTTCTGCGCAGCCGCCATGAAACAGACCGCCGACGATCTCCAGCACATCACTGCCACCACCCTGGGCCATTACCAGCAGGTCGCCGAGGAGTTCCGCCACGGCACCCGCGACCACGATGTGAGCCAGAACATCGATGCGCTGTTGCGCCATATCCACGGGGTGGCGCCGTTCACCCTGCTGGATTTTGGCTGCGGCCCGGGGCGCGATTTGCAGACGTTCACTGGCCTGGGCCATGTGGCGGTGGGCCTGGACGGTTGCGAGCGCTTCGCGCAAATGGCCCGCGAAGACAGCGGCTGCGAGGTGTGGCAGCAAGACTTCCTCAGCCTGCAACTGCCGCCCGGGCACTTTGATGGGATCTTCGCCAATGCCGTGCTGTTCCACATCCCCAGCCAGGAACTGCCGCGGGTGTTGCGCCAATTGCAGGCCTGCCTGAAACCGGGCGGCGTGCTGTTTTGCTCCAACCCCCGGGGCGACAACCAGGAAGGCTGGAACGGCCCGCGCTACGGCGCCTACCACGACCTGGAAAACTGGCGCTTGCTGCTGACCGACGCAGGGCTCATCGAGCTGGAGCACTACTACCGCCCCGCCGGCCTACCCCGCGAGCAACAGCCTTGGTTGGCGAGTGTGTGGCGCAAGGGCTAGAGCGCCCCAGAGCAAACATTTCCCGCGCCTGGCCCGCCCATGTGTGGGAGCGGGCCCACCCGCGATGGCGCCGGCGGGGTGACGGCGCACGCCGCTCAGTCGGCGCGGTAGACCATCACCCGCCCGTCCGCGACGAAGGCGGTGATGCTATGGCCGGGAAGGTCGCGGCCGTCGACTTTGCGCCGTTGGCGGGTGAAGTTGGCCACTAGCCGGGTGCCGTCGGCGAAGGTGGTTTGTTGCACCTGGCGGTCGGCGCTGAGCCAGCGGAAATCCGTGAGCACCTGGGTGGCCAGGCGTTGGTGCAGCGGGCGGAAGAAGCGGTCGTGGCGCTGGATCAGCGCCAGGCGCTGTTTGAGGGTGGCGGCGCTGAGGTGGTACAGCGGCGGCACGTTGTAGAGCAGTTGGGTGAGTTCGTTTTCCACCCGCACGTTGCTCAACTTGAGGTTATCGAACAGCCAGTGGTGGCTGGTGATGACCGAGCCATGGAACACCGCTTGGTACAGCGGCAGCCGCGTGGCCGGGGCGAAGTGCAGGCTGCGGTAGGGTTCCTTGAGGGGCGCGGGGCGAAAAAACACGCTGGGTTGCTGCGGCGGATACCAGTTGCCCAGGTAATAGGGCGATTGCTTGTCCTTGAAGTCTGCATCGCCCCAGCCAATCACCGGGGTCTGCATGCCATGGGCGAACAGAATGCCCTGGGCGGTGACGGCATTGCCGTCCTCGGAACCCACCGGCAATTGCAGGGTTTCGCCCACCCAACGGGCGGCGGCGATATTGCCTTGGGCCTGCTGCGCCTGGGTCATGGGCGCATCGCGGCGGTAGCTGTCGAACAGCATGCCGGTAGCGTAGGCGTCGAGAAACCAACTGTTGAACCCCACACGCTCCTGCACGGCGCGGGTCCGCGCTTGCAGCAGGGGCCGCACGCAGCGCGGGTCGGTGTAGTGCCCCGCTTGCTGGAAGCCGCGCTTGGGCTGGCCGTCGCGCAGCACAATGGCGCAGTCGCGGTTGGCCTGGGTGCCGAGGTGGGCGGTGACCCAGTCCGGGTTTTCAGCAGGGGCCAGGGCGGTCTGGTAGGAATCGTAGGGCGCCACCAAATAGCCAGCCGCGACCATGGCCCGCACGGTTTCTGGGTGCCACAGCCCCCCTTCCCAGCCGTCGCCCAGGCCCAGCCACAAGCGTGGCAGGCCGGTACTCTTGAGCTGTTCCAGGGTGCGCAGCGACAACCCCGCGCCCCAGCCCTGCGGGTCGGGGGCCAGAAAAACGGCAAACTCCCCGGCCACCCGCGCGCGCACCTGCCCGTAGGCGCGGCCGAGGGCTGAAAGGTCAGGCTCGTCGGTGGCACGCCACAGCTGCCGCGCCTGCTGATTGAGGGCGCGGTTCACGCCGCCCAGCAAAGCGTCGCGCTGGTAAGGCGTGAGGGGCAGGCTGGCGCTGGCGAGAACCTGCGCCGCCTCAGCGTCGAGGCGCTCGCGCAATTGAGCGGCCAGCGAACCCTGCGGGCCCGAGGCCAGGGCCTGCAACAACTGCCCCCAATCACGCACATCCTCGGCGCCCAGCAGGTCGTTGCCCCACAGGTAGATATGGCTGGCGCCCAGCAATTGCCGGGCCTGGGGGCTGGCGAGCAGTTTGCTGCCCAGGCTTTCGTAGCGCCCGGTTTCCATCAGCCACTGGCGATAGCGCTTGGCCCCGGCCAATGGGTCGGCGTCGCCCAGGTACAGGCGCAGGGTCAAGGGTTCATCGGGTTTGAGGGCAGTGAATTCGTGGCTGGCGCTCAGGCCCAGGGCCTCGCCCTCGGCGCGAAAATGCAGGCGATTGTTGAATGGGTTGGTCAGCAGCCAATGCAGGCTGAAGTTGCCGTGGTCGCTGCCCCACAGCGGCAGGCTCAGGTCCTGGGTGGTGTTGATCGCGCCGTAGTCGAGCAGGTACGCCTGCCAGCGCCGGTCGCCACGTGGCACATAGCGGCCCTCGGTCAGCGGCCAGAGCAGGCCCCGGCCCATGGCGCTGCCCGGTTGCTCCAGGAAGGTCAGGCTGCCGGCCTCGCGGGCGCTGATGCTCAGCAGCAGTTCCCGTTGCTGGAGGCGGGCATTGACGGTGAAGGCGCCGTCGTCCCATTGCCAGTCGGCGCCCTCGGCGCTGCTCGACAATGCCCCGACGCGCCGTGCCTGGCCCCCGGCGGAGGCTTGCACCGCGTCGCCGTCGCGGGGGGTCACGCGGATCGCCAGGGTCGCAGGCTCCAGTTCGATGCGCCACAACGGGTTCTGCAGCTCGATACGGGCCTGTGCCCAAGGCATGAACAGCACGGCACAGGCCAGCAGGACGTAACGCGGCAACATGGTCAGCCCCCTTTGCAATCAAGGGGGGCGAGGCTACGCCAGGTGGCCTTGGCGGCGCACTGGCGGGGCTTCCGATTTATGCGTAAGGCCCTTCCCGCGCGGGCGCGGGAAGGGCCTGACAGCTAGGCATCCTGGGGCGTCGGTTCCTTGATCTTGTACCAGGCCACATAGAGCGCGGGCAGGAACAGCAAGGTCAGCAGGGTGGCGACGATGATCCCGCCGATCATCGCGTAGGCCATCGGCCCCCAGAACACCTCCCGGGCGATGGGGATCATGCCCAGGCTGGCCGCTGCCGCCGTCAGCAGGATCGGCCGGCGGCGGTGCTCGGTGGCTTGCATCACCGCGTCCCACGGCGTGTAGCCGTCGCGCTCGAAGGCCTCGATCTGGGTCACCAGGATCACCGAGTTGCGGATGATGATGCCGATCAGCGCCAGGATGCCGAGGATCGCCACGAAGCCCATGGGCGTGCCCGTGGGCACCAGCGCCAGCACCACGCCAATCAGCCCCAGTGGCGCAACGCTGGCCACTAGGAACAGCTTCTGCACGCTGTGCAACTGGATCATCAGGAAGGTCGCCATCAAAAACAGCATCAGCGGCACGACTTTGGCGATCGGGCCTTGGGCCTTGGCGCTTTCTTCCACCGTGCCGCCGGTGGCCACCGAGTAGCCGGGCGGCAGGCTGGCGGCGAATTGGGCGATGGTGGGTTTGAGTTGCGCCACCAGGTCGGTGGGTTGGATTTCATCGCGCACGGCGGCCTTGATGGTGATGGTCGGCTTGCGATCGCGGCGCCAGACCAGCGGCTGCTCCAGCTCATAGCGCACCGTGGCGAAGGCCAGCAACGGGATGGAGATGCCACTGGGGGTGACAATTTGCAGGTTCTGCAGGGTTTGCGGCGAGCCGCGTTCGGCGTCGATGGCGCGCCCGACCACGTTGATGAGGTAGATGTCGTCGTCCACCTGGGTCACGGGCGCGCCGCTGACGATGCCGTTCATCAGCTTGGCCACGTCTTCGGAGGACAGCCCCAATTGCCGCGCCTTGTCCTGGGCGATGTCGATGCGCAGGACTTTGCCCGGCTCGTTCCAGTCGTAAATGATCTCGCCGATGTGGCTGTTTTTGTCCAACTCGGTGGCCAGGGCGATGGCGTGCTTGCGCACCTGGTCGATGTCCTTGCCGCTGACCCGGTACTGGATCGGCCGCCCCACGGGCGGGCCCATTTCCAGGGCCTGGACGTAGCTACCGATGCCGACGAAGTCTTCGCGCAGGCGCTGGTTCAGGCGTGCGGTAAGGGCGGTGCGCGATTCCAGGCCTTTGCTGACGATCACCAGTTGGGCGTAGTAGGGGTTTTGCAGTTGTTGGTCCAGGGGCAGGTAGAAACGGATCGCTCCTTCGCCGATGTAGGTGCTCCAGCGCAGCACGTCGGGGTCGTCCTTGAGGGTCGCTTCGAGGCGGTCCACGGCTTTGCGGGTTTCATCCAGCGAGGCGTTTTGCGGCAGGTTCAGGTCCACCAGGATTTCCGGGCGGTCGGACGAGGGGAAGAACTGGTTCTGCACAAAACGCATGCAGAACACCGACAGCACAAACAGCAGCACGGTGATGCCGATCGCCCACCAGCGGTTGCGCATGCACCACAGCAGCCCGCCGTTGAAGGCGCGCCCGACCCGGCCCGGCTCGGCGTTGTGGGCTTTGACCTTGGCGCTGAGGATGTGCACGCCCAGCACCGGGGCGAAGAGCACGGCGACGACCCAGGACACCAACATGGCCACCGCGATCACCGCGAACAGGGTGAAGGTGTATTCCCCGGCGGAGCTGGCGTTGAGGCCGATGGGCACGAAACCGGCCACGGTCACCAGGGTGCCGGTAAGCATGGGAAACGCCGTGGAGGTGTAGGCGAAGGTGGCGGCCTGCTCCTTGGTTTCGCCCATTTCCAGGCGCGTGACCATCATTTCCACGGTAATCATCGCGTCGTCCACCAACAGGCCCAGGGCGATAATCAGTGCGCCGAGGGAGATGCGCTGCATGGTGATGCCGCTGTACTCCATGAACACGAACACCATGGCCAGCACCAACGGGATCGAGCACGCCACCACCAGCCCGGCGCGCACGCCCAGGCTGATGAAGCTGACGATCAGCACGATCACCACCGCCTCGAACAGCGCACTGGTAAAGCCGCCCACCGCTTCTTCCACCACTTCAGCCTGGTCCGAAACTTTGTGCACGCCCACACCCACCGGCAGGTCGGCGGTGAGGCTGTCCATGCGCGCATGCAGGGCCTTGCCGAAATCCTGGATATTGCCGCCCTTTTTCATGGCGATGGCCAGGCCAATGGCCGGTTGGCCGTTGAAGCGGAACATGGGCGTGGCCGGGTCGACGTAGCCGCGGCTGATTTCAGCAATGTCGGCCAGGCGATAGAAACGGTCGTTGAGCCGCAGGTTGACGTTGGCCAGGTCTTTTTCCGAGGCGAACTGCCCCGAGGTGCGCACCGAGATGCGCTCCGGCCCGGCGTCGATCACCCCGGCCGGGGTCACCGCGTTCTGGCTTTGCAGGCTTTGCACCACTTGGCGCTGGTCGATACCCAGGGCCGCCAGTTTGCGCGTGGAGAAGTTGAGGTAGAGCACTTCGTCCTGCTCGCCGATCATCTCTACCTTGCCCAGGTTCGGCACTTCGCGGATTTCGGCGCGCACTTGCTCGACGTAGTCGCGCAACTGGCGCATCGACAGGCCATCGGCGGTGAAGGCGTAGACCGAGCCGTACACATCGCCGAATTCATCGTTGAACCCCGGCCCCTGCAGGCCCCGGGGGAAGTCGCCGCGAATGTCGTCGATCTTCTTGCGCACCTGGTACCAGATTTCGGGGATGTCCTTGGCACTGGTGGTGTCGCGCAGGAACACGAACACCGTCGACTCGCCGGGGCGGGTGTAGCTTTTCACGTAGTCGAGGGAATCGAGCTCTTCGAGCTTTTTCTCGATGCGGTCGGTGACCTGCTTAAGGGTTTCCTCCTGGGTCGCACCGGGCCAGCGGGTCTGGATCACCATGGTTTTGATGGTGAAGGACGGGTCTTCCTCGCGGCCCAGGTTGAGGTAGGAGAACACCCCCATCAGTAACGCGACGAACATCAAATACCAAACAAACGACTGGTGCTTGAGGGCCCATTCGGAGAGGTTGAAGCTGCCTTTCATCGTGGGCTGTCCTTATCGACTTTGACTTTTTGCCCCGGCTTGAGGCTGTTCACACCGGCACTGACCACCCGCTCACCTGCCACCACGCCGCCGGCCAGCACCACGCTGGCGCTGTCGCGGCTGAGCAGGCTGACGTCACGGGGGGCGACGGTTTGGGTCGCGTCGTCGATCACCCAGATCCGGGTTTTGCCGTCGAGCGTTTGTACGGCGCTGGCGGGCAACTCGATGCGGGGTGCAATGGCGGAGCTGAGGGTGACGCTGATGGCCGTGCCCAGGCGAAAGCCTTGTGGCGCCTGGGCCAGGGTCAGGCGTGCGCGGCGGGTGCGGGTGGCGCTTTGCGCCTGGGGTTCGATCTCGCGCACGGTGGCCAGGCTGTTGATGCTCGGGTCCAGTTGGGCGGCGACGGTGAAGACGACGTCTGCGGGCAAACGGTCGACGAGCACATCGGGCAGGTCGATCACCGCTTCCTTGATGTCGGGGCGCGCCAGGGTGACCACTTGCTGGCCCGCCGCGACCACTTGCCCGGCCTCGGCATTCCACGCGGTGACGATGGCCGCGTGGTCGGCGCGCAGTTCGCTGTAGGCCAATTGATCGCGGGCCTGGTTGACCGACGCCCGCGCCTGGGCCAGGGAGGCGGCGGTGGTTTTCAGGTCGGTATGGGCGATGTCCAGTTGGGCCTGGGCGCCCACGCCACGGTCGAACAACTGCTGCTGGCGGCGCGCATTGGCCTGGGCGTTGATCCACTGCGCCTCGATGCGCGCCAGGTCGCCCTGGGCGGCGCGCAATTGGTTCTGTTGGTCGGTGGGGTCGAGGGTGGCGAGCAGCGCGCCATCGGCCACTTCGCTGCCCACATCGACATTACGGCTGGCGATGCGCCCCGGCACGCGAAAGCCTATGTTGCTTTCGTAGCGCGCCTGGATGCTGCCGGCGAAACGCCCCAGGCTTTCTTCGGCCAAGGGTTGCACCTGCACCCACAACACCGGGCGCACCGGCTCGGGCGCCGGCGCCTCTTTGGAACACGCGGCCAGCGACAGGCTGGCGGCCAACAGCCAGGGGATGGGCTTCATGGCGCGTCTCCCTGGGAGGTGGGGGGCGTGGCGATCTCGACGCGCATGCCCGGGTGCAGTAACTGGCCACCGGCAGTGACGACTTTTTCCCCTGCCTCAAGCCCCGCGCTGATGATGACCTTGCCGGTGAGGTAGCGCGCCACGGTGACCGGGCGCAACTGCGCCTTGCCGTCGTCATCGACCCACCACACGGCGGGTGCGCTTTCGTACTTGGTCAGGGCTGACCAGGGCAGTTCGACGCTGGCCAGGCTCGGCGCCCGGGCCGTGACGCTGACCACCGAGCCCAAGTCCATGCCCGCCGGCAACTCGCCGAGGCTGACCTTGACCTGCACGGTGCCGGTCTGCGCCGACACCGCCGGGGTGACTTCGCGCACTTTGCCGGTGGTCTTGACCGCCGGGTTGTCCAGCAGGCTGACCACCAGCGTCTGGTCGCTCGGCGGCGCCATCAACAGCGACTCGTAAACGTTGAACACCGCGTCCCGTTCGCCATCGCGGGCCAGGCTGAAAATCGGCACCGTGGCCTGCACCACTTGGCCCACTTCAGCCTGGCGCGCGGTAATCACCCCCGGCGCGTCAGCCACCAGCTCGGTGTAGCTCAGTTGCTCACGGGCGTTGGCCAGTTGCGCCTGGGCGGCCACCAGGGCGCTCTGGCTGCTGCGCAGGGCGGCTTGCGCGGCGTCGTATTCGCTCTGGCTGGTGTAGCCCTTGGGCAGGAGTTTTTGCTGGCGCACGAACGCCGCGCTGGCCTGGGCCACCCGCGCCTGCTCGGCGGCGACCTGGGCGCGGGCCGAATCGACATTGATCTGCAAGTCCTTGGGGTCCAGGCGCGCCAGCACTTGCCGGGCCGTCACCCGGTCGCTGACATTCACGAAGCGCTGGATGATCTTGCCGCCCACGCGAAACGACAACTCGGTCTGCACCCGCGCCTGCACATCGCCGGTGAGGGTCACGGACGCGGCAAAGTCGGTGGGCCGCACCTCCTGCACATACACCCGCGGCCGCGCTTTCTCGACGGCCGGCTTGTCCCCGCAGGCAGCGAGGGACAACAGCACAACCAGAGCCAATAATCCTTTAGATACACAACCGGCCATGCAGACTCCTTGGCGGCGATACAAGCGAGCAAGTGACTATGCGACTGTGAGCTTAGATCAGGGTTCCGTCTCTGCATGACGGCAGGCCCATGCTATGTTCAGCGGCCACGAAATCTCCCTTCCCCTGTAAGAGCGGGCTGGCGCGCCAGGGCGGTCTATCGGCCCCTCGCCCTGCGGTGAATGTACCGGCCTCATCGCGGGAGAGCCCGCTCCCACAGGGGTGAGGGCAACACAGCCATAGGACCTTGCCATGCTCCAAACCCTCGCGGTGGCCAATTACCGCTCTATCAACAATCTGGTGATCCCCCTGGGGCGGTTGAACCTGATTACCGGCCCCAACGGCAGCGGCAAGTCCAACCTGTACCGGGCCTTGCGCCTGTTGGCCGAAACGGCCCAGGGCGGGGTGGTCAACGCCCTGGCCCGCGAGGGTGGGCTGGAATCGACCTTTTGGGCCGGGCCGGCGTCCGTCAGCCGGCGCATGCGCAACGGCGAGGTGCCCATCGAGGCCAGCGTGCGCAGCGGCCCGGTGCGTTTGCACCTGGGGTTCACCGCAGAGGATTTCGGCTACGCCATTGCCCTGGGCTTGCCGACACCGAGCCGGTCGCAGTTTGCCTTCGACCCGCAGATCAAGCACGAAGCCATCTGGTCTGGCCCGGTGTACCGCCCCGCCAGCCTGTTGGTGGAACGCAACGGCCCGATGGTTCGCGCCCGCGAGGGCCGCGCCTGGGACGTGCTGGCCCAGCACACGCCGGAGTTCGACAGCCTGTTCGACCAGGTCGGCAGCCTGCGCGCCTCGCCCGAGGTGCTGCATATGCGTGAGTTCATCCGCCGCTGGCGTTTTTACGATCACTTTCGCAGCGACGCCGAGGCCCCCGTGCGCCAGCCCCAACTGGGCACCCGCACGCCGGTGCTGCACCACGATGGCCGCGACCTGGCGGCGGCGCTGCAAACCATCATCGAGATCGGCGATGCCCAGGCCCTGCACGCGGCCATCAGCGATGCGTTCCCCGGTGCGCGGGTCAATATCGACCCGCTGCCGGGGGCGCGTTTCGCCATCGAGTTCCATCAGCAAGGGTTGCTGCGCCCGCTGTCCGCCGCCGAGCTGTCGGACGGCACCTTGCGCTACCTGCTGCTGATCGCTGCGCTGCTGACCCCGCGCCCTCCCAGCCTGATGGTGCTCAACGAGCCGGAAACCAGCCTGCACCCGGACCTGCTGCCGGCCCTGGCGCGCCTGATTATTCGCGTCTCGCAACATTGCCAGGTGTGGGTGGTATCCCATGCCCGGCGCTTGATCTCGGCCTTACAGCAGGACCCTGAGTGCAACTGCATCGTGCTGGAAAAAAACTTCGGCCAGACCGAAATCGTCGGCCAAAAAGCGCTGGATCAACCGGCCTGGCATTGGCCGCACTGAAAGGGCGGGGGCTAAAAGAATGACCCGGGCATTGGCCGGGATGGGATCTGACGGCTATTTTTCTGGCGGGCGTAGGAGGGCTCTGGTTTTTGCCAGGGCCCTCCAAGGAACTACGGCTTTTGCTCAGAATCACACCCCACACCCTCCACGGACGGCACCGCCAATGGCAAGCGCACCCCCTCCACCCCGGCACCACCCGCAAGACCTGGTGAAATGGCTCGCGGCCCTGCAATTGAGCTTGCGCGATGCCCCCCCTGTAGTCAGCGGGCTCGCCCGCGCTCGGCGGCAAAGCCGTCCGCCTTCCTAAGGGTTGCTGCGCAACCCCGCGCGAGCGAGCCCGCTGGCTACCGGAGGGGCCTGCAAGCGGTTGGCCCGTGCGAACGTGCCCAGGTCATTGAAACGCACGCCCATCTCGGCCATCACCTTGTGGGCCACGGGCACCGTCAACTGGCGGATGTAGAAGGGTTCCTTGACCACGAAATGGTGAATGCCGTGGCTGCTGCCGAAGTTGAAGCAGAACGCCTGCAACGGCCACAGCCACCAGGGGTTGAGGACTTGGGTCTGCTGGATCACGTTGCCCGGCTCCACGTCGCCGTAGTAGTGCATGTTGGAGCTGACAAAGTGCAGGCAAAAGGTGCGCAGCACGTTGGGGCCGACCAGCACCACCACGGCGATATCCACCCCCTGCATCACCGCCAGGGTGGTCGCCGACCATTCGATAGGCGCACCCAGCAACGCGGCCACGCCATTGGCGCCGTGAAAGCCGAGGAACACGTACCAGGTGCCCCAGTTCAGTAGCGCCAGCGGCGCGTAGACCTTGAGCGTGCGCATGAAGATGCTGCGCTTTTGCGCCCAGGTCTTGGCCCGCAGCATGCGGATCAGCGAGGACATCATGTTGTCGCCAACCATCAGCAGCCGTGCCAGGCCCCAGGGTTCGCCGTTGGTGATGGCGCGCTCCTCCATGTCGGCCTCGCTGCCCGACACCTTGTGGTGGTTGAGGTGCAGGTGGCGGCGGATCCACGGGTTGATGGTGCTCGGGCGCGCCAGCCAGACCAGCGCCAGCATCAGGTTGTGGGGCACGCGTTGCTTGCGAAAGTACATGCTGTGGATCAGGTCGTGTTCCAGCTCATGGGTCAGGGAGGCGAAAAAGGCGTTGAGCAGCAGGCACACCCACCACGCCATGTGGCCCGTGATGTAGAGCGCCGCCGAGCCGATCATCCCGGCCAGGGCAAAGGCCAGGATGGCCGCGCCCAAGGCGTCCTGGTGGTTGAGAACCGGGTAGCGTTGGCGCAGTTCCATGCCTTTGGCCAGCACCACTTCGCGTATGTGCGCTGCTCGTTGTTGTGCATTCTGGCGCTCGGGGCTTGCGCTATTGGCGTGCATGCTTCCATCCTCTGGTCATTGACGCTCCCATCCTGCCCCGGCGCCGCGCCAGGCAGAGTAGCCGTGAACGCCAACCTGTTGACCCCAGGCGCCAACCATCATGATCGAACCCACCATCCTCGCCAGTTGGACCCGCGCCCTGCGCAAGCAGCTCGACGCCCTTGACCTGGACAGCACGGCCCTGTGCCGCGAGGCGGGCCTGGACCCGCAATGGATGGACGACCCCAACGCCCGCTACCCGGTTACCGGCACCACGCGCCTGTGGGCGTTGGCGGTGCAAGCCAGCGGCGACCCGGCCCTGGGCCTGCGGGTATCGCGGTTCGTCAGCCCGACCACCTTCCATGCCCTGGGCTATGCGCTGGTGGCCAGCGGCAGCCTGCGGGAAGTGTTCGAGCGCATCGTGCGTTATCACACAGTGGTCAGCGATGCCCTGGAGCTGGAGCTGAGCCGCACCCCCGACCGCTATTGCTTTCACTTGCGCCAACCCAGCGACCGTACCGCGCCGGCACCAGAAGCCATCGACGCCTTTGCCGCGATCTACGTGCGCACCTGCCGTAATCGCCTGGGCCGCGACTACGCGCCCCTGGCGGTGTACCTGCGCCGCGCCGCCCCAGCCGACCCCGAGCCCTGGCACCGGGTGTTCCGCGCCCCGGTGTTCTTTGGCGCCGAGGAAGATCGCCTGGAGTTCGCCCACCAGGATTTCGACAGCCATCTGGACGACGCCAACCCGGAACTGGCCGAACACAACGAAACCGTGCTCAAGCGCACCCTCGCCCAACTGCGCCCGCTGACCTGGGAGCGCAAAGTACGCGCCGCCATCGAAGCACGCCTGCCCGAAGGCGAACCCTCGGCCGAAAGCATCGCCCAGGCCATGCACCTGAGCCTGCGCAGCCTGCAACGCCACCTGGCGGACGAAGGCTGCCGCTTCGACAACCTACTCAATGAATGCCGGGAAAACGCGGCCCTGCTGCACCTGCGCGACCCGCAGTGCTCGCTGAGCGAAATCAGCTACCTGCTCGGGTTTGCCGACACCAGCAGCTTCAGCCGCGCCTTCAAACGCTGGACCGGCATGACCCCGGGGCAGTTTCGCGATGGGTTGCGCTGAGCACCTGCGCGCGATAGCGGTACATCAGCACCCCTTCAGTGCCTGACAGATTGCAATCGCGGGCAGAGCCCGCTCCCACAGTTGAACAGTGGTGGGGGTGGGATTTTCATTTTCCCTCTGTGGGCCCGCTTGCTACACGGCGGGGCTTGCCGCGGCGCGCAGGCGGTCGAGGTCCAGCACTTCGATTGCGCCGTAGTTGAGCCGCACGATGCCCTGGCTCTGCAAGTCGTTGAGCAACTGGTTGGTGGTCTGGCGCGACAGCGACAGCATCAGCGCCAACTGCTCCTGGGGCAGTTGCAGGGCGCGCAGCGGTGGTTCGGTCTGGCCGTAGCCTTCGGCGATCAACAGCAAACGGTGGGCGACCCGGGCGGCGGCGGGCATCAGGCTGCGCTGTTCGAGGCTGATGAAGGTCAGGCGCAGCTTCTGGCTCATCAACAAGGCCAGCGCCCGCCAGTGCTGGGGCTGTTCCTCCAGCAGGGCATGCAGGGTCGCCTGGGGCACATGCAGCAGGATGCAGTGGCCCACGCCGTAGGCGTCGTGGGTGCGCGGGCGGCCATCGAACACACCGATCTCGCCGAACCACTGCGGCGCTTCCACCAGGGCCAGCAGCGCCTCCTTGCCCTCCTCATTGACTCCGCCCACGCGCACCGCGCCTTCGAGCACCGCATACAGCCCGCACGGCGGGTCGCCGCGCTGGAACAGCCGCTGCCCCGGCGCCAGGCGCCGCACCCGGGCGCGGGTCAGCAGGCTATCCTGAAAAGGCGCAGGCACTCGACTGAACCACTGCCCCTGGGACAGACATTGACTCCACGCCCGCATATCCATGAAAACCCCGTCTTGATTGTCGCCTGGCCGACAGAGCCAGGATGAGCCGCAGGGCATGATCCAGCGCCCTACAGGAGGAAACAACAATGAAAAGCCTCGTCGACCACCTCAGTCAATACGCCGCCTACCACCGCGACCGGCGCAATATCGCCAGCCACTTCATCGGCATCCCGCTGATCGTGGTCGCCGTGGCGGTCCTGCTGTCACGCCCGCAATGGCCGCTGGCCGGGCTCTGGCTGTCACCAGCGGTACTGCTGGCCCTGGCGTCGGCGGGGTTCTACCTGCGCCTGGAAATACGGCTTGGCGTACTGATGAGCCTGCTCTTGGGCCTATCCGTTTGGCTAGGCAACGCCATGGCGCAACAGAGCACCGGGGTATGGCTGGGCAGTGGCGTGGGGTTATTTGTGATCGGCTGGGCGATCCAGTTTGTCGGCCATTACTACGAAGGCCGCAAACCGGCGTTCGTCGATGACGTCACCGGGCTGATTGTCGGCCCGCTGTTCGTGGTGGCGGAGCTGGCCTTCCTGCTGGGCCTGCGCCACGACCTCCAGCGCGCCATCGAAGAACGCGCCGGGCCGGTCAAGTAGGCGCGGACACAAGCGCTGGGGGAGCAACTGTCTTACCCCTGCCACTCAGGCCGCCATCGCGAGCAGGCTCGCTCCCACAGAGGGAAAATCAAAACCCCACCCACACCACAGTTCAACTGTGGAAGCGGGCCTTGCCCGCGATGGCGGCGGTACATCCCACCTCTTCGCTGCCTGAGGCAGCGCCTTGCGGGCAAGCCCGCGCCCAACGGCCTAGGCCTTTTGCCAGACCTTAGGTTTGAAGAACAGCGTCTCGCCCCGCGTCAAACCGGTGAGGCTGTCGTGGTCCTTGACCACTTCGGCTTCGATCAGCTCGCTCTGGCCTTCGACCTTGAGGGTCACCCGGGTGGTGGCGCCGAGGGGGCGGATGTCGCGCACTTGCGCGGCGTGGTGGTCTTCCAGTTCATGGCGCGACAGCGACACTTCGTGGGGGCGGAACAACAGGTGTTGGTCTTCGCCCAGGTGCAAGCGGTTGGAGTCGCCGAGGAAGTGGTAGACGAAGTCGCTGGCCGGGTTTTCGTAGACCTCGCCCGGCGAGCCGATCTGCTCGATCACGCCCTTGTTCATCACCACGATGCGGTCGGCCACTTCCATGGCTTCTTCCTGGTCGTGGGTGACGAACACCGAAGTCAGGTTGATGTCTTCGTGCAGGCGCGCCAGCCAGCGGCGCAGCTCCTTGCGCACCTTGGCGTCGAGGGCGCCGAAGGGCTCGTCCAGCAGCAGCACCTTGGGCTCCACCGCCAGGGCGCGGGCCAGGGCGATCCGCTGGCGCTGGCCACCGGAAAGCTGCTCGGGGTAGCGGTCGCTGAGCCAATCCAGTTGCACCATGTTCAGCAGCTCATGGACCTTGACCGCGATCTGGCTTTCGCTCGGGCGCTGGTTTTTCGGTTTCATGCGCAGGCCGAAGGCGACGTTGTCGAACACGGTCATGTGGCGGAACAAGGCGTAGTGCTGGAACACGAAACCGACGTTGCGATCGCGCACGTCATGGCCCGAGACGTCTTCACCGTGGAACACGATGCTGCCCTCGTCCGGGGTTTCGAGGCCCGCGATGATGCGCAGCAAGGTGGTTTTGCCGCAGCCGGAGGGGCCGAGCAAGGCCACCAGTTCGCCGCTGTTGATATCCAGGTTGATGCTGTTGAGCGCCTTGAAGGCGTTGAAGTTCTTGCTGACGTTACGGACTTCGATCGACATGGGTTATTCCTCAGCCGCACCGGCGCGCAGGCGGTTAATACGGTTCTCGCTCCACTGCTTGAGCAGCAGGATGAAGAGCGCCAGGATCAGCAGCAGACTCGCCACCGCAAACGCGGCGACGTGGTTGTATTCGTTGTAGAGAATCTCGACATGCAGCGGCAGGGTGTTGGTCACGCCGCGGATGTGCCCGGACACCACCGACACCGCGCCGAACTCGCCCATGGCCCGCGCGGTACACAGCACCACGCCGTAGATCAGGCCCCATTTGATGTTCGGCACGGTGACATGCCAGAACATCTGCCAGCCGTTGGCGCCCAACAGGCGCGCCGCCTCTTCTTCCTGGGTGCCCTGCTCCTGCATCAGCGGGATCAGTTCACGGGCCACGAACGGCACGGTAACGAAGATGGTTGCCAGCACGATGCCCGGCAGCGCGAAGACGATCTGGATGTCGTGGTCCGACAGCCACGGGCCGAAAAAGCCCTGGGCGCCGAACATCAGCACGTAGACCAGGCCCGCGATCACCGGCGACACCGAGAACGGCAGGTCGATCAGGGTCACCAGCATGCTCTTGCCACGGAACGAGTATTTGCTCACGCACCACGCGGCGCTGACGCCGAACACCAGGTTCAGCGGCACCGAGATCAACACCGCGATCACCGTCAGCTTGAGGGCCGACAAGGCATCCGGCTCAAAGATCGCGGCAAAGAACGCCCCCAGGCCCAGTTTCAGCCCCTGGGACACCACGATAAACAGCGGCAGCAGCAGGAACAGGGCAAAAATCAGCCAGCCCAGGCCGATCAGCACCCGGCGCGAACCGGCGCTGCCCCGGCGGGCGGCGTTGGTGGAGGCAGCAATAGACGATTGGGACATGTTTTGCGCCTCCTTAAGGTCGTTCGATGCGCCGCTGCAGCAAGTTGATGAGCAGCAGCAGGACGAAGGAAACCACCAGCATCAGCACGCCGATGGAGGTGGCGCCGGTGTAGTCGTATTGGTCGAGCTTGACCATGATGAGCAACGGCAAAATCTCGGTTTTCATCGGCATGTTGCCGGCGATGAAAATCACCGAGCCGTACTCGCCCACGCCACGGGCAAACGCCAGGGCGAACCCCGTCAGCCAGGCCGGCAACAGCGCGGGCACGAGGATGTGGCGGAACACCTGCCACGGCTTGGCGCCCAGGCACGCGGCGGCTTCTTCGACTTCCCGGGGGATGTCGGCCAGCACCGGTTGCACCGTACGCACCACGAACGGCAGGGTGACGAAGGTCAGCGCCAGGGTGATGCCCAGGGGCGTGTAGGCGATTTTAAAACCCAGGTCAGTGGCGAACTGCCCCACCAGGCCGCTGGGCGCGTAGAGCGCGGTCAGGGCGATGCCGGCAACGGCGGTGGGCAGGGCGAATGGCAGGTCGATCATCGCGTCGATGACCTTGCGCCCGGGGAAGGTGTAGCGCACCAGCACCCAGGCCAGCAGCGTACCGATGATGCCGTTGATGATCGCGGCGTACAGCGCCGTACCGAAACTCAGCTTGAGCGCCGCAATGACCCGCGGCGCGGAAATGATGGCCCAGAACTGATCCCAGGTGAGTTGGGCGGCATGGACGAACATCGCCGCCAGCGGAATAAGCACAATCAGGCTGAGGTACACCAAGGTGTAGCCCAGCGTCAGCCCGAAGCCGGGTATGACGGGGGAGATACGACGCGACATAAAAGT
>RCMZ01000660.1_pt1 | contig 31276 bp, 31 predicted proteins | sample 2041141 | NCBI WGS metagenome assembly RCMZ01 (sample SAMN09708263, study PRJNA481090) | Wastewater metagenome, whole genome shotgun sequencing project. | biome: sewage; isolation source: Davis station wastewater (DW) | place: Antarctica: Davis Station | collected 2010-03-01 | reverse complement strand
AGCCCCATATTAGGTCGTTCGTTATTGTAGTGCCAGAGCCATTGAGTCGCATAATCTTGAACTGCGCCAATGCTCTCAAATAAATACTGAGCGAGCCAGTCATAACGAACAGTACGATTGTAACGTTCGATATAAGCATTTTGTTGCGGATTACCAGGCTGAATAAAGTCCAGTTTAATATCATGTTTAGCTGCCCAAGCACCAAGCTTTCCGCTGATATATTCAGGTCCGTTGTCACAACGAATTGAGCGCGGTTTGCCGCGCCATTCAATAATCTGATTCAGTGTTCGAATCACTCGTTCTGCCGGTAGCGATAGATCAACTTCAATGGCCAAGCCTTCGCGATTAAAATCATCGATGACATTCAAAAGCCGGTAACTGCGACCGTCACTCAGCTGATCATGCATAAAGTCCATAGACCAGCTGACATTAATAGCATCAGGAACGGCCAGAGGCTGCGGTTTCTCTCGCACTAAGCGCTTCCTAGGCTTAATGCGTAGATTTAGCTCAAGCTCTCGATATATCCGATAAACACGCTTGTGGTTCCAACGAAAGTCCTTCACGTTACGCAGGTACAGAAAGCACAAACCAAAACCCCAGTTTCTATGGTTATAAGTTAGACGAATCAGCCAGTCAGCAATTTCAGCGTTTTCATGGCAGAGTTTGGCCTGATAGCGATAGCAGGTTTCACTGATACTAAAAATCAGACATGCCAAGCGAATGCTGACTGTTCTTTCACTAACTGCTCGCTGCGCCATCTCGCGACGTCGAGACGGCTTTACCACTTTTTTTCGATGGCCTCTTTGAGAATCTCGGCCTTCAAGCGCTCCTCAGCGTACATCTTTTTAAGTCGACGATTTTCCTCTTCAAGCTCCTTTAAGCGCGTCATCATTGAAGCATCCATGCCGCCAAACTTGGTGCGCCATTTATAGAAGGTTGCGCTGCTCATGCCGTGCTCGCGGCACAGCTCTGGAACAGGAATACCATTTTCGGCTTGCTTTAAGACCGAGAGAAGCTTTAAGACCGAGAGAATTTGGCTGTCGGTAAATCGTGATTTTTTCATGCAGAATCTCCTTGCATATAGCTTATGGAAAATTCTACTTGAGAGACTGCTAGTTTTCGGGGGGATTACTCAATAAGTACCCACAGATCAGCAAATCATGGCAGGCGCACTGGCATAATCTCAACACTTTATTCAACTATCCTGCTGATATCCGGAAGGTGATTTACACCACCAACGCCATTGAATCGTTGAACAGTGTGATCCGCAAAGCCATCAAAAAACGCAAACTGTTTCCAACCGATGACTCGGCTAGGAAAGTTATCTATTTGGCGATCCAGAATGCGTCCAAGAAGTGGACCATGCCGATCAGAGATTGGAAACCGGCACTGAATCGATTTATGATTGAGTTTGAAGACCGCTTAAAAGATTATATTTAACCTTGGCAGTTACACAGAATTATTTACAGGGTCCAAAGCTAACTAGGCCACTACACTCATTTTATTAAAATGCTTTAGTCAGTTGTATTCTGAACATATCGCCTTTTGTACTATTTTCAGTTTTATATTCATCTAGATAAGCAACGTTAACGCCAAACCCATAATTCTTCCAAAAGTAGCCTGTTTCAACACCCAAGGCATGTTTTTGCTTTTTCGCGTCATGTTGCTTTTCGTTATTATCTAATTGCCATCCGTTGTAACCAATCAAGCCGAGTTCAATTCCATTGGCTAAACGTTTACCAGCGCCCCATTCCACCAAAAAGTTATCACCTTGATCTAACCCTTTTTTATCACCATTCACTTCATAGCGGGATACTGCTGAAAATGACCAGCTTTTTTGTGCATCAAAGTAGTAAGCACCACCTAATGTATACATAAAGCTTTTATAGCCCAAGCCGGCTGATGCTGCTTTTGAACTGCTGGCATTATCAAACCAAAGCCCAGCAGCAAAGACGCTATCCCATTGCTGCCCATGCCATGCAAGAACAACTGGGCCAATAAAAACATCACCCAAGTCCGACTTACTGCTATTAACACCAGCCGCCTCAAAGTCTAATGAAGCATGTTGAACTGGGATAATTGCTTCAACACCATAATCAGCGCCAAGAATTTTGTGCTCAGTAATATGAATAAAACGGTTCGCTAGCGCGGTCACTTTACCGACATTACTGCCAGGCACGGCTTTCCCTTTGCTGTCGGTCAGCTGCTCTATATCGTAATGTACTGCATAGCCACGGTAGTAAGTCCCTGGCGGGGGCACTGATGCGCCTTTGATCCCTTCTACACCAGGTACATAGTGACCATTTACTGCGTATGCGGTAGCAGGACTGGCAAGCAACAGACCGAGTGCTAGCGCGGAAAGCTTATTCATTTATTCACCTTTTAGTTTCTTGCATTATAAGCGTCACAGCGCTCATGCTTAATTTGTCATTTTATAATTATCATCGCCAACAGATGCTTTAAGTTGCTCACTAGCCCAGCACATATATTCCTATATGCACTTTGGCCTTCAGCTTTCTTATTGACTCGCGCAATGATTACTCTTTTTACACTCTGGAATCTGCACTCAAAATACTGCTCGATGTTCAAGTAGCGCAGCAAAATCAACTACCAACATAGGTCGGCCAAACAAATAACCTTGCCCTAGTGCACACTGCAACACCTGCAAAAAATGCTCTTGCTCAACCGTTTCAATCCCTTCGGCCTGCACCTCAAGCCCCATACTAACGCCCAAGGCTAAAATGGCATTCACAATAGCTACATCTTCAGTATCATGAGGTAGGTTTCTTATAAAACTTTGATCAATTTTAAGCTTATGTACAGGCAGGGATTTCAAACGACCCAAAGATGAAAAGCCTGTGCCAAAGTCATCAATTGCAAGACGAATACCTAAGTCCCGAAGCTCGCGCAGAACAGTGTCAGCCTGTTTCGGGTTTTCCATAACTGCACTTTCAGTCACTTCAATCTCAAGAAACTTTGCATCAAGATTACTTTGCTGTAATACCAAGGCAATTTTATCTACTAATTTTTCTTCAGATAATGATCGGCTGGATAAGTTTACGGCCATAAAATTTAAGTCATAGTTACTTATCAGCCACTTGTGCATTTGCTGACATGCTTCGCGCAATACCCAAGCATCTATAGCGCTAATCAATCCGCTTTCTTCGGCGATTGGAATAAAATCGTTCGGAGCAATTCTGCCTTTTGTCGGGTGATTCCAACGCACTAAAGCTTCACAACCGACAAGCTTACGTTCATTTAACTCGTACACAGGCTGATAATGTAACTCAAGCTCATTGCGCTGTAGTGCAAACCTGAGGTCACTAGCAATACGAACACGCTGAAATGCTTTTTCTGTCATGTCCGTTGAATAAAAAGCAAATGTATCACGCCCGCTTTTTTTAGCAGTATGCAGTGCAGAGTCAGCATTGCGCATAATATCTTCCACACTCGTTCCCGCTAACGGATATAAACAAATACCAATACTGACACTAATAAAAACCTGGTTTCCAGCTAGCTTAAAAGGTGCTTTACAGGCTTCAATAATCGACTCAGCTAAAACCACAGCATCCATTGGGGTAGTGGTAGTTTCACAAATAAGAATAAACTCATCTCCACCAATACGCGCTACAACTTTGGAAAGCCGAGCTGCTTCTTTTATCCGCAACGCTACATCTTGTAGAAGCTGGTCTCCTTGATTGTGACCCAAACTCGCATTAATATTTTTAAAATGATCTAGTCCAACTAGAAAACAAGCATGATTTTTGTCGCTTTCTATCGCTTTCTCTAAAGATATCTTTAACCGCTCAGTTAAGTGGGCACGATTCGCTAGCTTGGTTAAAGGATCGTAGAGGGACAGAAAATTAAGTTCAGAAATCGAGTCATCAATGGTTGATATGTCTGAAAAAACAGCAACATAATGAGAGACAATGTCGTTTTCATTTTTTATAGTTTGAACTGTTTGATATTGCCTTAGCAACTCACCATTTTTGTGACAATTCCATACTTCGCCACAGCAAACACCTTTTTCATGCAGTGTCTCCCACATGCGCTGGTGAAATTCTTTCGAGTGATGATTAGTTTTCAGGATACTTGGGTTTTTTCCAATTACTTCTAATTCGTTATAGCCAGTAATACGAGTGAATGCAGGATTAACGTACACAATATTATTATTGTGATCAGTGACTAATACAGCTTCTCGAGTCGACTCGAATACAGCCTTCGCCTGCTGTAGCTGTACTTTAGCAGCATATTGATCCGTTTCATCTCGTGCTGTGCCAATAAACCGTATAGGTTTGCCTTGCTCATTCTTAATTAAGCTACCGCGCGCGCGTATCCAGCGATGACTATTATCACGATGTAGCATTCGATATGTCTTGTCATACTGGCCATTATCTTCAGCAATAAAGCGCATGCTTTTATTGTTAGCATTTTCTCGAGCGTCAGGTACTAAATGCTTGAGCCAAGCATTCTTGGTATTACCAAACTCCTCTTGAGTAAAGCCTAAAATGGCACAATAGGCGGAAGAAAAATATATTTTATCATCAGTAAAACTCCAATCCCATATACCTTCACCCGCGGCTTCTAAGGCAAGGTAGACACGATTCAAATCAGATACTACTTGCGCCTGCTGTTTTGCTTTATATTTTGAATGAATTATTAAAACTACAAACCAATATATAGTGGTCAAAACACCTTGAGCACCCATTACAGTCAAAAAGAAAAACTGATGATTACTATCTAAAGAAAATAAAGTTTCCTCATGCCACACTAAGCCAGCCAAAATTAAGCTAGCAGCAAGCACGCCATATATTATAAAACTAACGTATAAAAAGCGTTTTAATTTCATAATAAACTCAGCCAGTTTAAGTAAAAACTTAAATCTAAAAAATATAATTATGACTCTATATTTTAAAACGTAAAACCAAGCTTTGCAGCTCATGTCCTAATCGTGCTAACTCAAGCGATGAAGCCGCCGTTTCTTCTACAGCTGCAGCTGACTGATCAGCAACATTATTGACATTAACCACATTACGATTTATTTCCTCAGCAACTAAGCTCTGCTCTTCCGCCGCAGTAGCAATTTGCATTCCCATCGCCTGAATCTCATGAATCACTCGAGTAATAGCCTGCAACTCATTGCTGGCTTCTCCAACCAGCTCTAATGTCGACTGAGAAAGAATGCAGCTACTGTCCATCATTTCAACTGCATTACCTGAGCCGGTTTGTAAGTTCGCAATTAACTCTTCAATCTGTGCCGTTGATTCTTGTGTACGATGCGCCAAACTGCGCACCTCATCTGCCACGACAGCAAATCCACGGCCTGCCTCGCCTGCTCGTGCAGCCTCAATAGCTGCATTCAACGCCAAGAGATTTGTTTGCTGCGCAATAGCATTAATGACAGTCAAAACAGTTGAAATATTTGTACTGTCTTCATTTAGACGATGCATTGCTTCAGCACTTTGTTGGACCTGAAGTGTTAAACGATTATTAGAGTCGAGTACACTTTGTAACACCACCTCACCATTACTCGCGAGAGAATTCGCTTTCGTCACGGCTGCCGCAGCTGTTTCAGCACTTCGCGCTACTTCGTGCACAGTCGCCGTCATTTCATTCATCGCCGTGGCAACCTGCTCAGTTTCTTCACGCTGACTATGTACTCCGGCACTAGTTTGCGTAGTTACGGCAGATAACTCTTCCGCGGCAGCAGCGAGCTGTGAAGTAAAGCCATTTACCTCACCTAAAGCATCTCGTAAATTTTTTCGCGTTTGATCCAAGGCATTTAGTAAATAACCAAACTCATCACCTCTTTTTTCAACGCCATCCCCAGTCATATCACGATTACCAATAGCTTGAGCAATATTGATAGCCTGATTGAGAGGGGAGGTAATTTGCTTGATAATTAGCCAACCAATCAAAGCACCGAACATGATTGATACAACTGTCAGGATTGAAGTGGTGGTTTTTGAAGTACTGACTTCTTGATCGCCTAAAGCATCTACAGTGCGCACAATTTCTTCTATTTTATTGTGCACATGCAAATAAACAGTATTCATTTGTTTCTCGGCTTTGGTTTGCTCAGCAGTGAGCGGAAGCACATTGCGCAGCAAACCCATATAGCTATCAACATCGATTACAATCTGTGCTAACAAATCTGCTGCTTTGTTTGGCAGCCTTGGCTGTAGTTTGGCAGCTATATCCTGTAATGTTTCGTATGCTTGCTCTAACCTCTCTGCACTCACTTGTGTTTCTTCCATTAAAAAAACACGGGCAGAATAAGCAAGTATACGACGTGACTCTACAAAACCAGTGACTAGTCGGCCTGTTACAGCACTATATGAATCTTCAGGAATATAGGGCTGGAGAGCCGTACCATTGATCAAGGTATTAAGTTCATCAAGCATACTATTAGTGCGTGCACCGCTGCTGACGGCGGCGGCAAGATTTGCTTCTTTATTTTGTTGAGCCTTAACGTAGTCAGAGAACAACTGCTCATACTCGACCATATCAACCAGTATTTCATCTATTGCTTCACGGCTGCTCGCTTCAGCGGTTGTAACTTTTGCATCACTTGCCATCTTTTTTATTTTATTTGCTAACAACTTAACTTCATCTATATTTTGCACACTAGGCTCTATCTTATACTGCATACTCGCATTAAGAAGCTCATTAGAAGAGTTATTTAGCTGCATAAAATTTTCTGTATCAGAAGCGCGCTTAGCATTTTGATTTATAGTATAAAAACCATTGATTGACAATATTATCGTCAATAGTAATATTAAGCTTATCCCAGCAGACAACTTAGTTGACACTTTAATATTTTTCATTGTTCCCCTCGTTAATTCTCAAAGCAAATCAAACAAAAATTAGTTAAAAACCTGTCAAATTAAATTAGCAGAAGTAAAGGTTTTCACTTAATTATTATTTTTGTTATACTTTTATATTTAACAAGGCTGCTTATGGATATAATTAATCCCCATAAATTTCAATATAAAAAATATATAAAAACCAGTTTTTACGCGATTAATTTACTAGAAAGCATAGTAAATGCAGCAATATTCTATGTCAACAAAATTAATGTAAAAATAAATCTATCCGGCAGGTCCAGTTGTGACTTATTAGTACGGTCAATATTTACTGACATTGACTCAGTATTGACACTTATAAAAAAACATGTACCGTTTTGATTATTCAAAAATGCACATTTTATTTTATCCGTTAACCTCACACCTTTTTGATGTTTACACAATGAGGAAAAATATGGTTAAAACGAGCTGTTAGGTGCTGTTTGTGACTCTATAGTGAAGCCGTATTTTGATTGAGTTAGTGGAAGCTATTGCGAGCGCTGAATACAATTTGAAATGTGGTGAGTGATTTGTTTAGAAGAATGATGCTATTTCCTTTATTACTCATAACAGGCTTTTCTTATGGGCAAATCTATATGTGCAGTGATACTGATGGCAGAGTCGTTTTTCAAGGGCGCCCTTGCACAGCGAATCACGATGAAGGCAGATTGGAAGGGGTGTGTTTTGGTCAGCCAAAAGTAGATACTTTGTTTTTACAGTTTTCATACTCAACAGGGCTCATATCACCATTGGCAGTATGAAGCCTTTCCAGGTTGTAGTAACGCTTTGCATAATGAATCAAGCCGATTGAATGTCTCGTACAGCGATACAAAGTCACCTTGGGCCATAATGTCCATTGGCGTGCGACCATTGAAAAACTCGTTATCGTTTTTCATTCCTACGAAACCGTAGACGTTTTCAGGGTTATCAAAGATTATGCGCAAGGCACTATTAATGTTTAGCACAAGGCTGATGCGGTGAATGACGTCAACGTCAAGATTGACTGTCAATTCCGTGTTTTCTTTGTTTTTTGCGCTACCGTAGGTACTGGGTGATATACGCAAAATGGCACAAACCTGTTTAGCGCTAGTACCCCACTTATCAAGAATGCTGATTGCTGCACACAAAGCGATAGCAACATGATTTTTGTCGAGCGTCTGCGCATCATCTATTACAACCATAATCTACGCCGTCCACTTCTATTCTGAATATTTAAAACATCCTTCGGAGGCATTTACTATTGTTTTTGCAGGAAATACTTCTCGAAAACCTGATGAACTCAGACCGTATTTGAGGCAAATACATAAGCAAGTATCTAATCACATTTGATATGAACACAAAATGCTTATCCGAAAAAATCAAACAAATGCATACACAGATATTACGCTGATTTAATTACAGTCTCGTTCTTTAACGTCATCGCTAAGCGTTATGAGCAAGGCAGTATTATTGTGACCAGTAACTTACCGTTCTCACAGTGGTCCACGGCTTTGGCTGATGACCAAACATTAACTGCAGCACTGCTTGATAGGCTTCTACATCATGCACATATCGTTCAAATTAGCGGTAACAGTTATCGTCTAAAAGGTACGAAAATGGCAGGTGTAGCCCCAGTCAATATAGAAGCAGAAAATTGATGAAAAACGCTTAGGGTGGGTCAGTTTTCAGTTGCCGTTGACATATAGCCGCCAGCTCCTGCATGCTGGGTTAGCAATTGTTGAAAAATTTACGCAACTAGCATCTTGAAATTTAAAAAGTGGGCTTTATATGTAAATAAATTTTCCCAGCAGTTTGGTTGTGCGTTGCATTGACCGCGCTACAGGAAATGAGCAAGTTGCGCAGGAGACTGCACGTAGACATACAGAATTCAATCGAGATCATTGATGACAAACTCCCTGATGCTAGCGTCGAGCCACATCCTCCTTGCCGGCAGCATTTCAAACACCACTGAAAACGAGCTCATCGACAGAGCGCACGAATTTGTTGATACATTTGTCGAGGAAGTTCTCAAGGCTGGCGGGGGCTTTGTAATTTACGTCGCTGCGGAGCCGGTCAACGGAGATAACAAACCGCTTCTGTTCGATTGGACGGTCGCCAAGGCGGTCGACAAGCTGACACCAGGTGACAGCTCTCAGGTTCGTCTAAAAATTGTGGCTTCGCAGGAGCGCCTTCAAACCAAGGCGAACCATGAGCAGCGCAGGCTGCTCATGGGCATGATCGCGCGCGGCGTTGCAGAACTCGTTCCTCTCGAAGAAGAAGTGCTGACTGGTGGCAATGTCGGCGATGAGCAAATTGAGCACGCGACCGCAATGGTGGCTCTAGGCGGCGGGAAAGGCGTATTGGACCGTGCGCGCAAGATGACTAAGAGGCTATTGCCTGTGCTGCCGCTTGACTTGCAGTTGGGGGCAAACAGCGAAGACGGTGCTGGCGCGCTTGGCGTCCTGAAGAGCTTCCAAGCAGCCCCTCTGACCTACATGCCGAACAGCGGTAATATGGTCGTCAAGGTTCTTCCGGCTCTGTCTCTGCAAGAACCAGTGCTGGCTTTGTCAGATATCAGCACACGCATCGTCAAGATCTTCTATGAGGAAGAACGAGCCAGGGTTGATGCTATGCCCCCTGATGTACTCGTACTAACCGCTCTGGACGTGGAATTGGCCGCAGCCAAGCACGCCTTCGGTATCACGGAGGATGCCGAGCATACAACTACGGAATACGGTCTCCACGTCTGGAAGGCACCCGTCACCAAGCGTGGCGGCAAGACAGTTAACTGTGTAGTAGCTTGCTTTGCGGGTGCGGGCAACGTAGACGCGGCTTCTGTGACTACTATGCTCTTGGGCGAACTGCGGCCTGACAACGTGATGATGCTGGGTATTGCGGCCGGTGTGCGGGACAAATGTGCGCTGGGAGAAGTCGTTCTGGCGGAGCGTATCGTCGCCTATGAAGGCGCCGCTTTTGTTGAGGGTGGCAAGGTCGAAGCGCGTCCCGAAATTACTAGGTTGAATATGCGTGTTCGCCAAGACGTCAGCTCCTATCTCTCCAACAGAACAGCTCTTGAATCTCGCCTCACGGAAAGCTACCAGGCACTGGGCATCGAATTCCCCGACCCAGTGGAGGCCGGCCCTGTCGCCAAGGGGGTACTACCCAAGACTGCAACCGTTGCCAGTGGTGAAAAGCTCCTTCGCGACCCTGAGAAATTTTTGGGTATGCGTGAGCTTCACGGAAAGACTGAGGTCGCCGAGATGGAAGGAGCTGGCCTATTTTCTGCATGTGCCAACTTTGGAAAGCCTGTACTTATGGTGCGTGGGATCAGCGATTTCGGTGATGCAAAGAAAGACAATAGATTCCATTTGTTGGCAGCCAAAGCTGCAGCAGCAGTAACTGTCGACTACATCGCTAACGGCATGACCTTGCAAGGCTAAGAGCAATGCCACGTCATCCGCAGATTAAAATCATGGAGAAATAATGCCGCTGTCAAATTCAGAGCTTGAGTATTTCGACTACAATGTATTGCGGCTGCCGGGCGAAAAACGCAAGGAGTATCACGCACAAGTCGACAATCTCGTAATCGAACTTAAAAAGCGTATTACAGACAAGTCAAAACTCAAAGTCACGAAGGTCGTTAAAGCGGGCTCATTCGCAAAATTTACTATCCTGCGAAAAGTTGATGATTATCCTACGGATGTTGATGTCGTTTTCTATATCACCGGCGTAGAGGAAAATGGCAAGTCCTACGAGGATCTGTGCACCAAAATTTACGATCTGCTGATAGATATCTATCCAACCAAGAAAGTTGACGACTTCGAGATCCAGCGTCGCGCAGCTAAAGTGACCTTCGTCAAAAGCGGGCTGGAAGTAGATGTTGTCCCGGTTCTGCAAGACAGCTCTAACGCGGACTATGGCTGGCAATACGACATTCAGAGCGGCGCCAAGAACCTTACCTGCGCGCCGTGCCACATCCAGTTCGTTAAAACTCGTAAGGATAAAGACAAACACTTTCGAACGCTGGTTCGCCTGGCGAAACGTTGGAAGCACTTCCACGACATCCCTGGCCTGAAGTCTTTCCATATTGAACTAATTTTCGGTCACATGCTTGATACTGACGGACCAGCAGACAGTATCGAAAAGCGCTTCAGAGAGTTTTTGGCATATATCGCGCGCACGAAATTAAGTGAACGCATTGATTTTCCGGAAAACTCCGGCAAACCGACGACACATTTCAGTGACCCTGTCGTAATTATTGATCCAGTGAGCCCCGAAAATAATGTTGCATCTCGCATTACCAAAGATGAGCAAGCGCTTATAGCGAAAGCTGCGGAGACCGCTTTAGATACAGCAACCTATGCGTCTGTTGAAAATGATAACGAGGTGTGGAAAGAGATTTTTGGCGGCCGATTCAAGACCAAGGATTAAGAACGATGAGCACTTATTCGAGCACTAGCACCTACACGGTGGCAGATATTGAAAAAGTCATGCGCAGTGTTAAGGCAGACCTAATTATTATTGCGACTACCACCAAGGCAATGACCGAGACGGATGCTGCAAATTACGCCAACGACATCGAAGTCCTGGCCAAGAAAAATCATCTCGAATATGCCGATGTGACACTTATGGATGGTTCCTCCGAGGTGCGCGCCATCAAATATGAATTCCAGACCGAAGGTGCAACTGGCTCGGAGCGGCCTGGTGGCGTGACATGGCCACTGACACCAAAAGACCAAGGTGGAAGCATTCGCATTCATTTGCGTTACACAGCTTCTTCGACCGCAGAAAAGCGCGCAGAACTCCCCTTGAAGATATCTTGGGTGCCCTCGTCTACGGACACTAGCCATAAAGACCTAAACACGTCCGCAGGGCGTGGCTACAGCAGTAATGGATTTGGCACCAATAGGAAGGATTTTTCGTGAGCAGCCCATCCGTATTCGAATTAAAAATCAACCTTCCGACAACTCAACTCGATGCTCAAGCGCAGAAATTACTAGGTTTTGAGGGACGTTATTTGCGTGTCCAAAAACGTCTTCAGCTCATTTTGCAGGCAAGCGAACTGGAGCGCTGGAGTCAGACGCATCACAAAAAGAAGCTCGCAGTCATCGGGCTGCTCAGCGATCAGTATCCTCTGGCTATTTTCCATGGCGATGTTGGAACCGGGAAAACGGCAAATGCCGAAGCGATTGCGAACCGCCTGGCGCGTGATGCAAAAATTGAAGATGCCATTCTTTTCAAACTTAGTAACAAAGTCCGTGGAAGCGGCAAGGTGGGTGAGATGGGGACGCTTATCACCCAAGCTTTCGAAGAAATTTCCAGATCTATAGGACCGGGAAAGGGCCGCGCTTTTCTGATTATTGATGAAGGTGATTCGCTTGGTGCATCTCGCAGTCAGGATCATAGTCACCACGAAGATAAGGTAGGCGTGAACACGCTGATTCAGTCTATCGACGGCATGCGTAAACATGCCGGACGTGTTTTTGCCATTCTTTGCACAAACCGCTTAGCTGCCCTTGACGCCGCAGTCATACGCCGTGCCTCCATCGTCGAAGAGTTCGCACGACCTACCGACGAAGAACGGAACGAGCTTTTTATAAAAGACTTGGGTGACATGGGCTTCCCTGCAGCCGAAATTAAGAAGCTTGTGGCAGCTACCGCCGCAACAAAAACTAAGCCGGCTTGGACCTACTCTGACATCCGCACGCGCCTGTATCCGGCGGCTGTTGCCTTGGCGTTCCCGGATTCGCAGCTAAAAGCTGAGCATTTCCATCAGGCTGTTGCGGAGCTGGGGCCGTCGCCTGTGATGGAAGGCTGATTTAACAACGATTACCGGAGTAAGCGAATGAGCAAAAAGCGTGAAATTTTTATCTCGGTTGATATCGAAACTGCTGGCCCGATCGTTGGTGAGCACAGCATGCTTACCGTTGGAGCCTGCTTAGCGCATCAGTCTGAAGTGTCTTTCTCAGTAATGCTCAAGCCGATTAGTGATAAATCGGTCGCAGAAGCCTTGGAAGTCACAGGTCTTACGTTGGAGCAGGCTGAAAAAGATGGCCTAGCGCCAATCGAAGCCATGTCGAATTTTGCTGACTGGGTTAGCAAAAATGTGCCTGAAGGCAGCATGCCGGTATTTGTTGGACTGAATGCTCCATTTGACTGGGGATTCGTGAACTACTATTTCCTGAAGTACCTAGGAGCAAATCCATTTGGCTTCACGGCGCTAGATATCAAGGCTCTTTTCATGGGTGTCACGGGCTGCTCATGGTACGACACTAGGTCAAGCGCTATTGATAAAGTTGTGAATCCTAGTCAAAAGGGGGATCACGATGCGCTTCACGATGCAAGATACCAAGCCGAGCTCTTCAGATTGGTCTATGACTTAAGACCGAAAGCTAAATAGTCATGAGTTCTGATAGGTACCTGAATTAGACCAATGGATCTTCAACTACAGCCACGGTAATTCCCCCTATTTTTAGCAGGATTTAAAAGTAGATATCATTCCACTAAGCCACATATTAGGTTGATCATTATAGCTGTGCTGAATCTATTGAGGAGCACACCTCAAAGCTCCAACACTGATCTTATCAAGTCACCACTAAGTCTAAATCTGCCCACCCACTCCTTTAAACTTCTCAACAAACGCAGCGATTTTTTGAAATACGCTCTGCTTCTTAGTTTTGTATTCTGGATTGAGCGGGCTCATTTTAGGCAGGGTTGAGTTCAATTCTGTGCCATTCTCGCTCGCATACTCGCGCTTCAGTGAGGCGCTGATATAGCGTCTAGCAGCGTCTTCATTCAAGCTCTCAGAACTAATTAGCTCTTCAGCCTCACGGTTCTGCTCTGCTTGTGCAAATTTAAAGAACTCATCAATAATGCTGGCTTTATCGATAATACTGTCTAAATCTGCTTGGTTAATAAAGTCCACAACCAAGCTTTCTTTTGCACGGTTACCTAAGCTTGCACGAACGGCGCACTTCTTCGACTAGCTCACCCTTAGTTTTATTCTTTTTGTTTTGCTCGAAAATCAGTTCAAGAATGTAGTCTAGGTTGATCTCCTGCGACTTGAGCAGGTCAACCTCAAATACTATGTCGTCCCAATCAAGGGTAGATTGCTCTTTCTTTTCTGCAGCCTTTTCACGGCGTAACCAGTCACGAATATCATTATAGGTTGAGCGGTAATCCTGAATCTTGCGCTCGGCTGGTATCCGTATCGTTTGCAGCATGGCTAAGTCGTCATCGCTTAGATAGTGCTCATCCTTAAAAGCTTCAACAGCCTCTGGGTCACTTTTATCAATACTTTGCAAAGCTTTCAGGCTGGCAAACTCATCGTAGTTTTGTAGGATGTTTTCAACACGTAAATATTCACCAAATAACTTAGTGAAGTCTTTCTTATCTTTTTCTAAAACAATCTCATCCGGATCAGGGAAGCGCTGCTCTAGTTCTGTGACTACATCCATAAAGCCACGGCGGGCTTCGCCTGTTACCACATCAGTAAAGCCATCCATGTATTCCTTGTAACTTTTTTCCAGCACCACGTTCTTAGTGTTCTTATCACCGAACAGGGTGAATCAATCGTCGCTTTTTGTAAATCACGGAAAGTAACGATATTGCCAAAGGTCTTGGTCGCGTCGTAAATACGGTTGGTGCGTGAATAGGCCTGCATCAAGCCGTGATAACGCAGGTTCTTGTCCACGAATAAGGTGTTAAGCATCGGGGCGTCAAAACCGGTTAAGAACATACCAACCACAATCAGCAGATCAACTTCTTTAGATTTAACCCGTTGAGCTAAGTCGCGGTAATAGTTTTGAAAGCCGTTGCTGTCCACGCTGAAGTTGGTTTTAAAGAAAGCGTTATAGTCCGCAATAGCAGAGCTTAAAAACTCTTTAGCGCTACTGTTTAGTGCCGAGACTTCAAAGCTTTCATCAGGTATCTCACCAATGGCATCTTGCTCTTCATTGGCGGCAAACGAGAAGATGGTGGCAATCTTCAGCGGCTTATTCTTTTCTTGATATGCAGGGTCGGCCTGTAATTGGCTTAGCGTTTCATAATACGACTTAGCTGCATCAACGCTGCTGACGGCAAACATAGCGTTAAAGCCTTTACCGTCTGCTTGTTTGCGATGCGTTTTTTGGCGGTAGTTGTGCAGAATATACTGCGAGATTTCTCGAATACGCTCTGGGTGCAGTAGCGCTTGTTTGTTTTCGGCAGCATTGAGCTTTTTCTCATCTTGCTCAGTTTCTATAGTCTTAAACTTGGCACGCACATCGTTGTAATCGACCTTAAACTTCAGTACTTTTTCATCACGAATGGCATCTGTGATGACGTAAGAATGCAGCTCACGGCCAAACACGCTGACGGTTGTTTCAGCACCTAAGGAGTTTTCAAGGAAAATCGGTGTACCAGTGAAGCCAAACTGATAAAAACGCTTAAATTTTCTCTGTAAGTTTTTCTGTGCTTCACCAAACTGACTGCGGTGGCACTCATCAAAAATAAACACCACTTGCTTGTGGTAAATACCTAGATCACCTTCCCCCTTCATTAAGTTGTTGAGCTTTTGAATGGTGGTAACAATGATCTTGTTGTCGTCTTTATCTAGGTTGTGCTTTAACCCAGCCGTGCTGTCAGAGCCATTCACGCTATCAGGAGAGAAGCGCTGGTATTCTTTCATGGTTTGGTAATCGAGGTCTTTACGGTCGACTACAAAAAAAACCTTATCGATAAAATCCAATTCGGTTGCTAAGCGTGCTGCTTTAAAGCTGGTTAAGGTTTTACCAGAGTGGTATGCCAAATAAAACCACCGCTTTCTGAATTGCTCCAGTTTTTAGCTTGGTAAGCGCTGTTGATTTTCCACAAGATGCGTTCGGTCGCGGCAATTTGATAAGGGCGCATTACTAGAAGGGTATCGCTGACATCAAAGACTGAGTAATGCAGCAGCACGTTCAGTAAGGCGCTTTTTTGGAAAAAGGTTGCGGTAAAATCCTTTAAATCCTTAATTAAGGTGTTATCGGCACGCGCCCAGTTCATGGTGAAGTCAAAGCTGTTTTTATTGCGTGTTGTGGTGTTAGCAAAATAGCGGGTATCTGTGCCGTTGGAAATCACAAACAGTTGCAAGTACTTATACAAAGAATTATCTGTGTTGTAACTCTCTTTGCTGTAACGGTGTATTTGATTAAAGGCCTCGCGAATCGCCACGCCGCGCTTTTTCAGCTCGACTTGTACCAGCGGCAAGCCGTTCACCAAAATTGTCACATCGTAACGGTTGGCATGACTGCCAGCCTGCTCAAACTGTTTAATCACCTGTACTTTATTGCGGGCAATGGTGTTCTTATCCAGCAGATAAATGTTTTGAATACGGCCATCGTCAAACACAAAGTCATGGATATAGTCATCATGAATTTTGCGGGTTTTATCGGTAATACCGTCGCTTGGCCGATCCAAAAAAACTTCTACAAAACGTAACCACTCACCCTCGGCAAACTGCACGTTATTCAATGCTTGCAACTGCACGCGCACGTTCGCCAGCATCTTCTCAGGCGAGTTTAAGCCGGGTACAAATTCATAGCCTTGGTTTTGCAGGTCTTGAATCAGTTCACGCTCCAGCGCGTCTTCACTTTGATAGCTTTCAGCCACCTGATCTTGCTTGGTGTATTTTTCCAGAACAATAAAGTTTTTTGATTCGGCGATGGTGGTGTAGGTGGTCATTTATCTTCCTTTAGATGATAAGAGTGTGCGCAATCCTTTCTGCATCCTTTCTGCAAAAGCTATCAAGAATGCTCTTGCAGAAAGGCTCAAGCTGTTGTTATGGATGGAATTTGCTGGAAATCCTTTCTGCAAATATTGATGCAGTACTTGTTCTAGCATGTTACTTATCCAGATCTTTTTTCTGAGTAATTTTTGACCTTGCTGATCTGAGTTTTACCAGCAATTGCGCCGTGTTCAGTGGTTAGTTCCAAAATGGAACATACCACTTGCTCCTCTAATTCACCGCTCTCAAAGATGTTCTTTAAGTGTTTGGTGATAGCGGGGCGCTGCACACCAAACAGCTCTGCCATACGTTCCTGTGTAAGCCAAAGCGTTTCATTATTCAGCAGCACCTCTACTTTAATGCCGCCATTAGGTGCGTTGTATAATAAAAACTCGGTGGTTTGGTCTTGTAGGCTGAGCTGCTTGCTCATAGGGTTCCTTCCTTATGTATTAACTGCAGTTGCGGCTTCAGGCTTAGGGAAGCTCAGCAGCAAATCGCGGTAGTATTCGTATTGCTGCTGGCGCAGGGCGATTTCGCGGGGTAAGCCCTCGTTGATGGAATTGGTGAGGGTGTCGAACTTGTTGAGAATTAATGCAATCTGCTCTTGTTTAGATAGCAACGGGACAGGAATTTTTAGCGCCTCTAAATTCCCTACAGCTAAACCAGGCTGAGCTGACTGTGACTTATATTGATTAAGGTTCATGAGTGTTAGCATATGAAAAGCCCAGTCAATATTAATATTATCTTTAGCTGTAACTACAACAGCATGCTCCGTTGCATAAAACTCCCCATTCGTCCTTTTAATATTTCCACAGAGCGCACCTTGTCGACCGATTAACAAATAATACCCGTCATGACTTTTTTTCTTAACAAAACCACGAACTCCATTACCTCCAAAACATGGGTAAATATTCTCTTTATCTGGCTTTTCCATAATTAGACTTGCAGAAATATGCCGCCCAGCACGCATATTAAAAATCTCCCCCAACGTCTTCCACTCCACCTGTCTGCCCGACAGGCAGGCTTCACCTTCTTCAAAACTCAATAATTGGTCACGGTAGTAGTTGTATTGTTGTTTGCGGGCGCTAAGCTCGGTGGTCAGCTCGGTGGTCAGCTCGGTGGTCAGCTCGGTGAAGCTGTCTAAAATTCGCACGATTTCAGCTTGGATTGCTAGTGATTTTTCTGGGTTGTCAGGGCAAGGGATTGGGACAATTATTTTAGCAAGGTCACCACTTGATACTCTGCGAACCTTTGCCCCAGTTATATATTTTCTTTTCTGCTCTTGAAATGCCTCTGTTTGAACAAAATAAGCCAAGTATTTAACATTTTGCTGATGTCGGAATAGCATCATATCGCCAGAAATGACAGCTTGTTCGCCAAGCCATGCAAGAGGTTTTACAACGTCCTCATCGTTTTCTGATGTTGTCGCAAGCAAGAGGTCATTATTGCAGGCTTTTCTTAATTTATTCGCAAACTCATCAGACACATAAGTAAATGTTTTCTTTGCTGATAAACCATATCTTGTGTGAATTTGGCCATAATGAATCGCGGGGAAACCGGCATCAATAAAATCCTTTTTTTGTAACCCATTACCACGAATAAATTCGCCAACTTCTCCCAGCGTCTTCCACTCCACCTCAGCCCCATCCAGCAGCTTTTCCATATAACTCATTATTCGTCACTCTCCTGCTGGGCTGGGTTTGCCAAGGCTTTTAGCTGTTTTTTCTGTTCTGATTCCAACTGCTTAATACTTTTTTCAGCAACAGGAAGATCTTCAGGCATGGTGCCACCCAGTTCTTCTATGGTTTGGCGTACTTTTTGACCAACGCTAAAATGCGTTTGGTTGGCGCGCTGCTTACCTTGAACCTTATCGCGGCGCAGTTTTTCTTCGGTTTGAGTAGCACGAAAGAGGTTAGCAGCCAATTCGGTACTGCCCATACGGTCGAGTATTTTGTCGCTCTTTTTTAGGTTTTTGTGTGCATGAATATTTTTTGCACCCATACCGCCATACAGCCCCTTGTAGCCGTGATCTTGAAAAATGGCATAGTCTAAGGGTGTTGCAACCCCTGCATCTTTAGCGGCGGCTGCAAGTTGTTTGTTGTGCGTGGCCAGTTCGTTGCGAATCGCTAAGCGTTTTTGATCTTCGCTTAAGTCATTAAAGCCTGCTGTGTCATCCGTTAATTCTTGCCGTCTGGCTTGTACTGCAAAATATGTCTGGCCATTGGCGATGACATGTTTTTTTGGATCGCCATTTTGGACAATCAGGTAGCAGGCATATCGGGTTAAGCGCAGGTCATCAAGTTCTCGCGCAGCGCCAGACCCGATCTCAACCATTTTGCGGATGTGCGCAAAATGGTCTGACACAAGCTGCTGGCTGTTGTTACAAGCGGCTTCTGCTTTAGTCAGTACCGGTAGAAAGTTGCGCCATTGTTGATAGTCTAAAACTGGCGCAAGCTCACGAGCATACCAATACTCATTGCCATACTCATCAATCTGTTTAATGCTTTCAAATGTGGCTTGGTGCTGTTGATTGATTTCTTGATTACTCATATTTATGCTCCCTCTATCTCCGCAACAATGGCATCAATATCTGCACGCAGTTGGTCAATTTTAGCTACGGTAGTTTTTAGCTCGGCATTGAGTTGAGTAATATCAATCACTTCGCGGGTGTCTTCGGCTTCGACATAGCTACTAACTGACAGGTTGTAATCGTTGGCGGCGATTTCTTCAAAAGGTACTGATCTGGCAAAGTATTCAGCGTTAGCTTTGCTATCGAACACCTGCATGATTTGGTTTATATGCGCCTCGGTCAGGGTGTTGGTGTTGGTTTCTTTCTTAAACAGTGCGCTGGCATCAATAAACTGCGTATTTGTGTCGGTTTTGCTTTTCGACAGCACCAGAATGGTCACCGCAATGGTGGTTCCAAAAAATAAGTTGGGTGCCAGTGAAATAACTGTTTCGACATGGTTATTATCGACTAGGTATTTGCGGATTTTTTGCTCGGCACCGCCACGGTAAAAAATACCAGGAAAGCAAACAATCGCCGCACGGCCTTTGCTAGAAAGGTAGCTCAGCGCATGGAGGACAAAGGCAAAGTCAGCTTTGGACTTAGGCGCCAGTACGCCTGCAGGGGCAAAGCGGTCATCGTTGATTAAGGTTGGGTCGTCACTGCCAATCCATTTAACAGAATAAGGTGGGTTGGAGACGATGGCGTCAAAGGGTTTGTCATCTATAAAGTGCGGGCTGGTGAGGGTATCACCCAACTGAATATTGAACTTGTCGTAGTTGACGTTGTGTAAAAACATATTCATACGGGCAAGGTTGTAGGTGGTGTGATTCAGCTCCTGCCCCCAAAAGCCATCTTGAATAATATGGTTGTCGAAGTGCTTTTTGGCTTGCAGCAATAAAGAACCAGAACCCGCTGCGGGGTCATATATTTTATTAACGCTGGTTTGCTTGTGCATGGCTAGCTGAGCAATCAACTTAGACACGTGTTGCGGAGTAAAATACTCGCCGCCGGATTTACCCGCATTGGCTGCATAGTTAGAGATAAGAAACTCGTAAGCATCACCAAACAGGTCGATGTGATTGTCTTCAAAATCACCAAAATCCAAGCCTGCTACGCCTTTAAGCACCGCAGCTAAACGAGTGTTTTTGTCTTTTACTGTGTTACCTAGGCGGTTGCTGGTGGTATCAAAATCGGCAAACAAGCCTTTAATGTCTGGTTCAGAGGGGTAGCCGTTGGCAGAGCTTTCAATGGCAGAGAAGATGTTAGCTAGGTCGGTATTTAAGCTTTCGTTGGTATTCGCGTTTTTGGCGATATTAGCAAATAGCTGACTTGGGTAAACAAAGTAGCCTTTGGTTTTAATGGCGTCGTCTTTGATGTCGCTATCAATCACGTCATCGCTCAGTGATGCGTAGTTAACGCTTTCGTCACCACCCTCAATGTAGCTGGAGAAATTTTCGCTAATAAACCGATAAAACAAAGTGCCTAGGACGTACTGCTTAAAATCCCAGCCATCCACCGAGCCTCTTACATCGTTGGCAATTGCCCAGATTTGACGTTGCAAGGCGGCACGTTGTTGGGTACTGGTCATTTTTCTTCCTGTTGAATAGGGTTTAAGCCGTGTTCGGCGCAAAATATGCCTAGCAGTATAAGCTATAAGGAGGTGTAAGCTAATAAGGGTTGCTGGTGAGTTGCTGCAGGTTTTGCTGGATTTTTTAAGATGTAAATCGTTAGGGTAGCGACCAAGCTGCTGGGCAGGTATTATTCTGTCATGGTGAAAAAAAGATGCTTTTAGTGTGTTGACTTAAAAATAATAAATGAGTTTTAGGTGTTGTTCAGAAGCCATTATAGCTCGCTATAAATTTAATAATGGCATCGTGCAAATCAATTCCGTCGACGCCATCTTTGAATAGAATTAAAAAAATCAATATATATACTGGTGATAACAAATCCATCTCAAGTAACTTGTTCTTCCAGTCGCCTTTGTCACCCTTGCTAGGCTTAACTATTTCTTCGGTTTGTGTTTCAGTAGAATTTTCCATCTTTCACCTTTCTGCAATAATCCGATAAATCGGATGCCATTAATAACTCTTTTAAAATATTTTGCATGCTCCCAAAAACCAAAAATTCAGCCAATATACTGGCTTTAATTAGCCTCAGTGAGTAGCTAGTTAGATGTTAAATACTGCCTGCTCTCCTCGCAGGTAATTGTGTTTTCTTTATGCAATAGCTTTTGTCACTGCTACTGCGAGCATAAATATACGCAAATTTTATACCCCATGATTTATCTTTATAAAAATACAAGCGACCAACATTTCCGTAAAGACCGAGATTTAGTAGTTTATTCAAGTGGTCTTCGATTGATTTGGGTAGATTGTCAGGTGTATATACAGCGACAAATGAAGGAACCAAGCTCTTACCGTTAATATTAAACTCTGATTGCGCATAGGTTATACTCTGCCAAACCATTCGAGTAACTTTGGATGTCGCACCATGAACTGTGTCAAACCATTTACATTCGACACCAAACCATTCGTCAGTAAAGCCGGCCTCTTGTAAATGAGATTTGGCTTTAAGCATAAGGTCAATGCGTACGTTTTTATTATAAATTGAGTGGTGGCCTGATACCTCACGAAGAATCTCGAAATCGTCTTCAATTGCTTTTATTAAGTTTTCTGTCAGGATAGTTTCAGGCATGATAAAAACCTAGTTCCCTAAATAGCTTGCGCATATCTATCTCTCTGAAATAAAATTTCGAATTTACACCAGCTAGCTCTTTTGTCTTAGAATGTTGAAACGTCAGAATTAAGTTTTATCTCAATAATTTCATTTTCCTTCGCAAATTTTTTCTCAATAAGCCCCCGCCTTACCTTGGTTACATCGGATGTATAAATCACGTGAGCTAAACTGTTTTTTGCCCGTGTAGATGTTACATAAAACAATCGTCGGGTGCGATCTAAGCCAGTTTCTTTACCTTCAAACTGGCTTTTTTGACTTGCTTGAGAAAGCTCCTTTGCGCCAAAATACTGCTCGTAAGAAAATAAGAATCCACCTGCATCTTCATCATCCATGACAACCATGACACGCTCGAATTCGTTGCCCTTCACGCCTTGATGCGTTCGAAAAATTGAGTTCCCATCAATGTAGCTCTTATAATTCCGAATTTGAAAGAATTCAGTCTCTAATGCTTCAGTCCATGCTGCAATCTCACTGTCATCTAGCTCTTCAGATTCTGTTTCAACTTCTAGCATTGCTCCCGCGTGATCTTGCTCTGATTGAATTTTATTTTCTTCAGAAGATGCTACAAACGACTGCAGCTTCGCTGGGATCTTTAGTAGTTCATGCTCAGCAATCACTTCTAGAACTGCACGAAAACTGACCTTTTCATTTGAAACTACATCTCTAAACGCATGTTCCGCGGCCCTAGCTAGCGAGAGCGGGTCGTCTTTATTAGCGTCAAGTACACAGGCTTCTAAAAGCGGTGACTTCCATTCTCTCAATATCGACATCAACTCTGCTCGTCGTCCACTCTGGCTCGCCTCAACCATAGGAAAGACGACATTAGAGAAGAACTTCAGCTCGGTATTTCCACCTTCTGAAATCCGATCTTTAATTTTTTCTGATTTTGAGAGCTTGTTCCAAAGGTCATTAAAGCCAAGCCGTCGCCCAGCCATTTTATGTTCCAAAAGTAAGATCGCGGTTTCTTTAGACTGAATATCTGTCCAGTCAGATTCGCCCGTCGTTTCCGCCATAGATACACGGATTTTTGCTTCGACTTCGTCTTTATTGGATACGCTGTGCGGAAGTAAGAAATATCGAACGTATCCTTCTTCAGCTCCGTCACGAGCATACTGTTTACGTCTATCATCTTCACTACGAATTTGATTACCTAAACCAACGATACGTCGCGTTGAGCGATGGTTCATTTGCTTGTCAAAAGAGGACCAATTGCTTGGCTTCGTCTTGCCCAGTTTGGGTTCCCCCCCACCAAAGATGCGCTGCATCGTATCTCCAAACAAGCCGATGACAACTTTATCCGATTTGGTATCTTGCAGTTTAAAGAATGCACTGATTACATCTTTGTCGGTATCCTGGCTTTCGTCGATAAATATGAAAGGAAACTTACTGACTATGATTTCGGCCATCATCGACTTTGCGGTCAAAAAACTGGAGAAAATTTTCAAAACATCCGCGTGTGATAGGGCGCTTTGGGACGAATTGACACCGTTTGGATCGTAAATAAATGAGCGTGGTTCCGATAACCATTCCATTTTTTCTGTAAGGCGGGTGATCGTTCTTTTACGCGCCTCCGAGGCCTTACCTGCACGGCCACGCTTTTCCAGGTCTTCGACTTCCGCAAGATCCTCAGGGATTTTTTTCAGATACCACTTTCGAATATCCTCATTGAAGCCTGCAATAGCAGACCAGCAAAAGCTATGGATCGTTGAAATCGCAAAGATTGGATTTTTCTCAACACGGTCTTCGATTTCGTCTGCTGCGTTGTTCGTAAAGGTAACAACTGCGATTTGTTTTCCTTGATGAAGAAAATCATCAGAATAATATTTTTTTAGAGAGTCAAGAGCCTTTTTTAGAGAGTAGGTTTTGCCTGACCCCGCCCCAGCGAAGGTGATGAAGCTTTTTCCCGAGCCTATGCGAAGACACTCTTGAATGCCTTTATCAACGCTATTGTCATGATCGATAGATTTGGTTTCCGCCAAGTAAAATTCTTCTGACACAACTTCCCCCTAAGCTTTTGGCAAAAGCTGAGTGTCTAACCATCTCAGGCCATCGTGAATGTATGTAGGGGGGTGGAAGCTTTTGGCCTCCTTGCCCGCGAGGTAGAATAGGCAGTTGAAGGCAAAGTCACCCTTCTTTAATCCTTGCACATAGTTATACAGTGATTCTGACAAGGGTTTAGTTGCGCTTTCAAAATCAGCTTTCGCATTTCTAAGCTTCTTTTTTTCCTGGAAATATTCATGTTCGAAGTTCGCTAAAATCAATGCATCCTCGAAAGTTCGGGATAAAATCTCTTTCTCTGAGATCTGTGTTGGCTTTTGGTAGGCAACGTAAAGTGGCGCACCTTGGCTTGTTGTCGCATGTTCTGTTTGGGGTATGTCCATCAAGGCATCCAACGCTTCTTTCTTTGGGTGCCATGTCTTCAAGGTGTCATTGCTCGTCTTTTGACCTGAATTCTTTTGCGGGAAACAAGACTCTCCTTTGTCGTCAACAGAATCAAGATCTGTCAGTACTAGAGTAGCAACCCCAAGCTTCTCGATTAATTCTCTGTATTTGTGTGTGTGTGCACCGCTGACCTCAAGCATAGAGATGTACCGGTTAGACAAGCCTGGAAAGCTAGTGGAAATAAACTCAGGCACCAAGAGCCGTTCGGCTTGCCCCTCAACGAATATAACGCCATCGGCAAAGAAAATATCACAATGAGTCAGCTTTAAGTGCTTTCTAACAAACTGAAGCTCCTCTTTTGCGTTCGCGAAAAGCTCTGACATGTTTGCTATTGAAGTATGATCCATTGCAATTGATTTATTAGCGTCATTTCGTCGGAAGTAGCGAAGAGCTTTGAAATCTATATCATCAATAATATGACTTGAGTGCGTGCTAATTACGAGTTGTGTTTGATATTCAGGTTGATCTATTTTGGTTTGCTTATCGCGCAAAGAGGGATGGTTTCGTAAGGTATCATATGCTTTCGATACAAAAACTCGCTGAACTTGCGCGTGAAGATTAACCTCAGGCTCTTCAAGCAAAACCAAGTGAATCGGCTCCATCTGCTCTTCGGCGTTGTCCCCTAAAAAAGTTAATTTTCCCTTACGCATCCATTTATCGCGAAACTCTAAAAGCCTGAAGGTCAAATATATGAGGTTTTGGTAGCCAAGCCCTAGATAGCTTTCGGGAAGAAACTCCTCGTCCTGTTCGTCAAACCGATATCTGATGGATGAGGACTTTTGCAGAGCATCCGTACCACTAATTTTTGCGGCAATCTCAACAGTTGGGTTGCCACCTATACCGGGGTACCCCATGATTTTTAGCTCATCAAAAGGATCCTTGAACTGCTGATTCAATCTGTCAGTAAACCCCTTTTCTAGGCTTTGTTGATGTCCCAAGACCTTAAGATCTTCTGGGCCAGGAAAATCTTCTGGATTCAAAATACGCTCATAGTAGTCACGAAGCAGCTTATTGAGTCGCTGTTTTTCTGAATATGGCCCTGTTTGATCTGCGCTATCTTCAGAGCCTAACCCACGTTGCTCAGATATAACGTCCACTCGAATTAATTTTTTCAAAGTATCAGATTTAAGGGGCTGCAAAACTTCGTTCGTAGTGGACTCCGTTTCTTTACTCAAAATGTAGTGTTTTTGCTTAATAAATTTACTAAAGCTCCGATCTTTCTCTAAGAAATCACATAGATCTTTAGGCCACAGACTTACCTGACCTGTGTGCTTAGACACCACATGTCTCATATCAACGAATTCACGACAAAGTTTGGATATATCGGTAGCTTCGTAAGTTATGCGAACTAATAGAGCACCACCACTCCACTCCAAGTCTGGGAGGATGTCACGGACCTTGTATGCCTCACTTGCTTTCGCTGTGATTTCTATGTCTAAACTGGGCAATAAACTAACTAGATGATCTGACAGCTCCTGCATTTTCTCATTAGTGGGTAATTCTTGTTCTACTTGTTCGCCTAGCTTTTTAATTTCCTTCCAGTTCCGCTTCGATATATCTCGAATTTTTAGGTTGTCCGGACTCTTTAAAAATGTATGTAGAGCGCCAATACAAGACGTTTTTCCACTATTGTTAGCGCCGACTAGAACCGTAGTTTTATCATCAAGAACCAAGGTTACATCGGCTAGCCGTCTGTAGTTTTTTAAAGCGAAAGAGGTGATTTTCATATAACAAAACCTTTTAAAAACGAAATCGAAATTTTCTAATAAAGAAATATCTTTTGGCAGCGAACACTGAATGCAATTCTTGGTGTCGATATGAGCTAACTAGATGGAAGTCTTCTACAAAAGGCCTAGTTTTTTGCAACTTATACCCATGATTAGATGTTAACTATTCACGAATAACAAGTGCCGTCCACGAGGAGCTGCCCGAGGGGTACCTCACGCAACCAAAATAGGTTGGATTCTTTCTAAAGTTGAATTTGTGATTGCTGTGCTAAATTAATGACGTTAGTTCTGACTGACTTATTTACAGGGTCTTGAATCCCCCTTGGCTCATTGCAAGCCAAGGGAGTTATTATTGTTGTTATGGCGCGCTAGGCTGCCAAAACATCTCTGCGGCTGAGTGACCTATACGCGCAAATCTTTCTGTTGGTGGTTTGTCTTGAAACGCTTGTTCACGCTGATTGTTCATCATACTCATTAAGTCTGCGCTACGAATGCTTGCAGTAATAGGTAAGTGAATACCGCTTTTACGGACTCTACAAAGATTATCAAGCATGTATCGAATAGCTTCTGCGCCATCCAACCATTCTTTTTCAAACAGCTGTAAAGCTGGGCTAAGCACTTCAAAGTTCATAACCTCACAAGACACCAAGCCTGCTGTTGCTTTTTGTACTCCAGCAGGCGTGTTCAAGCGTATACGCCCAACCTCATGGAATAGACCAACGACTGCAGCAAGCCAGCGTTCGTGCTCTGCAAAGCAAGTAGTTGAGGCATAGACCATCTGTGCAACTTCTAGGCTATGTTTAACCAGCCCGCCTGGTTCGCTAAAGTACCTATCTTTACTGCCTGGAATACTAAAAAATAAACCGCCAATGCTAGGGTTTCCAAGCACTTGATAGGCAAAGTTCTTTAATGTGTCGTACGGGCATGTGTCTAGCCACAGCTGCGTATTTGTGAGTAAGTCTCGTACTGGGACATAGTTATAAGGCAGATGCTCAAACGTTTCGAAGTTATGCAGCACTTTTAAGTTTTTACCGATATAACCATCACCTGTTTTATTCTGCTCCAGCGTTAAAGAAACGGGCACCTCACCAGAAGCCTCCAAGCATGCGGGGTGATCATCAACATCAAGACTTACAGAGCAACCTAGATTTAAATTTGCAAAACTAACGCAAATACTCGAATCCTGTGGAGACAGTGCATACAGCTTTCTTGCTCGTATGCAGCCCGTCACATCAATCGAAGTGGCCATTTCGATGTTATCTAAATAAAATTCAAACTGATTCATTACGCTGCACTCCAGTGGTTCAGTGTTTGCTCTAAGCGATCAAGCAATAACGGCAGCATGATTACACCGCACTCATCTTCGAGCGTTAAAATAGTCTCTTGTACAAAGGTTTCTAGCGCTTCAAGGTTGTTGTGCTCACTGCCTTTGCCAATTAAAAAGACGAGCGCGTCACCCTCAGGGATTTGCATTGCATGCTGCATAGCCTTAGCTAAACGACGATAGGTACTACCAGTTGGGTTAAGCATGTGCGCGCTCCTTTTGTTTCTGATTTAAATTTTTATCAAGTTGCTCTGCAAGCAGTCGCTCCATCGCGGAACCGTCTTGCCGAGTTAGATTGGGTACGTAGCGTGAGTACACACGAAATAACATTTCTGTCGTGGTATGCCCCATCTGCCGTGCAATCCACTCAGGTGTCTCACCAGCAGCGAGCCATAATGTGGCTGCGGTATGACGCGTTTGATAAGGAGGGCGGCTCTTTATACCGAGGTGCCGTAATGTTGGGTGCCAGACACGCTTGGTTATATTACGGTGATCCAGTGGGTTGCCGTCACGGTTACAGAAAACAAACTGTTGTTTGCCCGTAACCGCACGCTGAGCTTGTAAAGCCTCATATACAGGCTGCGATATATGAATTTCACGCTGAGATCCGTCTGTCTTGGTGTAGGTTAAGTCACCATTCACAACGGTTTCGCGTACTAGAATTTGGCGACGCTCAAAGTCAACGTACTTCCATTGCAGGCCATCGATTTCGCCTGTCCTCATACCGGTAAAAAACCGAGTGGTGTAATAGGCATGGAAGTCTTGTCGGATGCATGCAAGAAATTGGTTCACTTCATCTAAAGTGAAGGGTTCAACATCTACGCGTTGGATTTTTAACGATTTAACTCCTCGAAAGGGTGAGTTAAACTCATAGCGTTCAGCGGCTTCATTGAGGATCATCCTTATAGGTGTCATCGTCTTATTGATGGTTGATGCTTTGAGTGGGCTGCCTTTTCGTAATGGTTCTTTGGCGAGAGTTGCACGAAATTGCAGTATTTCAGCTTTGGTGATGTCGCTGACTTTTTTATCTCCAAAGGCAGGTAGCGCGTACGCATCCAGCGCATATATCACCGCCGTATGATGGCTATCACGCCACTCCACTTTCTTTTCTGAAAGCCAGGTCTGTGTGAACTCAGCAAATGTGGGTGAAAGTTCAGCTTGTTCCTCAGCTTTGATCCCATCCATCGCTTGTTGCTTACTATTAAGCTCGTCAAAAAAACCAGCCTTTTTGCTTGCCGGAAAGTAATTGCGGTAAACAAAAGTTCCTAAGGTGATTTCAGCTTCGATTCGCTCTAGAACTTTCTGCATACGTTTGCGGTGCGCAAGCGTGTCATCTAGCTTGGTGTACTCACGGCAGCGCTGACCTTTGTAACGAAAATCAAAGAACAACAAACCGTTTCTTTCATTAATACTAGCCATCGTTAATTCCTCCTAGCGGATGCCCATCATTAAGGTATCTATGGCTGGTTCTCTGAACATGTCAGTTTCAATTTTTTCCCATAGGTACAGAATTTTGCGTCCTCCAAATGGGCGAATGTAATGAACTCCTTCTAGCAGCACAGAATCCTTAAGTTGATTGCGAATGGTGCGCGCGTCGTATTTGATGCGTGCTGCAAGTTCTACAGTCGTTAGATAAGTTAATGACATAATCATCGTCCTCAAGTAAGGTAAAAGAATCTAAGGGAGGGTCATTTGATCTCCTGGAGCACATATTAACCCGCAAAGAATCTTTTGCAAGCTATTTTTAGCTTCAGGAGAGCATTTAGGTCTATTAGAGATGATTAAATGTCACTTATCCCGTTTGCTGGGAGAGAAGAAACTGAAGATTTCAGACGTTGCACGTGATACTGGAATTAATAGAGGTACTATCACTAGGCTGTATCAAGAGACAGCCGTGCGTGTTGAGTTTGATGTGCTAGAGAAGTTGTGCCGGTATTTAGATTGTGATCTGTGTGATCTGCTGGAGCTGATCGAAGAGGAGCAAAGTGCTGAGTAGAAAACTGAAGAGTTTTAACAGTGCGGGATATTTTAGGGTGTTTGCAGCACGAGTTAGCCTAGAAAACGTAAAACTCTGGCGGTGGTCACTATTTTTAATAGACGATAGACGCTAAAAAAGGCTGGCCCCAAAGTGGTCTCAATTTGGTCTCAAACGCAAAACAGCTGTTTTGCGACTATCTAGAGCAAAAGTCATATTTAGCTTGATCGTAATAAATTAAATGTAGAGAAAACGGTTTGGCTGGCTGGGTAATAGGCCAGTAATTTGATAGTGTAAATCGTTGGAGAGGTAGGAGAAATGGCGCACCCGACAGGATTCGAACCTGTGGCTTCCACCTTCGGAGGGTGGCACTCTATCCAGCTGAGCTACGGGTGCAGCGCGCGCAGTATACACAAATATGAATACCGCTGTAAGTAGTGATTTAAGCTATGACTCTCGCCCTCCGAAGGCAGGGGTCGTGGGTTCGAATCCCGCCGAGTGCGCCATTTTCTTGTAAACCATTTCCATACATCATTACATCGTCTTTTCGATACCCTGCCTGACCCTTCTTCGAACTTCACTCGTTTTGTGCCTTTGTTGGGCCGCATTTATGAGCATTGTCCTGCATCTTAAAAAAACCAAGTAATATCAAAGCATGATTCTGCGTATTTTAATGCTCACAAAGTTTGTAAGAATTTAAATTCGCTTCATCCTGAAACTAAGCGAGGCATTAGGTATATATGGGGATTTTCTGGATTATTGCATCAGCCTCGTGGGCAGTTTCATTCTTACTAGTAATTAAACTTTGGCGTAGTAACGATCTTCTTGTTTTAAAAGTTCTTATTAGTGCCGTGGCCTTGATACCGGTGTTAGGCCCAATTCTCTATCTGTTTACGACTGATAAAACCCCGCCGCAAGAACGATGTTTGCAGAGTCGTGGTGCGCGAGGAGAATACACACATAGGTGGATAGGTATGAGCTCATTGCTTGGCGGCCAATTCTGAGTGCAACACCTAGCCACTAACAGGTAGGGTATTGTCATGAACTATACAGAACTCAGTATTGAAGAGCGTGCCACAGTGCAAATTGGCTTAAGCCATCGCCTTAGTTTACGTACCATCGCACGATTAATAGGGCGCTCTCCATCGACCATTAGCAGAGAAACAAAGCGAAATAGCAACTCTACTGGGCAGTATATTGCTCCTCAAGCACAGAAATCACGGTGCAGAAATCGTTTGTTGTGTCGACCAAAGAAGAAGTTGACGCCTGAGAGTGAGTTGTTTGAACTCGTCGCTTATATACTCAGGCATAAGTTTTCCCCAGACCAGATAGCAGGTAAGCTGCGTACGATGAACATACCTGGATATGAACGCACTTACGTCTGCCGAGAGACCATCTATAACGCTATTTATGCCGTACCCGTAGGTGGTTGCGTAAAGAACTGATCATCTGTCTTCGGCAAGGAAAGACAACGCGTAGACCTCGTTCAGGTGGCGTGGATCGTCGTGGCCAAATACCTGACATGGTCAGTATTCATCTGCGTTCGCCTGAAATTGAAGATCGACTGATGCCAGGGCACTGGGAAGGCGATTTAATTAAGGGCAAAGCTAATGGCTCTGCTGTGGGCACGCTGGTTGAGCGAACCATTGGTTATCTGATTTTAGCCCGAATGGCTGATGCTACGGCGACTTCAGCGGTTAACGGCTTTAGCGCCGCTCTGAATAGTATGCCTGCAGAGCTGAAAAAGAGCTTAACGTATGATCAAGGCCGTGAGATGACTCGCCATGCTGAAATTACGCAAAAGACTGGCACCGTTATTTATTTTTGCGATCCACATAGCCCTTGGCAACGCTGGAGCAATGAGAATATTAACGGTTTGATTCGCCATTATTTTCCCAAGGGTACGATCTGTCAGTGCACACCCAAGAGCAGTTGGATGCGATAGCGTATGAGCTTAATATTCGACCTCGGCAACGATTTAATTACCGTTGTCC